>Ga0206129_10000274_pt1 | contig 85562 bp, 67 predicted proteins | sample Helgoland_Spring_8_FD_148616 | JGI IMG/M metagenome (GOLD analysis project Ga0206129, IMG submission 148616) | Pelagic subsurface seawater microbial communities from Kabeltonne, Helgoland, North Sea - Helgoland_Spring_Bloom_20160502_2 | ecosystem: Environmental > Aquatic > Marine > Epipelagic ... | reverse complement strand
GACGGTGTCAGATCGGATGCCCTTCAAGTGGCCGTTACTCCAGCAATAGATGGGTTGATTTCCAATGGTTTTTTCTCGCCGGACGCCCTAAACGATGACATCACGATAAGCGGTCCGGGGTGGTCGTCCATTCATTGTGGTGTGAGGTCCGGCAAGCACAATGTGATCGACAATAGTTTTGCCGGTCAGAATTACGTTCAATATCCCGGGTGGCTCCATCGTGTAGAGGAGTTGCACCCAGAATGGAGCACCCTGTCGGCGAGTCAGTGGAGCCCCATCAATGCGCAGATTGTGGGAAGCTCAGCAGATGCTGTTGTCAATCCCAGCTCGGCGGCTCAAGCGGCTCAGGTGGTGGTGGATGCGCTTGCAAATGGAAACCCCCACGCCATTTTCGTGCATTTGGACGATCCGGATTATGCCGGGCATGCCTTTGGCTTCTCCCCTTTTGTCTTTCCGTATTTGGACAGCATTGAGGAGATGGATGCGCTGGTCGGACTGATGCTGGACGCTCTGGAATCCCGGGAGGCTTACACCGAGGAGAATTGGCTTGTGCTGGTGACGACCGACCACGGTGGCATTGGAACATCACACGGGGGCAACAGCATTGAAGAGCGCCGGGTGTTTGTCATTGCATCGGGAGAATCAGTGAGCCCAGAATGGGTTTCAAGGGACACGCTGTCTGTTGTTGGCGCTGCTGAAAATTGTCTTGGCACGGCTCCCCTCCTTTCATTCGATGGCAGTTCTAGGGCGTCGGTTCCGGTTCATGCAGACTTCCTTCCTGGGGCCAATGGTGATTTTACGGTGGAGTGCCGCGTGCGGACTGCGCAGGGGGCAGATGTATCCATGGTGGGAAACAAGGACTGGAATTCCGGATTGAACCCGGGATGGGTCTTTTCCTTCACCTACCCCTCTGGACCTGGTTGGAGGGTCAACGCTGGAGATGGGGCATCTCGCATTGACCTCGATGGGCCTCCCATAGCAGATGGAACTTGGCATACGCTGTCCTGTTCCTTTGATCGGGATGGAATGATGCGCATGTACACCGATGGCGTTCTGAGCGATGAAGCTGACATGTCCGGCCTGGCTGATCTCGATGTCGGAGGTCTTTTCTTTGGTGCAGATGCGTTGGGTGCCTATGGAATGGAGGGTGTTGTGTCTGAAGTTCGCTATTGGTCAGAAGCATTGGATGGCGGAGTGATTGCCGACTGGCATTGTTCCCCGCTGACAATGGCACATCCGGATTGGGCTGCGCTGCTTGGGCATTGGCCGTTGGATGAGGGAGTTGGAGATTTCTTGGAGGATGTTTCTGGAAACGGCCACCACGCCACCAATGAAGGGGGGCTATGGGACAGCGACGGCGTGTCCGTTCAGTGGGACTACAGTGCGACACCGAGGCTGGTCGACGTGCCAGTCATGGCTTTGGCTCATTTGTGCGTTCCGTTGGAGGAAGATTGGAACCTCGATGGAAAACCCCTCCTGGGCACCTGCTTCCCCCCGTTGCCAGACCCCTGTCCAGAGGACCTGAACGGGGATGGTATGGTCACGGTCGTGGACCTGCTGTTGGTGTTGGGGTCCTTTGGCCAGGCCTGCACCGAATGAATTGTCGGGCAGTCTGTATCTTACAAAGAACCCATTTGGCCATGCGGCATTCCCTTCTTTCTCTTTTGCTGCTCTTCTTCATGACACCGCTGTGGGCCCAAACTTGGACCCTCTCTTGGAGCGATGAATTCAATGGCAGCTCCATTGACAACAGCAAATGGGGGTATGACATTGGAACTGGCGCTGCCCAGGGGCTTTGGGGTTGGGGCAACGGAGAGCTTCAGTACTACACGGATGACTTGGACAATGCCCGGGTAGAAAATGGCGATCTGATCATAACCGCTCGAGAGGAAAACTTTGCAGGAAGCAGTTATACGTCGGCACGCATGGTGACCCGCAACACATTCAGCCAGACTTATGGGAAGTGGGAAGCGCGCATCGATTTGCCAACGGGACAAGGCATCTGGCCGGCATTTTGGATGCTCCGTGAATACAACCCTTGGCCCGGTGAGATTGACATCATGGAACTTGTTGGAAATGCCCCTTGGAGCTGTCACGGGACCGCGCATTGGGGCGAGGTAGGCAATGTGCAGTCTATGGGGGGGAGCATCACTTCTTCAGACTGGACGGCCGGCTATCATGTGTACACCATTGAATGGTGGCCTGACCACATACGTTGGTCTGTGGATGGCCAAGAGTACTTCGAGCTCGACCGCACTCAGGTCGCCCCTGCTCACCCTTGGTTGTTTGCTGAGGATTACCATATGCTGTTGAATGTGGCTGTAGGCGGTGGTTGGCCTGGCCCTCCTGATGCGAGCACAGTATTCCCCCAGGAAATGAAGGTCGACTGGGTTCGTGTGTATGAACATGTCCCGGTCCCACAACCGGTCACCTTTCGGGTGGACCTCAGTCAGGAATCACTGGGCCCTTCAGACCAAGTCTACGTGTCGGGGTCGTTTGACGACTGGAGCGGTGATGCCCTTGCTTTGGAGGATGAAGGAGGAGGCATTTGGTCCACAACGCTTGATCTGCCGCAAGGCATCCATGAGTACAAATTCACGGTCAATGGTTGGGGTGGCATGGAAGAATCCTTCTCGCCAGGTGCCGAAGGGACATTAACCAGTTACGGGGACAATGTGACCTTTGTGAACCGTTACATCGATGTGGAATGGGATGCACTGACCACCGATGCCGATTGCTTTTCCTCTCCGGAGGGCTGTCCGGGAAGCGGTGGTGTTGGGTGTACTGATTCCGATGCGGCCAATTATTCCGCAGCCGCGACGGTCGAAGACGGAAGTTGCACATACGATGTTACGTTTCGGGTTGACCTGAGCGAAGAAGATGTGCTTGGGCACACGGCTTATGTCAACGGGGGCTTTAACGGTTGGTGTGGTGAATGTGACCCCATGTTTGATCCTGAGGGAGAAGGCATTTGGGAGCTGACCATGGCCCTGCCTGTGGGCCCTCATGAATTCAAGTTCACGACCAATGGTTGGTCTGGTTTGGCTGAGGATTTATCGGTGGGAATTCCTTGCACCAATACAACCTATGACGGTCCGAATGTATACACCAACAGGGTGTTTGAGGTGGTGAACTCCCCCCTTGATTTGGGCACCGTTTGCTTCAACAGTTGCGAGGCTTGTTTGCCGGCCGAGCCAACCTATCATTCGGTGACTTTTAGGGTTCAGATGCCGGATCCATCCCTGACTGCCATGCTCGAAGTCAATGGCATCGAATACGCCATGAGCATTGCCCTGTGGGGCTCTCAAGCGGCCAATGTGACCGTTGTGGGAGGGCAGCCAATTTTCTATCGCTTCGGGACGCCTGCAGGGGTGCTCGGAACTGCTTGGGAATCGCCTTCTGGATCATGCAGCACAGCAGGAATGAGGTCGGCCACCTTCACAGAAGACACCACCATGTCGTTGGTCTGCTTCGGAGCGTGCTCTGCCTGTCAAGGCTGCGCAGATCCATTTGCGGCCAACTTTGATCCCTTGGCCGACCCCAACTCCCCCATTTCCCATTGCACCGGCTTGGCCGAGGCAGGATGCACCTATCCATCCGCCGGCAATTTCTTGGAGTCAGCCCAATGGGATGATGGCTCCTGTGTTTTCGCCGATGGGCCCGATGTTTGTCCAGACAACAACGGTGACGGCCTGGTTGGAGTGGCAGATGTCCTCATCCTGCTGTCGGCATTTGGTGACAGCTGTTACTGAAGCCCGTGATTTCGCGGCTTAGCTTCGGATTCTATGGGAGCCGAACAACAAGACCGCTGGTCTTTCCTTGTCAATTTCATCAGACACCCCCTTAGGAACGCCAGTGTTGTGCCCAGCAGTCGTGTGGCGAGCAGACGAATGTTCACAGGTGTGGACATGTCCAGCTTGCGGTATGTGGTTGAACTGGGGCCTGGAACGGGAGTGTTTACCCAAGAGCTGTATGAGCGCTTACACCCAGATGCTCAGGTTTTGGTGATTGAACTGGATGCGGGATATGTTGCCGCCCTGAAATCGCGCTTTGGCGATCGGTTTGACATTGTCCAGGCCAGTGCCGCTGACTTAAAAGCCCTGTTGCGCTCTAGAAATTGGCCAAGTGTGGATTTGGTGGTGTCGGGCTTGCCTTTTGTCCTTCCCGCCGAGGTGAAAGGGCCCATGCTGTCCACCTTGAAGGAGCTCACTGAATGTGGCACTGTGTTTCGCTTCTTTACCTATATGCCTCCATTGATGAAGCCCCATTACCACATGTTTGATCTGCGGTGTTTGCGTTTTGTGTGGAGGAACTTCCCTCCTATGTGGATTTACTCGGTGAACTAAGAGGCCCACCAGCCCAGGCAACTTCGGGAGTCTGGAGCAACTTTTCTGGTTCAAATTTGGGCCACAGAGTTGCGGGCTTTTTCTGGACTTCAGAGAAAATGGAGGGTTGCGCAACCTGAGCCGAGTCCTTCGTGTTGTGTCATTGTATCTTGTAAAATTGTGACGTTGAATCAAAACCCCCTCCTCCTCGCCATTGGTGCGATGTTGTTGTCTTTTATTGCCCCTGCACAGGTGGTGATCAACGAGTTCTCGTGCTCCAATTACTCCCTCAATGTCGCGGGGAACAACGAGGACTTTGTGGAGCTCTTCAACGAGACAGCCGGGCCCATTGACATCGGTGGGTGGTACATGTCCGACGACGTGGACAATCCCACCAAGTTTGAAATCCCTGCAGGAACGGTTGTTCCACCGAATGGATTTTTGACCATCATTTGTAGTGGTGAAGCACAGGCAGGACTGTTGTACGGCGGGGGATTCCTGAACACCAATTTCCGGATTCACCAGTGCAAACAGGAGTCTGTGGTTCTGGCCGATGCGACGGGAAGTATCGTAGAGAGCTATACCTATGGCACAGATATTTCCACCACTCAAGAGGACCACAGCTGGTCCCGCGATGTGGATGGTACTGGAGACTGGAAAGTGTGCACATTGCCAACGCCCAACACAACAAATGCAGGCGCAACAGGCCTCTTTTACGACGGTTATGCGCCCATGCCCGATATGGGAGAAGCCCCCGGCTACCATGCGAATGCTTTTTCCTTGGCCCTTACTGCGGCCCCCGGCATGGAGATTTACTATACGCTCGATGGATATGGGCCATCCGCGGCCAGTCTTCCTTATGTCACACCCATTGGGTTGTTTGAGACCATCGTTGTCAGGGCGATCGCCGTTGACCCGACGGGTGCGCTCGCTCCGAGCTTTACCAATACCAACACTTACTTTTTTGGCGACGACCAGCACTCTATTCGGGTGGTGAGCGTCAGTGGTCCAGGTTTGGAGGATGGTGCTTGGTTTGGAGATGAACCCATGCACATTGAGTTCTTCAACGAAGACGGCACGTTTTGGGTAGAGGCCGAAGGCGATTCCAACGAGCACGGCAACGATTCCAATGCCTATCCTCAGAAGGGCTTTGACTACATCACCCGTGACCAAATGGGGTACGATGATGTGGTGGACGCCGAGTTGTTTCACCTGTCCAACCGGGGCAAGTTTCAGCGCTTGATCTTTAAGGCCGCGGCCAACGACAACTACCCCTTTTCCGGTGGTGCCCACGTGCGGGATGCCTATTGCCAGACCTTGAGCGGCTTGGCGGACCTGCACCTCGATGAGCGAACCAGTGAGAGCTGCATTTTGTACATCAATGGCCAGTACTGGGGCGTTTACGAATACCGTGAGAAGGTGGACGACAGTGACTTTACCAACCGCTACTACGACCAAGGCCGCTATGACATTGATTTCCTGAAAACGTGGGGCGGTACTTGGACGGAATACGGCAACGGCGCTGATTGGTATGACCTCGTAGACTTTATCACCGGCAACGACATGACGGTGCAGGCCAATTATGAGCAGGCGGTGAGCGAGCTCAATGAGATGTCACTGATCGACTACTTCATCCTCAACAGCTATGTGGTGTGCGCGGATTGGTTGAACTGGAACACGGCATGGTGGCGGGGACGAAACCCCGATGGAGACGGCCGCCGCTGGCGTTATGTGCTGTGGGACCTCGACAACACTTTTGGTCACGGCGCCAACTACACCGGCTTGCCCGATACGGGTTCTGAGGCCGACCCTTGTAACCCCGAAAACATGGGTGACGTCGGTGGGCAAGGTCACATCCCTGTCTTGAATGCCTTGATGGACAACGACGACTTCTGGGCCACCTACATCAACCGTTGGGCCGATTTGGGCAACACCCATTTTACTTGCGAGAACATGCACGCTGTGCTGGACAGCATGATCGGAGTCATAGAGCCCGAGATGCCCCGCCAGTTTGACCGCTGGGGTGGCGATTACGATGGGTGGATGTCAGAGGTGCAGGAGATGCACGACTTCATTGACGAACGTTGTAACGAGACGGTGCTGAGTGGCATGGAGGACTGCTACGATGTCGAGCCCGTGGACCTGACCTTGTTGATTGATGGCTGTGGAGAAGTGGAACTCAATTCCGTGGACATCGACCCTTCTATGGTGCCGTTCACTGGTTGGTATTTTGCTGGCGTCCCGATCAGTTTAGAAGCCGAAGAAGAGTGTGAAGGCGCTGAATTCTTGTATTGGGAAGTGGTCTCTGGCGACCTGGTCATCGGTGACATCCAAGACGACATCATCGACATTGAGCTGACAGGAAATGTGACCATCATGGCCCACTTCGGAGAGCCAGTCCCCCCTGAGGCCTTGGTGTTTGAAGTGGAACCTCCTGGAACGGGAACCATAGCTTTGGATGGTCTGGTGCTCGGCCCCTACCCTGACGGTGTTGAATTGTTTGACGGAGAGTACGACCTGATGGCCAACCCCATCCCATGGTGGAACTTCTCACATTGGACACATGAGGCCAACAGTATTGTGTCGGACCAAGAGGCCTCCGCAGTGCTGTACGTAGATACAGGAGGAGCTGTGACGGCGCATTTCGAGTACGTCGAGCACGTAGACCTTGTTGTTGAAGTAGAGCCCGCGGGGTCAGGCATCGTGAAGGTGGTGAACCGGGCAACGGTGTCAGACTACTGGACTGACAGCTTTGTGGTCAATGGTCCAGAGGCTTTCAATGCGGTGGCAAGCAACGACTGGAAATTCAGCCATTGGGAAATCCAGGGCGCTGTGTCCCATACGAACGTCATGTCTTCAGATTTGGGTGTAGAAATGCCTGCTGATGGTGGGGTTCAGGTGGTGGCCCATTTTACGGAACAGGAATTGCAGCTGTATGTGCCCAATGCTTTCTCTCCGAACAACGACGGGTTGAACGATGCCTTCAGGCCGCTGGGGCAAGCCTTCGGAGCTGAGGATTACTCCTTTCAAGTCTTTAACCGTTGGGGTGAGGTGGTATTCTCCTCAGTTGATCCCGACGAAGCCTGGTTGGGCCAAGACCAGCGCGCAGACGGCGAGCACTACGTGAAAGACGGAGCGTATGCCTGGAGTGTTCAGGTGCGCTGGACCCACGGAAAGTACCCTGAGCAATTCAGCGGAACGCTGACGGTGGTGCGCTGATGGTTCAGGGCTGGCCGATGGACAATGCGGACCATTGAATCCCTTTGGCTTTGGCAATGGCCACAAAGAGCACGATGCCCACTGGGCCCAACATGAACGTGCACAGTTGACACGGCAGTAGCTGCCACCGCGCAATCCCCAATGCACTTCCTTTTTTGGTGAGGATCACGCCTGCGAGGAGGTCAAAGGCCAAATAGTGAATCCAACCCGCTGTCATGGCCCAAGGGTCACTCAGGAGCGCCGTCACACCTTCGAGGGTTGTGAAGTCCGCTGCGGTAAAATTGAAATGGGTGGCCACCACCAGTAAGTACATGGACGCTAGCATGGCGACCCACGCTCCACTGAGCACGGTGCGCTTGACCCAACGGTTGTCGGGAGCAGCGATCATGGCCAACCAAGCCAAGGGAGCGGTGCCGTTGGCGAGTTGAAATACGTCTTCGGGTGTCATTCGCCCTTCTTTTCTCCTTTGAACCAGTCTTCCTTGCTGTCAAACAAGACGTTGAAGGTGGTCAGAGAGCCGTAACAACGGGTGATGTATTGCTGGAGGTTCACCTTGTCTTCATCCGACAACTTGGAGTTGCTGTTGATGTTCTGTTCCAGAACGCGCAAGCGGTCCCGCAGCATGACGATTTTGTGAAAGAAGGTCTCGATGGGGATTTCCTTTCCCTTGAGCCCTTCTTCTCCTGGACGCAATTCCATGACGCCTCCCTCCCACTTGTCTCCCAAGTCAATGGGGCTTGGAGATTCAAGGTGCTGGTCAAAGACGTTTTCCACGGCGGTGACAACGTCTTCCAATGTGATGCCTTCGCTGATCGCAGGTGCGGCTTCGAGCACCTCATACGACTCGTAGGTTTTGGCGAGTTCCTTCTCTCCATGTTCCGTGAACTGTATGCGCCATGCGGCACCTGATTCGCCGAAAATGGCGCCTTCCCCGTACTTGGGGTGGCTGATGCGGGCTCCTATTCCAATCATAGCCACGAAGATGAGTGCGTTCAGACTTTACTTAAAGGGTGGCGCTGCTTCAAAATGAACAGTGGGCGGTCGAAGGCGTAAATTTGTGGGTCATGCTCGATGATGTCCTCCGCGCCTTGCCCAAGGTAGAACTGCACTGCCACCTTGAATTGACGGCACGGCACGACCTCCTTAAAGAACTGTTGTCGGCCAAAGGACACCGGATTGATGACGTTACATTTCGCCGTGATTATTTAATCACAGAACCCGTAGGCGACCTGCCGACGTTGCTCAACATATTTCTTGGACACCGCGACTTACTGGACTCTCCTGAAGTGGTGGAGCGCATGACTTACGAGTGTTGCGAAGACATGAGTGCCAATGGGGTGCGGTTGCTCGAATTGCGCTATGCCCCCAGCTTTCTGTGCGATGCGCACCCCAGCATGGCACCAGATGCCATGCACGGCGCAATTTTGAGGGGAATACAGCGTGCAGAAGAGGATTTCCCCATCGCCGTAGGGCTCATTTGCTTGCTGCAGAGGATCAAGACGGTGCAGGAGAACAAGTATTGGTTGGATTTTGCCATTGAAAAAAGGGCCGATTTTCTAGCGGTGGATTTGGCCGACAATGAGTTGGCTTTTGGTCCCGAGATCTTTGCGCCGCTGTTTGAAAGGGCCAAGTCTGAGGGTTTTGCAGTGACCATCCATGCGGGTGAAGCTGAAGGCCCACAGGCAGCGATGAACATTCAGAAATCCATTGAGTTGTTGCACGCGGATAGAATTGGTCACGGTGTCAGAATCCTTGAGGACAAGGCTGTTTTGGAGTTCGTGAGGGACCGGGGTGTGGTCCTCGAGTTGTGTCCAACCTCCAATTGGTTGAGTGGTGTCTGTGCTTCTCGAGAGGCACACCCCTTCCGTCAAATCATGGAGGCAGGCATTCGCACTACGGTCAATACCGACGATCCTGGCATCATGAACATCGACATTATGGACGAGTACCGTTTGTTGAGGGATGGCATGGGATTCAGTGCAGAGGAATTCAAGCAGATCAATGCTTGGGGTCGAGATGCCTGCTTTATTCCTGAGGAGCGCAAGGCCCAAGTGTGGCCTTGATCACGACTGAAACAAGTCTGGTCTGCGCCACCTGAGGATGGGCTTCCAAATGGAGGCCATGCGGACCAGCCGTTGTTTCGCTACCGTTGGTGCTCCGAATTCTGCGTAAAAGCGGTCAACGCCGGGGTCCATGCTGCCGCCAAAATCAAACGTTTCAGCGCCTCGTTGCGCGGCTTGGCGCATGGCATGGCCAATGAGCAAAACGGTAGCCCTGCTGCTGGCACCGGGAGATGCGGTTCGGAACTGACCGCCAAACCCATAGATGCACCGTCCATCTTCTGCACCATGAAACACTCCGCCGGCCAGCACCTCTCCTGTGGACTGGCGCACGGCCCAGGCGTGTGTGTTTGGCTCGAGAAGCAGCTCTTGAAGCAAGTTTCTGAGTGCCTGTTCATCGCTGGTTAAGCCCTTGCGCAACCTTGCCGCCTGGTGGAGTTCCACCAAAAGAGAAAGGTCACTGCATGTCTCGATGGTCATGCCTTCTCTTTCAGCGCGGTTGAATTGCTTTCGGCGTGTGGATGGCCAGGCGAGCACCGGATCCTTGTCCGGATTCAACGGGGATTGTCTGGTGTGCCTGAGCACAACTGATGTGTTTTTTGGAAGCTCCTTGAGCGGAGGTACTCCTGCGGGCAAATCCAGCACGATCAGGGCATGTGAGGACCCCGTCAATAGCTGGCGCAGGTCAGCCTCACTCCACCCTCGGCCGATGTCTTGAGCCCAAGGCAGCGTGGCCAATGTGCGCACCCCCCATTTCAGGGTTGTGCCTTTTCGGCGTCCTGCACCATCGCTGATGCAGTCTGGAAATGCCCTGTCCCAAGCGGCGTTCATGTTACAAAGATGGGGTGCGCGATCTTGCATTCATGGCAGTGATAGACGACCGTGTTCAGCTTGAAGCTGGACACTATGCAAGCATCTTTATTTCTGAGCGCCCATTGGACCCTCCAGGCTACGTCGAGACGATGGAAGCCATGATGGTCGAGGCCGAACAAATCCAAGGCTATCTGGGATTTGAATCTTTGCGGGAGGGTCGCGACGGCATCTTTATCAGCTACTGGCAGGACTTGACTTCTGTGGATGCTTGGGCATCGCATCTGGGTCACCGAAGAGCCAAGGCCAGAGGAGTGGGCGAATGGTACGATGCTTTCCGAGTGGTGTTGTGTCGGGTAGAACGCACCCGCTGGTTTAGGCGGGCTGTCAATCCAAGATCAAAGTGACTTGTCCGACTTCCTCGATGTCATTGTCCAAACAACTGTGGTCGGCATTGAGGATGAAGTAATACACTCCGGGAGCGGCGACATTCCCTCCGATTCGACCATCCCAACCTGCGCCAACACCTTCTGACTGGTGTACTTGAACGCCCCAGCGGTCAAAAATTTGAAGCTTGAAGTACGAGAAAGACGAAGAGTTGGTCACATCGACACCATTTCCATCCGTCCGTTGGGTGCCGATGCGAAACCTGTCGTTTTTTCCGTCTGCATTCGGGGTAATCACATTGGGGATGACCAGTTCGACTTCCGCGACCAATTCAGGGACATAGACCTCAAAATCTGCCGATTGGGTCGTTGCGCAGGTGTCGTTTTCGATGGTCAATGTCACAGGGTACAGTCCAGAACCGCCAAAGTCAAACGCTACTGTGTCACCCGATGCTGAGCCTGCAGATCCAAAGTCCCAGGTCACAGCATCTGCAAAAGCGCCGTTGAATGTGAATTCGACCGTGGTTTCTAAAGAACATGCGAGGGGTTCTGTGGCGCCATAAGAGAGAACCAGAGGGTCTTGTGGCAATACTGTGATCAGCACATCCGCGGTGTCAGCACAAGCTTCTCCGGGTTGGGCGATGAGTTGTGCGACATAACTGCCAAAATCTTGATAGGTCCAGGTGGACAGGTCAGTTACGTTTACGGCTCCTTGCTCTGTGGAGGGGTCATTCAGGTCAAATGTCCATTGCTGAGATGTGGCATTGGAAGACAGGTTGTTAAAGCTGATTTCTAGCCCGTTACAGGGAGGTTCGGATGTTTCAAATGCAGCTGTTGGCAGGTCGGTCAATTCCAAGTCCATTTCAGCTGTGGCTTGACACCCAATGTCGTTGATCAGTTCTGCGGACACGTTGTGTTCTCCGGGGGGTATGGGCAATGTGCCTGGAGAAGTGGTGCTCGAAACCTCTTCCCCATCGACAAGCCAAATCAAAGCGCCTGTCTCGCCCAGTGCGTCACCGGTATATTCAACCTCTTGGCTCCATCCATCTGCAGTACATTGGATTTCGCCCAAAACAAAAGAGGCTTCAACGGGGGGAGCAACAAGGATGGTCTGTGTGACGCTGTCGCCGCATCCGCCCAGGTCATAGGCCACTGAAACGTTGTAGTTTCCTTGGGCTGGAAAATTAAAGGAAGGTGAAGTCAAGGAGCTGGTGTCCGCCGCTGAACCTGTTCCGAAATCCCAGGCGAATGAACCGCTGCTGGCGCCTACACCAAAATTCACATCTAGTCCAGTGCAGGGCTCGGGCCATTGCACTACTGGGAAGACGATTTCACATGAGACCACATCAATGGTGAAGTCTCGAAACACCTTTCCGATGTTGATCCAATTTCCGTTGTCATCCTGTCGGTATTCATTGATGAAGATGCCGATGACATACTTACCTATGGCAGAAGGATTGCCTGTTAAGGTTCCTGTTTGCGGGTCGATTTGTATCCAGTCCTCGGGGTTGTTTCCAAGGGGTGTTTGGGGGGCATAACCAACCTCCCATGTCACGTTGTCATAAGGTGGCGGTGCTGGTGGATTGGGGGTCGGGGCAGAAAAGCTGCCTCCAATAAACACATCGCTGATTGAAAATGAGATGCTGTCGTTGTCAGGGTCCTGAGCGGGATTTGTCAGCGAAAATGGCTGATTGACACAGACATAGCCTTGCGGTAGTTCATCGAATCTTGGAGAGGCGTTGACCTCGAGGTTGATGTCTTCATTGCCCAATACTGGTGGAACTGTGACGAAAATCGTGAAGCCGGTATTGGTGGGGTCCAACAGGTTGACGACTTGTGGGTTCCGGCAACACCTTTGGTAGACAATGACGTACGGTTCAGAGCTGGCAGGCAAGGTGAACACTGAAGTGTAAACAGCCCGTTCGACACACACCCCTGGGGGGAGCTGCGCACAAGGGTTTCCAGCTTGCAGGTCAATTTGTTGCACATCACTTGTAATGGGCGATTGTACCTGAGAAAACAGTTGGGTGCCCTGGTAGGCGGCCATGTTTGCTGCCAAGTCAAAACCCGTGCCGTTGGTATTGGTGGGGCCGCAATCCCTGTAGATAACGAGGTGGATTTCATATTGGTCACCTCCCAAGTGTTCGTAATACATCGAACCTCCAACAAGGTGTGTGGCCCACATAAAAGGACTAAAGAGCAAACATGCCCCACACAAGAAAATGGACCTCAATGAAAATGTATCTTGCCAGTTCATGCTGTTCACAGGTTACAATGTAAAGCATCTCCGCCCGATGCGATGGTATTCCTTGTTGTTGATCCTGTCCGTATTGCTGGTGGGACCGGTGGTGGACAGCCAGGCCCAAGTGGCCACCAGCACTCCTTCCCTGCGCCTTGCCACACGGCAATTCCAGGCCCCCGATGGCATGCCTTATTTGGAAGTACAGGCTGAATTCTTAGGCAACAGCGTGACGTGGTTGGCCGAAGGCGACTCTGTGTTTCGGGCTGCGGTGAGGTGGACTGTGATTGCCTATGACAGTGCAGGGACCGTTGCTGGATTCGTCAAGTCCACGGCCCGCACAGGCCCGTTGCTGGTGCAGGGGGATTTTGTGGATGTGGCCCGGATGGAGTTGGCTCCTGGCCCTCATGTGCTAGAGTTGGAAGTAGAAGACATTGGCGCGCCTGAAAGGCAGCATTTAGAATATGAAACCGTAGTGGATGTTTCGGCGCCGGCGAAGCTCGACATCAGTGACCTGTTCGTGGTTCAAGGTGTGGCTCCCGCTTCTAATCCACCATCGCCACTCACCCGCTCAGGCAAGGACATTTTGCCGTTGTTGGACCGCAGGATTTCTGCTGAAGCCAGTAGGATTCCATTCTACTGTGAGCTTTACGGAACAGAGGATGTCTTTGGTGCATCAGGTGCTTTTTTGGTGGTGGCTGGATTTCGGAGTCTCGAAGGAGACAAGGGATGGGCCACAGAGACCAAGCGTTTCTTTAGGATGACAGCAGCTCCTGTCCTTCCCTTTCTCGAGGCTTTGCCTGCACCTCCTGCAGGTGCCTTCGAGTTGGTGGTCCAAATCATGACGCCGGAGCAAGAACTGCTGGTGTCCAATGCCGTAGGTCTAGAGTGCGTTTCAGAAGCGGCCCAGGACGCGGCAGTGGCGGCAGGTTCTTTGGCCCCCTTTGTTTTGTCTTACAATGACCGTGACAGCCTGTTGGCATTGGTTGAGACCCTCATTCCCATTGCTGATGCCGGTGAGCGAAGGTCTATCGAACACGTCCTTCAAGGGGCTGATCTGCGCCAGTTGCGGTCTTTCTTGGAGCATTTCTGGACAGTGAGGTCACCTGAGGATCCCGCTCAGGCTTGGCGCACTTACCGCAGGGAGGTGTTGATCGCAGACCGCGAGTATGGAGCCTGTCCCAACCGAGAGGGTCATGAAACGGATATGGGCTGGATTTTGCTCCGATATGGCCGGCCAAATACCGTCGTGCAGCGACACAATGGAACGGCATACTACCCCTATGAAATTTGGCATTACCACAAGGCTGGCCAATTCAACAACAGGCGTTTCTTGTTCTACACGCCACAGGTGGTGGGCGAGTGCTTTGAGTTGTTGCACAGTGATCACCCCCGGGAATTGCGCAATGCAGACTGGCTCGACATTCTCAAAACGCGCGAACTGGGCCATTCAGTGGCGGACAGCCGCATGAACCAGCTTGGGAACAGAGATACGTATAGCAGAGAGGAGCCCGAAGACTTGTTCTTCAATCCGCGTTGACATGCCCACATCGCCGCTTCCCTCCTGTCGTGTTGCCGTAGCTGTTCTCAATTGGAATGGGGCCGCTCATTTGCGGCGTTTCCTTCCTTCTGTGGTGGCACACAATGTCCCAGCTGACAGGGTGGTTGTCATTGACAATGGGTCCGATGATGGCAGTGTGGACCTCTTGAGGAATGAGTTTCCCGATGTGGAGGTGGTCGAGTTGTCCGAAAATCATGGTTTTGCGGGTGGCTATAACGAGGGGTTAAAGGCGTTGAGTGCACGGCTCAATGCGGAATGGGTTCTGCTGCTCAACAGTGATGTAGAAGTGACTCCCCAATGGGTAGATGGCATGGTCAATTCCGCAGAGGCACAGGGTTGGTCTGCAGTCCAACCTAAAATTCGAGCAGTTGATCGCCGGGCAGAATTTGAGTATGCCGGGGCAGCCGGTGGTTACATGGACCGCTTTGGCTTTATGTTTTGTGCGGGCCGGATATTCGATGCTTTCGAACAGGACACGGGCCAGTATGACTCGGACCGCCCTGTCTTTTGGGGCTCAGGAGCTGCATTGTTGGTTCGAAACTCTGTTTGGACTGAAACCCAAGGTTTGGATGTTGATTTCTTCGCCCACATGGAAGAGATTGATTTGTGCTGGCGGATGCGCAACAGGGGGCATGTTGTGGGCGTGGCATCGTCCGTCCACGTGTACCATTTGGGGGGTGGAACGTTGGCCCATTCGAGTCCGCGGAAGGCCAAATTGAATTTTAGGAACAACCTCTTTTTGTTGCTCAAGAACGACCACCGGCCTGGCATCGTGTGGCGCATACTCTTCCGGCAGTTGCTGGATGGAATTGCGGCTCTGAGGTTCCTAACCGAGGGCAAGGTTGATTTTTTCAAAGCCGTCATTCAGGCTCACGGAGAGTTTAGAAGCAGCTGGTCTTCGATGAAGGCCAAGCGTCAACAGGAGATCCAAGCCTGCTCAGGCGTTGAGCTGTCACGTGATGCATCAGCTGGCCATTATCAGGGCAGCATCATCGTCGATTACTTCTTGCGCGGTAAAAAACGCTGGTCTGAGCTACCGGCCTCTCGGTTTCGGTAGACCGACAATGCGGTGGCCAATTCAATGGCCGCAGTTGTGAAAGGACGGCACGGCTAGAGTCCCCTTTGCTTTGATTTGCTGGCATGCGTGGGCCAGAGCTTTTGCGGTGGATGCTTCCCGGTATGGCTTTGGGATGGGTGTTGACCGGTTCAGTATGTTTTGAGTTCTTGGTTTCTGGTTCTGTCGTTTTGGCTTTGGTCTCTGCTGTGCTTCTGATGAAGAGCAGCGGACTTAGGCCTGCAGTCTTGGGTGTTGTGCTGCTCGGAAGTGCAGTGGGCTTAGGTGCCAGAAGTTGTGTGCTTCACAGATCATCAGAAACTGTGACCTCAGAGCATCAGGTAAAGCAGTTCGAATTGGTGCAATCATGGCCTACACGCGGAGATACAGAACGCTGGTTGGCCGTTGACTCGAGGGGCGAGCGCGTGCTGTTGGAAGCCAAGGGGTTCAAATTACAGGTGGGACGGATATTGGTGGCCGGTGTCCAGCAAATCCTACCACACTCCCCCATTCACCTTGCGGATTTTGACGAGGCTGCGTTTCTGAATGGCCGAGGAGTTAGGGCCAAATACAAGGTGATTTGGTGTGGCATGTCCACCGATGAAATGGGCATCCAAGGACGGTTTCGGGAGGCTGTGGCGGCGGTGAAGCAGAGGGTGACCCGTCGTTGCATGGGTATTGGAGGAGGAGCGCCATCAGGATTGCTGCTGGCCTTGATCACCGGTGACAAGAGTGCATTGCCACGTTCTACCCGGGATGCTTTTTCCGATGTTGGGTTGTCACACTTGGTGGCTGTCTCTGGATTTCACGTGGGATTGGTGGCGGGATTTCTTCTTCTGGTCCTCCGCTTGGTGCGCTGCCCACACCCATGGAAGCCTTACGTGTTTTTGCCCTTGGTGTGGATGTATGTTGGGTTGTGTGGATGGACGGGTTCTGCCGTGCGTGCAGCGGCCATGACTTCTGTGGCTGCATGTGCCGTGGCATTGAGACGGAAGCCCGATGGGCCGACGGTCCTTTCTGCCGTGGGTTTGCTCATAGTGGCCATGTGGCCAGAATCGATGGGTGATTTGGGGGTAGGCCTGAGTTTTTTGGCTACCGCAGGAATCCTCTTGTTGCACCGCTTTGTCCGTGCACTGGGTTGGTCCCGCTGGTGGCGCTACTGCGTTATGTTGGTGGGCGTTCCTGTGGTCGCCACCGCATGTACTGCACCTCTGGCATGGCCTGCTTTCGGAAAGCTGCCCCTGTGCTTTGTGGCGTCCAACATTGTGGCCACACCTTTTGTTCTGGCCATTTTATTGCTGTTTGTGGCTTGGTGTGTTTTGCCGGAGGTATTTTCTCAATGGCTGCAGCATGCGCTCTCATTGGTGTTGGAGCTGTTCCTCGGGCTGGCAGGTGAATGGGCCAAGTGTTCCCCTTACGTGATGCCTTTGGATCGGACCATGACTGCCGCTGCGGGCTGCGCTGTGGCACTCGGCTTTTTTTGGGGCTTGGCGGTAAAGAAGCCTGTGCTGTTCGGGATGGCGGGTGTGTTGACCACTTGCGCCGTGTTGCGAGGGCCATGGGCTGACCATGCCCAGCCACAGGTGATCATGGCAGGCACGGACTGTGTGGTTTTAGAACACGACCATTTGGCCGTTTTTACGGTACTTCCAACGCCCTCGCGACCAGGGCATATAAAATGGAAAACCCGCTCCTTGATAGAGCGGGTTTCCAATCATCCACCTGATTCAATCTGGTGGTGCGGGACACAATGGGCCATGACGCCTTACCACATTCGTTGCCGAACGTGGGATGGGACATGGCAGGTCATCAGTTCATCTCAGTGACGTTGCGAATCACGCGTTCAACATAGGACTCCCAGGCCTCCATTCCCATGATGGGGAGGATCGCATTGACGCGGTTGTTTTGTTTGCTGTAGATCGCCTCTACATAGAATCCATTGATTTCGAAAATGCAAAGGATGTATCGGTTCTCTACCATGCGCTGGGAAATGCAGTTCCCGTGGTCCCACATGTAGTTGGTCTTCTCATCGAGGGGAAGCCTGTTGAAAGTACGGAGGTCCATATTCAAGGGGTTGACGTTGTGTTGTGATCGCACCGCAGAGCGGATGTGGGTTCCGATACGTCACGTTGTCGGTTGGGGTTTCATTTTGTTCAATCTTTGCGTCATGAGCAGCACCAACATTGGCGGTGACCGTTGGTCCCTCACGGATTGTCCGAGGGACGCCATGCAAGGGATCGCGCCCTTGATTCCCACCTCCCATAAGGTGGCGTACTTGTCGGCATTGATGGAGGTTGGCTTTGATGTTCTGGACGCAGGCAGTTTTGTGTCTCCTAAGGCGGTCCCGCAGATGGCCGACAGCGCAAAAGTGTTGGAGGCATTGCCAGAGACTGAGACGGCTGTTTTGGCCATTGTGGCCAATGAGCGCGGTGCCCATGACGCATTGGCCCATGGTCGTCCTGATTTCATAGGGTTCCCCTTTGGCATCTCAGAGACTTTCCAGGAGCGCAATACAGGAGGAGGTATTCAAGAAGGCTGGCGCCGTTTGGAGCGCATCCAAAATGCAGCCTCTGCATCGGGAAAGGGCGTGGTTGTCTATCTGAGCATGGGCTTTGGAAACCCCTATGGAGATCCATGGTCCCCGGAACTGGCAGGTGAATGGGCACGCCGGTTGCACGAAGAGCTGGGAGTGGTGAATTTGGCCCTCAGCGATACCGTGGGTCAGGCTGACGAACGCATGGTTGAGTCTGTTTGTTCTCAAGTCATTTCGGCCACACCTGATATGGCCGTTGGTGTTCATTTACACGGACGACGTGAAGCGGCTGCTCCTTTGATGGAGGCCGCTTGGCGAGGAGGGTGTCGCAAGTTTGACGGTGCCCTGGGCGGCTTGGGTGGGTGCCCCATGGCCAAGGACGAATTGGTGGGCAATTTGCCTACCGAAGTCTTGATGGATGCCCCTGTTGGGTGGGGCGGCGCAAAAAAAGAATGGAACCAGGAAGCTTTGGCTCTGGCTCAAAGCTTGCTCTCTGGACTTCAATAATCGATCAGTTCAAGCAGTGCTCGAAGAGCTCAAATCCGAACTGGTCGGTGCTCAATTCAATGCGTTCGAACTTCTTGATCGTAATGCGAATGCGGAAACGCTTCATGGGACAAGATTTGGTCCCGATACGTTTGCTTTCTCATTTGGGTTACACTACTTCCCTTAATGAGGGCTGGCGATCCATGACAGCAACAACCCTCCGAGGATGGTTAGCAATTTGCGCGCATTGAAATCGTGGCCATCTGCCGTCTCAAATAAAATGGTGGTTGAGATGTGCAGTAAAATGCCCACCAACACCCCATTCAAAGCACCAAAGACGGAGGGTACTTGAGGCAAGGAGCCTGCGATGAGCATACCAAACACAGGCGTGGCTGCAAAAAACAAGATCCAAACCCAGCGCAAGGATGTTTTGGTGACGGTGGCTTTTAAGATGGTGGCCAAGGCGAGGGCAACAGGCAATTTGTGCAACGCGATGCCCGCCAAAAGAGCGAGTTGACCTTCACCGAAGTGGTGGTGGTGGTGACCTGCATGCGCGTGGTCATGGGCGTGGTCGTGGGCCAACTGCGCCGTGTCTAGGCCAAAGGGCATCGCTTCAATGAGTGCATGAAGACATAGGCTCAAAAAGGCAAGCAAACCAAAACGGCTACCGTGCACATGGCCATGCTCCATACCCTTGCTCAAATATTCAAGTCCGATTTGGAGCAAAAATCCAGCGATCACCCAGTGACCTGCCGTTGGATTCATGACGAAAGCTTCGGGCAGGAGGTGCAAAAAGCACAACCCCAATAAAAATGCCCCACCAAAAGACAAGAGCAGCGGCATGTGTTGCTTGAATCTGTCTCCCAACCATTCTCCGAGCAATGCTCCGATCAACGCCACCAATACCAGGGTGATTCCAGCAGTCATGATTTCTGGGTGTGAAGTATAAGTCGGTTGCTCTCCCCTTCTATCCAGGGATCGAGGGCATACGAGCCGTACCTGCCCAATATTTCAAATCCAGATTCAGCCATCATGGAGGTGAGGTGTTCGTTGTCTAGAGCGGCCACCCGCTCCACGTGTTCTTTCGATCCAGCAGCAGTGGTGTGGGCAATGCGTTTTACGAAGGTGGGGTATCCATCTCCCATGGCGGGGACCAGTTCCCGTGAAATCTGGTAGCTCACCCCTCCGCGCTCCAGCTGCTCATTGTGCACCAGATGTTTTTGGGCGAATTGCACATCTAGAAAATCCAAGACAAAAAATCCACCCGGCTTTAAATGAGCGTGCACATTGGCCAAGACTGCCATGTGGTCTTCGGGTTGGCTGAAATAGCCAAAGCTGGTAAACAGGTTGAGGATGCCGTCAAACCGCTGTTCCAGCGAAAAATCCCGCATGTCTCCTTCAACAAAAGACAAGCCCTTTACAGCCCTGTGGCTGAGTTGCGCTGCGGCAATGCTGTTGGGGCTTAAGTCCAGTCCGACTACCCGGTGGCCTTTCATGGCTGCTGCATAAGCGTGCCGGCCTTTGCCACAAGCCAAGTCTAACAGGCTCAGTCCCTCCCAATTCCATCTCTTGTGCATGGACTCCACGAATGCTTCGGCCTCTGCATTGCTGCGGTGTCCATAGAGCTGGTGATAATGCGGGTTGTCAAACCAAGCTTCGAACCACTCGGAGGGTTGATGGGATGCGTCCATGGGAGCGCGCGAAGATAATTCTAAGGAATTGGGCAACCTCAACACTGCCAAATGCGTAGAAGCAACGATTCCGACTCCTGCTGTTTGATGATTTCTACTGATACACGTCCAGTCTTTTCTCCTTCAAAGGGGCATTGGATGGGCTTGGCTTCCTTTGAAGGCAAACCTTCTACCCACAACTTGGATGTGCTTTTGGAGCACCTCGAAGAGGTTGTGGTTCAACGAATGGAAGACCGGAGGATATTTCGCTCTGTGATTGAGTGCGTTCAGAATTTGGAACGCCACGCAGACCCCCTTCGTTCTGCTCAGTTCAAGCTGCTTGGCCGTTCGCTAAACGGGGAGCCCCGATTCAAAATCAGAAGTCTAAACGCCATTCGTTTGGAGGATGTGCCTGTTGTTGAGCGATGGATGCGTCAGTACAGTTCATTGCAAGAAATCACGGCATCTTCCATGAAGGATGGAGAACTGGATTGGAGAAACCTCTATCGCGAGTGCTTGAATACCAGCATCCGAACTCCCCGTGGTGGTGCTGGATTGGGCTGGGTATCGTTGGCTAAGGCGGCCGTTGCGCTGCCCCAGATTCGGATTATTCACGCTGGAGACCGTCCCAAATTGTTTTTCTCCGTCGAAGTGGCTTGCACACGTTGACTACTTTTGACTCATGGGTCCCATACATATTTCTCCTTCTGTCAAAACGCCAGAGATCGTTTTCCATTCTGAAGACCAGCGCCTCGTGTTGTCTGGCCGTTCAATTCCCGAGAATGCTGTTGACTTTTATCGGCCGGTTTTGGATTGGGCCCAGTCGATCCCCGTTGATTTTAAATTGACCGTTCAGGTCCAGCTTGAGTACTTCAATACCAGCAGCAGTAAATGTCTGTTGGACCTGTTCAAGCGTCTTGAGCACAGCGAAGCTCTGGAAGTTCAATGGTATTTCGACGCGGACGATGAAGACATGCTTGAAGCAGGTGAGGATTATGATCACATTGTGAACGTCCCTTTCAAGTTCGTCGAGATTGACCCGGAAGCCTAAAGGCATTCTTTAGGGATAAGGTCAAAATGAAGGCGAAGGTGGTGGTCCATAGTACCGCCCAGTTGCCGCGACTCTTGGGAACAGTCTTCCCTCCCAACACAACTTTAGAGGCGTGAAATGCGCCATACCCCGGCCAACCTGCGGCTGAGTATAGAGCGTCGCGCGTATTGATGATCTGGTAATCGTGCACCGCAACACCTTTGTTCAGCAATTGGTCTTGCGTGGTCCAATCAATGAGCACTTGGTTGTATTGCTGCTCTTTGATGGTCGCACCAAGGACGGGGTCGTCCCAACCGTTTTGTTGTAGGATTTGATCTTTGGTTGATTTGGCCCGGCGCCAGGCTTGACGCTGGGATTCACGAAACTGTTCCAGTTCTGCAGTGAGCAGCCCTTGTTCTTCCCCGTCAATGCCATCTTCAAATGTGACACTGACGGCGACATCGCTTTGGTTGAACAGCGTGTTCCATTCAGCAGCTACCGTGCGCAATGCCTCGGCATCACCTTGAACGGCTCGGTTGATTTGACGGGACATTTCATGGTGCCACCGGTCCCGTCGAAAGGAGGATTGTGCCAACGCTTTATTGGCTTCAAGTAAAGCCGCTGCATATGGTGTTTCTGCTGAATACAACGTGGTCAAAGCCTCAAACCCCCAACGGCTGATCATCACTTGGCCGATGGAAGAAGCGCCTGACGGATTGGATATGCTGGGGTTTAATTTGTCGAATGTGACAATGGCTCCGCCCAGCATGAGTTGGGGTATGATGAACAGTGGGATCGCCAGGTAAATCACGCGAACGCTGTTGAACAGCATGGAGATGACGAGGCCAAACATGTTGGCACAGGCGGCTACTGAGAACAGCGTGAACCAATAGGCCAAGAACTGGCCAGGCAACGCTAAGATGGCGTGAGAAACAGTGGCAAACAGCAACGTTTGAACCGCACTGATGCCAAACAATACGCTGCTTTTAGCGGTCAAGTAAGCGGCCCAATTCAGCCGCAGGTTGTGCTCCCTTTTCCGCATTAACCGGTCTCTGAACAACTCCTCTGCACTCACGGTCAGTCCCATAAAAATCGCCACGATCACTGCGATGAACAGGAAGTGCGGGATGTTGGTGGCTTGGCCAAAACTGTAAGGTGCCCCATTGTCAGTGGCCCTCAGGATAAAAGCAAGCAAGAGTGCCAATAGAGGCGCTTCGAGCAGGTTGATCAGCAGGTATTGCCGGTTCTTCCATTTGCGCGCAAGGTCCCGTGCGCTTTGGATGGTCCACTGTCTGACCCAGTTGGGCGGGAGGAGCCCTTGTGGAGCGGGGTGGTCCAACTCATCCTTTCGGGGCCTTTCCATTTCTGCTTCGACCTTGGGAACCAGCAAGACGTTGTAGAAATCATTCCACTCCTTGGGGCTGATTCTTCTTTGACCGGTTGACTTTCCCCGCCCATCCAATACCGGGACATCGATGATGTCGAAAATCTGTTCTGGATTGACATGACCGCACATGCCACAGGCGACATTGTGGGCTTCAAAGTGGTTGACTATGGTTCTGAAATGGGTCAAAGCATCAAGTGGCCTCCCCGTGAAAACGGGATAGCCGCCGTGGTCCAACACCCACAATGCGTCAAAACTTCGGAAGATGTCGCCGCTGGGCTGGTGGATGACAGCGATCACCAAAGTCCCGCTGTAGGTCATCTGCTTCAGCAGGTCCATCAGCAGTTCAGAATCTTTACTGCTGAGGCCGCTGGTAGGTTCGTCTACCAGCAGAACCTTCGGGCCTCGGATAAGCTCCATGGCAATGTTGAGCCTTTTGCGCTGCCCTCCACTGATGGTTTTGTTGAGTGCGTCTCCCACAGGGAGGTCGCGGGCTTCCCAGAGTCCCAGTTGCTGCAAGCAGACCTTGACGCGCTCCTGGGTTTGGGCCCTGTCATCCCCTGAAAACGCCAGTCTGGCGGCATAATAAAGGTTTTCGCCAACCGTGAGTTCAGGCAGCAAATGGTCTTCTTGTGGGACCAATCCGATCCACGATCGCGCGGCTTCATCTGAAACCTGAATGCCGTCGATGGTGATTTCTCCAAAGGTTGGAGGCTCAGTGCCTGCCAACAGGTTGAGCAGGGTGGATTTGCCTGATCCGCTGGCCCCCATGACGCCCACCAACATGCCGGACCTTGCCTGTGTGCGGAAGGGATGTAGGGCTTGTTTGTTGGGGTAATTGAACCAATGGCTGACCTCATTGATTTCCAGTGCCAGCTCAGGAATGTTCTCCTCTTCCATAAAGGAACGCTGGATGTCCACGAAGTGCAGGGGCGCTGTTCCGGGGTGGCGCAAAGTAGACCCCGGTGTAAACGGCTGGGTGCGTTGTGGGTCCAATGGCTCGCCGTTGAGTTGAACCATGCCTGCGCCCAGAGGCCGGATAAAGACCACTTGGGATTCTGGGTGGCGAAAACAAGCCAATGCGGTCGTCCAACCCGTCTTCACGACACCTCCGAGTTGGGGTTGTTCACCAATGAGAAATGCCTCGTGATAACGCTGGGTCATCACAGGCCAATCGGCAGTATTGAAGACGAGCGTTTCATAGCACCGCTTCTCTCCCTCTCGAATGCCAAAGACATCGGCTACCAGGTCTGTGAGCTCTCGGCTGAGGCTGTCTTGCTCACCGTTGCTGGGAAGCATGGCATGCTCAAATTCTAGCATGCGCAAAAAGACAAGCGCTTTTTCGCTGGCTTGAAGGTCGCGGTTGATGTCTGTGCAGGTGCGTAAGACCTTGGTGGAACGCAATGCTGTTCGCTTTAGACCTGTCAATTCCCTGGACTCTACCGCTCCTCCTTGGCTGGCCAGATGGCCCTCAAAAACCCCGAGCCATTCGGTGACGGCTTCTTTGGGCAGTCGGCTGCGCAGGAAATGGGCGACGACCTCCCTCCCCTTTTCTATTCCTTCCTCCCTCAAGCTGATGAGGGCAAACAGGCGCATCAAGGCGTCTAAAATGTGACGGCTCATTGTTCAGGAAAAGGGCGTGAAGACAGCCCCGAAGGCTGCAAAATTATTGACGCTCGTAGCAGCCTTTGTCAGGTGCTGATCCCACCACCCTCGGTAAGCCGTCGAGGTCTGTCGCCAAGAAGGGCATTCCGGCGGGAATGCCCAGTCCATTCCACTGGCTGTTGCCACTAATGATGTGGAAATCCCTGTTGAAGACATCGGCAAAGGGAGGCGCAGCATCAAGGCTGCTTTCTTCGATCCAGTCGGCTGTTCCAAAGTCGTCCATTTCCACGGCGCAACCCCGAATGAGCAGGTCATTGTCATTGCCCTCAAGATCGACGACCAATTCATCAAAATCCGTGAGCCCGGCATTGTTTCCCCACATGATGCAGTTCAGGAATCGCGTTTCGACCAATGGACGGATTTGCAGGTTCCCATTGACGTCTTCGTAATGGTCGTTGATGAGCAACGTTGGAGTTGAACGGGTGCCGTCGGCCCAATAATTGGCAAAGGTGCTGTGGGTAAACCTGTAACGGCCACCCAAGGTGAGTGCAGCACAGGCTTGGGCACAATCGTACATCAGCAGGTTGGTGCCGTCCACGTTCGAACCTTGGGCCAGCAGTCCGATGCCGCTCATGTTGTGGATGACACAGTTCTCCATGTTGAGGGCAGCCGCACCTGGCGTACCTGCAGTGTCAACCTGTAAGCCGATGGTTCCATTGCGCAAAATGGCATGGCGCATGGTGCTGCCTGGCGAACCGTAGAGCCAGATGCCCCCGCCGAGGATGCTCGCTTGTGCCACTCCGAAATCTGTTTGGACCAGCGTGTCCACTTGAATGCCCCATTGGCCAGGAATGTCAGCATATTCTGGTTCGAGCCTGTCTCCTTCAAAAATCACCTCTTGGCCCAATTCACCATTGACTTCGAGTGTGCCCCTGTCCACATAAATTCCGCCACCTGCATGCACATGAACGGCGCAACCTGCCTCTATGGTCAAATTGCAGTCTGGGGCGACGCCCACAACCCCGTAAATCACATGGGGGCGCTCGGCCGTCCATATCTCGTCGCATGACAGCGAGGAAAGTCCTCCTGGCGAACCATGAAAGAAGGCGTCTTGACCCCAAGCCAGCAATTCGGTGTACTGGCTGAATCCGTTGACCGTAACCCTAATGCGATCCTTGACCACAAAAGGCAGGTTCACATCTTCAGGGTCTACGGTGACTTCTACGAAGACGTAGATGGAGTCTCCTTCTTCCAGAACGAGGTTGCTGGCACTCGGACCGGGAATCCCGTCAATGTTGATTCTGAATTCGCTCCCTTCGCCATCTTCCAAGGTGACGTCTTCAAGCAGGATGCGTCCGGGGCTTTGATTGACGATGCGCAGCGCTTGGCTCGCACTGCCTATGGAGGTGAATACCGTGTCAAACCAAACCGTGTCTTGGCTAAATGCCACCCTGGCGTCAGCACCGAGGTAGTATTTATCGCCTTGACATCCTGTGGATGTCACCAACATGCCCAGAATAACGGCGATTGTGCTGCAAGTCCAGATCCACGTTCTCGCTGGCGAGCTAGAGGGTTCAGTAGTGGTGTTCGAATGGAACATGTTGCGAAACTAAGGCTGGGAGTTGGGTCCTTAACTTTTCTGCCATGGCCAACATCAAAGCAACGTCAACAGTTCGTAATTATGATGCGGATTGGTCTTGGGATGAGGCCAGGCTCCATTTCAAAACGGCAGACCCGCCATTTCATCATGTGTTGCAGCGCCTGAACAATCCCAAGGAGGTTGACATAAAGCCTGCGTTTGAGAGTTTGGCGAGGGCGATTGTCGGTCAGCAACTGAGCACAAAGGCTGCACACACCATTTGGAGTCGCTTTTCTGCGCTCTACCCAGAGGGCATGCAACCAGAAGTTGTTTTGCATGCCTCAGCTGAGGTTCACCGCGGTGTGGGTATCAGTGGTCAAAAACACCGTTACATCACAGATTTGAGCCGCCATTATTTGGAAGACCCGGAGGCCTTTGATGCCGTAGAGGGATATTCTGATGCTGACATCATATCGTCATGGACCAAGGTCAAAGGATTGGGCCAATGGACGGTGCAAATGCATTTGATGTTTCAGCTCCAACGGCCCGATGTCTTTCCAGTGGACGATTTGGGGGTTCGTCGTGCCATGGAATTGGCCCTTGACATTGCCAAGGACTCCCCAAAATCAGTCTACGAAAAACGGGCCCTTGTATGGAGCCCGTTTCGCACGGCTGCAAGCCGGTTTCTTTGGGAGAGCTTGAATTAGCCCAAGTAGGACTTGAGAATCCGGCTTCTGCTGGTGTGCTTCAAGCGGCGGATGGCTTTCTCCTTGATTTGTCGCACGCGTTCACGTGTGAGGTCAAACCGTTCTCCAATTTCTTCCAATGTCAAAGGGTGTTCACCACCCAATCCAAAGTAGAGGCGCACCACATCTGCTTCTCGGCTTGTGAGCGTTTGAAGGGAGCGTTCAATCTCTTTGCGCAGTGACTCTGTGATCAACACCGTGTCTGGTGACGGTGTGTCATTGGTCTGCAAAACGTCGTACATCGTGCTGGAACTGTCGTCGCCATCCTTGAGGGGCGCGTCCATTGACACGTGACGTCCTGCGTTCTTCAAGCTTTGCTTGACCTCGTCGAGGGTCATATCCAGTACTTCAGCAAGTTCTGCTGGTGTTGGAGGACGTTCGAACTCCTGTTCAAGGCGGGCAAACGCCTTGTTGATTTTGTTGATAGAGCCAATCTTGTTGAGTGGCAATCGGACGATCCGGCTTTGTTCAGCCAGTGCTTGTAGGATGCTTTGGCGAATCCACCAGACAGCATAAGAGATGAACTTAAATCCCCGGGTCTCGTCAAAACGCTGAGCGGCTTTAATCAGACCAAGGTTTCCTTCGTTGATCAAATCCGGCAGCGAAAGGCCTTGGTTTTGGTATTGCTTAGAAACAGAAACCACGAAACGCAGGTTGGCTTTGGTCATCTTCTCCAAAGCGACTTGGTCACCTTGTTTGATGCGTCGGGCCAGTTCCACCTCTTCCTCGGCTGTGATCAGGTCGACACGGCCGATTTCCTGGAGGTACTTGTCCAGCGATGCGGTCTCCCGGTTGGTGACCTGTTTCGTGATTTTTAGCTGTCTCATGGGCGTTGCGTTTCAAATGTTTGAGGGGAGAATGGCCTTTCCTTCCTCCCCTTCAAACGTATTATTCGGTCATTCGTTTCACTCAGGCTTCGGAAGAAGCACTTTTCTGCTCAGTTTGAGCTTACCAGAGCGAGGGTCACGGCCGGTGACTTTGAACTTCACGGTGTCTCCTTCGTTGATCACGTCGGTGACTTCGTTGACGCGGCCATGCTCCAATTCGGAGATGTGCAACAGTCCGTCTTGTCCGGGGATGATCTCTACAAAGGCCCCGTATGGCATTACGGTTTTCACTTGGCCTTCATAAACTTCTCCAACTTCAACAGTCGGGGGGAAAGCAATGGCGCGGATACGGGCAACGGCAGCATCAATCTTTTGCTTGTTGTCACCAGAAACCTCAACGATTCCTCTGCCGTCATCGTCCGCAATGGAAACATTGGCGCCAGTGGAGTCTTGGATCTCATTGATGATCTTTCCTCCAGGACCAATGATGGGGCCAATCGCTTCTGCAGGCACCTCAAAGGAGATGATGCGCGGAGCATGGTCCTTGTAATCATCACGGTGGCTGTCCATGGTCTTGAGCATCTCACCCAAGATGTGAGCACGGCCTTCCTTGGCCTGTAGCAGGGCTTCGGTCAACTGAGCAAAGGACAAGCCTTTGATCTTGATGTCCATTTGGCAGGCAGTGATGCCTTCGGATGTTCCAGTGACTTTGAAGTCCATGTCACCAAGGTGATCCTCGTCACCGAGGATGTCGCTCAGTACAGCGTATTTGCCGCTCTCCTGGTCGGTAATCAATCCCATCGCGATGCCGCTAACCGGACGCTTCATGGGGATTCCGCCGTCCATCATGGCCAGTGTGCCAGCGCAAACTGTAGCCATAGAGCTCGATCCATTGGATTCGAGAATCTCGCTCACCAAGCGAATGGTGTAAGGACAGTCCTCTACTGGAGGGAGCATCGGCTTGAGTGCACGAAGCGCCAAGTTTCCGTGACCGATCTCGCGGCGACTCGTACCACGGATGGGACGGGCTTCACCTGTTGAGAAGGGTGGGAAGTTGTAGTGCAACAGGAACTTCTCGGTCTTCCGCACGAGGGCGTTGTCAATGAGCTGCTCGTCATCCTTGGTGCCCAAGGTCAAAGTGGTCAAACTCTGGGTCTCTCCACGTGTGAAAATGGCTGAGCCGTGGGGTCCGGGCAAATAGTCCACTTCGCACCAGATGGGGCGAATGTCCTTGGTGCCACGTCCGTCCAAACGAATGCCTTCGTTCAGCAGCAGGTCACGGATGGCTTTCTTTTGGGCGCCTTTGATGTAATCGCGGAGCATGTATTGCTTCTCAGCCTTGTCCGCATCGGACATGGTGGCGAGAAAGGCCTCCTTGATGGACTTGAAAGACTTGCCGCGCTCCTCCTTGGATCCGGCATTCTTTGCAGCATCGTAATACTGCTGGTACAACTCATCATGGATGCGCTGCTTGAGTTCGCCGTCTTGCTTTTCGTGCTCGTATTCGCGCTTCGGTGAAGAGCTGGGCACTTCTGCAGCCATGTCAAGCTGAGCCTGGCATTGCTTTTGAATGGCGACGTGGGCAGCCTCAATGGCGCCTACCATCTCTTCTTCAGAGACTTCGTTCATCTCGCCTTCAACCATCACGATGCTGTCCATCGAACCGGCGATCATCATGTCGATGTCCGCTTCTTCGAGTTGCGCATAAGTAGGATTGATCACAAAAGACCCGTTGATGCGCGCAACGCGCACTTCAGAAATAGGACCATCGAATGGGATGTCGCTCACAGCCAAGGCAGCGGATGCAGCCAAACCAGCGAGGCTGTCTGGCATGTTCTCCTTGTCAGCAGACATCAGCTGGATCATAACCTGCGTCTCAGCGTGATAGTCGCCGGGGAACGTGGGGCGCAGCGCGCGGTCCACGAGGCGCATGACCAAGATTTCAGTGTCACTTGGACGGGCTTCCCTTTTGAAGAAACCACCTGGGAAGCGGCCTGTAGCGGCGTACTTCTCTCTGTAATCAACAGTGAGTGGGAGGAAATCGACACCTTCTGAGGCGTCATAGTTGCTTACTGCAGCTGCAAGAAGCATGGTGTCGCCCTGGCGCACAACCACACTTCCGTGGGCTTGCTTGGCGAGCTTTCCAGTCTCAATTGTGACTGGGCGACCATCGCCTAAATCGATGGTCTTGGTTACAATGTTCAGTTCCATAAAGGAGTTGTCAAATCGGGCACCCGTAAAGTCCACAAGGCATTTCCCCGTGGGTTATTCAGTGTATAACCCTGCGACCGGATGCCCGTGCCGCAGGGTTGTAGCATATGCTTTGCTGGTAATCAGCGGCGCAGACCGAGGTCCTTTACAATAGAGCGGTAGCGCTCAATGTCTTTGCGCATGAGGTAGTCCAACAAGCGACGGCGCTTTCCGACCAAAGTGATCAGTGAGCGCTGTGTGTTGACGTCTTTGCGGTTCTGCTTCAGGTGACCGGTCAAGTGAGCGATCCGAAAGGAGAACATGGCGATTTGCCCTTCGGCATTGCCCGTGTCTTGAGCATTCTTGCCATACTTGGCGAAGAACTCTTGTTTTTTCTCTGGAGTGAGGTACATGTGGAAATCTCTTGGATGTTCGTTATGCTGCCTGAAAATCAGGGGTGCAAAAGTACGTTGAGGCCGGCGATTGAGCAAGCCTTAGTCCAACACAATCAGTCCATCAGCATGCTGACGAGCGTCGAAAGCTCCTCTTGCAATTTGTTGCGGTGAATGATGCGGTCTACAAAGCCATGCTCCAGCAGGAACTCCGCGCGTTGGAAACCCGATGGCAGGTCCTTTCCAATGGTCTCTTTGACCACGCGTGGACCAGCAAAACCAATGAGGGCATTGGGCTCGGCGATGTGAAGGTCACCCAACATGGCAAAGGAAGCCGTGACGCCTCCTGTTGTTGGGTCCGTCAGAATGCAGATGTAAGGCAGACCCGCCTTGGCCAACAGGCTCAATTTTGCGCTGGTCTTGGCCATTTGCATGAGTGAAAAGCCGGCCTCCATCATGCGTGCGCCTCCGGATTTGGTGATGCACACAAAGGGAAGCCCGTTCTTGATGGCGTAGTCAATGGCCCTGGCGATTTTCTCTCCCACTACAGATCCCATGGAGCCGCCGATAAAGCTGAAGTCCATGCAGCTGATGACCATGGTTTTACCGGCGACCTCCCCCACTCCAGTTCGGATGGCGTCTTTGAGGCCGGTTTTTTCCATCGACAATTTGAGCCGGTCTTCGTAATCCTTGGTGTCTTTGAATTGCAGGGGGTTTGCCGATGTCATCTTGGCCTGCAACTCCCTAAACTTACCGCCGTCAAATAGGATGTTGAAATAAGCAGCAGAGCCTATTCGATCGTGGTGGTCACAGTGGCTGCACACCCAGAGGTTCCCCTCGTGTTCGGGTGTGGCAATGACGGTTTTACAAGAAGGACACTTGTACCAATTGCCTTCGGGAATCTCCTTCTTTTCGGCAGTTTTGGTGGTGATGCCCTCCTTCATTCGGCGGAACCATCCCAGGCTGCCGGCGTCTGTATTATCGGCTTCTTTGGGTTGGGCCTTTGCCTGCTGGTCTTTGTCTGCCATGGGGCGCAAATTTAGTCCAGCTTCAAAATGGCAATGAAATCGCTGGGTGAATCCGCCAACTTGCCGCGGTGGATTGCGCGCCATTGGGCCATCTGACTGGTCTTCCGGCATCGCAGCGCAGCATGAAATACCCGAAGTCAAGCCGGATGCCTGCGCCACACGCGACAGCGATTTGCGACATAAAAGTGGCCGCATTGAACTCCACGTCGGAAATATCTGGGTCTGGTCTTGTCATCCAAATGTTGCCGGCATCGGTAAACACTGCACATTGTATCCAGTCGTTGAGGTATCGCCTTACTTCGATGTTGGCCTCTAGGCGAATGTCACCCCTGACCCTGAGGTTGGCATTGCTGGACCCTCCTGGGCCTAGATTCAATGCTTGCCACCCCCTCATGCTGTTTGGCCCCCCCACAAAGAATTGCTTTTCCAAGGGTACAGACACGTTGTCGATGGAAGAGGCCGCTACACCGATGACACACCGTCCAAAAATGCCGTTTTTGCCGTTGGGAGCCCAACCTGCCCGGAGATCAGCCATCCAACGGGTATACCGTGCGACTTGCACTTCCCTGGACTGTGCAAAGGCGCTGGGCAATGTGATTGTCGTTTCCTCCGGAACATCCCTGTGCAGCAAGTGAAACAAGTTTCCTGACCCCTCGAATTCCATGTTGATGCTCCAACGAAATGGTTTTCGCTTGTCCACTGTTGACTTTAATCGCCAACGGATACTTGAGCTAAACAAGGCGCGAGGTTCGAACGATGACGTGAGGAAATCGGACTGTATGCTGTCGAGGTCTGCAATAAAAACAGGCTCCAATTGACTTGACGTAAAGGCCACTTCAAAGGGCCGCAGCTCAATGCTTGAACCCGTTTCAGGATTCTCCACAAATTGCTCAACCAATCCAAGCTGGATATAGGTCCTGCTGAATTTCACCCTGTCCTCATCTCGGATGGTTAGTGATATCCTGCTTTCGGGATTGTTGGATCTCGAGAAACTTCGGGCTCCGAATGGAATGAGGCGGTTGGTGCGGTAGGTCAATCCTGCACTGAGTACTCGAGAATTTAATGCCTCACCCGGCCCGCCTTCGGTGACAATGTCCAGTCCATAAGGTTGCACTGATTCAAGGCCCAGGCCCAGTTCAAGTGACAGCTGTTCAGCTCGGTTTCGGAAGTCTTGGTCTGACAATGAAAGCGCAACCTCTCCTCCTACCCCTTGGCGCTGGGTGACGGCGCCATTGACCCTCATGACCCTCCGTTCCGAAGGATAAGCATCGAGGTGTATGTGCAAGGGGGTGTATGGCTGCAGTTCAGCCTGGTTCATTGTGGAGATTCCAACACGCAGGTCCTGGACCAACGGTAGCTGCCGAATGGACTGTCGTGTTTGCGCCAATTTTGACGGGGCAAATAAGCCCCCCTTCTCAATGCGCATGCAATGGCTGAGCCCTCTGAGGTCCCGTCCTACAGGCACCCGCCAGAGCACCCCATCTATGTCTCGGGTTTCCATGGCTTCCAATTGAACGGGGTGCCAATGAAAACTGATGCTGTCAATCCTGCCTTTGCGGTGGGGCACGGTAAAGCCTTCATATTGAGCAGGAGCAACCCTCAAATTGAGTCCTACGCACCTGCTGGATTGACTTTCGGTGGTGTCGATTTCGATGGAGAAGAAATCTGAAGTGAGGCCAAACCAGCCCTCTTGTTGGAGTTTCTGAGCAAATCGGTTCCGTTCTCGATCGAGGGCATCCAATTCTAGGGGCTGGCCTTCCCAGGTCTTCCAGTCTTTTTCAATCGCTGTTACTTGGGCGTTGGAAAGGCCGCTGCCCTCAGCATTTACCTCTGCAAGGCAGCAGCGTTGTCTTGCACCAGGCTTTAGAACAACAATCAAGTTGATGTGCTGACCGGTCATGGCAGTGTCCAGGACGACCTCAGCTTCTAAATGGCCGTTCCTGAGCATGCGCGACTCCAGCAGAGCGCGGCTTTGTTCAAGGAGATTGCTGTCAAACAGAGCTGCGCTTCCGGTAGGCACGGTTTGCCCAGTATGAACAGCGCGCTTCCATCGGCCGTTCAGTTTGGCCCAAAGGTGTCTCCAGGGTATGCCAGCGAGCCTTTCGGGAGGTTGCACGGCTAAACTTCCCTGCAGCATCTCCTTCCATGTTGAAGCATCGGTAACTCCCACTTCTTCGCCCGGCGCAAGCTGCCAATCGATGTTCCAAATAAGTGGAGGCTTGGCATCAGGGTTCCGTTCGGTTTGGGCCAACAGCTCCCCATTTGGACAGAAGAATGCCCAAAGTGCCAAACAGAAGGCCCATCTTGCATGGAAACGGGGGACGCGGAACATGCCTACGAAGAACGAGATTCTAGCCATGCGGGCCTTGAGGAACCGCAAAACACGCTCCGATGAGCGCAAATTTGTTGTGGAAGGGCTAAAAGGTGTTGATGAGGCCCTGTCCAGTGGCTGGAGGGTGCACGGCTTGTATGCTACAGCCGACAGTAAAGCCCCTGAAGAATGGGGAGCAGATCGCGTCTCCACCAAAGACATGTCTCGAATGAGCAGCCTGAAAGCGCCACCGGGCATCTTGGCCGTGATGGGCATGCCTGATGAAGGCGACCTAGATGCAGTTGTGCAGCATCCCGCCCCCTTTGCCTTGGCCGTCGATGGGATTTCTGACCCGGGCAATTTGGGCACCATTATTCGGACAGCAGACTGGTTTGGTGTTGCCGGAATCTGGGTTTCGCGCGATTCGGTGGACCCCTTCAACCCTAAGGTGGTGCAAGCCACCATGGGGGCGATTTTTCGCTTGCCCATTTGGTCTGTAGACCTTCCCGAAACTTTGCATAAACTCTCCTCCCAAGGCGCATTGATCCAAGGCCTTGAGCTTGCTGGACAATCGCTATGGACGTTTGAAGAACAAGCAGCGCCGGCATCGAGGGTTGCTGTTCTTGGCAGTGAGAGCCATGGTCTTTCTGAAGAAGTGAGGGAGGCGTGCTCGGAGTTCATTCACATACCTGGGGGTGGCCAATCTGAATCTCTCAACGCATCCATGGCGGCGGGCATTGTGATGGCGGCATGGCACGCCACGTCGCTCAGTGCTCAGGAACAGAATTGAGGCGGGTTGAACCCTCGCGGTAAATTTCGCATGCCATTTGCTTGAGGGTGGAGGGGTCGAGCCCATTTCCAGCTTCTTCAAGCGACTCCCCTATGCATTCAATGCGTTTGAGAAACCCATCAGATAAAATAGAGAAGTCTCCAAACTCCAACGCTTGGTTTGCTTCTCCTGCCCATTGCCCTTCAATGTTCATGGCTTCCATGGCGTGGTCCACCTTGTAAGCATAAGACTCCCAACCGGTTCGGTCATTGGTGCAATCGTCAGCGTCAATGGAGGGGCCTTCCGCGATGCGCACTGTGCCTTTCCAACCTTCAAGACCTGTGCGCATGCTGCGCTCGTCGTCTTTTTCGGTTTTGGTTCCTAGGATCCTTTCTTTGACGAGATACATGTCACAAGGATTCACGTCGTAGCGAATGACCAGTGGACGAACCAGTCCCGACAATACTTGTGGGCCCAATCGGTCTCCTCCCCTTGCCTTGGCCAACATTTTGAGCAAGCCTACATGGGTCTCGTCGCGGCCCTCTTTAGATCTTCCAGGGGCTTGGGCAATCCAAACTTGACCTCCTTGATCGGTAATCTTGGCGATGCGTTCGCTGATGGCGATGTGCTGGTCAAATGCAGCGCGTCCAGTCAGGCTGCGGTCAATAAAAATGGCTTTATTGGCCACCAATAATGCCTTGACCCATGGCAAGCGGGCCAAGTTGCTGCCCAGTACAATGTGGGTGGTATTCAGTCCGGCATCGAAACGCGCCATGTTATAGAGCGCGGGGTCGCAAACAATGTCCCTGTGTGTCCCAATGCGGATACCGGGCTCGTCCGTTGGCTGCAGCGTAGCTTCAATTCCAGAAGTTGTGTTTGCAGTCACCCAGCGCATAAATGGCACACTCCACTCTGCTTGAATGTCCTTTGGAGCTGGCGGCAAATCCAGTCCTTTGGCACTCAAGTAATGCTGAATTCTTTCGATTCCTGGGAGTTGTTCCCAGGAATTATCAGGTTCCGCCATGACCACAAAGGAAAGGAAGGCACATCAACTGCACCGCCCGCGTCGATGGTTTAATCTTGCACCATGACGTTTGCAGAGCTAAAAGTCACGAGGCAATACCTCGATGCCCTCGGAGAAATGGGCATTGAGGAGCCCACTGAAATTCAGTCCAAGGCCATCCCCCGGATCCGTGCGGGGCAAGATGTCATTGGCATTGCGCAGACCGGGACAGGAAAAACCCTTGCTTTTTTACTGCCCGTGATGGCCATGTTGTCACATGCGCAAGGCAAAGGTCCCCGTTGTGTGATCTTGACTCCTGCGAAAGAACTCGCTTTGCAGATTGCGGATGTCGCCAAGCGGTTGGCCGTCAACACAGACTTGCGTGTTGAAGTGGTCTACGGTGGTGTGGGTCACCGGACGCAGCAGGAACGCATGGAAGCGGGTTGCGACCTGGTGGTGGCCACTCCCGGAAGGTTTATGGAGCTTTACCTCAGGAATGCCTTTGTGACCAAAAACATCGGGCACCTGGTACTGGATGAGGCCGACCGTATGATGGATTTGGGGTTTATGCCCCAGCTGCGCAAGCTTCTGGAAATCCTCCCAAACAAGCGTCAAAACCTTCTTTTCTCAGCCACTTACCCTCCGAAAACGGAAGAAATGGCGGGCGAATTCTTGCTTTGGCCAACGCGTATTGAAGCCGCGCCCCAGTCTACACCAGTTGAGACCATTACACAGTCGGCTTATCGCGCACCCAACTTTGGGACGAAATTGAACCTGCTGGTCGAAATCCTAAGTCGGGATGACGCCCCCGAACAGGCTTTGATTTTTGTTCGAGAAAAAGACCAGGCTGAAAGGATTGGTCAAGCGGTGCACGATGGGGTTTCATGGTCTGTTCGAACGTTGCACGCCAACAAGGGGCAGAACAGCCGCATCAATGCCATGGACGACTTTAAGTCCGGGGAATTGCGCTTTTTGGTGGCCACTGATGTCGCCAGCCGGGGCATTGATGTGCCGCAATTGGACCTGGTCGTCAATGTGACCGTTCCAAGGGACCCCCACGATTACATTCACAGGATTGGTCGGACAGGACGGGCCAAGCGAAAAGGCCAAGCTGTGACCCTGGTGGACCCCAGCGAAAAAGCGGCGCTGCTGCGCGTAGAGGATCTACTGGGGGCTCCACTCGACTTCAGGCCCATGCCAGAAGGTGTCGCAGAGGTTGCAACGCCTAAGTGGGAAGCCCAGGCCATGGCACGTTCAATCGACAGAGAAAAGCGCAAGGCTGACCCCACTTTCAAAGGCGCGTTTCATGAGAAGAAGCGCAAGCTTTTTTCCAAAGGCAAAAGCGGTTCTCGGCGATCGGGCAAGAGGCGTTAAGGCTCCCAAACAGGCTTAACTGCTCCATCGCTGTCCAACTTGTATCCGGTGTCATAAACCCAGACCTCTGTCCCGCCATCGCTGGCGTGCTTGACATGGGTATGGTATTCAAATGCGAAGCCATTGTTGCGCAGCCACTGCATCCCTCCAATGTCTGACATCGTCGGGGCAGAGGCGTGCCAATCCTTAAATGCGCGCAGAATGCTGTGGTTCCGCTCAAGAATTCTGCCGATGGCCTTGGGCTGTGGCCTGGCACGGTAAACGGCGGGCATTTTTGAACGCATTTTTCGATGCTGTCCAGGAAAAGTTGAGAAGCAATATTCTGAACAGAAGTCTCCCGGGTAGAGGGCGGCTTTGTGTTTTTCAATACGGGCTTTACAGGCCAAACATTTGGTCATAACGATGTGAATCTGTTGCAATCAAAGGCTGCCTTGTGTGAAACACAGTCCGATCTTCTCTTCATTCGTCACTGTTCGTGTTTCCTTTGTCAGTGACATGAAAGACTTGATGACGGTGGGCGTTGTTGGCGCCGGGACAATGGGACGCGGCATAGCGCAAGTGGCATCAGCAGCAGGCCACAACGTTCTGTTGTTGGATCGAAACCCTGTTGTTTTGGAGGAGGCACATGCCTTTCTATCCAAAATCCAGGACCGCTCTGTATCCAAAGGGCGCATCTCTAGATTGGATGCGGATGCTTTGCTCCAACGCATTCATGGGACGCAACACCTGTCTGACATGTCGGATTGCGGATTGGTGATTGAAGCCATTGTAGAGCGCACAGACATCAAATCGGCGTTGTTTTCGGAGCTAGAAACCGTGGTTTCTGAGCACTGCATTCTGGCTTCCAATACATCTTCTCTGTCGGTCACTGCTCTGGCCGCCAGTTTGCAGCGCCCTGATCGTTTTGTGGGGCTGCACTTCTTTAACCCTGCGCCCCTCATGCCTTTGGTTGAAGTGGTTCCCGCTTTACAAAGCCGCAAAGGCCTGTCGGATGAAATGCTCGCGTTGATGCAGCAATGGGGCAAGCAGCCTGCAGTGGCAAAGGACACGCCGGGTTTCATTGTGAACCGTGTAGCCCGCCCATTTTACGGGGAAGCCATCCGCATTTTGGAGGAGGGTATGGCCGATGTGCCCACGATAGACTGGGCCATGACCGCTTTGGGGGGATTCAAAATGGGGCCTTTTGCGCTCATGGACTTAATTGGCAATGACATCAATTACGCTGTGACAGAAAGCGTTTGGACCGCCTTTTACTACGACCCGAGGTACAAACCGTCCTTCGCCCAAAAACGCAATGTTGATGCGGGTTGGTACGGCCGCAAAACCGGAAAAGGTTGGTACGATCACGGTGAAGGTGCAGCCCAGCCGGTTGCGCGCATGGACAAAGCCTTGGGACAAGACATTTTGTGGCGCATTCTGGTCATGTTGATCAACGAAGCCGCAGATGCGGTGTTCTGGGGCGTGGCTTCTGCTGAAGATGTAGACCGTGCTATGCGCGGCGGCGTCAATTATCCCAAAGGGTTGCTGAAATGGGGTGAAGAAGTGGGGCTCGACCGCTGCGTTGTTACACTGGATAATCTGCGGGATCAATACGGAGAGGACCGTTACCGTTGCAGCCCTTTGCTGCGCTCAAGGTCCAAGGAAGGACGGGGCCTCTTTGGTTGATTCTCGTTCTGCTTAGCAGTCTGTTCCAAATGAACTGAGCAGCAACAGCACGTCAGATACTGTTACGGCACCATCGCCATTGACATCTGCTAAACAGCCCTCCAGACAGCCGAAGTCAGAGAGCACCAGCAATACGTCCGACACACTGATCAGCAGGTCTCCTGTCAAATCCAACGGACACGCCGCTTCTTCTGCACTGAGTACACCGTCACAGTTGTTGTCAACGCCACTTGAATTTGCCGGGGCACCCGGATACACAGCTGCATTGTTGTCGTCGCAGTCGCATACGGTGGTTTCCCCATCTCCGTCTGCATCGACAATGCCTGCACAGTTTTCAAACTCTGATTGACAATTGGCCAAGACACAGGCCTCACAGTCAGCTGCGCTGCCAAAACCGCAGACCAGAAGGCAGTTGTTCTGTGCACAGACGCTTTGTTCTGCAAAGCAACCTACACACCCTGTGCTCATGGTGGGGATACCAGCAGAAATGCAATTGGCAAAGCATCCCTGCAGGTCACCGGCAAATATGCAGTCGAAGCCGCAGGAGAAAACGGCGTCATTGACCAGGTCCCCTTCTGTGCACAATATGCTGAAGTCCAGCGAATCACATTGTGCATTTACGGGTTGAGCGCCTGCAAAATGGACAAGTGAGAGCAGGAAGAATGCGCAAGCGTGTAGGCTGGTTTTCAACTTCATGAACACATAACAACGCAGCATTACTCAGGTTCGGATACGCAGATGTGTGCCGCCTTCGTCAAGCACCCTTCCTGCTTTTTGAATGTCGGACGGGTGCGTCAAGTCTAAGAATCCTCCCGCCATGGACAGGGCTTTAATATGTCCTCCCCGCTTCAGGTACAGGGAAACCGCTTCGGGGAGCTCTCGTTCTTTTCGAACGGGATGTTCAGGTACGTTTCTTGCGGCCTTCAACAGCGGCGTGTAGGGGAGCCTGAAGTAGTTCATGCTCACCCGAGGTTGGCCGTCGCTCCAGTGGGCTTGCTCCACTTGCTGTATTGTTGGCTTCTCTATGATTCCAGTCAGCTTCCCCGATTCATCGGCTTCGAGAATGGCAAAGGCCAGCACACGTTCTGGGGGCAACCCCAGGTATTGCGGGTCAAATGCAGGCAATGCGGCGTCATGTTTGAACAGGGCGCGGAACATGCCTTTGGGCGGCAGGTTGTCCCCATTTGCAATGGCAATGCAGTCCTCGCACCACTGTGGTTTGGCCTCTAAGGCCAATTGGACAGCGTGGGCTGTACCCCATGGTTTTATGCGCCCCTCGGGAATGGATTGCTGGACATACGACAGGGTCATCCCCGTCATGGGCACTTGCTCAAAGTGTGCCTTTGTGATGGTGTCGTCTTCTGCAACGACCAAGCACACTTCAGTACAGCCCTCTTCCTTCAGTTGCAGCAACAGATGCTCGATCAGTGGCTTTGATTCTTGGCCAATGCGGATCATCCCTTTGGGCCTGGACTGCGCCTCTTCTAGAATGTGACCGGGAACATCAGAGGCTGCCTTCATTCGGCTCCCCTTCCCCGCGGCCATGATGATGGTCGGGTTCATTCTTGACATGTTACCCCTCGGTCCATTTCCACTGCCCAGGCTCCCGAAGCTCCTGCCAACATCATGGCGTTTTGGACCTGTTGTACAGCGGTTTCTGGTGTGAGAACGAAGGCGCATCCGCCACCACCAGAGCCATTGATTTTTCCTCCCCAAGCCCCCGCGTAGCGCGCGCCTGTCAACATGGCCTCGATGCGGGGGGTTGAAAGCCTCAGGACATCCCTAAGGACATTGTGATGCTGGGTCAAGTCCTCTCCCATTTCCTTTCCTGCTGCCTGCTCGCTGGTCATTTTCAATCCCCAATGCGATTCTAGATCGCGGTTGATTCGGGTGCCTTCCAAAAGAACCCTTTCGTCTGGATTTAATGTGGCAGCGGGGGAATCAATGAGGGGCATGAGGGGAATCCGCGCATCCTTGCAACGCCGCAAATGTCCTTGGGTGTCTTTGGGTTGTCCGGAATCTCCCAGCACAAAAGTCCCCTTTGGGAGCTGCAACGGTTGTGGGTCACCCCGTCCAAACCTGTGGATTCCACCATGGGCGCATGCGAACTGATCCATGTCTCCCCCCGCACCATTGTAATCGGTGACCTCGTATTTGTGGCACCTCGTGACCACGTCATGAACATTAAAACTGCCGTTCAAAATCTTCAGCCAGCCTGCTATCCATGCGGTCAGTAATGCTGTAGAAGAACTGCAACCTGCGCGAATGGGCACCTCGCTTTCAATCCTCACGCGCCAGCCATTTTCAGGGCTTTTTCCAATCTCCTCGAGCATTGACCGCAAGGCCATGCCCAAGGGCAGGTCGGCTGAAATGTCGGCAGGATGTTCCAGGTCGTATTCGGCCAAGGGTCCCAGTGATGAGCTGATCACTTCAACATGGGACTCCGCGAGCGGCGAGAAATGAAGGGTACACCTGCGGTTCATGGCCATGGCGATGACAGGAAGTCCCAAGTAATCTTGATGCTCGCCAAAGAGGCAAAGCCGGCCAGGCGCGGAACTTGTAAATGCAGCAGTCATGGCTTGGACTGCAATTTGAGGATTCCCCACACAGCTGCTGCGCAAAAGGCCGCCATCATCAGTGCTGTGGGAGCTTGGGCAAACAGTCCGGCCCCTACACCGAGCAATGCGCCATAGACCGCGACGCACCCCAGGAAGGCCTGAAGCAGCGATTTAGGCACATTCCAAGTAGCGGCGTCTGTTCCTTGAGTGGGTGGGAACTGCTTCCAGCCTGGACCACCTGGTTGAACCTTGTCTACAAAGGTTTGCAGTACTTCTGGTGACTCAGGTTTGAAGACCACAGCGGCCACGATCCATCCGGCAGTGGTCAGGAGACTGCCGGCGACGAGTTTGCCCCAAGCGGCCATAGGCCACCAGCCCAAAGCATCATGGACCCAAGTAAAGTAAGCCGCTACCAACAGTGACATGACCATGGCTACGATTTCTGTGCTGGCCGAAACCCGCCACCAAAACCAGCGAACAATGAACAGCCCACCTGTACCAGCACCGAGCAAGAGCAAAAGGTTGAAGGCCTGAGACGCTGAAGTGAGGGTGAGGCTTAAGAGCGCTCCTGCCAAGAGAGAAAGCAAGCTTGCCCATCGCCCTGCCATGACTTTTTGGGATTCAGTGGCGTTGGGACGGATGAAGCGGGCCCAACCATCGTGGACCAAATAGCTCGCACCCAAGTTCACCTGCGTGCTCATGGTCGAAATAAAGGCAGCAAGCAGTGAGGCAGCCACCCATCCCAAGAGGCCGGCGGGGAGCAAGCTCAACATGGCGGGGTAAGCCACGTCGTGGCCCACTTTGTCAGCTGCCAACTCAGGGAACGCTGTGGCAATGGATTCGAGGTCGGGAAAAACGATGAGCGAAGCCAATGCCACCAAGATCCATGGCCAAGGGCGCAATGCATAATGGGCCGCATTGAAAAGCAGGGTGGCTCCAACAGCGTCGTCCTCGCTTCTGGCGCTGAACATGCGCTGTGCGATGTACCCCCCTCCTCCAGGTTCAGCACCGGGATAATAGCTCGCCCACCACTGGACGGCCAAGGGGACCAGCATCACAGGAACCCACACTTCTGGTTTGCTGAAGTCTGGCCACACTGAAAGCTTGTCCATGACATTGGGGTGTGTCATCAAGCCTTGAATCCCTCCTACCTCGGGCAAGCCCAAGACGTAGACACTGGCGGCAATGGCACCTCCCATGGCCAAGAAGAATTGAAAGAGGTCGGTCCAGAGTATGGCGCGAAGACCGCCGTAAACGCTAAACAGCAGGGTCACCGAACAGGTCACAAGTAAGGTGAGCCAACCTGGCCATCCCAGTAGAATGCTTCCGAGTTTAATGGCGGCCAAGCTCACAGTAGCCATCACCAAGACATTGAATACGAGGCCGAGGTAAACGGCTCTAAAACCGCGCAGGAATGCCCCGGCTCTGCCCCCATACCGCAGCTCATAAAAAGCAATGTCCGTGAGCACACCAGACCGTCGCCAAAGACGCGCATAAACGAAGACAGTGACCATCCCCGTAAGCAAGAATGCCCACCAGGCCCAGTTGCCCGATACGCCTTGCTGTCGAACGAGGTCGGTCACCAAATTGGGCGTGTCGGCACTAAACGTGGTGGCGACCATGGAGGTGCCAAGAAGCCACCAAGGCATGTTTCTCCCACCCAAGAAAAAGTCGTCTGCACTGTTGTTGCCTTTTCGGCCCGCAGCCAAACCAATGAAGAGAATGGTCAACAGCACCCCGCCGATCACGAGGAAATCCAACATAGCCAATTGCATGGCGCCCAATGTAGCACCCCAAAAGACGCCAATGGGGTTAAACCTGTGCAGAACACCCGCGTTATATTTCGGTATGAATGTGAAGCAAGCCTTATTTGGTTTGAGCTTTTTGGCTCCAATGCTGCTTACTGCGCAAGATGTCACGTTCCACAGCGATGTGGCCCCCATCGTATTCAACCACTGCACCTCTTGTCACAGGCCCGGAGAAATTGGCCCCATGCCTTTTACGAATTATGAAGAGGTGGCCGCCTACGGAGAATTTATTGAGTATGTCACGTCTATCGGTTACATGCCGCCTTGGTCGCCCGATGCTTCCTACAGCCACTTTGTGGGGGAAAATGTCCTAACTGCTGATCAATTGGAAACGCTCAGCGCATGGGTAGGTGCCGGGAAACCCGAAGGTGACCCTGCGGACAGTCCTGGGCTCCCCGAGTTCCCAGATGGAAGTCAGATTGGCATTCCCGACCATGTGCTGGTCATGGATGAACCCTATGCGCACGAAGGTGACATGTCCGAACAGTATCAAGTTTTCGTGTTGCCTTCGGGGTTTGATTCAGCGGCTTCTGTTCGCGCACTAGAAGTGCAGCCCGGAAACCACAACGTGGCACACCATGCCATTCTTGGACTGGACATCTCGGGAACAGCTTCCATTCTAGATGCCGCTGATCCCGCACCGGGCTATGAGAGTTTCGGTGGTTTTGGCTTCAATGCGGAGAGCTCATTTTTTGGAGCTTGGGTTCCCGGTGCCCTACCTGTTGAGTATCCACCGGGCATTGGACGCACCATCCCAGCAGGAGCGGACGTGTTGCTTCAGATGCATTACGGCCCATCTGCCGCAGGCGAAACCGATCAGACTGCCGTCAATGTGTTCCTTTCCAATGAGCCCATAGAGCGCGAAGTGTATACCGCCATCATGGGGCCACAGCACTTGGATGCGCCCTTTGTCATTCCACCCAATCAAGTCACCTCTTTTCATGGCACATTGCCGGTGACCGCAGATGTGAGCCTGCTCAGCATTGCGCCGCACTGTCACTTGATCGGGTCTTCTTGGAAGGTGTACGCCACATCCCCGAACAACGGGGACACCATTCCTTTGATTTCAATCCCCTCATGGGATTTCAATTGGCAGGGTTATTTCACTTTCCCTCACCTGACAAAGGTTCCCGAAGGTTACACCTTACATGGTGAAGCCACCTACGACAACACGGCAGAAAACCCCTTTAACCCAAGTGATCCTCCGCAGTGGGTGTATTTTGGAGAAGAGACCCAAGACGAAATGTTTTTTGTTTTCATCGATCTGGTGGGATACGAAGACGGCGATGAAGAAATTGCTTTGGGGCCTGGCACTGACGTCTGCGAGGGAGACCTCACTGGAGATGATCTTGTGGGGGTTTCTGACGCCTTGCTTTTGCTGAGTGAATTCGGGTGTCAAGTGGGATGCAACTTGGACCTTGACGGCGACAACGCTGTGACCGTGTCAGATGTGCTTTTTTTATTGGGTCAATACGGCACCACATGCAATTGATGTTGGCCGCTCCATTGTTGCGTGTGGTTTTGTTTTTGGCACCGCTTTGTCCCATTTGTCAAAACATGTGCTACGACCTGCGCCTTTTGGAGGAGGAGTTTCTTGGCGAAAATGTTGAGTTTCTGGGTGTGTTTCCCAACGCCTCGACACGGGAGGATCAAATGGTCGACTTCCGGGCCACTTATGGCCTCGCCATGGAATGTGTTGGAGATACAGGCCACTTGGCAATGGCCTTGGGGGCGCGCTGGACGCCAGAGGCTTTTGTATTGGATGAGCACGACAGCATTTTGTACCAAGGGCGCATCAATGACCGATATTTCGCTCCAGGCCGCCGCAGAAATAAAACGCGAAACCGGGACCTGAGGCAAGCGATCGAGGAGGCTCTGGCAGGCCGTACAGTCAGTGTTTCGCGCACCGAGGCTGTAGGCTGTCCCATTGAGGGATTAAAACTTTCGTTGCCGCCTCACTAATGCAAAACAAGCGTCGCGCTTTTGTTTTTAATTTCCGAAACATGAAGACCCTTCTATCCCTTGCGTTCCTGATGTCCTTGTGTGTGATGACAGGTATGGGGCAAGTCACATACCATGCCGACGTGGCCCCCATCATCCACAACGCGTGCATGGAGTGTCATCGGTCTGGAGAAATAGGCCCCATGCCGTTCACCAGCTATGAGGAAGTGTCGGCTTACGGGCCGTTCATTGAATACGTGACTTCAATTGGCTACATGCCTCCTTGGACTCCCGATGCAGACTACAGTCATTTCGTGGGTGAGCGGGTGCTTTCTGCAGAGGAAATTGAGACCATTAGTGCTTGGGTGGACGCAGACATGCCTGAAGGCGACCCGGCTGACAACCCTGGCGTGCCTTTCTTTCCTGAAGGCAGCCAAATTGGCGAACCTGATTTCGTTCTCAGCATGTCCGAACCCTATTCCCACAGTGGTGACATGACCGATCAATATCAGGTCTTTGTGATGCCAACAGGATTTGAAGAGGACATCACAGTGAGGGCACTGGAGGTCCGACCCGGCAATGGGGCCATTGCGCACCACGCTGTTTTGGGCATTGACATTGAAGGCATCGCGGAAAGCCTTGATGCTCAGGACCCTGCTCCTGGATATGAAAGCTTCGGTGATTTCGGGTTTGATGCTTATCAGAACTTCTTTGGCGCTTGGGTGCCTGGTGCGCAGACATTGGTATACCCAGAGGGCATAGGACGTGTCATTCCTGCCCAAAGTGATGTGCTGATGCAAATGCACTACGGCCCCAATGCTGTGGACGAATCGGACCAGACAGAGATCAACGTTTTCTTGACCGATGGACCCATCGATAGGGAAGTCACAACAGGCATCATGGGGCCATGGACGTTGGGAGAACCCTTTTTAATCCCGCCCAATCAGATCAAGACATTCCACGGGACTTACAACATCCCTGTGGACGTCAGCTTCATCAGCATTGCACCCCACAGCCATTTGATCGGAAATACATGGGAGGTCTTTGCGACAAGCCCCAACAACCAAGACACCATTCCTTTGCTTTCCATTCCAGAATGGGACTTCAATTGGCAGGGCTTCTTCACCTTTCCTTACATGACCAAAGTCCCTGGAGGATACACGCTGCATGGCATTGCATCCTATGACAATACGTCGGACAACCCATCCAACCCGAATGACCCTCCAGTATTGATTGAGTATGGAGACAATACAGGTGACGAGATGTTTTTCGTCTTCTTTGATTACGTGCTCTACGAGCCAGGCGACGAGGACATTTCTTTGGAGACCCCCTTGCTGACCAGTGTCGAACCGCTTGATCGGGAGGCTCCCGGCGTTCGACTTCAGCCGAACCCAGCTTCTGATCGCATCCAATTGTTGGCCCACCCCCGATTTATCGGTGCGTTTTGGACGCTGCGTGATTTGAGTGGCCGCGAGGTCAGGTCTGGACAGTTTAAATCAGGAAATGACCGGATATTGATCGGTTCCCTTCCTGATGGTGTTTATCTGTTTCAGGGGCCAGAGGGCACGGAACGCGTGGTTATCCAGCACTGATTGGACAAGCTGCAGCGCCTGTCCACTTGTGGCTAATGGCACCATCCCTGAGTATGCCATCTGGCTGAAGGGGGTCCAACCGCACTTCTCCTGAGGCATGCAGCACATGGGGAGAGCCGACGCCGTTTAACCATGCAAAACCGACGTGGGTCACTTTTAAGGGGTCTGCTTTGTGAAAGAACACCAGGTCTCCATGAGCGAGGCTTTCAAATGGCTTGCGTTCTTGATCCAATGACGCCCATTGTTGTGACGCATCCCGGGGAATGGCCTGTCCATGAAGGGCACAAGCCAATTGGGTTAGCCCGCTGCAATCCATTCCCAGTACACTTTTGCCACCCCACAGGTAAGGCGCTCCCAAAAATGTGTGGGCTGCGTCAATCGGGCTTTCGGTACGAGGGGGTACATGAGGAATGAGTCCGGATGGAACACTAGACCCTGCTGGCAAATGATAAGGCCGTCCCTCCCACTCTAAGGTGGTCAAGGGCGCGGTCAGCATGTTGGACTCTCCGGAAAAAGCCTCAATGGCTTCAGGGGCACTGGCCAACAATTTGACATCGGTGTAACCGGAGTAGCCATCATCCTTTAAGACCACAGAAGCCCATCCAGGGGCGTCGGAAACAAGCTCCCATTGCAAGTGCTGGCCAAACAGGCCTTGGGTCACCATTTCTGCACAGTCATCCGCTGCTGCCCTGATCGGTGCAAGAGGTACGCGGATGACGCCGGGCTGCATGGCCATGGTTAGGGGAGGATTTCGAGAACGAGTGCACTTCCACCTCCTCCACCATTGCAAATGCCCGCCGCACCGAGTGTTTTGCCATGGCGCTTCAATGCATGGATCAAGGTCACTGTAATGCGGCTTCCAGAGCTTCCCAGCGGATGACCGAGGGATACAGCACCTCCATGAACGTTGACCTTCGCAGCGTCGAGCCCCATCAACTTGCTGTTGGCCAGTCCAACCACCGCGAAAGCTTCATTGAGTTCTACGAGTTCCATGTCTTCCATGCTCAACCCGGCACGGTCCAATGCAATGGGCAAGGCCTTTGAAGGGGCTGTGGTAAAATCTTCTGGTGCATGGGCAGCGTCTGCATTGGAAAGCAGCCTGGCCAGCGGCTTGATGCCTCTCGCTTTGGCGGTCTCCTCAGACATGAGAACCAGAGCAGAAGCTCCGTCGTTGAGGGTGCTCGCATTGGCTGCAGTAACGGTTCCTTCTTTGTCAAAGACGGGCCTCAGATGGGGGATCTTTTCCATCTTGACGTTGCTAAACTCTTCGTCCGTGCTGATTACGACAGGGTCTCCCTTTCGCTGTGGGATGCTCACAGGTGCGATTTCTTCGTCGAATGCCCCAGCTTCCCAAGCCGCTGCGGACCTGTGGTAGCTTTCTATGGCAAAGGCGTCTTGTTGCTCGCGTGAAAAACCATGTTTGGTGGCACACAATTCTGCGCACACTCCCATGTGTTGAGCGTTATAAACGTCGGTCAAGCCGTCGAGCAACATGCCGTCAACGGCTTTGATGTTGCCCAGCTTTACTGCTGTCCGGCCATTGAGGTAGTGGGGAACCTGGGACATGTTTTCCATGCCCCCTGCTACCACAATGTCGGCCTGTCCCAAAGCAATGGCATTGGCTGCCAAATGGATGGCCTTCATTCCAGAGGAGCACACCTTGTTGATGGTGGTACAGGGCACTTTGTCCGATATTCCAGCACCCATGGCCGCTTGGCGGGCTGGCGCCTGGCCCAAACCCGCTTGCAAGACATTGCCCATGAAGACTTCATCGACGTCAGATCCCGAGATCTTGGCGGATTCCATCGCCGCTTCGATGGCGATCGACCCCAGTTTGGTGGCGGGAACGGAGGAAAGTCCTCCGAGAAAGGAGCCCATCGGTGTGCGACGGGCGGATGCGATTACGACTGCTCTGCTCATTTCAGATGTTTAGCGTGCGGCAAAGATACCAATGACAACAGGCCCGTTGAAGTGGTCCCGTTTTGACTTTCGTTGGCATTGATTTAGAGTGCACCACAGACTCTCAGGCTCTTTTGGCACGGTAGTTGAACTGAACCATGCAGCTGAAAGCAGCGACATAATGGTTCATGATGCCGATTTGAGACCGGCATTGATTTGGTTAAGGTAGAAGCGCTCCGAAACGTCGGGGCGCTTCTTATTTCACCACCCTCAAGAACTCTTTGGGTACGCGGGTTTTGACCTCCCACATGGCATCCAATTCAGGGTCGGTCAATACCATGCGAAACAAGTGGACGCCTTGTCGTCCGAGCGGATCTGGGGCATCATCTCCCAAGCCGCATACCATGCAGTTGTGGTGGCGCAGACCGGGTAGAATTTCGCTGATGTCTTGCAGACCAGCTTTTACCTTGAGAATGGTAAAGCGTCCACCGGAACGCATGCGCCGGAACTCAAATTTTCTCGAAGAATACTTTTCGCCCGGTTTCTTGCGTGCACTGAATTCTCCGTCTTCATCGATTTCTCCATGCAGCAACAAATAGCTTTCGAACTGCTGGGTTGACCAACTTTCTTGTAACCGTTTTCGCAAGCCCATGTCGCGCACAACAACCGCAATGCCGCTGCTGTCTTTGTCGATCATGTTGACAAAATGAACCGCCCTCTCCGGATTTCCTCCGGCGAGGTCGCGGGCCATCAAATAGTCCTTTACCCTCGTGAAACTGGTGTCTACTCTGGGATTCGGTGATGCCAAAATCCAGCCAGCTGGCTTGAGGTAGCAGAAGATGTCATCGTCTTCATACAGCACTTCAAACGGCAAGTCATCATCTGGTCGAATGGATTTGGTGGCGTTGGCCGACTCAGGTTTGCGCGCCTCCTTTTCCTCAGGGACAGAAATCTCTTGGCCGGTCGGGATCACCAAAGATGGGATTTTGACCACTTCCCCTTCCACTCGGACAGCGCCTCCTTTGATCAAGGTGCGCGATGCCGTAGTGCTGCGCAATCCCAGTTCTGATCGAACCAAGGCGTGCAACGGAGCTTCAATTTCAGAAGTCCAACGGCGGATGTTGATTTTTGGGCGGGGAGGTCGGGAAGCCATAGCGGGTGCAAGATGCACCGGGATTCATCATTCCTCACAGCTTTGACCGTACAAAGCCAACAAAGCCAAGATGTCATTCGCAGAAACAGTGTCGTCTCCTGTGATGTCCACCGTGCATCCGGAAAAGCAACCAAATTCGGTCAAGACCGCAAGGATGTCTGTCGCACCGAAAAACCCATCCCCGTCCAAGTCTTCGGGACACGAACCTTCCCCGCAGGAAAAGTCACAGGTGCCGTCAGAGATGGATGCCGCTGGGTCAAAGTTGCATGCGTTTACTTCGGTGCATCCCCATGTGTTTGGAATGGGCAAACAGAGCGTCCCTCCCACTCCAGTAGAAAAACCAATGCCAACGGCCAGGGTGTCCGTAACGTCCCAGAGGTCGGCCCCTCCAATCGACATTGCCATCAGTCCTCCTTCCATCCCGCAGGCGTCCCCAGTAAACCCATCTTCTCCTCGGTCACTAAGGATGACGTCATAGCAGCCATATGCCAGGCACACCGTGTCCCATGTGGCCGTCTCAGGTGCAAAGTGTTGCCGGTGGTGCCACGTCACACCCAAAGTATCGGCAAGGGCCCAGGCCGTCTCCATAGGGTGACAATCTGCAGTGGTGACCACGACAACGGGGCCAGTGTCACTCCTGTGCTCCCACAAAACGCCCAAGGCATCATTTTCTGAAACCCCATCCACTCCTGGCGTGAGGTCGCCATCTGACAAACCACCATGGAGTCCTACCACGTCAATGATGCGCACAACCAACTCGTTTTTGTGGCCCACTGAACCGCGTTCTGCGTTCGGCCATGTCATGGCTTGCTCTTGATTGGGCGCCAAAAGCAGACCGTACTGAATGGTGTCCACCTCATTCCACAAAAGCGTGACGGCGGCCAAGGTGTCTGTACCTGAATTGCGCACAGCAGCCGTGATATGGATCGGTCCAGAACAGGTCTCAGCCTGGTGTCCTCGTATGCCGATTAATGCCGCATCTCGAGCGGGAGGGGTAAATAGAGGCGCGCGCCACACACCACTGCCGTAAGTAGCCAATAGCAATTCTCCTGTGGAGGAACGTATGCCCAAGTCACTGCACAGGACCTCCGGAAGTCCTGACTTGTAGGGTGTCCACAAACCTGTTCCGTTCGTGAGGACATATACCCCGGCATCGGTGCCAGCATACACGTCTCCGCTTTCTTCATGTCGGGCGAGTGTATTGACGGGCAAATCAGGGAGACCTTCTCCTTGGTTGTTCCAAGAAAGCCCCGCATCTGTGGTCGTCCAGACCCGTTGACCGGATGAGTAGCCACCGAATCCTATCCAGAAAACATCAGGGTCAGTATGATCAAAAACCACATCAAGAATGGGCAAGTCTGGCAAACCTGCGAGGGGTGTCCAGCCCTGCAAGTCTTGGGTGAGGAATGCAAAGTTGCCGCGGGCCACCACAGCGGTGCTGTCGTCTGAAGGCGCCAAGGCCAGCACTTCCATTTCTGCCCCGGGAAGCACATTTGTTTGTTCCCAAGATTCCCCTTGGTTGTCGGTCCAATACAGCCTGTGTTTGGCGACAAAAACCCGGTCGGGATTGGAAGGAGAAAATGACATCGGGGTGTTCCAGTCTCCCCTTTCATTGACCCCTTCCCCATTGCTGCCCAACCAAAGGTTCCATGACCACCCACCATCCACAGAGAGGTGCGTCTTTCCGAAATATTCAGCTGCGATGAAGGTGTCCGGCTCGTCGGGATCAATGAGGCAGTGAAATCCGTCGGCCCCAATCACCTGAGCATGGATGTCGTCTTTGAGCAAGTTGATGCCATTGTCCTGCCACCCCGAAATCAAACGGTCCGGCCTGCTGTTGGCAAAGCCGAGGTTGTACACCTGACCGACATTCAGGCCGTCGCAAAGGCTGGTGAACCCTTCTGCAGATTTTCGGGAAACACCGCCGTCGTGGGCGCTGACCCACCCGTTGCCGCCAGGAATAAAACACAACGCGTGGTGATCGGCATGCACAAAGTCTGCGTCTTGTTCGCCAAACCAATGCCCAATGCAGGCCCATGTCATGCCACCGTCTTGAGACTCCCAGATGTTGACGCCGCCGGCAATGATGTGCTGCCCGTCTTGCGGGTCAATGGCAAGGGCCAAATCATAAAAGCCTTGACCTCCAAAGTCTACACCTTCATAAGTCCATCCCAGTAGATTGGGCAAGTCTGGCACTTCGGTATAGGTATGTCCACTGTCTTGGCTGACATAAAACCCTTTGAGTCCTTGTGATCCGCTTTTCGCAGCAATGGCTGCCACAAAAGAGGGGTTGGATGCAGAAGTGGCCAAGGTGTACCTGCTTACCGAAAATGATGAAGGCAGGCCAGCTGCAGCCGTCCAATGCCTGCCGCCATCGTTAGACCGCATGAGCTCTCCTGGTCGCATGGCTGCATGCCACACTGCAGAGTCGTTTGGGTGCGGTATCAAGTCGGAGCAAATGCCAGGATGGGTGAGCACAAAAGACACCCCGTCATCCTCGCTCATCCAAATGCCATCGCTTGTGGCCACCAAAATGTGGTCTGGCGCGCCCATTTTGCGGTGCACCCTGCTGCATGTGGCCGACTCAGAAAGCGCAAAGGTGAGTCCTGTTGTTTGCCAAGTTTCGCCCATGTCTGGCGTAGACATCAGTCCCACGCCATATGCGCTGCCGAAATCAGAATCTCCGGTAGCGGCAAGAACGTTGAGCGAATCATGCGGGTGCAATGCGACATCGGAAACGCCCATCCCCGCCCAGTCTTGTGTCCCCAATGGGTTCCAATGCCGGCCTGAATCTACCGACCTCCAGAGCCCCCCACTGGGAGCGCACGCATACCATTGCGCGGTGTCTTGATGAGAAACAACCACGCGGTTGACCCTTCCTGCCCCGCCTACAAGTGGAGCACCTGAGGGTATTGCCTTTTGCCAGAGCGGTTCGAAATCTGAGCTTCTAGCAGCCCTGCCTAAACGCTCCCATCTTGTAGCCTCCCATGGAGATGCCGCTTTGAACGCTCGGGCTCCATCAAAAGCAAACCGTGCCGTGGCAAAATGTCGCCAGCGCATGAAGGGCTTGAAACCTTTGCCTTTTTCCGGCAAACTGTCTGCCCATGTAGCGTCAAACGAGGAAAAGGCTGAACCCCAATCTCCATTGGGGAGCGCCCCGTCACTCCAATGTTGGGCCTGCATTGAAAATGAAGACCAAACCAACATGCAGCACGCCAAGATTGGCGTACAAAAGGGCCGTGTGGCCCCCTGGTGGTCAGGGAAACGGAGCATTGTGGTTTTGGGTTCCACTTGAAGGTGCACCTGTCTTTGGACAGGCATCACCCCAAGGCCTCAAGTGGAGGGCCTTGGGGTGGTCAATGTCGGCAGCTCAGTTTGGACAAGCCAACCCAAAGGTGGACAATGCCACCAAAATATCACTTGCAGCCACCATGCCATCGCCATTCAAGTCTTGGTCACCACATTCAGATTGACAGCCGAAAGCTCCAAGCATGACCAGTATATCTGCTGCACCACGCAATCCGTCGCCGTTGAAATCTCCTGGACACACCTGTTCTTCCTCGTCGCAGATTCCGTTTTCATTGAGGTCATTCAAGCACCTGCCCAAGCAGTCCACAGTCACCACACCGTCGACAACAGCGTCAGGATACAGGTCTCCCGGTGCCGCGCAGCTTCCGTTGTCCAACGTTGCCGTTGGGTTGTAGTTGCAATAGCTGTTGTCTGTACATCCGGCGCAAGAGCTGAACTCGCATGAACTGTCGTCGTCTGTGGCTTCGTCATCATAGTTGCAAGCGGTGGGGTTTGTACACCCGAGCTGTTCCTCTTCGTCACATATTCCATCGCCGTCGTTGTCGTTGAGGCAGTTTTCATAGCAATCGACGTAGCCTTTGTTGAACAGGTCGACGGGGAATTGGCAAGTGCCATCGTCAATCATTGCGGTCGCGTCATAGTTGCAAGCGCTGGATGAGACACAGCCAGAACAACTTGAGTAATCGCAGGATCCGTCAGATACCCATGCTTCGGCATCATGGTTGCAAGCTGCGGGATTGATGCAGCCTGCGCAGGATGTGAAGTCACATCCACCATCATCAATGGTGGCGTCGCCCAAGAAATTACAGGCCGATGCATCCATGCAGCCACTGATCTCTTCTTCATCACATACCCCATTTTCATTGCTGTCGTTGTAGCATGTGCCGCTGCAGTCTACAAAAGCTGAGGGGTGCAAGTCCTGAATAAAAAGGCAAGTCTCATTGGAAGCTTGGGTAAATGCAGCGTCAAAATTGCAGGCCGCATTGTCGGTGCATCCGTAACAGTCAAAAGTGCAACTGCCATCGTCCTCATCGGCATTGGCGTTGTAATTGCAGGCTTGAGGTATGGTGCATCCGTCCAACAGGCTCATTCCGGCCCGCTCTTCGCCTGAAGTGGCCATGCCTTCTCCTTCACAGCTTGAAAAGTCACAAGCTCCCACTTTGTACAGGTCGGCGTCGGGGTCATAATTGCAAGCGAAGCCGAGTGGACATGCTGCACAGGTTATAAAATCACATGACCCGTCATCAGCATTGGCGGCCGGGTCAAAGTTGCAAGCCTTGGGCGACGTACAACCATCGTACCTGCATGCGAAATTTATGTTTGCGCAAGGTTCATAGTTGTCGGCATTTTCGTCGGTGCACCCCGTGATCCTGAGTGCTGGAGAAAAGTTGTTGTCGCCGCACAATTCAATTTGACCATCTCGGTCCACGCCCGAGACCTGCAATTCCGAATTGGAAAAGGTGTTGTTGAGCAGGCTGGATGAAATAGCGGCCGTCTTGGTGAATGCCACCGTGTGCAACTGGAGGGTACAATCTGTCATAGTGAAGGAGTCAGATGACCCGCCCGCACTGAGTCTAACGGCATTTCCACCGGCGTTTTCGAACAAACACGTCTGAACGAGGGTGGCGCCAGCTGAAGGGCTGTCATGCTCCACTTCTAAACCTGTGGTGTTCTCTTTGAACGTGCTGTTTGACAGGGTCAAGCTGCCTGAATGTTGCCGTACACCATGTTCGAAACCCGATACCTTGACGTCTTGTAATTCTGTTGTTTGGCGTGCAAGAATGCCACTGCTCATGGCTGCGCTGTTCCCCACGACCACACTGTTTCTCAGGGTCAGGCCTTCCGCTGTAGGCGAAACTTCTACAGCATTGCCCGAAGTTGCATTGATTCGAATCCCGTCAAACACAGGATGACCTGCATTTACAATGACTCCCTCCAGCACAGATTCAACGTCGCGCTCTGCTGCATTGGTGCCGCTTAATCCGGCATTGGCCCCAACCAAGTTGACGCTGGTTCCGATCTCAATGGGCCCTTCATCAAAAGTTCCAGGTTCAAGTTTAATCGTGGTGTTGTCTTCTGCAATGTCGACGGCACTTTGGACAGACATGCCTGGAAAAACCACCATGTCTTGGTTGATCATGCTGTAAGAAACAAGCGTCTGTATTTCAGCCCCCAGACTGGCTGCAACACTCCGAACGTTGTCATTGTGCACGAGAATGCAACCTGTCAGATCGTCTCCGGGAGCTTCTAAGAGGTATTCGAAACCATCTGCAGCCATGCTAATGGCGAAACCAGCACCTAGGCCTACGGGCACTTCTTGTGGGTCAATCTGAACAATGACGCCGCCGCCGCCCAGGCTTTGGGGTCCTTCTAAGTCCAGTTCACCAATAAAGGTAATGGCGTTGATTTCTTGGTCGTAATAATTGGACTCCATGATGGCAATGTCTCCAAAGCCGTTGCCTGTGCTTGTGATGTTTTCTACGACGGTGTTCGAACAGGTGCTGAGGGCCAGACCAAACCCTACAGAGCTGTTGCTCACTGTGATGTTTTGCAAGGCGTTCAAATTCGGCCCTGTTAGGCCATTCAAGTCGATGCAGGACTTGGTGGATTCTGTGACCACAATGTCTTTGATTGTCAGCCCAGAAATACCTGGTTCGCTGTGCACGGCGTATGCATTGTTTGCCCCACCACCAACGATGGTTACATCTTGTAGGGTGATGTTGTCGCTGGAGAGCGTAATGCCCCATCCATCGGATTCCGATACGTCCAGAATGGTGGTTCCATTGGGGTCGCCAGCAAGGGTCATGGGCACCGAAATGCTGATGTGTTCGATGAACCGAGATGCTGCCAACTGTATGAAGTCACCGGAAGCTACGTCTTGCATTGCGGAAGCAATGTCGTCATACTCGGCACCCGTTGTAACGTTGAGAACTGGTGCAATGGGCTGCACTTGGGCTTGGGCGCAAATGAGGGCCATTGAAAGTATAAGCGCGGATAATATTCGCAGCATAGCAATAGGGTCTTAGCTACAAATATACGCTATTAATCGATATTTTTTGTCTGTTGAAGGTCCGTTTATTTGAGTATGTCGAATTGGCCCATAAAAAAAGGGCCGCTTTAGCGGCCCTTTTCAATGTTGTTTGGTCGTGTTATTAGTCGCAGTATGTGCCGAAGTAGCTCAACATGGCCAGTACATCTGCTGCTGTTACGTAGCCATCCATATCTAAGTCGGCGTCGCCACAGTTGTCCTCGCAACCATATGCAGCCAGTACTACAAGGACATCGCTGGCTGTTCGCACGCCGTCATCGTTGAAGTCACCAGGACAGGTGTCGTCTTCATCGCAGATGCCATCGCCATCAAAGTCGTTATAGTCTACAGTGCCATCAGGGTTGCAGGTGGCACACTCTGTATCGGCATAGACACAAGACCCATCATCTTCTGTGGCATTGTCGTTGTAATTACATGCCGTCACATCTGCGCAGCCATCGATTTCGAGTTCGTCGCATGTCCCATCGCCATCAGCGTCATTCAAGCATGCACCTGAACAGTCGAGGTAAGTCTCTTCAGGATACGTGCATGACCCGTCTTCCAGGACCGCACTGGGGTCGTAGTTACAGGCAGATGCGTCGGTGCACCCTGCTTCATCCTCATCGCAAATTCCATCTCCGTCTGCGTCATTGAGGCATTCGCCGATGCAGTTCACGTAGTCTTTGCCATACAACGATACTGGCGTGGTGCAAGACCCATCATCGAATTGGGCACCGGCGTTGTAGTTACAAGCATTGATGTCTGTGCAGCCTCCACAACTTGAGTATTCACAGGTGCCATCGTCATAGTCAGCTGTTGGGGTATAGTTACATGCCGACGGGTCCGTGCAAGCGCTTAACTCGTCTTCATCGCAAATTCCATCGCCATCGGAATCGTTGATGCAGATGCCCGCACAATCCAAATTGGTGACGTTATAGAGGTCAAGGACATAAAAGCAACTTCCATCGTCGGTGGTGGCCCCGGATACATAGTTGCACGCTTCGGGATCTGTGCATCCTTGGCAAGAAGTGTAATTGCAGGACCCATTATTAATGGTGGCTGAAGCCATATAGTTGCAAGCTCCTGGATTGGTACAACCTGCGCAGGAATTAAAGTCACAAGAGCCATCGTTGTCTGTGGCTGAATCCATGTAGTTGCATGCGGCAATGTCGTCGCATCCCGCTATTTCTAATTCATCACATACCCCGTCGCCGTCTGTATCTGAGTTGCAGCCGCCAGAACAGTCCAAATAGGACTGCTCGGGGTATTCACAAGTGGTGTTGATTGTTGCTGCACCGTTGTAGTCACATGCCGAGGGGTCCATACATCCAGCGCAAGTGAGATAATCGCAACTGTTGTTTGAATTGGTAGCGGTGTCATCGTAGTTACAAGCCGTGATGTCCATGCATCCCGTACACGATGTGAGGTCACAGCTGCCATCTTCTTGGGTGGCTTCTGCATTGTAGTTGCAGGCTCCGGCATTGGTGCATCCCAATACTTCATCTGGATCGCACACGTCATCTCCATCTACATCTTCGATACAGTCACCATTGCAGTCTACTGAGTCGCTTCCGTATATGTCAACGGGATAGATGCAATTGCCCGAAATACTCGCTGCAGCGTCATAATTGCAGGCATCAGGGTCCATGCAGCCTGCGCATTGGGCGTAGTCGCATGTCCCGTCGTTGATCTCTGCGGTGTTGTCAAAGTTGCAGGCTACGATGTCTGTGCAACCGGCACACGAGCTGTATTCACATGAACCGTCATCTTGGGTGGCTTGTGGATTGTAATTGCATGCTGTTGCATCTGAGCAGCCAGCAATTTCCTCTTCGTCACAGACACCATCGCCGTTGGAGTCATTGATGCAATCCCCGTCACAATTGACATTGGGGTTACCGTACAAGTCAACGGGGTATTCACATGTGGACGTCGACAGTGTGGCCTCTGAATCGAAGTTGCACGCGGCATCGTCGGTGCAACCAGCACAGCTGTCAAAGTCACAATCGGCGTCCTCCCCAAAGTTGCAGGCAAAAGACACATTACATACCTCGAGGAAGGCCATGCCTGCTGACTGACCATAAGTGCATCCGTAGGTCAATTGCGGCAAGATGTTCGAGTCGTAGTTCGTCGCAGCTGGGTCTCCACAACAACTCAGGTAGTCGCACATGGCTCCATTGTGAATGAGCACGGTCGGATCGTAGTTGCAAAAACCTTCGATGGCACATCCGGCACATGTAGTGAATTCACAGGAGCCGTCGTCACTGCCCGCATTAGTGTCGTAATTGCAGGCGCCTACATCTGTACAGCCGCCATAAATGCAAGAGCCGTCATCAACCCCTGCGCCTTCATTGAAGTTGATGGCAGTGGCATCGGTACAGCCTATGAACCTGCAGGAACCATCGTCAATGGTGGCATCTGCGTCATAGTTCAAAGCGTCAGGATTGGTGCAACCTCTGCAGCTCGTGAAGTCGCAATTGTCGGCACTGATGATGGCAGATGCATCATAGTTGCATGCCCTTGGATTCAAACAACCAGCGCAGCTATCGTAATCGCATGTTCCCAGATTGAAGTTGGCATCCATGTCGTAGTTGCAGGCGTTCACATCTGTGCAACCATAGAAAAAGCACACCCCGTTGTTAAAGTTGGCGTTGGGGTCGTAGTTGTCCGCTGCAGGATTGGTGCAGCCTGCGAACAAACAAGTGCCATCGTCGAAAGTGGCCGAAGATTCGTAGTTCAAAGCCTCCTCGTCTGTGCATCCGCGGCATGAGTTAAACTCACAACTTCCATTTTCGATGCTGGCATCGATGTTGTAATTGCATGCAATGGGGTTCAGGCATCCGGAGCACGATTGGAATTCACAGCTCCCATCATCCGCAGTCGCCGATGAAGAGTAGTTGCAGGCCATTGGATCCGTGCACCCCCCGTAAAGGCAGTTGTCTAAGTTGATGGTGGCACATGCTTCAAAGTTCACAGCAGTAGGGTCGTCGCACGCATCGATAACGATGACCGGGCTATTGAAGTCATTCTGTTCGCAGAGGACGATGCGGTCTGCAGCGTCCAATCCGATCACCTGCTCCTCTGATTGAGTAAACAAGCCGCCGGTAATGCTAAAGGCACAATCGGCATCAAACCTTAACGCATAGCGGTGAAGATTGGCTGTGCCTCCGCTGATCACCAGCGAGTCAGCAGCATCAGCATCAGCAACTACGTATGCGTCCGCGCCCGCATTCCTGAATTCGCTGTCGGTGACCCGAAGGATGTCCTGACTGCCATTGGCTGCGTCTAACCGCACACCTTCTTGGTTGTCTGAGACGATGGTGCGTGTCAGCTGAAGCTCGCCGCTTTGCACGACAGCAGCCACCGGCCAGTTGCGCAATGAACAATCTATGAGCTCGGTGTTTCCTTTGTTTTCCAGTCCCACTGGTGTGGTGCTGCCATCTTCTTCGAACCAGCCTCGAATGACGCTGTTCTTCACCAACAGGTTGCTGGCGCTTGGGGCTACCGAAAGGCCGACTTCTTTTCCTGCTGTGGCCAAAATGCGAATTCCATCCATGGTCACATTTGAAGCGGTGACTTCTACTCCCCCCTCAAAAATGGCTTCCGTTGTCCTCGCAGGGTCGTCTGCAGCGAGTCCTTGGTTTGGCCCCAAGATGGTAATGGCTTTAGTTATAGAGACGGTTTCGGTGTCATATACCCCAGGCAAAGCCACCCGAATGACATCCTCTTCTGCGGCGTTGTCAATGGCAGATTGAAGAGACATGCCTGGCCACACCTCCAATTCACCACTCAACAGGTTTTTTCCCAGCAAATCTGAAACCCCCAGGTCATCAGACAAAGCCTTGGACAATTCACCCACAATTTCAGGAGCACACAGCAGGTACCCCAAAGGATTGCCATCGTAAGTCGTGGTGCCTGTAATTTGATGGTACAGTCCCGCCTGCATGTCAATGTCGAAGCTGAACCCGATCCCAGGCTCCAGCGAAGTGGTGTCAGACTGCACTACAATTCCTCCAAGGCCATTGCCCTGAGGCCCCTCGAGCTTCATCTCTCCTTCGAACGTCAGCTCTTCCGTTTGCTTATCTGTGTATGCACTCTCAAGGATTCCAATGTCTCCAAACCCATTGGAAGAAGATGTAAAATCCCGGACCACTGTGTTTTGGCAACTGCTCAAAGCCAACCCAAAACCGCTGGCGCTGCCCACGGCCTCACAATTCTCCACCAGATTGACCTCAGGCCCTTCGAGTCCGTTGAGGTCGATACCAGACGTTGCATTGTTTAAGATACGCACCGAACGCAGGGTAATGCCCGTGATTCCTGGGGCGGAATGGATGCCATAGGCTTGGTGGTTGATGTCACTTAATACCGTGATGTTTTCCAATGTGATTCCACTGGAAGCGAGCGATATGCCCCAACTGGGGGTGTTGCGAATGTCCAAGACGGTTCCGCCACCGACATCGCCAGTTAAGGTCAAGGGTTTTTCGATCGAAAGCCTTTCGTTAAATGTCAATGCACTCAACAACAAAACATCACCATCAGCGGCCAATTCAATGGCTTCGGCTATGCTGACAGATGAGACTCCAGAAGTCACATTTTCAACGGGATTTGTTTGTGCGCTCACCAGTGACAGCAGCATACTCAGTGAGCATGTGAAACACAACTTGGGCAGGCTAAATAGGTCCATGTTTAAAATTACATTGAAAATCAAAAGCCATGAAAAAATTTGACCGCATAAATACCCCTTCTCGCTAAGCGATATTTCGTTTTTGGTCATTATTATACCATTTACACAAATTTCTAACAGCCCCGATTTTTGGTTCACTTGAAAAATGGTACATTCATAGGACAATAATTATCCTTATGCTTCGCCACTTTCTCGCCGTGACTGGTCTTTTGATCGCTTTTACGTCTCAATCCCAGCTGTCTCTAAGTGCCACTTCATACTCTACACGCTGCTCTGGCAGTGCTACAGGGCTTGTTGAAATCGAATCAGAAGGCGCTGTAGGAAGCGTTACGATCTTGACGAACGTAGACCTGTCGGCTTTGGAAGCTGGTGATTACGTGATCAGCGCAGAAGATGAATCGGGACAACAAGCCTCAGTAAGCTTTACAATTTTGGACCATCCTGCAACTTGCGGTTGCACTTACCCCACTGCATTTAATTATGACAATGTTGCTGAGGTGGACAATGGTTCTTGCGTCTTTTCTTCCGATCAGAGTTGTTTGGCGGACATTGTTCCAGACGGCATTGTCGGCACCAACGATTTGCTCCAGCTTTTGGTGGAGTTTGGAGTCGTCTGTTCTGAATGAAGAAAGGCCTCTTTGGATTGGCCCGTCATTATTTACTCCGCTTCTGAGCTTGAAGACATGGTATGAAAGACGTTTTGCACGTCATCATCCTCCTCTAACTTTTCTATCAGTTTCTCGACCTCCAAGGTCTCCTCGTCGTTGAGCTCTTTTGTTGTTGAAGGGATGCGGTCAAAACCGGATTCAGAAATTTCAATCTCCTCTTCTTCGAGCTTTTTTTGAATGCCGCCATAGCTTTCGAAAGGGCCGTAAATGACAATTGAGTCCTCATCTAAACCTATCTCTTCGGCGCCAAAGTCGATGAGCTCAAGCTCAAGCTCTTCTGCATCGCGACCTTCTGCTGCTATTTTAAAGTGGCACACATGTGCGAACATGAATTCCACACTGCCGGTCGTGCCCAGGTTGCCATTGCATTTGTTGAAGTAGCTCCTGACGTTGGCAACGGTTCGGTTGTTGTTGTCCGTGGCGGTCTCTACAAATACTGCGATCCCATGAGGTCCGTATCCCTCGAAGGTGACCTGTTTTAGATCAGCAGCGTCTTTGTCTGTGGCCTTTTTAATGGCCCGTTCAATGTTGTCATTGGGCATATTGGCCGCCCGACAGTTCTGGATGACTGCACGCAGGCGGGCATTCAAGTCAGGATCGGCAATCCCCCCTCCTTCTTTAATGGATAAAATGATGTCTTTGTTGAGACGCGCAAACGTTTTGGACATGGCTGCCCAACGCTTCATTTTTCTCTCCTTTCTAAATTCGAAGGCTCTTCCCATATCGCGAAGATAACCTCAGGGGTTTGCAGTGTGGAGACGTAACCCTAGAGGTATTCATCCCGTAGATGGGGGAAATGCTGAATTCGATGCGTCCCTTCTTTCCCTTCCTTCTGTTTGTCTTCGTTGCATTCGCAGGTACTGGGCAAACTCCGATCAGTTCTGAGTTGCACAGGCCTTCCTCTTTTGACAACAGCTATGCAGGAACGCTGCCAGTAGATGCGTACGCGCGCTCTTTTGGGGAGGAACGTTACGGATTCCTTGCCATTTTTGAAGTAAGGGTCGCACCAGGTGTCGTTAAAACACTCGATGTTCGGCAGTATTTCGGCAGTGAAGAACTCACTGTTCAGGGCTTCATGCGCGTGAGGGCATCCCTCTCAGGTCAGGCCCACTTGGTCAATGTCCATTGGATTACACCCACAGAAGGAGGTGTAGACATTGGAAATTGACCCGGATTACTTCCTGATCCTGAGCAGGTACAGTCCTACCAAAACTACGAGGGCACTGGCCCCAACAGCGAAGTACATCGGGTCGTCATTCGCTGTGCTCAACGTAGCGCCAACGCCCAAAGTTCCGAGGAACAACAGGACGTAAACGAAGTCAGGTACTTTCTCGGTGACCTCCGCAAGCTTTTCGGCGCGTTCGGTTTTTACAAGTCGGCTTAGTGCGTCTTGCATGTCACGGCCATAAGCTGGCATGCGCACTTCAGTGCCATCGGTTTCCCGAATGGTGATGAAGTACTTGTTGAACCCTGGCGCAGAGTTGCTATCTCGCTGCCATTCGGCCTTGATGGCCATTCGACGGGCTTTGTTCTCCTTTAACATGGGTCTCAAATCGCGCGCAAAGATGCGTCGAACGAATGAATCATTGGACCACCCTCACAAGTTCCTTGCGTCGGATTTTTCCATCGTTTCCTTTTCCAGTCAAGATGTAGGTCCCTGATGCCCCATTTTCCATCTCCATGTGGGTCTCTCCGCGCCCGTTAGAAACGGCTTCGGCAAGGACCCTGCCCGTGACATCCAACAGTTGCACCTTTTCACCGGGCTGCCATCCAGCAGCATGTAATTCCCGGGCAAATGGAACTGGCCAAGCGAGTATACCTGCTCCGGGGTGCATGGTGTTCACAGATGATGTGGCCACGTCGTGAATGATTAGGTCGTCCACGCCAGCTTCAATCAACGAACCACCATCAAACTCAAGGCCTTGGTTTGGACGCAAACTGTCCGATGCTGTGAATTTGATTTGGAAGGCATCCGTGAGTGGAACATAATCGGCAATGGCAAAGGCGTGGCGGCGCCATGCAATGTCCTGCGTGAGGGTTTCTTCCACTTCAACCCAGGTACCTCCACCATCACCACTGACATACACTTGCCACCAGTCGGCGCCTGGATTTGCTCCCGACGCAGGGGCATTGACATACCAGCGCCAATAGCTCAGAACAGGCGACTCCATTTCTGAGAGGTCAATGGGCTCGGATTGCAAGGTTGTGCTGCCTGCATCCACATCATTTGATCCAATGCCTGCATCGGAACCTGGACTGACTCCAGTGATGAATGCGAAAATTCCGTCTCCAGGTGTGTGGTCTTCTGAAGGTGCACAAATGGTGCTGGGGTCTCCTGGATCGCTAAAGGAGCCCACAGGGATGGTCGACTCCCATTGTCCTGTAGTGGCATTGTCTTCGGGCAGCCCGATTTGCCAGAAACCAAAATCTGAATAGTCGTCTTGGTCGTCAATCAAAACCGGTGTGAGCCCCACAATGGTGTTGAACGGCAGGTTTGGATTGGCTGCATCATCTGCGCTGTAGGGAGTAACAGCGCTCACAGCGCCATAGATATCGGTGATCCCGAAATAATACTCCACCACAGTTCCCTCCTCTTGGGAGGGAATGGTGGTGACATATTCACTCGCGTCGCCCTCTTCCATCGTTATGGACACCCAGTCCTCCGATGGTGAAGTCCGGTAATACATTTTGCAACTCCCGAAGTATTGGCTAAACGGGAACAGCACTTGGGCGTTGGCATTGATGGCAATCGGTTCTGCCGCTGCAGTATACCCTTCTGCTTCGTGCTCAATCTCCACATTGCTAAACAAAGTGATGCCGTGCATGCCAAAGCCTTCAAGAATGGCAGCTCCATTGGGTGTGCCATCTGATAAATCTGCATTGTCGTCATCGGCCTGCAGCACATCGAGCAGCACCTCTACAAATGCTTCGCCTTCGTTGCCATTGGGGGTGGTGGCCTGTTGCCCGTCAAAAACATCGATGAAGAGGGACATGATTTGATTCCAGTCTCCACCGAGGAGCAGGTGCGTGTCATACCAAGCTCCACAGATGATTTCTCCGTCAGCGTGGACCTCGCCCACCAAGTCTTGTGGATAAACCTTAGGATCAACGTCATACCTCCTGATATAAAATTCAGGATTGTCAGAATAACAACCCGCACCGAGCACAGGATTGTCGGTCAAACTGATGGCCCACCAGTCTGCATATCCCTCGTTCATTGCGCCGTTGTTGAACCCGCTCCCCAAGCTCTCATAATAAAGGTCGTTGATGCCGTGGCCATATTCATGAAAGACCACATCAGAAACCATTGAGAACGCATTGCACCCATCGCCTTCAGAGTAGAAGTTGATGCTGGGTGAACCCGGCGTGTAGAATGCATTGCATGTGCCCGAAACATCCACGATTGTTGGAATGGAGAAATCAAGCCCATTGAATCCTGGGAGCCAAGTCTGCATGTGGTCGTGGATGCGGTTCACGCTATGGTAGGCGCTCAGTTCGCGAAGGGTGGCATTCTCGTCGAAGCTCACCACTGAATCTCCTTCCACGGTCAATTCGAGCTGGGGGGTGACGCCATTGGTGGTGACCGTACTCCACAGCCCTTGGAGCTGAATGCCCAAATCCTGCGCCCCAGGTGCTTCAAAATTGATCATGCCACCGGCATCGGTGTATTGAACACCAGAATTTCCTGAGACTTGCAGGTTGGCCAGCCCCACCACCGATGTGGCTTCAAAAGGCTGCGTGAGGTGCACCGTTCCTGTAACCTGACAACTCAGCATTTGCATCAATGCGGGAGGCCCCATGGGAAGGGAGCGGGTTTTTTTCTCTCCATCTTTATGATCACCAATGTGGTGCACCTGGTTGATCCGTTCCAGCACCTCCCCTGTTTCTAGGTCAATCCATGTCGCGTACTGGACCGGGATTCCATCTGGCGACGTGCCCGAGACCTGAATGCTACGCGCTGGGCGAAATGTGACGTTTCTGCGCTCGGTGGAACGCTGCATGTAAGGAATCAAAGCCTCGCTTCCCATTTCAGTAGAAACCCCCTGAAGGGAGAGGCCCGCTGTGGCAGCTTCAAGGACATCTGACGCTTCCAACAGCACCAATTCTTGAGGCCAGCTAGCGTTGGGGAAGCATTGCGCTCCCCACATGACGGCTCCTTGGTCAGCCACCTTCACGACAAGTTCAGTTCCCAGCACAGGCCTTCCTTCGACCTGTTGGTCAGTGCGGTGCAGAGTGTGCCTGCCCATGGCGGTTGATGACCACGTTCCCAATCCGATGGGCCAACCTGCTAAAATGAGTTGCCCTTCTAGCCAAGCTGTGGGGTTCTCCATCGGGATGGCAGGTCCATAAGCCCTGTGTACGGTTCCTGATGCCGGGTGAAACTGTACCTGCCATTTTGGATGTTGGGCTTTGTAGCCACTCCAAAAAGGGGCATTGCGCCTCAAGGCCTGCAGGTCTTCTTGAGGTTGGGTCCACGTTGCGGGCAACCTCACTTCAGCAGCGTCAAAGTGATATGAGGGGTTTGAAATCTGGGCAAATCCGCTGATGTGCAACAAAAGCGTTAAAGCCATGGCAGCAGCCACACGTAAAATCATCATGGAGGGAAGTTAGTCTCGGTGTGGGCCCAAATCAAATGGGCCCTATACCCATTGTCAAAACTCCTGTCTGCGCAGTGTTTACTTTGCAAAGTGCTAGATTCGTTCACACTGATCGCTGGTCCTTGTAGCGCAGAGTCCAGAGAGCAGGTATTGGCTGCAGCTTCCGGTCTTCAAAATGCAGGCATTTCATATTTCCGTTCAGGAATTTGGAAGCCCCGCACCCGCCCTGGCGCCTTTGAAGGTGTTGGGCATACGGGCCTGCCTTGGCTTCAGGAAGTACAGTCCACATTTGGCATGAAAGTCTGCGTTGAAGTGGCCCAACCCCGTCATGTGGATGCCGCTCTAAAAGCGGGCATTGACATGGTGTGGATAGGGGCGCGCACCACGGCCAACCCCTTTCAAGTTCAGGAACTGGCCGACTGTTTGAGAGGAGTCAACATCCCTGTTGCCGTCAAAAACCCAACCCAACCTGATTTGGCATTGTGGTCCGGCGCATGCGAACGCTTGTCCGGCGCAGGCGTTCGTCAGCTCTCTGCCGTTCATAGGGGGTTCACGGTTCACGGACAGAAGAAATACCGCAATGTCCCGTTGTGGCAAATCCCCATTGATTTTAGAACCGAACATCCTGAAATCCCTTTGCTCAACGACCCCAGTCACATCACAGGCAAGCGCGACATGGTGCCAGATGTAGCACAAATGGCGTTGGATTTGGGATTTGACGGATTGATGGTCGAGGTCCACCCCACACCTGAATTGGCATGGACCGATGCAGCACAGCAGGTGACACCTAAACGGTTTTTCGATATTATTAAAGGTCTGGAGTCCAAGATTCAAGGCAACGGAAAGGGCCGAGAAGGGTTGTCGACACTTCGTGCTGAAATTGACATGATTGATGAAGGACTGGTTGATTTGCTCGTCCGCCGAATGGGGATCTCTGAGGAGATTGGGAGGTATAAAAAGACCCATGGCATGACCATCCTTCAGATTGCCCGTTGGAATCAAATTCTAGAGCAAAGCAAATCCGCTGGTTCAGAACAGGGATTGTCAACTGGTTTCGTTGAAGAGGTGTTCAAGGCCATCCACCAAGCTTCTATTGCCGCTCAACAAAAGGTGTCACGGGACAAAAATTGAGGCAGGGCGCAACATGGTAAAGGAGCCTTTTTTGGTGGGGGTTCTCTTTTGTACATGACTGTGAAAGTCTTGTAGCTATAAGACACCAACGGAATAAAGGCTCCATGTTTGCACCCAACAACTGGTCTGTATGAAGAGGGAATGTTTTTTGGTGCTCTCCTTGGGAATGGTTCTTGGTATAGGCACGTCCTATGCTCAAGGGTCAGGTTTCACGTTAAGCGGATACGTAGAGGATGCCAACAGTGGTGAGTCGTTGCTCGGGGCTACAGTCTGGCATGCTTCGAGCTCTTCGGGTACTACAGCCAACATTTATGGCCATTACAGCATAGCACTGCCTGCAGGAGAGCAAGAAGTGCTGTTTTCTTATCTCGGCTACACCCCTCAGAAAATCGCCATCAACCTCAAAGGAGATGTAAAGCTGGACATTAAGCTCACAGCTGGCCTGGAATTGGGCGAAGCTGTGGTGGAATCCAGTGCCTCTGAGCGCATCGAAGAGCAGGTGCAAATGTCCAAGATTGATGTCCCTATTGATCAAATTAAGCGGCTACCCGCCATTGCGGGTGAAGTGGACCTTTTGAAGAGTTTGCAGCTGCTTCCCGGGGTGCAGTCTGGCAATGAAGGTTCGAGCGGCATTTATGTCCGAGGTGGCAGTCCTGATCAGAATCTCATCATGTTGGATGGTGTTCCCTTGTACAGCGTGAGCCACCTCTTTGGTTTTTTCTCTGTCTTCAACGCCGATGCTGTCCGAAAAATCTCCATCACCAAGGGGGGCTATCCTGCCAGATTTGGCGGCCGTTTGAGCTCCATTCTTGAAGTCACCATGAAAGAGGGGCACAAAAACGAAGTGCACGGAGCGGGGTCTATTTCTATGCTGGCTTCCAAGCTCACCTTAGAAGGTCCCATTGCCAAGGACAAGGCTTCCTTCATGATCAGTGGACGTCGGACTTACCTGGACCTGTTGCTCAACCCCATCATCCAGGCTTCAAACACCGAACAATCCTCTGTAGACCCTGCCTATTTTTTCCACGACTTAAATGCCAAAGTCAATTGGCGCATTGGGGCAAAGGACAGGATATACCTGAGCACATTTCAAGGGCTGGATGATTTCGGATTGAAATCCAAAGACAGCTTCAACAATTCGACAGAAGAAATCGACCTCGGATTGGATTGGCGCAACTCAGTGCTTGCATTGCGTTGGAACCACGAGTGGCGTGCCGACCTTTTTAGCAATGTGACCTTGATGAAGAGCCGGTACGATTTCAATACTGGTTTTGACTTCAAGTCTACCGAGCAAGATGGGGGCGACGAAATCACCTCCCGTTTCGCTTCGCTTTACAATTCGGGCATTCGGGATCTTGGCGGCCGAATCGACTTTGACTTCACGCCCAATAACCGCCACTTTGTGCGTTTTGGAGGCAACCTCACCCGCCACCGCTTTCAGCCCGGCGCTACACAGGCCATATTGGATTTCGGGGACGAATTCAGCTTGGACACCACCATTGGCTCTCCCAACTTGTTTTCCACGGAGTCTTTTGTTTACCTCGAGGATGAAATCAACCTCGGAGAGGACTTGACGTTAAATGTGGGCGGGCATGCTTCTGCCCTGTTTGTAGAGGGGGTGAACTACTTCTCCTTTCAACCACGGCTGGCACTCAACCGGCGGTTGCCGAGCGGCATCGCCTTGAAGGCTTCTTATGCCGAAATGACGCAGTTTGTAAACCTTCTGACCAATGAAGGGTTGACCCTCCCCACCGATCTGTGGCTTCCTTCAACCGCTCAGATTCGACCACAGCAAAGTTGGCAAGCTGCCATCGGAGCTGCCAAAACTTTGGGGGAAATTGAGGTCAGCATTGAGGGCTATTACAAAGAAATGGAGGGGCTGCTTGGCTACAAGGAAGGGGCCAGTTTCGGTTCTGCAGCATTCAACCTTTCGAGCAATACCACTTGGGAAGACGAAGTGACACAAGGCGAAGGGCGCAGTTATGGTGCAGAAGTTCTGTTTCAAAAGAAACGGGGCCGTACATCTGGATGGTTGGGGTATACGTTGAGCTGGACCGACCGTCAGTTTGATGACGTCAACAATGGCCAGCGGTTTCCATTTACCTATGACAGGAGACACGACCTGTCAGTGGTGTTGATCCATGACTTGAGTGACAAATGGACCCTCAGTGGCACATGGGTTTATGGCACTGGAAGGGCTTTGACACTCAATGAAGTGACTTACGCCAGTGTGATCCCCGACTACGAAGGAGGGTTGAGTCCAATCTCCCTGGACATCCCATCGAATCGGAATGCCTTTCGAATGAGCCCTTATCACAGGCTGGATTTAAGTGCAACCCGGACCAAAGTGAAAGAGAATGGTGAAAGGTCACTGGTTCTCAGCGTTTACAACGCCTACAACAACCTGAACCCCTTCTTGGCATTGCCTGGAACTGCGGATGATGGTACTCGGGTCATCCGAGAATATGGTTTGTTTCCCTTTATTCCTTCAATAGCATGGCAATTCAGCTTCTGAAACACAGCATTTTCCTGGCCTTAATGGTGGGCCTTGTGGGGTGCGAAAAATGGGCCGACGGAGTGGTCCGCGAGATCGATTTTCCGGAGCACACTCCTCAGTTGGCAGCCACCGTCAATTTGTTTGCAGGAGACACCAAAGCCATCGCGGCCTTGCATCAAACTGCCAGCACCTTGGATGCAAACGACGCGGTCATTCCAGAGGGGATCACCGCCCGAATCGAAAAAGAGGGTGACGTGCTCCTATCGTGGACCCCTTCGGACACGGCGTTGGTGGGGACAGATTGGGACAGCCGCACCATGCATGTTTTGGATTTGTCGGCTCCTCTGGCCCTTCCAGAGGGGGAATTGGACCTCGTCGTTGAGGCTCCTGGATTCGAGCCCTTGACTGCAACCGCAGTGCAACCGCCAGCGCCCATCTGCACCGTTGGGTTTGAAGAAGGTGCTGACACCACATTCGATTTTGGTGATCCTGTTGTGGTTGACCGTTTTGAGTTGGATGTTCTGAACCGTCCGGGCATTCGAGATGTCTATGGCATTCAACTGCACGAAGGCTACGTTTATGCTCCAGGTGACACCACCTGGCAATTGGTGGGCATTGGAGACGATGATTCGGATCTCGAGCCACGCACCACTTTCAATCAGGCTTGTTACTGTTTGCTTTTGGATGACCAAGGGTTGGATGCTCAGTCTCTCGAGGATGTGTTCATTGACCGAAAGCGTTGGGTTGGCTGGTATGGGGAACCTGAGGGAGGCGATGTCCTGAGGATGAAAGTCGTTTTGATGGATGAACCCTTGGCACAATTCTACCGTTCACTGGAAACCCATTGGGAAACACAAGACAGCTTTTTTGCCAACCCCTCCTCCATCTACAGCAACACCAGCACAGGCTACGGCATCTTTGGACTGGGTTCTTCTGTGGAATTCTTTTGGGAGTGATGCCCCGGGTTGTCAGTACTTTGGGACATGACCCAAACCTGGCGACCCTCCCTTTGCTTGTCTGTGTTGACCCTGTTGTTTTCGGCCTTAAATGGCCAAAACAGCACCGTAAACATCACTGTTGATGGACTCGCTGCGGGCGATGTTGCTGCGTTGACCCTGGAACGCGGTGTCGGCGGATTGTTTGACGCCACAGTGATCGGGCAAGGTGTGGATGTTCCTGTGCCGCATTCTTTCGAAGTAGAGGCTGGTCCCTGGATGTTGTCCTTGGATGCGCTTGGCTACATCACTCCTGCTGCGCAAACCATAGAGGCCGATGGAACGGTGAATGTGACCTTGGATGTCGCCGCACTACAAGGTGACAGCAGCACATATACGTTCACTTGGGAAGAGGATGGGAGCTTTGCTGGTCATGCTACGGAGTTCGTGCCTGCTGATCCTCCCGTGATCGAAGTGTTGGGCGCCTCGTATGACGTCCCTGCAGGATTCAGTGCCCAGACCCTCTTTCAGCAATATGGATTTGTCTTGGACGACCAAGAATTGGCATGGACCACAGACGACGCATTTAAACTCCACCAGACCATTTCGTCCCTGCCGTATCCCCGTGTAAATGCCGACGAGGCTGGAACCCCGGTTTTGGCGTTATGGCGGTTGACAGAGGACATGCTGGACGGCGACTACATGGCAGAGACCATTGCCGGTACAGAAGTCATCACCATCTCCAAGGACGCCTTCACTTATGCTGCTCCGTTGGTCGTCAATTTCGATGGCGATCAAGGGCAGTTCTTTAGCCGCCGATTGTTCAAGGCGCTCCTGTCACACCTCACCAACGGAGGCTCCGAAGCCGGACTTGTCCAAAACATCGCTTCTGAGCGCTACGGCGTAGAATTCATGACGCCCAGTCCTGAGCTTGAAGACTTGATGAGCGAGACCCAAACGAATTTTCAGCCCTTCCCCGCTTGGGAGAAGCTGCAGATCATGGGCATGCTCGAAGAATTCCCTGAGGGCATGCGCAAGCAAGACGGATTGTCCAAATTGGTGAGGCGCATCAACGGACAGCCCAACCCCTTCTACCCCACCGCCCCAGCCATCGCGTGGACGGGCATGGAGACCATTGAGTGGATGGAAAGTGGGTTTGCCAACTTCTCCATGGACTACATCCACCGCTTGATCCTGCACGAAAAGGCCCACTTCCTTTGGGAGTACACCTTTGACGAAGACCTCAGGGCTGACTGGACTTCATTGGGGGAATGGTTTGAAGACCCCAACGCGCCCAGTGGATGGAGCACGACCCTGACCACCGAATTCGTCAGCGCTTATGCCCACGCCATGAACCCCAACGAGGACATGGCCGAAAGCATCGCCTATTACATCTCAAATCCGCAAGTGCTGATGACACATGCGCCAGACAAATACGACTTCATCCGAGATCGCGTGATGCACGGTGCGCGTTATGTAGCGATGATCACGGAGGAATTGACGTTTGAAGTGTTGAACCTGTTTCCGGATTACACCTACCCTGGCAAAATCGTCGGCACCGATGTTCAGGTCAACGGAAACCCCAGTGATGATAAAGTACTGACCCTGACCATCCACCTGCACAGCGACGACCCCGCCCAAGATGGGGCCGTGAGTGGGCAGGTCCGGTTTGTCAGCGCGGTAGGCACCATCTTCGACATGTGGCTGTCCCCTGCAAACGGAAGCAGCGACTCTGTGTTGACGGGCACATTGACCCTCAACAAGCACATGAAGTCCGGATGGTGGAACTTCGATGGCCTCCACATCTGGGATGCCGTGGGCAACGACCGTTATGAGAGCCCCGCTACCATCGGTTTGCGTCTGTTCCTCAACAATCCCTTGGAGGACATCACGCCTCCCGAGTATATCGATGATTCCTTTGTGATAGAGGAAGTCGCTGGCATCCAAGTCGGGGACGGCACCGACGGCCCTGCAACCGTTGATGGCATTCAAATCGAATTTGACACTTGGGATAAAATTCCCCTGAGCCGTGGATTGACCCGCATGACCTTTCCCACCATGGATCCAGATTACGGACACCGGTATTCCATGGACATCCAATCGAATGCGTTTGAAACCAATGGTTACGAGGAAGTAAAGCACCACGAGATGGTATTGCCTGTCCCCCACTACTTTCCCACGGGTCACTATACCGTGAACTTCTCTGCTGCCGATGACGTGGCGGGCAATTCCAGCGCCATCTATTTTACCGGAGACCCCAATTACTCCAATGCTGATGGGGTGCACATCTTCGCCGAAGACCGGGATTCAGTCTTTATGGAAACAGCATACCCCGACCTGTTGGCTCCTGAGGTGGATTTGAACAGCTTTTCAATTGCAGCGACGCCCAGCAATCCTGATCTCCCCAATGGAGAAACTTTGGTGGAGTTCACTTTGGCGTTTCAGGACACCAGTGACTTTGATGGATTTACTTCAGGTGTTCGGGACCTCACGTATACCCTGAGAGATCCTCTGGGTGATGAGTTTCACTTCAATGCTTGGGAGGAGTTTGGCGGTGCCAACTTCTTTTATGCGGTTTACCCACCTGAAGGGGCGAACACCTGGGCTACCGCAACCTTGACGGCACTTTTGCCGGCAGGTTCTGCACCCGGAACATGGGGGGTGTCTGCCATCGCCATTCGGGACCGCGCCCTCAATGTGAAGCGGTACAGCTTTGTAGAATACGTGCAGTTCGTTTTGGATGAGGCCGATTGTCCCGCTGATCTGGATGGCAATGGCCAAATTGGTGCTCCGGACTTGCTGATGGTGCTCGCTGAGTTTGGCTGTCTGCAAGACTGTGGAATTGCGGACATCGATGGAAATGACCAGGTTGATGTGGGCGATGCGCTGTTGTTCCTCGCCGACTTCGGATCGGCCTGTGACTGAACATCGGAGACTACCTTCGGGCCATGCGTTTTGTATTTGCCCTCATTTCTCTTTGTGCAGGTCTTGCGGCACAAGCCCAGACTCCAAACAACATCGAAGCGGTTGAGTACGACCCCGATGGAAACCGCTGGTTTGTAAGCAATGGCAGCAGCCTGCTCGTCACCGAGGACCAAGGTCAGACGTGGTCATTCTTTGGTGAAGCGGTGGCTTCACATGGCATGGAGGTGATGAACGGCGCCCTTTATGCCATCGGCAACAACGTCATCCGTGCCTATGACTTGGCGTCTGCTGAGCTGATGGGATCTCTGGTGATTCCCGGCGTTGGCTTTCTCAACGGCATGGGCAACGACGGCGCTGGCCTTCTTGTAATCAGCGATTTCCAAGGCAGCAGGATCTTCGCCGTCAACGCAACAAATCCAGCAGAAATGTCATATTCACAATTGACTGGGAACTTAGGGGAGGCTCCCAATGGAGTGGTCGTAGACACCGACAACAACAGGGCCATTGTCGTGTGCTGGGGAAACAACGCTGACATCCTCGCTGTGGATTTGGAAAGCGGCGATGTGAGCACCTTGGTCGATGGCTCAGGATTGGGCAACCTCGACGGCATTGACGGCGACGGGAACGGCCAGTATTATGTGAGTTCATGGTCACCGACCCGAATCACGCGTTACTCTGAGGAATTCTCGGTTTCAGAAACTGTGGTGACTGGGGCAGCAGGCCTATCTAGCCCGGCTGACATCAGCTACGCGTTGGGATTGGATACGCTGGGTGTCGCCAATTCCGGCAACGACAATGTCACATTCCACGGTTTTGGGGACCCCGCGAGCAACGTGGCTGAAACCCTTGGGTTTGATGTGCGTCGTGCGGGAAATGACATGCTCATTGACATGCCTGTCGGACGCATGGTACACCTGACTGCATTTGATGCTGCGGGAAGAATGCTCGTGCAGCGCTCAGAATTCCTTCCTTCTGGTCAGTTTCGCTGGCCTTGGCCCATTGAAGGGCACATGACGGGTGTTGTCCAACTCCGTTCTGGAGGTGATGTCAAAAGCCTCCGTTGACCTATTTGGACTTCAATTTGATGCGGTAGCGCCACTGAAGCCCTACCGTCCATTCAACTGCGCCTGATGGTCTGAGGTCGTCTAGGTCTGCTCCCACTTCAAACAGCGTCATGCCTTCAGGAGCAGGGTTGTAGCGTGCTTCTGAATCCCGCTGGATAAACACCTTGAGCTTTTGTCGTTTACCGGTCTTGGTTCCCGTGGCCAAGCGGACCCTCCACGTTCCGTCAGGTACCCACCCATCGGGCACCTCGGAGATAAAGCGCTCTATGGATACCACCGGGTCCCATTTGAATCCTTTGATGTTGTAACCGACTTCGCCTTTGAAGCGCCATGCTGCTTTGGCGGGCACCTCTTCGGGATCACTGCCATCTTTGGTTTTAACTGCGGTCTGTTTCTGATACCGAATGCGGGTTTCAAAGTCCCATCTGCCAGCGTCCATTGAAGCTCCGTGTTCTATTTGCCACCGCAGATAACGGTCAACACCTTGGATGTCTCCCTTCCTGTCAGGACGCGAGGTGCGGCGGACTCCTATTCCCAATGATTGGGCTTTGCTCACGTCATTCCACTGGGGACTCCATGCGCAACCCAGTTGCAGCAGATGGCGGTCAAATTCTGAGAAATCACGGTCCCAACGCCATTGCTGGTTCATCACTACAGAAACCCCTTTCAAGGGCTTAATGCCGAGTGAAATGCCCGTCCACCCTCTCCATACAGTCGTATCAGTGGCTCCTTCTGAACCGGGCGGTGGATTGATGACCTGAGAATGCACCCCACCTCCTGCCACAAGTGCAATCAACAGCAGGACATGCTTCATACGCTGTCGCTGGGGTCAATGTGTTCGGAATGGTCTTCGCCTTTGTAAGAAACCTTGATCACTGCGGTCTCTCTGAGCAGGTCCACATTGCCGATTTCCATCCGCTCAACTTCCTCTCCGATGCGTTCAGACAAGTCGGCGCGCAGAGCTTCACGCTTGTCTTTTTGTAAGTATTCAATGCGATCGTACACCACGCGTTTCGTCACCAAGTGCTCCACAAACATCAAGCGCTCTAATGCAAAAGCCAAGAACCAAATGGAAGCATTGCCTATGACCACTGGCCATTCCCCCATGGCACCTGGCGCCAATGCGTTCATGACCGCCAAGGCAATGACCACAAACAAATACGTCATCTCGCGAATGGGTACCACATTGGTGCGGTAGCGGATGATACCAAATATGGCGAACAGCCCCAGAGCGAAGGCCAGGTCGAGTTCCACTCCGATCAACATGCGGCACAACAAGAAGATGGACGCGCTCACCATCATAAAGGTGAACACGTAATCCCGGCGCTTGGCCTTGGATTGGTAGATCATTCTGACGATGATCCAGCAGGATATCAAATTGGCTGCGAAATGCAGTGCGATTTCAGTCATGTTGCGGTCAGGCTTGCAGGTCCCCGGCCCAAGATTGTGCATCCATGAGCCTCCGATAAGTCGCAAGGTAAGCGCGGCCCGCGATGTTGCCATCCCTTGCGAGCCGAGCTATGGTGTATTTGCTCACCTTCGTCTTTCGTCCAATGACACCCTTTCTGCGGCTGTTGCTTCTGAGCCAAATTTGAATGGGGCTGTAGCGGTCAGGCTTTGGTTGCTTGACTTCAATCACGGCCAGCCCTTCGAGCAGTGGGGCGTCAGCTTCACCTAAAACCTGCGCATTGAGGCTGCGGTCCACCGTTACCCGTTCAGAGCGGTTAAAATCCACGAAAGTCGTGCGGTAGAACCCTCCTGAAAGCCGGGGTTCGATGTGTTCTTCGCCCCTCAATTTCCTCCCTAAAAACGCATGGTCAGCTGCACTGAGGGGTTGGTGAATGTCATCGCCCGTGGCGATGCGTTCTTTGGCGGTTCTTCCGCCGGGCATCCGTTCCTTCACTTCAAGAAATACCAGGCCATTGCTGGCATACCGGCGCTTTCTGATTTTCATACGCCGTGCCTTCCCCCTCAAATGGTCTTGCAAGAACTGATCCCCAGGGAGCTCGTAATAGAGGTTGTCATATCGGCACTGTTCTACACCTGACACCGAAAGCACATGTGCATGACCGCTCATGGCTTCTGCGAGCTCTGGTAGCCAGGACTCTGGAACAACATATTTGGTATCAAACCTGCGCATCAATTGAACAGCATTCAATGCGTTCAAATCTGTTTTGGGCAATGCTGTCAAGGCCGCCGCAAGCGCTTTCGTTAACGAATGATTATCCACAGGTTAATGAAAGTACAACGGCACCATGTTTTTGGTTGCTTCATGCCGAATAAATCAGGTCTCATTTGTGTTCCCGCTTGCGCTTTTCTTGGGCAACATGCAGCTGATTTAATGCGAAGTCCCGCACTTGTTCCGCTGCACCGCGTGGGACGTAATCAAAGCTCCTACCTCCTGCAGCAGTATGAAATATCAGGTGGCCAATTTTGCGGCGTTCCAACAGGGCGTTGCGCTTCCATTCAACGCCTTGGAGCTGGCTCATCTTGAGGACCGTGCGGCTGCGCCAAAACCATCCTTTTTCCAAGACGATGGCGTCGGTATGTACGCGCAACCGGTAGGATTGAAACCTCCTTTCAGTCGTCCAAAACACAAACGCGAGCCAAACAGTGGCCAGTGCGATGTGCCACACACTTGGTGCAATCAACAGCAGCAAGGCAGGGATGGATGCTGCGGCCAGAAGAAGCCAGCGCAAACGGCGGGCTGGTACAACATCGAAAACCAGGCTTTCTGGGTTCATGTCCTGGTAAAGTGCCTCCTCCATCGCCGACCTGTGCACCGGCTCCATGGCAGGTATGAATACCCGCAGGCCACCTGACCCCAGAGCCTGAGCTTGCCGAATGCGCACAGTTTCATATCCCAGCATCCTGCGGATCCAATTGCTCTTCCACTCGGTCATGTGGATTTTGTCAAAAGGGACATCGAAAGTATTGCGCCGGAGCAGCCCCATTTGAAGTTTCAGACCGTCCTGTCCGAGGGTGCTGTTGAGTTTCCAATACCGCAATGCAGCAGAGCCCAAGCTGGTGAGCACCCCCACCATTCCCATGACCACAAGGCCCGGAATAAACAGCAATACAGAGGTCAATCCCACCACGGACATGATTCCTATTGGAACGCCGTCCAGCCACTGTGCGACCTGCTCCTCCGCCCCTTGAAACAAGGACATGAACAAGGCCAATCCCAAGAATGCGTTTTTGAAGTGGTTTTGGCTGAGGCCCACCTTGAGTAGACCAGCCATGTCGAGCGAGACCAGGGGCTGTCGGCTGTCCTCATCACGGTCGGTATCATGCTCTACATGCTCTTCTTCCAACGGTGTGGCTTGGAGCATCTTGTCATTCAAGAACTTCTGGAGGATGGAGGCCTCAGACTTTCGAATGGCGACCAACTCCAGTTCACTGCCACTGGAACCTGCCGTGTCGACTCGGACCCCCGTGAGTCCGAAAACCTGTTGGATTGGGCCTTGGAAGAGCTGTACAGCTTGGATGCGGTCAAAAGGGATTTGGAGACGCTCGCGTTGAAAAATGCCGCGCTCCACAATCAATGCATCCGAGGAAATGTAAAAATGAAAGCGCAAGTAATACAGCAGCGCAAAGGCACCAACAAGCACCAAGCCCGCAGGAATCACCATGAGGTGGTACCACTGCAGTTCTCCAAAGGAGGCGCCAATCAGAATGGGCCAAGACGCTTGGACCGACTTCCATGTGAATTGGGCCCCGATGATCAACACCCCCAAGGGATGCTGCCGTTTGGGCACTTCAAAGCTGGTGCTCATCTCCGCGTTCGTGCTTCGATGACTGCCCGCAATGTCTGGGCGTCTTCGTCTTCAAGGCCTGCAATGCGCAAGTTACCGCTGCCTCCCGCCGTAAACAGCTTGAGGTGATTGAGGCCCAATTTCCTGGATACTGGACCTTGGCTCAATTCAGAATGTTGGATCATCCCGAAAGGGACCGTTGTGGTGGAGCGAAACAGCCATCCTGCGCGGTAGGTGATGTCCCGCTCCCGCACAGCATAACCCCTTCTCGGAAAACCTTTCCATTCTTCCAAGAACCACAGCAAGCCAAATGCTGCTCCTGCCCCCAAAGGCCAGTACCACCCGCTGAATTGAGCCATGTCTTGGTCACCCCCCACCTTGTACAAGAGGTACGGCGTCAAACAGGCGCAGGAATACAAGAACTGAACGCTGCCCCATAGGGCCAGGCGCATGGCCCGGTATTTTTTGCTGACCTGGTGAAATTCAACATCCTCTATGCGAGGCAATGCAGAGAGGTCCAGTGCAGGGTTGGGTACGTTAGATATCTCCATGTTCGCGGTAGGGTTCATTCACCGGAGATGCGCTTTTCTACGGTGCCATCGGAGTATTGGAACAGGAGAAGAATACCTGGCTTGGGAAGAACTTCACGCCCCAATACATCGGTGACACGGACCAATTGCCTGTGGCCAGATGGCGCCAATTCCCCTACCGACATGGGTTCGCTGCAAGCTTGGGTAAAGAATTGCCACGCCTCACGCGAAGCATCGATGTCTTGGTTGCCCCAGGCCCCGGGCCAGCTGTGCCCTCCGCCGTTGATCGTATACAGCCACACTTGCGGGCAAGCCCCTTCTAAACCCCACTTTTGGTAATCCACGGTGGACTCATCCCAGGTCACGATGTCTGGAAAGTTGCCGGATTCTTCCAAGGTCAATCCAAACATGTCTACGAAGAAAGACATGGCGTCTGGTGTGCTGGGATAAGACCCCCACCCGTCTTCGTTTTTTAGGTCCCCCTCATAGAGGCTCACATCATCGGAAGTGCCATGGATTTCGAGAATGGGCACCATGAACTCTGGAGCGCATTCAGATTGGATGTCCGACATGAGAATGCCAGCAATGGGGGCCACGGCGCGAAACTCCTCGGAAGCCTCACATGCCAATAAATAGCACAGGTCTGCACCATTGGAGAACCCCGTTCCGAATACACGCCCTGCATCAAGCCCATAGGTCTCGATGAGTTCACCTCTCAGTTCAGACACGAAGGCCACATCGTCGACATATTCATTCTGATGGAAAGCGTACCCCACATTCCAAAACGGCTCGCCCGATCCGTCCGTGGTGCCTTGAGGATAGCACACCGCAAAACCAAATTCGTCGGCGAGGTCATTGAACCTCGAATACTGCATGATGCCCTCAGCATCGCCCGTATAGCCATGGAACACAAAGACCAAAGGACAGTTCGCTGGAGCGTCTGATGGCTGGTAGTAGTAGTATTCGCGGAGGTCCTTTCCATTGGAATACACCCCGAAATAAATAGCCGTAACCGAGACAGACTGAGCGTTGTTGAGGGCCTGATCATCGCTTCCTCCATTGACCGCTGTTATCTCCGCTGTCACGTTGTAGTTGCCGCTCCAATCAAAAGGCAAGACTTCATTGAACGAGAAACTGTGGCTTTCTGCGGTACCCAGCGTCAATCCGTCGATGGTGGTCTCACCTGAAGCCCCCTCCATGCTCCAGGTCACCGTGTAGGAGTAGACCGTGTCGGTGCCGAGGTTGACCACCGTTCCTGCCAAGTCCTCGGTTGCGGGCGCAAGCACCACACCTTCGGAGTCTAACCCAATCAATGCCAGGTCTAAACCGCTAGGCTCCAAAACGGTGACGTCGTCGATGGCCCATCCGTAAAGCCAACCACCGCCGTCGTTGTACCGGAACCCGAGGTGGACTTCTGCTTCTCCCAGCACCACGTCGAGGTCAATCACTTCAAAATCCCACGTCCCTTCGCTGCCTTCTAGGGTCTGCAAAAGGGTCCAGGTTGATCCTCCATCGAGGCTGTATTCGACCGTAGCCACCTCGTCATCGCCCTCGTAGGAACCACCATCGTAGTAGCTCGAAAAAGCCAGGATGGCGCTCTCTACACCCGACAGATCCAATGCAGGTGTGATGAGATAATCCTCACTTTTGTCACAATCGCAGCCGTCGTCATTGGTGGCCATCATGTTGCCGTGCGGTGCAATGGGCCACCACTGGCTCTCCAGGTCTGTGCTTTCTCCAGCCAGCCAGCCTCCGTCGGAAGCAAGGGTCTGCTGGGTCCAGCCGTCAGGCAAAACGCCCGCGTCAAAGTTCTCTTGCAGCAATGTTGTCTGGGCATACACAGAAATGCTGCACAGGGCTATGGCCACAAGGGCCAACCGAATCGTTTGGGTCATGCCCCGAAGATATGGGGCAACACCTCACTCAATGGCGAACGGCAAAGCGTTGTGGTCCCAAGCCTTCTGCCTTTAAAACATAGAAGCCCTCAGTAAGGGTGGCGACATCTAAAACTGCGCGCACATCAGTGGCCTTGAAACGGTCGACCACGCGACCGCTGATATCCACAATGGCCACATTCATTCCCGCAACCAGCCCCTCAATGTTCAACGCTTCGGACGCTGGATTCGGATAAACCCCAAGGGATTCAGAAGAGAGGTTAGATGACCCGCTGGTCGCGCTGCACGGTGCAGACAAGCGCCAACGGTAGAAATAGTAGTGGTAATCAAGCGGCGAGTCTGTGGTATTTCCCGTGATGCTCATGCGGTTGGCCACAGCCAAAGGAAAGGTGCCCGCAGGAACAGCGTTGTTGCGGAACAAACCTTCATTGGTGCCATCGATGCCCATTTGGAATCCGGTGCCATTGGGGATTTCAACGCCAATTTCGAGGGTATTCCAACCCAATGCGAGGGTGTAATTGTCCTCGAATACAGTCGCTCCCCCTGCGTCTCTGATGTAAAAACCAATGGAGAAGTTGGTCAGTGCCAGCACCTCTACACTCTCCAGTACGGTGGGTTCAGATACGCTGAAGACCATGTCCCACATGTCATTTAAATGATAGCCACCTGCCCCCAGTTCGTCTGCAGAGATTGGACCTCCCAATGCGGTTTCAGTGTTGGCATTGGGATCGAAGAATTCAGAAGCAGAATCGGTACAGCCCAAGATGGGCGCGATACACGACCCATCGCCCAGGCAAGCCTCAGGATTGTAGTTCACAGCCGATTCTTGCATGCATCCCGCCACATAGCAACAAGAGCCGTCATCGTCAATGGCTCCTTCAGTGTAATTGACCGCTTGTGGATCCGTGCAGCCGCATTCATCTGAAAGTGAAAAACGCCACAAGTCTTGGTGATAGGTGTCGTTGGCACCCTCCAAACCCGAAGTCAAGTAGGCGTAGCACCCGAGGACAAAACTGCCTGGTGCCCAGCGCGCTCCGCCTGGGTGTGCCGCCAATTCCGTCCAGCTGTCTCCGTCGGGGTCATATTGCCAAAATTCGCCGTAGTCCAGCGGGCCATGGTTGTCGCCGTCGCCACTCAGGATATAGCCATAGCCATCCTTGGCGAATTGTGTTCCAGCGACCCGTGCCTCTCCCGGAAAGTCTCCCAATGGGGTCCATTCATCGGCCACGGGGTCGTAGCGGTGAAAGTCGTTGTAAATGGTGAGGTTCCCATTTTCTGTGTTGCCGTGCCCAAACCCTACGTAGGCGGCTCCATCGATGCCAAAATAAAAAGGGTGGTGTCGGTCTCCACCTGTGAACGCGGCCCGTTGCTCCCAGGTGTCGCTGTCCACATCGTATGCCCACCAATCTCCGAGGTTACCACTGTCGTTGCTTCCGAGGCCCACCATGACCTTTCCACCTGCCAGCACCATGGCAGGGTGATTCCTTCCTATTCCGGGGAAATCAGCAAGCGCGCTCCAAGCACCCGTCGCCATGTTGAGGTGCCACCAGTCTGTAGGGTAGCCGCTGTTGTTGGAGCCAAAGCCCACGTAGGCATGGTCTCCCTCACACACGCCATATCCATAGCCCCTGCCACCACCCGGAAAGGCTTCCATTTCCTGCCAACTGTCGGTTGAAGGATCGTATCGAAAAACGTCATCGAGGTTCAGCGCTGCGAAACCAGCCTGACCTGCAATGACATACCCGAACTCATCGTTGGCCACAGTAATCGGGTGATGACGGCCATTTCCACCAAAACTGGACATGGCTTGCCAATCTGTCTGTGCCAGAGAATAGAATGGATTCAAAAGGGAAAGAAACAGGAGGACGGAAAGTCTCATGGGAAGAGGTATGACACAGTGAACCATTGCAGTTCGCCATTGGTTCGCTCGGGTTGAAATCAATGGCGCTCAGACATAAAAAAAGCCGGCTTTTGGCCAGCTTTTTTCAAAAGAGAGGTCGTGGATTACAATCCGTCAAACTCGATGTAGACAGAATCTCCACAGGCCACCGTAATCGTGGTGTCCAATGCAGTGCACAATGAGATGAAGGACAAGCCGAACTCCACATCGATGGTGCCGGCGTCGGTCTCAAAGCTGTTTTGAGCGAGGATGCCCATGTCAGCAGCCACTTCATCGCCAGCGATACTGACATCTGGGGTGCAGAGTGAGTTGTTGAAAATGGTAACAACGGCTTTGTTGCCCTCGTCACAAGCTTCGGTGTTGTCATCACAACCCGTGATGAGCACCAGAGCGGCCATCAGGCCAAACAGGTTTTGGATTTTCATTCTGAATCGGTTTTGTGGCGCGAAAATACGCGCCCACGTGAGGACTCAAAATGAAATCAAAGGGTTGCACATCTGGCGAACAATATCTCTGCCCCTTTCAAGGTTGAATGCTCAGGATACCACCACACCCCCAATAAAACCTGCAACTGCATGACCCGTCACCCTCTGATCATCCCCTCACTCGCTGCTGTATTGGCTGTTTCCATCCTTGCTTCAGCCTACCTCGTGGCCCGCAACGGCAGTTATTTCTTCCGCAGCCAAGCGAGCGACATTGCGGTTACTGGGTCGACCTCCATGGATTTCACCTCAGACCTAGCCGTCTGGCAGGGTCAGTTCACGCGAAAGGCCATGGATCTGAAAGAAGTTTATGCCCTCATGAAGCAAGACAAGGCGGTGGTGGAGCAATTCTTGAAGGAAAAGGGCATCGACCGGGATGCCTATGCCTTTTTGTCGATTGACATCATCCCACAGAACAAAACGGTCAACCACTACAACGACGAAGGCGACCTGGTCGACCGGGAGTCTGTCTTCAATGGCTACCGGCTCAAGCGCGGTTTTAAGGTGACCTCTACAGACATCGATTTGGTGGAACGCCTCGCCAATGAGGTCACTGAGCTGATCGAGCAAGACGTCTACATCACCTCCTATCCACCGAAGTATTACTATACCCAATTGGGCACGCTCAAGATTCAGATGATCGAAGCTGCCTCTCAAGACGGCCTGACGCGTGCCAACACTGCGGTATCAGGCGGAGGTGGTGAACTCGGTGACCTCCTCGAAACCAGCATCGGCGTCTTTCAGATCCTCGGCACCAACTCTGATGAAAGCTTCAGCTGGGGCGGAACCCTCAACACCTCGAGCAAGCTCAAAACGGCTTTCGTCAACGTGAAGCAGCGCTACGCCATCGAATGACGCGGGCATGGGCAGTCCTGTTTTCTCAGGCACTGCGCACACTTGTCCTTTTCTCTATAATGAGGGCGATTCACGGCGCAGCTGTTTTGCGATTTCACTGCCGATGTCGGTCGGATTCGAGCCCGTATGGTTGAACACGACCACTGCGTCTTTACCGTCCAATGAGCGCCACCACCAGGTCCTGGCTCCCAACCATGCTCCGGAATGGGCGGCATGATCGGTGTCAGGCAAGGACCACCCAAATCCGTAATTCGTGGCGCTTCCGTCCAACAAGACCCCAGTCTGAAAAGCCTGCGTGCGGATGGAATCCGGAAGGATGGACGTCACGTGGAAGGACCACCAATCATTCCAGCGGGTTACATCCTCGGCGCACATGAAAACGCCACCGTCACCAGCCACCCCATCGAGTTCGGTGGGGTTAATCTGCGCCGCATTCGGCTCCACGCCCTCCATGCTCCACGTCTTGTGGGGCCAATCCTTGTCTTCCGAAAAAAGGTTCCACACCCGCGTGCACTCCAGTCCGGCGGGCCCGAAGACCTCGGCCATCATCAGCTCCTCAAACGGCTGGCCATACACCCGCTCCAACAACCCGGCCAGCAGGACATAGCCCGTGTTGCTGTATTCAAATGCCTCGCCCACTGCGCGCTCCATCGGAGGCGCGTCAGGCAAGGCTGCCAGCACATCGGCAATCCCGAGGAACCCCCGCTCGGGAATCGGCAGGTCCATGTAGAAATCGGGAATCCCGGAAACATGCTGCATCAAATGACGCACTGTCACCCCCTCGTAGGGGCACTCCAACAACCACACGCGGATGTCGTCGTCCAACCCGATCCGCCCCTGCCCCACTGCCATCAGCACTCCGGCCGCCGTGAACTGCTTGGACACACTGGCCAATCGAAACATGGACGCGCTGGACACCGGGTCTCCTCCACTCCGCTCCACCCCATGAAACCACTGCCCCCAGACTTCGCCCTCGCGCATCACCACCACCGCGCCAGCGTGCAAGCCTGCACCATGCAGGCTATCGAGCCACACTCCAACCTGCGCCGCCTCATCACCTCCCCCTGCCTCCACCTGCAAGGCAGGCAACCCTGGCCCACATCCGCTCATCGCCCCAACCCACAATACCCACAATACCATCCTATTCATAAAGGCCAAGATCTGCAATGCAATGCGGCGCACCATCACCAAGAGCCAAAAATGAAGGACCGCCTGCTGTTGGGCCACTGTCTTAACGCAAAAGTCCCCCAGCCGTTGGGGCTGAGGGACTCTCGAATTGTGTTGGCGGTCTGGACGAGACTGCGTACTTCACGTCTTCTCTTTCGCATTTCTGCAAACAGGACTCGCTCTTTTGCACAGAATATAAGTTAGTTAGGGTCGATTTATTGAAGCCGACCTACATTGGGTCGAATCTTTCGAAAGCGGATGTAAGCACAGCGGTAAACACCGATGTAAACACCGATGTAAACACCGCGGTAAGCACACCGTCACCTTGACCCCTTCTTACTACCTCCGCGTCAACGACGACCAATCAGCCCGGATCTACCTCCGCATCACAGAGGGCCGCGGCGCGCAGTTCCGATTCTCGACGTGGTATTCCCTGAATCACGCTGCGCATTGGAATGAGCGCACCGAACAGATTCGGAGTGTGAGTTCAGAACTCGGTCATGATGAGGTCAACGTCCAACTCGCCAAGCTCCGCTCCTACGTCAAAAGCGCACACCTCAAAGCCAAGGCCCGAGGGACATCCCGCACCAAGGCCTTCTACACCCAGGTCATCGATGACTTCAGGAATGACGTGGAACGAACCCACCGACCACAATCCACCATCGGCAGCGCGTTTTCCGAGTTCATCGCGCACAGCCGAAACCACAACAGCGACATCACCGGCGCAAGGATGCGTTCCTCCACCCTCGAGACGTATGAGGTCACGCTCCGACAAATTGAACATGTGGGCCTCTGCAACCAACCGCTGACAGAGATAGACATGGAATGGTATCGGGAATTTGTGAGTCGCTCTGAGGCAGGTGGACGCAGCAACCGTCCATTGTCAAAGAACTACATCGGCAAGCACGTCAAGAACATCAAGCGTGTCCTCGCCTTCAAAACCGA
>Ga0206129_10000273_pt1 | contig 85811 bp, 67 predicted proteins | sample Helgoland_Spring_8_FD_148616 | JGI IMG/M metagenome (GOLD analysis project Ga0206129, IMG submission 148616) | Pelagic subsurface seawater microbial communities from Kabeltonne, Helgoland, North Sea - Helgoland_Spring_Bloom_20160502_2 | ecosystem: Environmental > Aquatic > Marine > Epipelagic ... | reverse complement strand
GTTTGTACGACCTAGGCAATTTCACATTCCCTAGTTCACAAAAAGTAGGGAGTAAATCGACTGCTGACATCACCGAAGTTTTATCCACTTTCCCCGCGGCAATTTTGCCGGGCCAACGGGCAATAAAAGGAACTCCGATACCGCCCTCCATCAATGCTCCCTTGAAAGCTCGGCGCCCCCCGGTTATTCCTTTGGCTGCTCCAATTCCGTAACCGGGACCGGTCGCGGAATCATAAGTAAGGGAAAGAGGAGAATCAGCTGTACCTCTAGCAGGTCCGTTATCTGAGCTAAACATGACCAGCGTATTATCCGTGATTTTCATCTCATCCAAGGCATCCAACAATTGACCGATCCGTAAATCTGCATGATATAATGTAGCCGCATAAATATTGTCAGCCTCAGGTAAATCTGGGAAGAGTTTTTGTAATTTTGGATCGACATGAAACGGCGTATGAGGTTCGTGAATCCACAAATTAATAAAGAATGGTTTTCCACTCGTATGACTTTTTTGCATAAACGGAATCGCACTTTTCACGTCATCATGCACAAACATTTGGGGACCCGAACAATTATAGGATCCATAATCGTCGTAGCCATAAGCAGTAAGAAAAGGAGCATCCGGAATCATATCATTGGACAAATGCCACTTTCCATAATGGGCGGTGGCATATCCGGATTCCTTAAGAAATCGGGGCAATAAAGGTGCTTTGGTATTCAGCCAGTCTGGCATATTACGTTTCTGGTTACTAGGCACCCAGGCAAAATGGCCATCAATATTGTAACGGGCTGGAAAATGGCCAGTCATCACCGCGGTTCGACTGGGCGAGCACACACCACTGGCTACTGTAAACCGGTGGAAATCGGTGCCCTCTTGAGCAAGACGATCAATATTCGGAGTTTTAAGATAAGGATGCCCATGACACCCCAAGTCACCCCACCCCCAATCATCGGCAAATATAAATACCATATTTGGACGATCTTTCGCAAAAATCGCTAGGCATGATAGTAGAAGACTAGAAAATAATTTTTTCATTAAGTTTTTACCTGATGTGAAGTCTTGGAAACTTCAATTTTATCTAATGTTGATCGATCACATGCATCGGAAATACTTTCGATACAAGGTGTTCTTCTTTCATAATTTCTTTAATTTTACTGACAACTTCCGGATGAGAATGAGCCAGGTTATTGGACTCAGACTCATCATTGGAGAGATCATAAAGTGCGATGTCCAGGGGATCTTGCTTTTTTATTTTTCGAAGCATATTTTGACGAATCCCCTTCCATCTTCCAACCCAAACTGCCTGTTGCCCACCGTAACCAGAAAATTCTCGATAAAGATGAGGCCTAGGGGAAATAGAACCACCGACAAGGTGAGGAGCTAGGTCATGGCCATCATGCTTTACATTGAGTGGATTACGGGCACCAATCAAATGGTGCAGGGTAACCATCCAGTCCTCAAAACCGGTCGTAATATCAGATACGGAACCAGCTTTGATTTGATCGGGCCATTTTACGATCAAAGGAACACGGATGCCTCCCTCGTAAAGTGACCCCTTGAGCCCGCGTAAATTCCCTACACTTTTAAAAAAGTCATAATCCACTTCCAATTTTAAATGTGAGGTTCCATTATCAGAGGTAAAAATGACGATAGTATCCCTAGTTAGCCCGAGTTGCTCTACCAAGCTGATTACATTACCAACATACTGGTCCATTCTAGAGATCATGGCAGCATAAGCAGCCCGGGGATTAAAGTGAGGAGTGTACCCATATCCCTGCTCTCGGGTAAACGGTGGGTCATACCAGTTAAGTTTCAAGTAGGGTTTTAATTCTTCATCTGGTACATGCAGGGCAACATGTGGTATAAGGGTCGGGTAATAAAGAAAGAATGGTCTATCCTTATTATCTTTTATGAAGGCCAAAGCTTGTTCATTAATACGGTCAGATGCATAATCCTTTCCTTTAAAAATTGCATAGCTTTGTGGATCACTCGGATCCGCCTCAGTAGGTAGAGATGCATGCCCAGGAACCGGCGGGTTGTTTTGTAAGGGAACACGGTTCCGATCGCTCCATAAATAAGCCGGGTAATAGCTGTGGGCATGGCGTTGGCAATTATATCCGTAAAAACGGTCAAAACCTTGATTCATGGGATCACCTTCAGTACCCGGTCCACCCAGTCCCCATTTCCCAAAAGCTCCCGTGGTATATCCCTCTTTTTTTAAAACCTCCGCTAGGGTAACTGTATGAAGAGGAACAGGGCGCTGCCCCTCGGGCTTAATTTCTCCATTATTGCGAATATAGGCATGACCTGGGTGCTTCCCTGTCATTAGAACACAACGGGATGGAGCACACACAGCACTTCCAGAATAGTTACGTGTAAACCGCATACCTGCTTTCGCAAGTTGATCAAGATAGGGAGTCCTGATCTTTTTCTGCCCATAACTGCCCAATTCATTATACCCCAAGTCATCTGCTAAAATCAGGATAACATTGGGATTTCTGCCCGCGAACAAAGAGAATGAGAGAAACAATAAAAGGAAAAGGTTTTTAATCTTCATCCGTAAAAAAGTAGGGAAACTTATTCTGAAGAACAACAATGAATAAACTTTACGGATTCGAAACAAATAAATGATTGCCCCACTCTTTCAGCCCTAATAAATGAAATTAAAATATTTATTTAAATATTTTTATCCTGGGGATTGATTTTACCTTGGGGTATTCATGTTTCTCTTTAAATCTAAGACTCTGTCGTTCATATTAAAGTTCCTTTGACTTTGCATGAGATTCGCATTCCGTACTACCAAGCATTATAAAAATAAAACACTTATTTTATAATTTTACTTTTCATCCACTCTCTCTTGGGAATGATTACAATCACTCCTCCATTCCGAAATTGGACGGGGTACTCCATACTTTTGGACAAATGACTATCCGTTTTGCTTCAGAATGGTAGGATTAAAAGTGCAGAAAGTCGATTTCATATGCACCGCGGAAATATCATTCACGAAAATGGGAGTGGTTTTTACCTGCTCTCCATTCAGGAAACAATTTCCAGAAGCTCTTAAGGCAGTCAATAATACACTCAAGGTGCATCCGGGTTGTTTAGTTGCTCATCAAAATAAAGTCAGGTACTACTCAACGAATACAAAGATAAGAATATGGCCATACAAGCCTACCGAGGGATGAAAAAACTGGCCCCCTTTCATCCCTACACTCACCAAAAATCTCAAATATTATCCTTACTAAAAAAATGAAAGTTTATGGGATTCAGCTCCAATCGGAATGGGGAAATAAAGATGGAAGTTTTCGTAAAGTAGACTCTCTTTTAAAGGAATATAAAATCGAAAAAAATTCATTACTTATTTTACCTGAAATGTTTGCCACAGGCTTTTGCTTAGATCCCAATAAAACACTCTTAAGCGAACCACAGAAGACTGAAAACTATCTTTCAAACCTTTCTAGAGATAAGGAATGCTGGGTAATTGCCGGTATGACCCAGCCAAGTGAACAAAAAGGAAAAGCCTATAATTGTGCAGTTACTTTTACACCAGATGGAAAAAAAGTACTCTGCACCCATAAAATTCACACCATTCCAATATTGGGTGAGGATAAGGTGCACCTCAAAGGTTCAACGGTAGAAAATATTGAAGTTGGCTCCTCTATAATTAACACCTTTATATGTTATGACTTACGGTTTCCTGAAGTTTTTAGAACAGCAATCAGAAAGAACGCCAGTACATTTGTCGTAATCGCATGTTGGCCTGCGAGCAGGATTAAGCATTGGCTTACACTTCTACAAGCTCGAGCCATTGAAAATCAGTCATATGTAATTGGAGTAAATGCTGTGGGCAAAGACCCAAACCTTGCCTGTGGCGGCAGATCACTTATTGTCGATCCAAATGGAAATATAATCGCTGATGGTGGTGAAGATGAGACAATTATTGAAGGAGAGATAGACAGAGAAATTATTGAATCATGCCGAAAAAAATTTCCCGTTCTTAACGATATTAGAAATGATATTTTATAACTTGAACCAAGGTCTCGTTAATGATCCTCCTCTTTAAGTTAGTTTGACCAAAGTGATTTAGGCAGGTTGGACCTGGCAAGAATATGATCAAGTTTTGCTAATTCGTCGGAAGAAAAATCGGTTTGCCCGACGGCCTTTACGTTCTCCAAAATTTGAGAAACCGTGCTCGCACCAATTAAGGCACTGGTAACTCTCGAATCCTTTAGCACCCAAGATAGTGCCATTTGAGCTAATGTTTGCCCCCTTTGACCGGCATGGTCATTTAGATCACCAATAACCTTCAGGTTCTGTTCATTAACTTCATTCTTTCTCAGAGGTGAATTTTTAATTGTAAACCTCGAGCCTGCAGGGATACCGTGTAAGTATTTATCAGTAAGTAGACCTTGAAAGAGTGGACAAAATGCAATGATACCAAGACCTAACTCTCCGCATGTGTCCACTAACCCATTTTCGGCCCAACGATTCAGCATTGAATAATTTGGCTGATGAATGGCCAGTGGGGCAAAATGATTTTCCTTACAGATACCGACTGCTTGTAGCGTAGCATCAGCCGAATAACTACTTACTCCAGTATAAAGAACTTTACCCTGTTGCACGGCTGAATCCAAGGCACCAAGGGTTTCATCTAAAGGTGTACCTGGATCAAATCGATGCGAGTAAAAAAGATCAAAATAATCAACCTTCATCCGCTTTAATGACTGGTCTAAGCTGGCCATCATATGTTTTTTTGACCCCCATTCACCATAAGGACCGGGCCACATATCATACCCTGCTTTACTGGTAATTAAAATTTCATCTCTTGGTAAACTCTTGAGGATTTTACCAACATTAATTTCTGCAGAGCCATAAGGAGGCCCATAGTTATTAGCCAAATCAAAGTGGGTAATACCAAGATCAAAAGCCCCCTGTATCATTTCTATTTGATCAGTCGTGGGAGAATCTCCTCCAAAATTATGCCAACATCCCAACGAAATAGCAGGTAGTTTTAATCCCCACCGGCCACACTTTCTGTAGGGCATCCGCCCATCATACCGGGGAGGATTGGGACTGTCTTTCATAGACTAATCAGTAATAAAATCAGGACTCAGTCTCGACCGCTTCATCTTTTGCTTCTGGGTCGCCTTGCTCATCGTTTTCATCAACTTTCTCACCCAAGTATTCCTGCACACTCAAGTCACCTACGAAAGAAAGTCCATCCCGGCGCTCTACAACATGATATCTTTCTACATACTTCTGAACGACATGAATTTTTGCATCCAAGGGTTGAACAATCAATAATTGCAGGTGAAATTCCTTAAACAGATCGAGTAAGTACTGGGAAAATTCATCATCTGTCTTACTAAACATTTCATCGACCGCAACCAATCGAAAGGTTTCGGTTTGTTTACCGCCAACATCAATTCCGTATTGGTAAGCAATAGCAGTCGCTAAAATAGTGGAAGCCAATCGGTTTTTCTCACCGCCTGATTTTCCTGCTGCACCGCTATAACTTTGGCGTAAGCCACCCCCATCTTTATAAAATTCATCCGCTCTAAACTTGAACCAGTTTCGTACATCAATCACTCTTTCTGTCCAAGCAGTATCTGATTCCAATTCTCCAAGGAATTGTTCCACGCGATGGTACCTTTCCCGACGCCTTTCATCATCGTCATCAGACTCCAAGTCGGCCTCCAATGCATGCCTTCGGAGTTTCTTGAACCTCCGCACCCCGTCATCTCCGGCATCCTCAAACTTTAATTGAATGTAGGTATCTTCTTTACGATCGAAAGTAACCCGAGATAGGTGATCATTTAACTCATTAATTCTCTTTCGAATTCTGTCTCTGTGGGACTCTAAAGATTCACTAAACCCTGAAACTTCTTCTGGAACTTGAACACGAAGTAATTCTTCAAACCTTTCTCTGTTTTTGGCCAGGTCTTCTTCCTCAATTTGAGTTCTTACTTCATTAAAAATTCCATAAGTCGAATCTTTATAACCGTCTTCAAGGTCTAAACTAAGTTCATCTCGAAAAGCTTGGTTTCTAGCATCTGCAATGAATCGTTGCATAGCGGCTACATTTTTGTCCCTCAACTTATCTAAAGCACTCTCATATTTAGAGATACGGGCTTCTATTTTATGGGTAGCATCACGAGCGGCTTCTTCAATATCGTCAGGTTCGTCCGGTGCTTTCCCATATTCGTTTTCTATCTCCTCGTATAATGCCTTTAATTCTTCCTCAAGCTTTTCTTTTTGTTCTTCGGAAATTTCAACTCCCTCGGCATCCTGAGTTTGAAAGAACTCCTCCTTACATTGAGCCAGTAAGCTTTTGAGTGTTAGAAGACGGGCGTCATTTCTCTCAGCACGTGCTTCAACCCCCCCAATCCGTTGTAAAATATCATCCCTTTTATCTTGAGATTTCTCCAACGTCTCACTGGCCAAGTTATGGTCTTCCTTTAATTTCTTCAACACATCAGAACCACCAACAATTACTCGCTCTTCTTCTTCCAGTTCTGAAATACGGGAAGATAAACCTAGCCCATCAATGTCAGAAAACTCATTGGCGCAAGCTTGAAGCTGAGCCCCAGCTCTTAGTTTCGCCCGCAGGGATTGTCTTTCAGATTCTGCTTCTCGAATTGCACGACCGGCACGATCCACTTCTTCACGCCATTTTATAAGAGCATCATCAAGAGTTTTTTGCTTGGGATTCACATCCCACCCAATCACCCAATGACTCGCATCTTCCAGGAAGTAGGTGTCATCTTTTTCTCGGACGATCCCATTTGTCTTTACTAGACCGTCTAAGGTCAAAGCATGGTCTGCTTGATCATAACCTTGATCGCGACTATCAAAACATAAATGAGGACAAACCGAGACTAGGTATGACTTAATCCATTTCAACCGGCTTTTTTCGAGCTCTGAGCGAAAAGATAATTTGGCGAGAACTGAATCAACATGTAATTTTGATTCTTTGGCAGATGTTGTTGGGCAAACAAAAGACAATCGTTCTCCAAGATGGTTTTCTTCTAGAAACAATTCTGCTTTTTGAGCCAATTTGGCTGGAACTACAACCGAAAGAGCACATTTTCTCAAAAGCCGCTCGATGGGGCCAGTCCACTTTACCTCATCTGGTACTACTTGAATCAGTTCTGCGATAAAGGGAAGTTCAGCAACATCACGATCTAATGTTTTAGCTAAAGATTTACGCAAGCGTGATAAATCAGCGGGGACATTTGTATTGGAATCAAGAAGGTAATTCCTCTCATCTTCAAGGCTTTCCACCCGCTCACTGGCTTTTCTAAATTGATAAGAAACTTCAGGGATTTTTTCATCAAGGCTGGCAATATTTCCTTCAATGCGGGGAACTTGGGATTCTAAATCTCTCCGTAACGACAGGAAATCATCTTCCTGCTTCAAAGATAATCCTTTTTCCCATGCACTCAAATGTCTCTCAAAAGTAGCAGCTCGTTTAGTCACCACTTCTCGTTTGTCCCGCAAGCGATCTAATTCAGCACCAACCTGCTCAAGTCTTCGATTTTCATCACTATCTGACAAAGCTCGATCCAAGTGGGTAAGCTTATCACGCAAGCGATCCACATCAATACGGGCTGTCTTTAAACGGGCACGCTCTGCTTCTTCCTGATGCTTTAATTCATCGACCCACTCTACCCTTCGGTCCGATTCGACCTGTGCGTAAAACGGTTCGATGGCATGTCGTATACGCTCGGCATGATCACGGTCACCAAGTGCATCGGTGTAAGCTGCATGGGTATCACGAATCTCATCCAATTGCTCTAGCTGATAGGATGCAGTCTCGATGCGTCGATGGGTGCTCCTGAGGTCATCAAATCTTTCCTGAAGAGCAGCTAATTTTTCCTTAGACCCCCCGTCATCAAGCATGTGTTCTCGAATAAATTGGGTAAGATCCTTCACATCTTTAATGCAGACTGCTTGATTGAAGATGGCCATCGGAGAACGAGTGCCCAAATCTGCATCCATGAAAAGTAAAGACTCAAACTTTTTATGATAAGCAGTAAAAGAATCAAAAGTGAAAAGGCCTCGTTCCTTAATGATTTTTCGTAAGGTATCAACATCTCCTAAATCATTAAAGTCTTCCTCAACGCTGAGTTTCCTTTTTTCAACGATATATAATTTATCGACTTTACCACTTGGCAAGCACCATAAAATCTGGGCAATGCTGACATCTGACTTGTAGGCTTCATTATAAAAATGGGCCACAAGAACTGTATACGACTCCCCAGGTTTTCGGAGAGTTTCCTTCCTACCCTGCCCTGTGACCGCATCATGGATTTCAGAATAAGCACCGAGAACATAATCCCTTTCATTCCTCTCACGACTTCCTGCCTGACTTGAAGCCACATTATAGTTACGAACTCGGTTCGGAACCAAAAGGGTTAATAAGGCATCCACGATCGTTGATTTCCCCGAACCATTACGACCGGTAATCATGGCAGTACGCCCGTCAGGTTTCATGGTGTAGACCTTATTGTGAAAGGTCCCCCAATTAAGAACCGATAAAGAATGCAGCCTGTACCCTGCGGTTGATTTATCGGGTGAAAATTCGAGCTCTAATTGTGAATCAAATATCATCTTCTTCTATCTCCTCTTCAAGTTCTGGTGACCTTCTTCTAATTTGATCACGGACATCAACTAGTTTTTCTGGTGGTAGTTTAGCTTTTATAATACGTTCTATTCTGTACAGGCCCTCGTCTTTATCACGGACTTTTTTTAGAATACCCCACTCTTCAAATTTTGAAATTATACCAGAAATTTGACGGTGTACTTTTTTCTCATCGTGCATTTCAGGGTAGTAAGGTGTCATAATTTCCCGCAAATCCATAGCAGACCGATAGAGGTGGTCACCCTCTTCCTGATCCTGTTCGAAACGCAAGAGTTCCTCTCTCAATAAAACCATAAAGATTGTTTGGTGATAGGTGAGTCGCGCGCGGCGTAAAACCCGAGGCAAAGGAGCAACACTTGCATCCTCCCAGTCCTCTAGTTCCTCTTGGGTTTCATCCGCTTGGCGAACATAAGCATAACCAGCGGAGTCGTCTCGGGCCACTTCCAGACCCATTTCAAAAAAATGGTTTTTAATTCGGTCCCATTCAGCTCCTAAGCGGCCCCATAAGTCCATATCTTCTTGATAGATTGGGCCGTTCAGTAAGCGAACGATAACATGGCGGTGAGTGATGGCAGGATTCATAAAATATTGCGTTGGAAAATAACTTCTTCAACCTCAACGAATCTAGGTTGGGCTGGACGATTTAAATCTATTTTTATAATTTCATCATCTAATATACTGTGTCGAATGTCCTCACCTGCGACTACCCGGTAACAGACGACATCCACAACACCGCGTTCCAACGGAAATCTTTGAACCATTTCAGTGAGAGTTATTTTTTCCTCAGTTTCGAGTACTTCATTCACTCGCTCCCTGTATTTGTTCAAGTCTAATGGTTCACCCACCGAATTCAAAATTTCGCTAATCCACTCACTATCACCGGATGATGCTGTTGATATTGGTGCAAAAGGTTCAACCGCTTTCGGCTCCCAAAAGTCAGATTCCATTAGACCGAAAAATTGAGGCCGGATATCAATCTCAAAATCCCAGTCTGCAGGCGGTTGATCGCGCAGCAGAAATGCTTTTTTGCGTATATTTGATAAAGTTTTACGCACTTGCTTACCCCCCCCCCCAGCATGGTCGCCCACCACTTGCCTAAGTTTGCGCGAAATCCGCCCATAAGCACCATGGGCGGAATTAGCTTCACCAAACAGCCGATCACTAAGGCTTAAAAATGTCTTGTTTGGATCTAAACCTCTTCGGCGGGCAATATCAGCTGTCTGCTCGGCAAGGCTTCGAAACTGGCGGGCTAAAGTTGGGTTCGTCATCATCGACCGAAATCCAAAATAACTCTTTCCTTGATCACAGCTCCTGAGTTCATCATCTGAGTCAAGAACATGCTCTACAATATCACCTTTGGAAGCATCCCCTTGTGCATAGAGTTTGGAAATTTGTCGGGCATGATCTTTAAAAAACTCTTCAATTGCCCTGAAATCAGAAAGAAAGTGTTCAACAATGTCTGAAAGATCATAAACTTGATCACGAATGACATCTTCACCAAAGATTGGTGCCTCTCCTGTGTCCCGGATTTTTTGAATTTCTTCGTCGATTTCATCTCGCTTTCTAACCAAATCACGAATACGAGCTTCTGGGTCAGCGTTTACGCCTTGGGAAAGGCTTTCCATTTCAATAATAATGCGATTAAAACGTGATTCGGTTGTGGCATAACCTCGTTGTTGCATTGAAAGCAAGTCCTGGAGCCAACTTAATGCTTTCTCAGAGTGACGAGTGAGCCGAAATATATACGCTTCTTTGTCCTCGTCATAAGTTTTGGTCATATAACGATGATCTTCATCACACCACTCATCCAAGTAGTCCTGAGGTAATCTTTTCGGAGCATCAAAGTCCTCAAGCTCACGAACCTGCTCGATGTGCTCTGCCAGGGTTGCGGCCAACTCTTCTTCGGAAGCTTCTACAACTCCCCACTTCTTAAAAGTTTTAAAGAAGAAGCCCACAACGAAAGAACCCAACCGCCCACGCATTAAGCGCAAGGCTGGAGATTCATCAAAAAAGTGAAGAAACTCTTCGTCCATCCATAGTCCTCATTTTAAGTGTTATTTAGATCACCTTGAACTTCCCATACCAAGAGTCAAAGAGAAGTTATCCACAGGGAATTCGGACTGTGAAGAAGTTAAGCGAAAGGCAGAATTTAATATAATTCTGGTATTTCGATTTTTTGAAATTTCTTCCCGCCGCCTAAATATAGAATATTTTCATGACTGAATAATGATCCGGCAAAATGCTCAGTATTTATACTACTGACTTCTTTTGCTTTTAGTAAATCAAAAACCCGGATCTCCTTACGATCTCCCAATGATACATACAAATAGCCCTGGCTATCAAAAGCTAATCCTTGGGGCTTAATCTGTTGAGGATAAAAATCGATGAGAGAACGAAATCTTACAGAAGATACCTCTTTTCTTAGATCAAATACTATAACTCGGTAAAAATCTGGTTCCGCAACAATCAGTTGATTGTGCCCCGAACGAATACAAATCGCACCAGGGCTAACAACATTTTCATTGAGTATGCCAACTTGGCCAAGTTCAGGATCGATTCGGTAAATAACACCTGACTCTGGAGAACTTAGGTAGTGATCGCCATTCACGCCAATTTCAATATCTTCAATAGACGAAAAACGATAGCCATCATAAGAATCAGCAAGTACCTCCATTTTTTTTGCATCGGGAGAAATTCGCAGGAGTTTGCCAGTCCCTTTTTCTGCTATGATAAGCCTGCCTTGATCGTCCACTTTGATATCCGACACCATCAGGGTATTAGGTTGAAAAGATGTCATCCATTCAGAAAGATCAATAAAGTTCCTACATTGATTAAGAGAATCCACCCTGCAAACCTCTACCCTACTTTTTTGTTTTGTATTTGTTAAGAAAACCTTAGACTCGATCCCAAAAGCTAATCGGCGATCACCCGGTATTGATCTAACATCTTCCCACTCCGATCCAATTTGAACCAAGTGTTCTGAGTCGATCAAGTTGGGTTCCACGGATAGAGCGGGTGCTTGGGTACGAGCACATCCATAAAGTAACCCGAAGGTAACTATGCATAGTAATGCACCCCATCTATCTATCTGTTTTAATTTGTCCAAAACCCTTGTTCATGAAATATTGTAGGCATTGAAAGTTAAAGTTAAAAACTTGTTAATTGAGGAAATTTTTTGCGGAACCATTAAAAAAGAAATTGAACAAGCATCGACTAAGCTATGTTTTAGGTGAATTTCGGGAACAGAACTTCGTTTTGGAGAAATAAATTCCGAGTACCCCCGATACTCTGCTCCCTGTTCAATCCCCTTCTGTAAAGTTTCCTTTTGTTCCTTAGTAATCGATTTCCCACTACCCAAAGGAGGCGTAAGTTCGTTTTCATCATCCGAAAGAAAGATTCTGGTAATTATCTCACCGTCTTCCGCATCGGCTTTCATAATTACAAGAAAACAAGATTTTTCATTTTTAATAGCATGGCTACCACGACCTAGATGGAGTCCACCTTTTCTCTCCTTTTTATCTCAACCGTGACAATGGAAACAATGGTCTGATAAAATCAGACGAATCTACCGGTTGAACTAAAGTTTTTTTCTGCAGTAAGTGCAAAGAGCGGGTAGAAAATAAGTACAAAATTTAGGGAGTCTAATTTCAATTTCAGGAATTTTCCTTAGGTTGGCACAAGATCCTAACTCCTAGATAAGCTTCTTCTTAGCAGAAGAGTAAAATTACGTTTTACTCAAACTGTTCGGTCAATGAATTTTGATTTACCGCTAACACTAAAGCGGCACTCTATTCTACGGTCACAGATTTGGCCAAGTTCCTAGGTTTATCAACATCAAGCCCTCGCAATAGGGCAAAATGATAAGCAAAAAGTTGCAGAGGTAAATTGGCTAAAATAGGCCGAATTACCTCATGAGCATCAGGTAACCGAAAAATGTCATCTGCCGCTTCTTCAGGAATTTCCACGCTTTGGGGGGCAATTGCGATAACTGGACCTTTTCGAGCTTTTACCTCTTGCATATTGGCAATCGTTTTTGCTGAAAGCTCTGTTCCCTCGACTACAAAGACGGATGGACATTCAGGACTGATTAAAGCAATCGGGCCATGTTTCAATTCAGCGGCAGGATAGCCCTCTGCATGGGCATAGGAAATTTCCTTTAATTTTAAGGCTCCTTCCAACGCTACAGGATACAGACTTTGGCGACCAAGAAAAAGAAGGTGGTCAGCCTTCGAATACTTTACGGCTAATTCACGGATTTGCTCTCCTTGCTGAAGTACTTGCGAGACCAAATCAGGAAGATCTTTTAACGCGGTTACGATGGCTTGTCCGTCCATAGGGGAAAGCTCACGCATTCGACCCAAAGCAAGACCAAGCATAGCACACAAGCAAGCTTGGGAGGAAAATGCTTTTGTGGATGCAACCCCGATCTCAGGCCCTACTCTTTGATAAACTCCCCCATCAGTCTCTCTTGCTAGAGATGACCCAACTACATTAGTGATGCCAAGGGTAAGCAAACCTTTTGTCTTCGCTTCACGAACTGCCTCTAAAGTATCCAACGTTTCACCTGATTGGCTTACTGCAATAACTAAAGACTTTCCTGCTTTTGGTGAATTGCGATATCTAAATTCCGAAGCATGCTCAACCTCTACAGGCACACGAGCAAGTCGTTCAATCAGATACTCGCCAACCATGCAAGCATGCCTAGCTGTTCCACAAGCAACGAAAATAATACGGTCCAGATTTCTTAATTCTTCTTCATGTCCCTCCAATCCGCTTAGTTTAGCTGTGGTGCCATCATCACCAAAACGACCACGCAATGTATTTTTTAAAGCGGATGGTTGCTCGTAAATTTCTTTTTCCATGTATGAACCAAAATCTCCAAGTTCCACCTCTTCTGAAATTTGATCCACTGGTTGGGAAACAGCCTTTGCTTCATGCCCTTCAAGAGTGGTAATCCTGAATTCACTACCTTGTAAAACTGCCAACTCACCATCATTTAAGAAAACGGCTTCCTTGGCACGTCCAACAAATGCAGATGCATCACTCGCAATAAAATTTGCATCCTCCCCGAGGCCAACAACCAAGGGAGAACCCCGACGTGCACCAACCATGGTGTCAGGAAAATCAAGACATAGAACAGCTATACCATAAGCACCACGGCACTGAGGCAGAGCCATGCGAATTGCATCAATGAATCGATCTTCACTCGGTTCGAGCTCAGAATAATTATACGCAATTAAATTACACAAAACCTCAGAGTCCGTTTCCGAAGAAAATTCAAAGCCTTTCCCAATAAGAAACTTTTTCAGGGTATTAAAATTTTCAATAACCCCGTTGTGTACCATGACAAACTTACCATCATTGCTTACATGGGGGTGAGTATTAGAAACTGTAACTGCACCATGTGTAGCCCATCTTGTGTGGGCAATACCTAGAGAAGAAGAAGAACTATTTTTTTGAACAGAGGTTGCTAGGTTTTTTACACGACCTGTTTCGCGAGCCATGGAAAAACTTTTCCCTTCGTGAAAAGCCACACCGGCTGAATCATACCCTCTGTACTCAAGTCTTCTAAGTCCATCAATTAGAGATTCTTGTGCACATCCTTTACCTAAATATCCAATTATTCCACACATAGGCTTTATCCTTTAGTGAAATAAAATGATTCCATCAATTGTAATTCTCTCTAAAGGCAGAAAGTTTACGCCCAAGGTAATTTTTATGAGAATGAAAATTGCGAAGCACATTATTCGATGTCTTAAATTTGAAAAAGTACAAATCTCTTAAAAGGTATAATTAGCTCGACCCATTTCTTAGAATGGTTGAGAAAAATAAACCGTTGATACATTTAAAAACACACAACATCTTCATCTTATCTGTATACTTCATATTAGGGGTATCGCTATACGGCAAAAAAAATGTTTTTCTTTGCCTTAGCCAAACACATGCAATCTCCTCGATCACTTCTTACGGTGGGAGATATCAAGAATTTAATGTTACTCCACACCTAGATCGCATTGCTGCAGACGGTGTACTGTTTAAAAATGCATTTACTTCTCAAGGCTCAGCAAAATTGACTTTGGCAACCATTCTAACCCGAACAGAACCAACACATGCAAAGTTTGACACAAATGGATTGGATGATACCCAAAGCATTCAAAGATTGTTTCAGCGAGATGGTTACCAAACTGCTTTTTTTGGAAAATGGCCATTTGAAAACTTACCAAAAAACTTTGATTACTGGGAAATTTCTACTGCTACTGATCAGATTTATAATCCCGAGATTATTTCTCCGCATAGTACTTATGAAATTGAAGGGCACGCTACGGATGTGATTACGGATCGTGCGATTTCATGGATCAACCAACAAACTAAAACAGAAAAACCAATATTTATAATAACTCTTTTTCATGGAACCTTAAAGCCATGGATTCCTCCCATTCGATTTCTTGAATTGTACAACGACAGGTTACTACCGGAGCCAAAAACTTTAAAAACTGACTACTTAAGTAAAGCTCCTCCATCAAGATACCAAGAAGTTGAAATTCTCAGGAACCTTGATTTAGCTTCGGACCTTTTTGTAGAAACGGATGAAGAATCAGAGGGTGATGATAAATCATTAAACTTGGCCAAGCCTAGCCCTTTTGATCGATTAAATGATGAACAATTATCTGCATGGCAACTTGGAATCCGTCCGCAAAATGAAGCATTTACCAGAATAAATCAAGATTCAGCAGAGGCTTTGAATTGGAAATATCAACGCTTTGTTAAAAATTACTTGAGATGTGTACACGCTATCGATGAAAATATCGGCAGGCTTTATGATATAATCATGCAGGAGAATATTACCAACAATTGGACCTTTATGTACTCCGCATGCCAGGGAAACTTTTTAGGTGAAAATGGATGGTTTGGCGGAAATTGGATTTATGAACCCGCGATACGAATTCCTTTGATCATTACCGGGGATAAATACCCGAAGAATAAAAAATCTGATTTCACCATCCACCTTGCTGACATTTACCCTACTCTCTTAACATACAAATCGTCAAAAACATCAGATGGTGGAAACTTCCCCATAATGCTTGATACTAATGGCTCTGATACCACAAAAAATCTGTATTTTGAACACAGCATCTTTCCGGATATCAGCATGGTAGCCAAGCATTACGGAATACGAACCGCCAGGCACAAACTCATACATTACCACCAATTCGATGAATGGGAATTATTTGATTTAGGGGAAGACCCTGACGAACAAAATAATATTTTTGAACGAACAGAAAATGAATCATTAGTAAACGACCTTACAAAACTACTACTTTTCGAAAGAAGAAAGCAAGGATACGATAACTTTAAAGAACCTATGCCGGAAGAATGGCGAAGAATTTACAGGGGACCTAATGCACGAAAAAAAGAAAGAATCGGACAACCCTAATTATTTTTATGTATATTTTATAAAATTTTATTAAATTTTTTAAAAAAACATTTGTATCTTATAATAAAAACTATAAAAGCATATATAAAGGAATGCATATCCTGAGAGGCACCGTTTGGGAGGACGGTGCCTTTCGTCTTTTTGAGCTTACCTAACTCTCTGGCACTTGCCTGTAAGTTCTAAAATCAGTTAAAGCATAAAGGTGATTTAGGTCTGGAAGCTATGTTCCTTACCAGCAAATATTGCAGCGTAGGTACTTGGAGGAATCCAATCACTCAGTAACCATCTCTTGGCTAGTACTCGGTATCGATTTGGCTTTGTTTTAAGACCTGGTTCATAGTCAGTGTAAAAGGCTGTAAGAAGGGATCCTTTTTTATCCAAACTAATTGTGGAAGGATATCCAATATCTTTGGCGGAATCTCCAAATTGATGAATTACCCAAGGCGGTCTCCAGGTCTCACCTCCATCGATACTAAATCTAGCTCCAATGCCCATAAGACCACGATTACGGATTCCGTATGTCAGCAACAAACATTTATCAGACAGCACTGTTAAATCTGCTGGGTGCTGCATGGGAAGGGTGAGGATTCTTTTTTCTTTCCACCTTGCTTTAGACTCAGAAAGTTCGCAGAGTTTTACATGGTGATCGATATGAGTACGCGTTGCGGCGAATAGCCTTCCATTACTTAATTTGCAAAGAGTAGCTTCACTTGAATCATCCTTGCCAAATTTTGATTTTTGAGTCCAAGTCCGTCCATCGTCATGTGATGAAATCATCCAGGACTGACTAGGATTTCCTTTTCCTTGAGAACGATAAGATGAGTAAGCCAATTGATTTCGTCCGATTTGAATGATTCGCCCAAATGGAATCGTGGACTCAATTCCATTGGGAACAATAGGATTAGTTTCAGAACGCCAAGACTTACCACCATCGTTTGATCTGGATAGCCAATGACCGGAAAATCCGGTAAATTTTTCATCTTTGACAAAGAATCCGCTGCTAAAGCAAAGGATGTCACCATTATGGGCAAGGCCAACAGCCAAATGCATCCGATTTCCACCTTTAGGTCTTTTTGCCACAACTGAAAGTTTTTTCCAATTTTGACCATTACTGTCACTGATGGAACAAACCAAATCTCCCTCCATTAGACCATGGCTAGGTGCATCAAAATAAGTGCACAGGACATGACCGTTGTTTAGCTTGGTCAGATTTGGCCACCCACATGAGTCAGTTGAAATAACCGCAACTTTATTCATCTAATGAAAAGCTAAATAAACGATGTTGAATAAAAAAACGATTTAAGCTTAAAGGTATGTCCCGAAAAAAGAAAGCAAAGCTGATTGCAAGAGGATTAAAGTAGTTTTCCTAAAGATCGGCAAAATTGAATAAATTGCTCAGCCTGATCGCTAAGTCTACCCAGTAAATCAATGTCAGTGATACCATTTTCATGAGAGGCGACATTATGAACAGCGGGTACAAAAACTCGTTTCGGGAAGTTATACGCATTGCGATAACCAAAAACCTGCTGCAGATGCTCCACGGGACGCAAAGCCCCGAATTGTCCTGATGCAATACCGATGTAGCAAATTGGACGACCTTCGAAACTATCTGGGTATGGCAGTAGGTCGATAAAAAGCTTTAGTGCACCAGGCATACTCCCATTGTACTCGGGCACGACAATAACCAATCCGGAAGCATTAAGTATGTCCTTGGTAAATTCTAAAATCGCAGGAGGCTTTTCAGTGTATGCATTAGGCGAAAAAGTTTCAGTAGGTAAATGGGAAAGCTCGAGTATTTTGCTGTCCATGCCTTTTTCCTGATAAAGTTCATTCAATGCATTCGAAAACACAGATGACAAACTTCCCTCCCGATTTGTGCCTGAAATAATGACAATCATGGGTTTGGGCTTTCAATAAAAGACATAAGTTTTCGGTAATCTCTAGCAACCGGCATATCAGGATAATCTTTGGTTAATTGCTCTGGTGGATTAAATAGTACGCAATGATCAGATGTCTTTAACATACCCAAATCATTGTAACTGTCTCCTGCAGCGGTCACTTCAAAATTTAGCTTTTGTAAATATTGAACGCTTCTCCGTTTATGGTCGGGAAGCCTCAATTTGATAGCTTTAATGGACTCTCCATCAATTTCAAGTTCGTGGCAAAATAAGGTGGGGAAACCAAGCTTTTTCATAAGTGGACCAGCAAATTCACGAAATGTATCGGAAAGGATGATTAACTCATACTTCGATCTCAGTTCGTTTAAGAATTCAAGGGCTCCAGGTAAAGGTTCAAGGGTTTCAATGACTTCTTGTATTTGATCGAGGGTAAAACCATGAGAATTTAAAATATCAAGTCGATACTGCATCAGCACCTCATAATCTGGTTCATCCCTGGTAGTACGGGTTAATTCAGATACACCGGTTTTTTCTGCGAAAGCAACCCAGATTTCTGGGACCAATACACCTTCCAAATCCAAGCAAATAACACGCATTCTACGAAAACTTAAAATCAGGGCAAAGAAGTCTCGCCCATTAAATAACGATCACATTCACGAGCCGCTGCCCTACCCTCATTGATTGCCCATACGACCAATGACTGCCCTCTACGCACATCACCAGCAGCAAAAACACCATCTATATTAGTAGAAAACTTACCATATTCCGCGTTGAGATTTGATCTTGAGTCTCTTTCCAAACCTAACTCCTCTGCAATTATATCTTCTGGGCCTAGAAAACCCATTGCAAGAAAGGCAACCTGTGCTGGAATCTCTTGCTCGGTACCAGGAACTTCAACAGGTAAAAAACGCCCATTTTCCTGCTTCCATTCAATCTCATGGATGAGAATTGATTTTAAGTTACCACTTTCATCACCAATAAACTTTTTGGTTGCAGTTAAATATTTTCGTGGATCAGCTCCAAAAATTTCTTTGGCCTCTTCTTGCCCGTAATCCATCTTGTAGACCTTTGGCCATTCGGGCCATGGATTGTCTTCTGCTCTTTCCTCTGGCGGCCGAGGCATGATCTCCAACTGGGTGATACTCTTGCAACCATGACGAAGAGAAGTCCCAACGCAATCAGTGCCCGTATCTCCTCCGCCTATAACTATCGCGTCTTTTCCTTGAGCAGCAGTTTCAAAGGCAGTGATATCTTTCAACTCAAGTAGTCCTTGCGTATTTTTGGTAAGAAATTCCATGGCAAAATGGACGCCATTTAACTCCCTCCCTTCAATAGGTAAGTCTCGAGGTTTAGTCGCTCCGCAGCAAAGTATAACAGAATCAAAATCTTCAATGAGTTTTTTAGCAGGCAAATCTTTCCCAATTTCTGTAGAAACTACAAACTCTACACCTTCCTCTGCCATAAGGTCTACCCGTCTTTGAACGATTTGCTTATCTAGTTTCATGTTGGGGATGCCATAAAGTAAAAGACCTCCAATGCGGTCTGCCCTCTCATAAACAGTTACCAAATGACCAGCTTTGTTAAGTTGATCAGCAGTAGCCAAGCCAGCAGGACCGGAACCAACAACGGCAACCTTTTTACCTGACCTCGATTGAGGAGGATTTGCCTTAACCCAGCCTTCTTGAAAACCTTTATCAATAATAGAACACTCAATACTCTTGATTGCAACAGGCGGTTCAATGACACCCAATACACATGAACCTTCACATGGGGCTGGGCAAACTCTACCAGTGAATTCCGGAAAATTATTTGTTTTATGAAGTCTGTCCAAGGCTTCTCGCCATTTATTTTGATAAACTAAATCATTCCACTCAGGAATTAAATTATTAATGGGGCAACCACTGGCCATGTTACTCAATGTCATTCCTGTGTGACAGTAAGGTGTACCACAATCCATACAGCGAGCACCTTGTTTGCGTACTTTATCTTCTTCAAAATCTTCATGGATTTCGTTCCAATCTTTTACCCGCTCCGTAGGCAGACGATCAGGTATTGGCTTTCTTTCGTATTCTAAAAATCCGGTTGATTTTCCCATAATAAATTCTCCTGTTAAATTTGTATTAATGACCGGCGGCCACATTTTCTTCGAAAGCCGCTTGAACAGCATCATCGCCTTCCAAGCCTCTTTCCTCAGCTTTTTTAAGAGCAAGTAAAACTCTTTCGTAATCCTCAGGTAAGATCTTTAAGAATTTACTACTAAAAGAATCCCAATTTTCTAGCAGATCTTGACCTCTAGCCGATTGAGTATGTTTTACATGATCAGAAATCAAATTTTTGACTGTAAGTATCTCATCATCATCACATTCGACAAGAGGATACACTTTTACCATTTCACGATTAAGACGCTTGCTTACAAAATCACCGTCCTCATCAAAAATATAGGCTACTCCTCCAGACATACCTGCACCAAAATTCCTGCCTGTTTTCCCTAGGCATAGCATGCTTCCTCCCGTCATATACTCGCAAGCATGATCGCCAACACCTTCAACGACAGCGGAAACACCGGAATTACGAACACAGAACCTTTCACCTGCAACTCCAGCAATAAATGCTTCTCCGGCAGTAGCTCCGTAAAAGCAGACGTTACCTGTAATAATATTTTCGTGTGCAACGAAAGCAGAATCTTTGGGAGGACGAACGATGATTTTGGCACCAGAAAGTCCTTTTCCACAGTAGTCATTGGTATCACCCTCCACTGTAAATGTCATTCCTTTAGGACAAAAAGCTCCAAGGCTTTGACCGGCCGAACCAACTAAATTGACTCGAATGGAATCGTCAGGCAAACCATCAGGACCATTTATTCTCGACAATTCAGCACCTGTTATAGTGCCAACCACACGGTCAGTATTAACAACAGGAAGGTCAATGGTGACTGGTTGCCCTCCTTCGATTGTAGATTGTGATGCTTTTAAAATAGTTCTCATATCAAGTGAACGGTCAATGAGATGGTCTTGCTTCATTTGGCAAAAAGTTCCGACTTCAGGTGCAACATTGGGTCGGTAAAGAATCTTTGAATAGTCTAAGCCTTTTGCTTTCCAATGATCTACTGCATTTCGTAATTCTAACTTATCAACTCTTCCAACCATTTCATTGATGGATCGAAAGCCAAGTTTCGCCATTGTCTCCCTCATTTCTTCAGCAATGAAATTCATAAAGTTAATCACAGCATCTGCACCACCTGCGAACTTTTCACGTAGACGCGGGTCCTGAGTAGCGATGCCAACAGGACAGGTGTTTTTGTGACAAACCCTCATCATTAAACAACCAAGAGTAACTAGTGGTGCTGTGGCAAAGCCAAATTCTTCAGCACCTAATAAACAAGCAATTGCAACATCCCGCCCTGTTTTGAGCTGTCCGTCTGTCTCCAACACCACGCGGCTTCGCAAGTCATTGAGAAGCAAAGTTTGATTTGTTTCTGCAACACCAAGCTCCCAGGGAGCTCCAGCGTGTTGGATGGATGAACGGGGTGATGCACCAGTACCCCCATCGTAACCAGAGACAAGAATAACATCTGCTTTAGCTTTTGCTACGCCTGCAGCAACAGTACCAACTCCAACCTCCGAAACTAATTTCACATTCACTCGGGCATGGACATTAGAATTTTTTAAGTCATGAATGAGTTCAGCGAGGTCTTCGATTGAATAAATATCGTGATGGGGGGGAGGTGAAATTAAACCAACACCTGGAGTAGTTCCTCTTGTTTTAGCGATTGGAGGTAATACCTTATGGCCCGGTAATTCACCACCCTCTCCGGGCTTAGCACCTTGGACGATTTTAATTTGAATTTCATCAGAATTAACGAGGTAATAACTCGTTACCCCAAATCTACCACTTGCAACTTGTTTAATCGCAGATCTTCTCGAATTACCATTAGAATCCGGTGTAAATCTGTCCAAATCTTCACCACCTTCTCCGGTGTTTGATTTTCCGCCAAGACGATTCATGGCAATCGCCAAACTTTCATGAGCTTCTTTGGATATTGATCCGTAAGACATGGCCCCTGTTTTAAATCTTTTAACAATTTCGCTTGCTGGTTCTACATCATCTATCGAAACAGCGTTCTGATCATCGAATTTAAAATCCATCAATCCTCTCAATGTGTAAAGGTCGCGGGACTGATCATTTACAGCATTTGAATATTCCCTAAATACTTCGAAATTACCGAGCCTCGTGGCTTTCTGCAATTTGTGAATGGTTGTTGGGTTAAACAAATGCTTTTCTCCTGTTGCTCTCCATTGGTAAACGCCACCAGGATCAAGGGGAAGCGAACGCTCGTCTGGTCTTGGGGCAAATGCAAAACTATGTCGGTGCCTTGCCTCAGATGCAATGGCATCCATTCCAATCCCCTCCACTCGAGTGGCTGTTTTGGTGAAAAACTTGTCTATGATCAATTGATTCAAGCCTAACGATTCAAAAATCTGAGCACCACGGTAAGATGCAACCGTAGAGATCCCCATTTTCGACATGGTTTTAATAACACCATTAAGGTTGGCCTTGAGAAAGTTTTTACAAGCAATCTTGGGGTCCTCTTTGATATCACCACAACAAATCATGTGACGAACGGTTTCGAGGGATAAGTACGGATTAATTAAATCTGCACCGTACCCAACAAGCAGTGCGAAATGCTGAACTTCCCGAGGTTCTCCTGATTCAATTACTAGAGACACTTTGGTGCGTGTGCCATTGCGTATCAAGTGATGATGTAAACCAGCACATGCAAGAAGTGCTGGCATTGCAGCATGACTAGAGGAAACATCACGGTCGGATAAAATAAGTACATTCACACCCTCAATGATTGCATCATCTGCCTTCCTAAAAAGTGCTTCTAGAGCAATCTCCAAGTCTTCTCCGTGAAGCTTAGAGTTGTCTGGCTTAAACAAAATTGGCAAAGTTGAAGCCATAAAACCAACAGGTAGTTTACCCCTAAGTTGGGCAATTTGTGTATCATCTACTAGCGGAGAATCATATTTTAAAAGCCTACAACTTTTTGGACCAGGTTTTGTAAGGTTTCCCTCAGACCCTACGAAGCTAATGGATGCTGTGACTAACTCTTCGCGGATAGGATCGATGGGGGGGTTTGTTACCTGGGCAAATAGTTGCTTAAAGTAATTGTAAAGAGATTGTGATTTGTCTGAAAGAACAGCGAGAGGTGAATCGTTGCCCATTGAACCTAAAGGTTGCTTGCCAACTTGGGCGCTTGGCCCAATCAAAAATCGTAAATCCTCAAATGTATAACCAAAAGATTTTTGTTTCGTAACAATAGAACTGAAATCGTCTTTCTTGTTGGTCTCCGGAAGAGGTAAAGTTGATGCATCTACAAGTGACTCTCTCAACCAATCACCGTAGGGTTCTTGTTGAGCAACAGATTCTTTGATCTCAGCGTCGTCTATTATTCGGCCCTGATTCATATCTATCATAAACATCCTACCTGGCTCTAATCTACCTTTTTTGACAACATCAGATGAATCAATAGAGGAAAGAACGCCCACTTCAGAAGCTAAAATTACTTTATCGTCTTTGGTAACATAATACCTTGATGGACGGAGCCCATTTCGGTCAAGGACTGCACCCACTTGTGTACCATCTGAAAATGCAATCGAAGCAGGACCATCCCAGGGTTCCATCACGCAAGCATGAAATTCGTAGAAATCCCTCTTGTATTGTGGCATGTCCTGATGTTTTTCCCATGGCTCAGGTATCATCATCATCATTGCGTGGGAAAGACTACGACCAGACAGGGTTAAAAATTCCAAGCAATTATCAAACTTTTGGGAATCTGAACCATCTTCTCTTATAATCGGTAAAAGTTTTTTTACATCTTCACCAAAGGCATCGCTGGCCAACTGCATTTGACGAGCGTAGAGCCAATTCTCGTTACCTCGAACTGTATTGATTTCTCCATTATGACAAAGGTACCTAAATGGTTGAGCTCTGTGCCAACTTGGAAAAGTATTCGTGGAAAATCTTGAGTGAGTTAGTGCAAGGGCAGATTCCATTAATGGATTACTGAGATCCGGGAAATAATCTGAAAGTTGTTGAGTTGTAAGCATACCTTTGTATGTCATGGTCTTGGAAGAAAAAGAACTTACATGGAAGCTTACATCAGGGTCATCTGAACTAAAACGTAAACGATGACTGATAATTCTCCGAACCAAATAAAGTTTCCTTTCAAAAGGTAAGCCGACATCAATGTGAGCTGGACGCTTAACAAAAAGTTGCTCCATTGTAGGCTCTGAGTCAGAAGAAGCCTTACCAAGTATGCTGCTTCTGACAGGTACAGTTCTCCACCCCAATAATTCTATACCCTCCTCATTTAGGACTTCTGCAATGATGTTCTTTTCATGGGCATACAAGTCCTGATCTTTGGAAAGAAATATAAATGCCGCACCATAATCTCCTGAAGAAGGAAGGCGCAGTGAAATTTCATCTGCACATGCTTGGGTAAGAAATTTGTGTGGGAGTTGTATAAATATGCCTGCACCGTCACCCGTTATTGGATCGCAGCCACATCCACCTCGGTGGTCAAGATTCACACAGATTTCTAGTGCACCTTGGACTATGGAATGTGACTTACGGCCTTTAAGGTCGACAATTAGACCAATGCCACAATTTTCATGTTCTAGTGTAGGGTTGTAAAGTCCTTGTTCTTTAGGCGGTGTTTTCATTTTAAAATATTATAGGCATTCGAAGTCTAAGAAACAAACGAGGAATTCAAACATTTTGTTCTATGACATTATTCGGTCAAGGCTATTAGCACAGTTTAAGAGGTAACTTTCTTTTTAAGTTAGCAAACAGTGGAGGTGAAAAGGAAAATGTTTTTTTTGTTAAAACTAAATTTCCACATGAATAGTTAGAGTAAATCGGCAAATTACTTGAGCCTAAGGATGCGGTTTTACGAAAGAAGTTAAAAAGGACTCTGATAACAAATCTAAAATAATATCCAGAGAGTGATCGACATTTCGGATTGTAAAAATCTATATTAAGCCAATGTCCACTAACACATAAAAGTTTGGTGATTTTTAAAATACATAAATTGCAATCATTTTGAGAAAAGCAGTCCAAAAAAAAACTTGTACAAATTATGTCATAATAAATACTAGCATTGAAATCGAAAAAGGATTCATTAATGATAGAAATATTATGATCACTTACATCTATGCACTTTATTTTCAATATTTCACACATTTTAGTAGAAGATTCTACGATAGTTATTTTACTGTCAGGAAAAGATTTGAAATAATTTAATAAATTTCCTGTTCCTTCGCCGATTAACAGAATGTTTTTACTTTTACTTTTATATAATAGTGATTCCCTAAAACATTGTAAATAATCTCCAAAAGAAATTTTTTCTAAAAAATTATAAAAGTTAGAAACTTTATCAAAATCATTCATTATAAATTAATAATAATATATAAGACAGGAAGAAACCAATAGATTGTGTCGATCACACGTCTTCCCAAAAAAGATCGAAAGTTAAAGCAAAAGAAAAGTGAAAACGAAAATGTTGTTAAGATGAGAAGGAAAAAATTTGTAGTTTTAGGATTAAATAATAATAGTAAATTAATAATTGGTGATATAAATAAAAACAAAAGTATACATTTTAAAATGGTAGGATTTTTTTGCAAAAAAGTAAAGTTTTTTTCATTATCACTTTTGATATCAATAAAGGAAATCAATAACATATTGAAAAATATAACTATAAAAGTAAGAAACATAATATTATAAGATACTTCATTTCTGTTAATTATGAATATGATAATATAAATTGTTATTGTCATTGAATTATGAAACTCTTTACCAAGAATTAAAAATTTAAAATATCTACAAGGACTTCTCAATAAATATAAATTATTTAATGAAAAAATAAGAATAATTATTATGCTAATTATAAATTTCAACTCATAATAATTAATGAGTAGAAATAAAATAAGGATTAAAACTGGCAAAAAGAGAACGAAAAGGTAATTTTTAAAGTTTTTCAACTTTTGGTGCCTAGCAGTTAGTAGATACCCACTCCCTTCAGGTTCAAATAATCGATCTAGGGTGTAACCAAAAAGAATTATGAAAAAAATCATTACGAGATCAACAGACTCGAGGTAAAACCCGTAAGACTTGCAAATAGCGACATACCAAGCGCATATTATCAACGGTGGTTCTAAACTGTAATCATTTATTAAGTACCAAAAATTCCTAATCATGACATTATAAATTGTTAGATTTGCAATTTAGAAAAAGAAAGGGTAAAAATAAAAAATGGATATTAAAGCGTACTTAAAACCACAATGCGGATGGAGCATGGGTGTCCGTGCAATAATGGACAAATACTCTCTAGAATACAATGATCTAGACATCATAAATAACCCTAGTATTTATGCAGAAATGGTTGAAAAATCTGGACAACCGCTTTCGCCTTGCGTTGAAATTGACGGAGTCATGCTTGCAGATGTCAGTGGTGAAGAAGTAGAGAATTATCTTCTCTCAAACAAAATCGTTGATGAGTCTGCAAAAGAAACTTCCGTCCCCACCAACTCACCTTGCTCAGACGAGGAACATGAAAGACAAAGGAATGAAAGCAAAACAACTTCTCCTGTAAGATTCTTTTAAGATAATTCATACAAAACAAAATCATGACCTATGTAGTAACTGAAAAGTGTGTAGATTGTAAATTCACTAGTTGTGTGTCTGTTTGCCCAGTAGATGCATTCCATGAACTACCGGATAGATTGTACATAAACCCAGAAACCTGCATTGATTGCAATGCATGTATGGACGAATGTCCTGTAGAAGCTATCTTCCCAGACATGGATGTACCTGAGGAGTTACAAGACTGGATTGAACTAAACGAGAAAGCAGAAGAGTACCCGCAACTCATCGGACAAATCGACGCACTAAAAGGACCAAAATGTGTTGATCCTAATGCTGACCAATAATCTTCCCTACACACAAATAATTTCATAAAAATGTAACTTTTACCGCATATTGTTTAGTTGCTAAAATTATTTATTGACTTATACTCCTGTTAGTTTTTAAGTGTGCTAATGAAAATTCGCGTACTCTCATTAGAAACTGACAACTCACTTCCTCAAAATGGCTCGATCGATAAACCTAAAGGCGGACAATGTTACTCTCTTTATTTTTTCAAGTCATCAGGGTTGATTAAAACCTCAATTGGTCTAAGTGACTTTAGAACTGGTGACTGTATTTTGCTTGATCCTACATTCCCGATTTATGTTAAATGTAAACAAAGCAGCATCGATTATGACATCATCTCATTTAAAGGATCAGATGCTACAAGGCTAGTTCAGCAAGTCGGTCTCGAACTCAATACTCTCCACACACCCATACAAACTTTTTTCATTGATTCAATCCTAGACAGAATCACTAAAGAAAGTCGTGCCAGTGATTTGTTGTGGGAAAGAATTGTAGCAGGATGCGTGGACGAATTACTTAGTAAAATATACCGTTTTTCAAAGCAGGATTTCGTGCTCTCTATGCCGGATCATGCTCAAAAGTTAAGAGATTTAAGATCTGAAGTCCATGAAACCTTTTCTAAACCTTGGACTATCGGTCAGATGGCAAGTAAAATGAAACTTAGCCCGAGTAGATTTGCCTCTCTCTACAAAAAAGAGTTTAACACGAGCCCTACGGAAGATTTAATTCGAACTCGTATTGACCAAGCAAAAAGAATGTTATCGACAACTAAGGTCAGCGTAAAGCAAGTGTCACTTGCTTGCGGCTTTGAAAGTGTTCACTACTTCCATAGAGCTTTCAAAAAAAGAAATAACATAACACCTAAACATTTTCAAAATCATAAGCTTTCGATGAAAGGGTCGATTCCATCAAAAGAGAAGACATTTACATTAGATGGTTTATCATTAGAAGCAGATTTTGTGGGTACTATTGAAATTAATAATGGCGAAATTTTCTTAAATGGAACGGACCAGCAATGGAATGACTTTCTCGGATACGATGCTGAACTCATTAATAATAAACCATTCTTCAACTTTGTATCTCCAACCCACCTTGAAATTGCAAAAGAGGCAATGAACAACATTGTTGACGGGAAAAATGTCCAAGACATTGCTATTGATTTGATAAGTAAATCTGGGGATATAGTGAATATTGAATTTTCTGCACTTGTTAAAGGAAAAGCGTGGTTTTGGTTTGCCCGCAATGTCAGCGTAATGGCTTAATTCTTAACCATATATTATCTCGTAAAAAAGCAACTATGGCCGCTAAGGTAGGACTGCTGTTGTCTACCTTTATTACTTAGTTACTAGGTGCTCAAAAATAGCATTCATCACTCTGTTTGTGTTTGACTAAACTCCATTTAGAACAAACTTGCAGTCTGATACTTAGGTGGTTTCACCTAGTTTTAATTTAATTTGTTTGGATTAAACCTTACTTCCTAAGGAAGAAAACTTCATTCAATAGGCCAGCTGAAATTGCCGGCACCAACACCTTGGTGTTTTTTTTCTGGCCCATCATCTACAGCAAAACGAAGACTTTCCAGTGATGAACTGTAACATTTAAATGATTTTTTAAATTTGATGGTTTTTTCCCACCCCTTTGGTAAGGTTTTAAATTCATGATATTTTTTAGGGATTTCACCTTCATCACAGACAATCAGCCTCTCTATTGGTCCGATTGCTGCTAAATTCAAAGAATTAACATCGCTTAAAATCTCTTTTGAAACAGGAGCGGGATTTGGTTGAATTTTTTCTTCAATCTGCAGGGGTTCATTACTGGCAATTTCTTCTTCTTTATCACCCGATAAAACAGAGCCAGCAAGAAAAGTAATAACAATAAATAAGGCTAGTCCCAATATTGAAAAGATCACTTTGGGAATCGGTATACTTTTGGCTGTTTTATTTGAGTTTGATGAAGTTGCTGCAGAAGCTTTTTTTTCAATAAGATCGTTTGATGCAATCGAACCAAGAGATTTTTTTTGATTCTTGGAACTAATAGAACCAAGTTCTAAATCCAAATCAGACATAATACCTTCTTGGTCTAACCCAAGAAATCGAGAATAAAGCCTAACAAATCCCCGTAGGTAAACAACCGGCAGATTAATGTTAAAATCACCAGATTCAAAAGATGAAAGGTAATCACTTCTAATTTTGGTACTTTCAGTGGCTTCACGAATGGAAATACCTTTCCGATTTCTAGCTTCTTCTAATTTTTGTCCTAGTCCCATTTAATATAATAATTTCGATGGTCATTGATGATTGCAAGAAGAGATTTTTACAATCAATAAATTTACTAGAGGTCCATAAGAATTTCCCTTCCTTGACCAGGAACATCAGGTCCAATCAAACCTCTGTCTTCAAGATCATCCATTATTCTTGCAGCCCTATTATATCCAATACTTAATTTTCTTTGCAGATTTGAAGTGGAAGCACGTTTAGTTGTTCTGATAACTTCGATTGCTTTTCGAACCATTGGGTCTTCATCTCCATCCTCACCTTCTTTTCCTAACACATCATCTTCGCCCGCTGATTCAATTTGTTCACGGACTTCATCAATAATTTCGGGTGGACCATTAATTTTTAAGTAATCAACAATCCCGTTGATTTCATCATCGCTGACAAATGCACCCTGAGCTCTAACAAAAGTGGAACTTCCAGGTGGAATAAATAACATATCTCCTTTCCCAATTAAAGCTTCCGCCCCCTTCCCATCCAGAATCGTCTGACTATCTCGATAAGACGCAACTCTAAATGAAATTCTGCTTGGCAGGTTAGCTTTTATAACACCGGTTATAACATTTACAGATGGTCTCTGGGTTGCAATGATAAGATGTATACCTGCTGCCCTTGCAAGTTGAGCAAGTCTCGCAATACCAGTTTCTACATCGGCTTGGGCAACCATCATTAAATCAGCCAATTCATCAATAATACAAACTATATATGGTAGCTTATTCTCTGGAATTTCCAAGGCATCATCATCTCTAGGAACTTGTATATTCGACAAAGCAGCACGCTCTTCAGCAGTCATCTCAGCATCAAGCAGTAGAGCTTTTTCCTTTTCTTCTTTGTCTTTTAATATCTTTGCATTGAAGCCTGCAATATTTCTCACACCAACTTTTGAAAAGATTTGGTATCTTCTTTCCATCTCTATGAGTAGCCATTTGAGGGCCCCTGGCACTTTTTTTGGTTCCGTGACAACCGGGATTAACATGTGAGGTAAATCATTATAGATCTTCATCTCTACAATCTTTGGATCTACCATTATAAATCTAACATCATCGGGACTCGAATGATAACAAAGTGAAGCGATGATTGCATTAATACAAACCGTTTTACCCGAGCCTGTAGAGCCAGCGACTAACAGGTGAGGCATTTTTGTTAAATCAGCTACTAAAGCCTTTCCACTTGCTTCTTTACCTAATACAATAGGAATCTCCGCACCAGAATCAGCCCATGCCTTTGACTGTAATATCTCCTTTAAACAAACAGCTGCGGGATCTGAATTTGGCACCTCAATCCCGACGCACCCTTTCCCTGGTACAGGTGCTAATATTCGTACGCTGTCTGCACGAAGAGCCATTGCTAAATTTTTATCTAAATTTGCAATTTTCTCCACGCGCACTCCTGCAGCAGGGTGAACATCATATCTAGTGATCACAGGCCCTGTATGCACTTCACCCAGTTCAATATCTACTTTAAATTGAGCGAGGGTTTCTTTTAAATTACGCGCTTTCTCCATGTGGTCGTCATCGGCATTACCGACTTCCTCAGGGGGTTCCATCAATAAATCCAAAGTTGGAAAATGATAGTCTCCTTTTCTTTCAGGAAAAAGGTCACCTGCTTTTTCGGTTTTGGCAGCTCGTACAACTTTAAAGCCATCCATTTCTACTTGGTTAGGAGTGGTTACTTCAGAAGAGTTAATGTTTTCTTTAGGCGGTTCACTCACTGTAGAAGACACTATTGAGATATCTTCTTTAGGCTTTATTGCACTAACGTTTTCTTTGCGATCTGTTTTTTCTGTTTGTTCAGTACACTCGGTTTTAACTGACTTGAGGGGTAATATTGGTTCACTTAGGTGAGCCTGCTCAATAGTTTCCTTGGTAGTTTGACTTTTAGATACATCGCTAAATAAAAGATCATCTTCTGTATTAAAATTCAACTTCGGTATCGCAGACAACATTTTACTCAGTAAGGATTTGGATGATGTTGGGGTTTCTTCCTTTGCTTTAGTTTGATCAACAATTGCATCGTTGGAATCCTTTTTTTGAGGCAACTTCGAAACCATGGTTTTTGCATAAACATTTCTAAATGTCGAAAACGATAAAGAGAAATGCAGGCATAAAGAAAAAATTGATAAAATGATGCTCAAAAGATTAGTTCCAAGTGGACCAAAGAAAACACCTACCATTCCTTGAGGAGGCCGTGCCTCGATTGTTAAAGGTAAACCCGAATACAAAAAGCAACCCAAATAACCACCCGGTCCCGATATAAAATGTTGATTATTGAAACTTTGAGAAAAATTGAGATCCGAAAATACACATATTGAGACGATAAAAAGAAAAATACTTCCTACTTTTTTGCATTTATAAATAATACTGTTTTTGTAATAAATACCATATGCTAGACCGATTAGAGCCCATGGTATCAACCAAGCAGAAACCCCAAAAAGGGCTAAGTTGTAATAGGCTAAATAATTCCCAAATTTACCAAGCAGGGGTATTATTTGTTCTTCACTTTGTACAGCACTATCCAGGGATCCAACAATATGCAGGGCACTGGGCTCAAAAGAAAACAGGGATAGAAATAAACAAATTGCGATCAATACAATAAAAACGGGTAGGAACGAATTCTTCTGAGATTTAATTGAATCTGACTTTTTTCTATTGCTTTCTTTTATGTTTCTTTTCGCCATCTTTTTTTTTATTACTAAGGATTAGTTCCTTCATTTAGTACCACATCACACATAGAACAAAATTTTAACATGATTTTCAAGTTTGAACCGATTTACCAAGAAAGAGTTTGGGGCGGCCAATTGCTTAAAACAAAGCTTAAGCGTAATATTCCAAGTGATGTTAGAATTGGGGAATCCTGGGATCTTGTCGATCGAGATGATATAAACTCTAGGCTTTTACATTCTTTTAAAAATTCGCAGTCTTTAAGATCACTAATTCATGATAATCCTACTTTGATGATGGGACCACATTGGTCACCTGATCAAAAATTTCCAATTTTGGTAAAATGGCTTGATTGTTCAGAGCGATTGAGTCTACAAGTCCATCCCCCAAAACAAATTGCTCAGAAACTAAGTGGTGAACCCAAAACTGAAAATTGGTATGTAGCCCATGCTGCAGATAATGCCGGTCTATTTGCTGGATTCAGAAAAGGAACGACAAAAGAGAATTTCAAGGAAGCAATTGCCAACGGGACAGCTGAAAATTGTTGCCACCGAATCAACTCGGAAGAAGGTGTATCAATTTTAATAGAAAGTGGCAGGATTCATGCAATTGACTCGGGTAATTTGATTCTAGAAATTCAACAAAATTCAGACACTACCTATCGAGTTTTTGATTGGGACAGAAATGGTCTCAATGGAATCCCACGGGAATTACATATTGAAAATTCAATGCAAAGCATAGATTTTAATGACTTTGAACCAAGCGTTTTAAAAACTGCTATTAATTTGAACCCTCAAATTCTCGCAAATTGTAATGAATTTAGAATAAGAAAATTTAATCTCTTGAATGGTCAAGAGTTTCAACTCAAAGAAAAAAATGTTGATTGTTCAATCATTCATCTAATTTCAGGCAAAATCAATATAGGTAAAGAAAGTATTGAAATAGGTGAGCACGGGCTATCCCCTTTCTCTGAAGGATGTATTATAAAGGCCACCCATGAGTCAGAAATACTTATAACGGACAGATTTAATAAACCTACGTAATAAACTCTACACAATACAAATTAATGATATTGTATAATGTTTAATTCCTAATGAGCGACACTGAAGAAAAAACTAACCTAAACGAAAACGAAAATCTAAACGAAAACAAGGTGGTTGAAGATACCAATAAACCGCCAAAAGATAGTGAAGAGAATGATCTTACTACCAAGCTCCAAAATGCTTACGAGAAAAATGAATCCATTCAGAATAAATATCTTCGTGCCCTAGCTGATATTGAAAACATTCGTAAAAGATCCATCCGCGAGAGAGAAGAGTCAGTTACGAGAACTAGAGTACAATTATTCTCTGACTTACTTCCCATTCTAGACGCTTTTAATCTCGGTTTAAAAGAAGCAGAAAAAACTGATAATGGTAAAGAAGTTGTTCAAGGTTTTGTGATGGCGATGAATCAATTTGAGGGAGCCATGAAAGAATATGGACTAAATATAATCGAGCCATCTGGCGAAAGTTTTGACCCAAGCCTGCACGAAGCCATAGGTTACGAAGAATCAAAAGGAGATGAAGATGGTATTGTACTCAAAACCATTCGTACAGGTTACAAGTTAAAAAATAATCTTCTCCGACCTGCTTCGGTCATTCTAGTGAAAAATGGCGTTAGTGAATAAATATCTAACTACTTACCTCAAAATACAATATGTCTAATAAAGATTTCTACGATGTGCTTGGTGTGCCCAGAGACTCATCGGATAGTGATATTAAAAAAGCTTATCGCAAACTAGCGATTAAATATCATCCAGATAAAAATCCGGGTGACAAGGAGGCAGAGGAAAAATTTAAAGAAATCTCAGGTGCTTTTGAAATCCTAAAAGATAGTGAAAAAAGAAGAAAGTACGATCAGTTCGGTCATGATGCTTTCAGAGGTGGTGGTCCCTCAGGGCAAGGCGTAGACCCTTTTGACTTATTTCGTGATGCTTTCGGAGGAAACAACAGCGGTGGTGGAGGTTTTGGGAGCATTTTTGAAGATTTTTTTGGCGGTGGTCAGAGTACAGGATCTGATCCAGGGAAAAGAGGTGCAGACTTACGCGTCAGTGTCTCAATCTCATTAGAGCAGGCAGCTTCTGGAATTGAGAAAGAAATTAAATATCATCATCATGATGAATGTGATACTTGCTCAGGTTCCGGTTCAGCACAAGGTTCAGGGAAATCAATGTGTTCAACTTGCGGGGGGATTGGCCAAGTTGCTTCGAATCAAGGTTTTATCAGCATAAGAAGAACATGCCCGTCTTGTAGTGGTTCTGGAGTGATGATTGAAAACCCATGCACAAAATGTCGTGGAGAAGGTAGGAAAAAGATATCTGATTCCATAAAAGTTGATATCCCGGCTGGTGTTAGTGATGGCAATCGTCTTTGCTCAAGAGGTAGAGGAGACGCGGGGATGTATGGTGGATCAAGTGGAGATTTATATGTTGATATTAATATCAAAGAACACGATCAATTTGATCGGGATGAGGACGACCTTTTTCATGAACTTTTTATTCCGTTTACCCTTGCTGCATTGGGTGGCAATGTGAATGTACCTACACTTCAGGGCAAGGTATTATTGAAAATTCCAAGTGGAACACAATCTAACAAGACTTTTCGTATTCGCGATAAAGGGATGCCAAATCTTAGGTCTAAAGGTAGAGTTGGTGATTTATATGTAAAAATTTGCATCCTCGTTCCTTCGAAACTTTCTAAAGAACAACGTAGTAAATTAACTGATTTCGCCAAGTCCTGCGGTGAAAAAGATATGGATGAAGGATTTATGGATAAAATGAAAAAAATTCTCTAAATTCTATTGTAATGATTGCGGAGTGTTATATCTCAATAGATGAAGCGGTACAGAAAAGATCAGTTTTAAGAAAAAGAAATAAAACTGTAGCTCTGACAAACGGATGCTTTGATCTTTTACATGCGGGTCATGTGCATAGTTTAAAGCAAGCAGCAAAATATGCCGACCACCTATGGGTAGCACTTAATTCTGATGAGAGTGTCAGAATTCTCAAAGGTAACCTCCGACCTATTATTACCCAAAAAGAGCGTGCTTACATACTATCAGCATTAAGTTGTGTGGAAGAAATAATTTTATTTAATACTCCAAATCTTAAATCTGAAATTCTCAAGCTTAAGCCTGACTATTACATTAAATCTTCCGATTATTCTCTTAATTCAATAGACAAAGAAGAGAAACAGGCATTACAAGAAGTTGGCACTAAAATAAGATTTGCTGATATGTTAACAGGAACAAGTACAACGGATGTTATTTCTAAAATAACAAAATCTTTTAATTCATCTTCATCTTGAAAATTTCTATTCTTGGCTCTGGTAAAGGTTCAAACGCTAAATATTTGTTATCGGAATTTAAAAATGGCAAACTTAGCAATGTCCAAGATATTTCTCTTTTTAGTGATTCTGAAAATTCACAATTTTTAAAATTGGCTTCTGAATTTGGATGCTATGGAAAACATGTACCTACACCAACAAAAGGTTCAGTTATTAAGGGAACATATGAGACCGATTGGATCAATTCCTTATCTAAACTCCAACCCGACCTTATCATTCTAGCTGGATTCATGAGGATTGTTGGCATTAATTTCATTAACCATTTTGATGGTAATATAATTAATTTACATCCTAGTTTACTTCCTCACTTTAAAGGCTTAAACGCAATTGAGAATGCATTCAAAATGAATGTAGCAAGAACAGGTTGTACCGTCCATTGGGTTGATAACACTATAGATGGTGGCGATATTATAGCACAAGCTAGCATTCAGGTTTTTAAAAACGAAAGTCTAGAAAGTCTTACTTCCCGGATTCACTCACAAGAACATTTTATATTATCACAAGTTGTCTGTGCTCTTGCTGATACTCATGTGTTAAAGAAAACATGATCAAGGCAAGTATTCCGATACATGCTGATATTGTTGATCAGATAGAAAACAATTTGCATGAAATTGCTCCATCTAAATGGATTATTTCACAAAGCCAAATAACCTTAAAAGCAAGACTTGAAGGGTACTTTGAAAACAACACAACTATCGATGAAATTAATGCTGAGATTAATTCATTTTTTTCAGACGAACTGTGTGAAAACAACAAACTAGAAGTCCTACAAATTAAGGATACAGATTGGACTGAATCCTATAAAATCCACTTTAAGCCCTGGAATCATAAAGGGTTTCATTGGATTCCAATATGGCTAGTTAATGAGTATTTAGTTCCCCAGGGAGATAAATATCTTCTTTTAGATCCAGGCATGGCTTTTGGTACAGGCAATCATGAAACTACTAAACTTTGCTTAGAAGAAATAGTTGAGATGAATATAGTTCACTCTTCCAAACAAAAGGTACTAGACATAGGTTGCGGTTCTGGAATCTTAGCGATTACTGCCGCTAAATTAGGATACCTTAACATTCTCGGCATTGATAATGATGAAGATGCTGTGAGAATATCAGAAGAAAATGCAATTCTTAACCAAGTGGAACAACATATCCGTTTTATGAATCAAGGAATTGAATTGATTGAAGCAGACTCCAACTATGATCTAGTTGTAGCTAATATACAGTCAGATATTCTGATAGAAAACAAAAATTCGATAATTGATACGACAAAAGCAGTATCAACACTGTTGCTATCAGGTGTCCTAGCAGTGGAAGCCAAAAATGTTGAAATGGTGTACTCTGAAGAATTTAACAGAAGAAAATACAACTATAAATCAGTGATAAAGACAGACGGAGAATGGAGTTTAATTCGATTCTCAATTTTGGAACCAAGAGAACTTTAGCCCCCTAGATAAGTAAGAGCTTTGGGAATAGGTAATGTGTAAAAAGCAAATTGTGCAATTCCAAGGGAAGATATTTTTTTTGATACAGTATCTCTTAATGACTCAACACTATCTGGTCCGACTGAAGTATAGACTAGAGCCCATTCTTCATTTTGTTGCTGCTCAGTATCAGCGGACTCAGCATCTATCATAACACCAAAGTTTGTACTCACACCCGGTGCACCCGTTTCTAAAATAGAATCATAAACTTCATCATAATGGTCGCGGGGTACTATACAATAGAGTCCTACTAAATCATTCAAAAAAGTGGATTTAAGAGATTTAGATTTAGATAAATCAGGCATTGCTCGCCAATCTTTACCTCCTTTTAAATCGTCTAAAGCGGAAATGACTTGTTCCATGTTAGCACCATGTGTTGAAGATGAAACCGTACTTGAAACATTGATAAGACCGGAGTGAACTGGAATTGAATACATAAAGCCACGACCCGGTTCCGTGATTCTTCCTGCCCGTGCCATATTACTGAAAACATCATCTGCTTCAGATTTATCTACCACACACCAAACAAATTCTTTTTCAGGCCCTTTAGTTATACGAAGCATTGGGATTTTATCTCGTACGCCACCACCTTCTCCAAAAGTAACAGTTGGACCAGGAGCACCACTTTGAAGCGCTGCCTTTGCAATGTCATCAGCAATACCTTTTTCGCAAATGCAACATATTGCCTCTAAACTGGCTGCACTTTGGTTGTCTTCACTATTATTAGCATCGGATGAAATATTAGTTGGGAAGGATTTTGATACCTGAGCATCATTACAACTCATACTAAAAACAGCCCCAGAACCGACTTTATCTAAATTTCCTGATTTAATAGCAGCTTCAGTAACTTGATTGATAATGTCGTCTGGAACAAGTGCCTGTAAAAGTAATTGCTCAGGAGCGGGTGGCGGAAACATTCTTTGAAGAAACCCACCTTCATTAAGTACAGAACCACGGGCGGATATTTGAAAAACCCCTTTCGCACCAGCTTTAGACACTGCATTAGAAACGCGTACAACTGATTCTTTCGGAAGAATTAAGTTTAGAAGGGAAACTCCTGATGATTTTACTAAGTCGGTCATGATTATGCTTTCTCCATTTCTAATTCTGTTGCGTCATCCACTTTCGGTTTTTTTCGGACAAGTAGACCAACTGTGAGGACTGTAATGATAGGTCCAACTGAAGCCAGTGAAAGAACACCAAAACCATCAATAGCTCCAGTCTTGGCTCCAATACCTAGGCCCATAGCAAGCACAAGAGGCACCGTAATTGGTCCTGTTGTAACACCCGCACTGTCCCATCCAAAGTTTACAAAATCTTCGCTTGAAAAGAAGGTTAAAACCAAAAGAAAAGCATAGGGTGGTATCAACAAGTACCAAAGTTCTAAATTAAAGGCTATTTTGGCCACTCCAGTTGCAATTCCGCAAGCAACCCCTGTGGCAACAGCTTGCATCAATAAATTTTTCTTAAAAGCACCGACGGTTATTTTTTCTACAGTTGAACCAAGTGCATTTAATGCTGGTTCCGCCAAGGTTGCTCCATAGCCTAGAATGAAGCCAAAAAGAATCGCAAGACACTTCCCGGCAGTTGATGATTTGAAAAGAGGATCAACAAAACCTTCGCTTTGCCAAGGTTGAATCGATGTAAAACTAGAAACGACATTTCCGCCTAACTGTTCACCTAAGGGTGTTAAGCCTAAGGCTATTCCAAGATTAAAAAGACACATTCCAATGACGGCACAACCAATGCCTATAAATAATTCATCTAAATATTTTGGTTTCTGCCTAAGTCCTCCCATCAACACAAGTAATAGTATTGAGCAAAGTGGCACAATGGCCCAAATCGCTCCCTCTAATGCTCCTCTATCTTGGTCAGGTCCATCAAGCTTACCATTTTTCTCATTATAATTGACGCTACCATCTTGATTGAACCCGTAAAAGTCTTCGCCAGGATCAAGGATTCCATTACCGTTTTTATCTTCCTGTGGTTTGAAAGTGTTAGGGAAAAAATCGAAATTATTCGTAAAAGCGGTCGCAATATCCGAGCCTTCGTCCCAGACACCATCGGGTGCTTTAAAACCCTCTCTAACGACATAAGCCTTTGCACCCTGCACCTCTACATTCTCACGTGAAACCTCATTGTCGCTTGACAGAAAACTTGGGACAATTTTACCATCAGTTATTCTAGTTTTAATAGTGTAACCCTCAGGTAGCTTTTTATATTCCTGTAAGTATTTATCTACATTTTTTCTTTCATCTTGGGATAAAGACCAAAATAAAGCATCTTCATCGACAGCTCCAGTAGCAGCCATTCTTTCAGCTGCTACAATGTCACCAAATTTCTGGTAGTCTTTGGGGTAATTTTTCCCGTAATCTCCAGCATTTAAATGCCATTCCGCCTTGGATAGCTTGGCCATGTAATAATTATCTCCATTAAATAAATAGAGGGCGTAACACATCACTGCTAGTATGGGAAATAAAGATGCTAAGGTAACAACACCAAAACCCGTGTTGCTGGAACCTCCCGTTGACACGATCCGACAAACTCCAATACCAAGCGCAAGAACTAAGGGTACTGTAACCGGGCCAGTCGTGACCGCACCGCAATCCCAAGCAAGGCCTAATACATGCCTAAGTCTATCGTCAGAAAACTGCATGTATAGGGTGATGCATGAAAGTACAATTACACCAACATATATAAATGGCTTCAGAGACCAACCTTTATAAAACCGTAAAACTCCAAGTAGAACAGCAATGCCAACACCCACTCCAACACAATTGACAAGCATACCTGCTCCAGTGTTTAAAATAGTCCACAATAAAGGTGCAGCAGTTGGGTCCACACCGGAACCTGCAGCCCTAAGAACACCAATAGCTGGCTCTGCGAAAGTTGCAAAAGCTCCTAAAACGAAACCAAAAGCCAGACTTGCTGGTAAACAAGGAATTCCAAAAATCTTTTTTCTTGGTAGAGTAGATCCTAAAGTTTCCCCAAGAGGCATCAACCCAAGTCTGAGACCTTCCATGAAAAAAGCTAGTCCAACAATGACAATCATGATGCCTACTGCTATCATTAGAGAATAAACAATGGGTAATCCTAGGACCAGGACTTGGAAAACGATAAGGTATAGAATGATAAACCATACACATTGGATTTGTTCCACAACCTTATCTTTCGAAAACGACAGCAAAATGCTAATCTTCTGTTTTAGAGTAAGTTGAAGTTTCTTTTGATCAGATGATTGTTGTGCCGTCATGATAATAAATTTTATATGGAGTTAAGTTTATCTAATAGTCATTAAATGTATTTTAAACAAAAGGGAAAGCTTATTCATCAATAGATCACATACTCCAAGATGCATTTGCGAGAGTCAAAGATACTTTGTTAACTCCTTGGTCTAAAACAATAGGAACATTCCATGTTACCCCAATTTTACCAAGAGCTGCAGTTCCTATTATAAAATAGTTACCCTTTTGGATCCCAGAAATAGACGCAGATCCGTTTATATCCGTTCTAACTCTTCTTCCATTTCCCTTCTCAACCTCGGAAAGTAATAATGTTCTAATATTCTTTTGGAGATTAGGATAGAGAAAAGAATTTTTTCTGGATTGAGCCCACAACTCTGAAAAGGATTCAAAAGATGAAAATTCAGACAGGTTGATATTACCGGCTGAGAGAATCGCATTGAGGTTATTATTAATGACAAAAAACTCAGTGTAAAAAGCCTCTTTACTTTTTCCATTATAAGAGGTGACGACTGCATCAAAATTTAATGAACATGTACCTGTAAATAAACTCTTACTTGAGTTTTCATAATTCTGGGCAAACCGATTTTCCTCCAAATTAAGTTCCGGTTCTGCTAAAAATATCTTTGTTTTAGGACTATTTTCAAGACTGGAAATTCGAGCTTCGAGGGAGTCATTTCGATACCTTAAATCTTTTATTTCATTCGATTTAAGAAATAGACTATTTTTAAGGTTACTAATCTCTGAATGAAGTCCAGGAGCGACAACCTCTTCTGGAGAAATAAACTCGGAAGGAGAAGAGACAATTTTGGTTTCTCTTGCAGGTAATCCCTTCAATCGACGCACTTCAGCAAGCAGTTCGTCATTAATTGAAGAAAGTGATGCTATAGTTGTATCTTTGTTCGCATTAATTTTCCTCAATTCCTCAATACTTCTTTGGTGTTCAATTGTTGATTCCTCAAGGTTTTGTAAGGCAACCTCGGCTTCAGTATTGGCAACTGTATCGAGGACTCTTCCGGCATCAATGCCTGGGGAACTCACTGGAAGTGGAGTGGTAAAGCTAGGTTCAGCCCCTTCTACAACTAAAGATATAGACTTGTTGCTATCGTTTAAAAGATCCTCAAGATCGCTAACATTGTCAGGAGAAGACAGTAAAAGGTTTGTTACTTCACTATCGTTAGAACTTTCTTGTGTATTCTCCGTTTGAACTTGTTGCTCAGCAGTTCCGCAAGAGCAAATCGACATTACAAATACTAAAACAACGCAAGTAAACAAAGAATCTTTAAGCTTTTGGGACATAACAACTCATTACCAAAATATGTGTTCAATTCTTTGCAAGCACAATAATAGCGACGCTCAACTTGTTATTTACAAAATATTTATTTATGAAATATTGTTAGTAATGCCTCAGCATACCCGAGAAGAGACTGATTTACTCAACCATGAGAATCGTTTTCTAAAGCAAACAATTCTATCTTTAAGAGATGAGCTGATTAAAAAAGAGATTGAATCCGAGGATTTGGTTCAAACTAAAGAAAATGAACTTCAATTGGAGATCAACTCCTTAAAGACTTCTATTGAACAGCAAAGGAGTGATTTAGACCAAAAAATTATAGCTCATGACAATGAAAATCAAAATGTTCTTCAGAAATCCATAAATGAACAAAAGGAATTTAAAAAAATTATTCTAGATTTAAGGACTTCATTAGAAAAAAAATCTCTCGTCACAGATCAACAAAAACAGCAGTTAGCCTCCGTATTCAATCTAGAACTAAGCAGCTTGAAGAAACAGGTCGAGGTACTAAGGGAAGCGCTGGATAAAAGTCAGTTAGAAATTCAAGAGGTCGGACAACTTGCCACCAGGGGTGCTTCTAATGAAATCTCTGAACTCAAAAAATCTATACTCAATCTACGACAAAAAATCGAAGGTTTGAATAATTTAAATGATCAAAAAATCCAAAAGATTAAAGCAGGTACAGAAATTGAGGCTAGAGGACTAAGAGCAACGATCACAAACCTTAGAAATCAATTAGAAAAACTCGAAAGCTCAAGGGATGATGCGGTTCAGAAGGCAATTTCAAGCAAATCGGCAGAGATATCTTCTCTTAAATTATCAATTTCTAATACTCGGGAAAAGCTAGCCAAGATAAAGGAAGAGGAGGAGGACAAAGCACAAACAAAATTTTCTACTTACAACCTAGAAATTAAAAACCTTAAGGATACTATCACAAGCATTCGCAATGAACTAGAAAACCAGAAAAATAAAGAAGCAGAAATTACTCAATCAGCGAAAAAAGAGGCATACGACGAAATTAAGCAACTTAAGCAAACTCTCTCAAAGACTCGTGATAATCTCGAGCTTCAAAAGAATTTGGAAGATGATCGCATACAGAAAGTCAAAGCTAATGCTGAAATTGAAATTACTGTATTAAAGAATTCAATCCAAGAACTCAGAGAAGAACTTGATAATTGCTCTTTTGATAAAAATACTGCGATTCAAAAGGTAGAAAATGGATACCGCTCTGAAATTTCGCTATTAAAACAATCTTTGTCAATAGCCCGTGATAATTTAGAAGACTTAAAAGCAAGAGAAGAAGATAAAATACAAAGAGCAATCTCGTCGATAAATAGCCAAAACAAAACATTTCAAAATACAATCATCGGATTAAGAGAAGAACTTGAAAAAGAATCATCTGATAAAGAGGACATGATTCAAAAGTATCAATCTGCAACCAATCGGGAAATCCAGCAACTTAAATTTTCACTTGGAAAAACTCGTGAATCACTTGACCAGCAAAAAGCTAAGTACGAGGATAGAGTCCAAAAGGTCAAGGCTTCGAAAGAAAATGAAATTCATACCTTAAAAGGTTTAGCCCAAAGCTTACGAGATGAATTAGAACACTCTCAAGTTGTGACTGACGATTTAGTTCAGAAGAGTAAAAGTGAATCTCAATCAGAAATAAATCAGCTGAAATCGTCTCTTCACAGAATGCGGGATCAGCTTCAAAAGGTTAAGGAATACGAGGCGGAAAAACATCAAATGTCACAAGCCCAAAATGAAAGAGAAAATACGAGTCTTAAAAGCACTATTTCAACATTGAGAACAAAACTCGATGAAACCGAATTTAAATTTCAAGATTCAATACAAAAAGCAGAAGCCAGTTCAAATGCTCAACAAGTTGCACTCAAAAAAAGTCTGTTACAAACACGAGAAAAAATGGACAGACTTCAAAATGATAAAGAAGTAGAGGTGCAAAATGCGGTCTCTAAGCAAGAATCTACAATCCAACAATTGCAAAACAGTATATCTCAATTAAGAGAAGAAATAGAATTACAGAAAAGTCAGAATGAAGAAGCTACCCAAAAATCTATTTCGATTCATTTGACCGATAATTCACAATTGAAGAAATCAATCTTAGATTTACGAAATAAACTTGAAAAAATTAAAATTTCGAAAGAAGAAGCGTTACAAAAATTGAGATTTGAAAGAGAAAATGAAATCAAAGCTTTGCAAGAAAATTTAACCCAACTTCGATTGGATTTGGAAGGTTCCGAAATCAATAAACAGGAAGCAGTACAAAATGTTGTGAGCTCAAATCAAAATGAAATTAACCACTTTCGTAGAATGGTATCCAATCTTCGCGATGAGCTTGAACAAAACAAAGCAAGATACGAACAAGCAAAGCAAGATGATCTGCAAAAAAAAGAATCGGAAATGTTGCAGTTACAGTCGACTATAATTGATTTACGAACTAAACTAGAAAATTAACATGGCAGATAAAAAAGATACCAAATCCAAAAGAACATCCAGGTTCGCTGAAATGCTTTTGCAGGTTACTAATGATCTAGCAAAAACTAAATCCCTTGATGAAGCTCTTGAAGTGTTAGTTAAAATAACCACTTCAACCATCGGTGCAGAAAGAGGAACAATTTTTCTCAATGATGCCTCCACCGGTGAGCTATACTCTCGAATTGCCCAAGGAAATTTCAGGCGTGAAATAAGAATCCTAAACACAAAAGGCGTGGCAGGATGGGTCTTTACCCAAGATGAGGGTGTCATCATTCATGACGCCTACAAAGATGAAAGGTTTAATAAAGCTGTTGATGTGAGAACAGGGTTTCGAACCAAAAGCATCCTTTGTGCCCCCCTAAGAACGGTGTCGGGGGAAGAAATTGGCGTATCTCAGATACTAAACAAGATAGACGGTGAGTTTGAGCAAGAGGACCTCGACTTACTTGAGGCAATGACTGAACAAGCTGCTATTGCTATTCAGGGAAATATAATCGTTGAGCAAATTGAGGCAGCAAGAAAACAAGAGTTGGAATTCCTGGATGTCGTATCTCAAGTTTCGTCCGAGCTAGAACTTACTCCCCTCTTGCAGAAAATCATCACCACAATCTCTACAATGTTAGATTGTGAAAGAGCTACTCTTTTTATCAATGATGAAAAAACAAATGAATTATATACAGAAGTAGGCGAAGGACTTGATGAAAAATCTGTAATCAAATTCCCCAACCACCTTGGCATAGCAGGAACCGTTTTTACTTCTGGAAAACCCGTAAATATTCCTCATGCTTATGCGGATCTCAGGTTCAATCCTAGTTTTGATAAACAAACTGGGTTTTTCACCAGATCAATTTTGTGCATGCCGGTATTTAATAAGGAAGGCAAAACCATTGGAGTTAGCCAAGTTCTTAATAAAAGAGGTGGTTCCTTTAACGCAGAAGATGAAAAAAGGTTAGCAGCTTTTACATCTCAAATTTCAATGGGTATCGAGAATGCAAAATTATTCGACGATGTTCAAAACCAAAAAAATTATTCTGAGAGTATTTTATCTAGTATGCATGATGCTGTTCTCACTCTAGATGAAACCGGAATTATCAGAACCTGTAATACGGCTGGTCTTCGTATTCTAAAATCTCCCATATTGAGCGATATTTTGGGAAAAAAAGCTTCGGATGTGTTAACTGAATCAAATTCATGGTTACTTCAAAAACTGGATTCTATGGAGGAACAGGAAGACTTTTTAGATGCTGAAATTAAAATTGAAGATGAAACACTTTCGGTGAATGTGTCAGTGATGCCACTCGTAGGTCAAAAGAAAGAAAGCCTCGGTGTGATGCTTATGATTGAAGATATTAGTTCGGAAAAAAGAATGAAATCTACGATGTCTAGATATATGGACCCAGAATTGGCGGATCAGCTAATGATGGGTGGAGATGGGAATGACATCATGGGGGGCAAGCAAAGTGTAGGAACCGTCCTATTTTCCGATGTTAGAAGTTTCACCACCATTACAGAAGAACTTGGTGCTCAAGGAACAGTCAAGCTATTGAACGAATACTTTACAATTATGGTGGATTGTATAACGGATGAAGGGGGCATGCTTGATAAATTTATTGGCGATGCGATGATGTGTATTTTTGGAACACCCGTTCCTCATGATGACGATCCTGACCGTGCTGTAAGAGCTGCTATCAGAATGATGACAGACTTAATTGTTTTTAATGACAAACGAGCAACCGAAGGAAAAATGCCCATTGATCACGGTATGGGTATAAACACCGACTCTATCGTTTCTGGAAATATCGGTTCGCCAAAAAGAATGGACTACACTGTCATTGGAGATGGGGTTAACTTAGCAGCTCGTATTGAAAGTGCATGTAAACAATACGGAGCTCATATCCTGATAAGTGAGTTTACGCAAAAAGCTGTAAAAGCCACCTACAGAACCCGCCAAGTCGATTATATGATCGTGAAGGGAAAAACTGTTCCCGTTGGTGTCTACGAGGTCTTGGACTTTCATGACGATAAATCTTACCCTAACCTAGCGGACGCCCTTGGGGTATTCAACGAAGGCTACAGATCCTGGACAGATGGCAAATGGGATCAAGCCATAAAATTATTCAAAAATGTTCAGAAAATAAACCCTGCGGATAAAGCCGCTCAACTTTATTTGGATCGTTGTGCTCACATGAAGAAGAATCCACCAAAAGGCGATTGGTCTGGTGTTTGGGTGATGACAACTAAGTAAAACTAGCTGAAATGAACCCAAGAACACATTTGGAGAGAGCGATTGATTTAGATCCCGATTATTCGGAAGCATACTTTGAACTTGGACTTTTAAATAAACATGAAGGTAATGAACATGATGCACTCTCCTTATTTCAAAAGGCTGTTTCGCTGAATAAAAATTTTGCCGAGGCAGAATGTGAATTAGCCATTTCATTAATGAACTCAAATGATTTAGAAGAATCAAGAAATCATTTCCTCAATTCATTAGAGATAAACCCAAATTACGCGGATGCTTACTTTCATTACGGGCAATTATTGACAAAGCTTAAAGATATAGAAGAAGCAAAAAATAACTTTGATAAAGTAACCGAAATTAATCAAAACTATGCTAAAGCATACTTTCATAAAGCTAGATTACTTACTCATGCAGATGATTTTGAGTCTGCTAGGAAGAATTATGAAACGGCAATCGACATAGACGAAGAATTCACAGATGCTCATTATTACATGGCAAAACTTCTGACTGGAGGAATCGCCACAGACAAAGAAGGTTCGATTATTGACCGAACAAATATACCGGCCGCTAAACATCACTTAAAGAAAGTCTTAAAATATAAGCCTGACAACTTTAAGGCCCTATACAACATTGCTAAAATTGATTACAAACAAGGAGAATTAAACTTAGCAAAAAAAAATCTTAATAAAGCAATAAAACTGAGTCCACAATATTGGAAAGCACAGTATTTGCTGGGAATGATTTATCTAAAAATTGGAGATATTAAAAACGCTGAAAAATACTTTCAGGCATCCATTATTAACAACGAAATTAACCCAAAATCCTACTTCCAAATTGGGAAAATATATTACTATCAGAATTCTTACAAAACTGCTGAAGGAAATCTTGCGAAATCAGTTGCCCATAAGGATGAAAATGCTGAAGCACACTATTATCTTGCTAAGATAAACAGCGAAAATGGTGATTCTACTTTGGCTAAGAAACATTTTTACAAGTCTCTTGAAATTGATCCTGAGTATGCAAATGCATACTATGAATTAGCACACCATTGTCTAAAAGTTAACGAAATTAATGAAGCAAAAATTCATTTTCAAAAAACGACCGATATTGATCAAAACTTTTCGAAAGCATATTATCATTTAGCAAAATCACTAAGAAACCCTTCAGAATTTGATCAAGCATTTCGCAACTATGAAACTGCACTTGAAATTGATCCTGGCATGGAAGAATGTCACTACAATTTTGCTTGTTTATTAATTGAAGGTGAAAAATTAAAAAATGATGGAACTCTGGTTAAAGAACCAAATTTAACTCTAGCGGAAAAACATTTGAAGTTAGCCATCGAAGTAAACCCGAAATTTTTTAAAGCTTACTATAAAATTGGCAAAATACAGAATACCCAAAAGAAATATTCTCAGGCACTAGAGCACTTTCAGAAAAGCATCCAGATTGAAAATGAGTTTGCAAAAGCTCATTACGAAATCGCACTACTGCTTATCAAAAAAAAAGGTCAACTACTCACACAAAAATAAAATCCTATAAATGCTCAGGCAAAAGTGTGTGATCAAGAAATTACTTATCATTTAGAAAGTGCGTTATCTTACGATCCACATAACCAAGAGATATTAAAACTATCATGCTTGTTCTATTTAGATAACGAAGATTTCAAAAAAGTAAGAAGTATTCTCCAGTGCTTTGAATCAGAAAGTGAAAGTGAATATGTTCTCTTTATAAAATCACTTCTTGCATTTAAGAAGAAAGAATACCAGGAAGCATCTCAGTGCATAGCGAAATGCATAAGGTTAAATCCATCCATAGAATACCTAACTAAAGGACAAGAAATTGAAAGCTATAATGGAGATACAGAAAATCTATCAACCTACCTCAACCTGCTCGTAGAAAAGGACTCACAAAATGGTTGGCATTACTATGCACTCGCAAAGTTTCTCGATATAGAGTCAGAGTTCCAACGAATATTTTACTTAATTGAAACTAGTATTTCTCTCCTACACAAAGAGGAAAAGCCTCTCATCCTTAAGTACAATATCTTAATTGATTATAGTGATTTACTGAAGGAGACACCCTACTATAAAACTGACATCCAAATATTTGATGATTTTGGCAAGTTGCTCGAAAAATATCCTCTTAATAACGATTTAAGTTTTTTCATTGCTAAAATTAACTATCAAAAGAAGAGATATGATGAAGCGATCGACATCCTAGAAAACAATGTTGAACCGATTAAGTCATTCAACTTACTCGGAGATTGTTATTTCAAAAAAAAGAATTTCAAAAAAGCATTAGAATATTTTAGTAAAACTAATCCTTCAGGAAATAATGCTTTTTTTCTGAGTAAAAAGAAAGGAATGTGTTCATTAAAACTTAATAAACACTCTCATGCAAAAAAACACTTCCTAGAATGCTATGAACTATTTTATGATCTGCAAAGGAAGTATGATAATGATTATAAACGTTGTGTTTCAAAGAATCAATTTGGCGAAGCAAAGAAATTTATTATTAAAAAAAATAAGGCAAAGTTATATATGTCGAATATATGCTTGGCTCTTCACAAATTCAAAACCTTACCAATTCAAAAAGACTTTCTTCAACTGGCTTTAAATATAAATAATCAAAACAGCCACGCCCTTCTTGAAATGGGTTTGTTACACAAAGAGAATTGCACACAAGAGGCACTGGTTTATTTCCTAAAATCCGCACAATACGATTGGGATAATATGGAAGCACATAAACAACTCTCAGTTGCGTATAAAGAACTCGGCCAACTTCAAAACCATTTACTTCATAAAAAAATAATAGAGCAAGACAGTTGATAATCTCTTTTATCTAAATGAAAGCTTAATTTTCTGATTTTTTTAAGTCTCTTTTGTAAGTTACAAAAGAAACTGGAATGCTACACAAATAAAAGATTCCGACAGCAAATAAAGATAACCACATTTCTTTAATGAAAATCGCCACAAACAAACAAACCACAAGTAAGACAACCAATGCTTTTCTTGACGAAACACTCAAGCGAATATTCCTAAAGGAAAATGTTGGTATTTGGGAAATTAGGAGAACTGATATAAAACTGACCCAAAATAACAACAATGAAGAATTGTCAAGTATCTCAAAGTCTAATTTAAAACGGTCGCAAATAAAACTAAAACCTAAAGGTAGTAGAACCAAACCGGCACCAGCGGGCGATGGCACGCCTGTGAAGTAACCTTTTTTAGACAAATTGTTTGAATTTTCCTGAACCATGACATTAAAACGTGCTAATCGAAAAGCACAGCACATCGTGTAAAACAAAAAGGGTATCCAGTACCACCCAAGAATTTCACTGTTTTTGTCTATCATTAGAGAACTTTTTATCCACAAAAAAGAGATGATAGAGGGTGCCACACCAAAACTGATAGCATCGGCAAGACTATCAAGTTCAGCACCAAATCTTGAAAATGCTCTAAGAAGTCTTGCAGATAGACCATCAATCATGTCAAAACAAGCTGCCACAAGGATGCAAATGACTGCATTTTCCCAGTCAGAATCTAAAGCAAACCTAATACCAGTCAAACCTGTGCAGAGACCGATTGTTGTAAAAATATTCGGTAAAAGTTTTGTAAAAGAAAGACTTTTTGCTTTCGTACTAATGATATTAGTAAAACTAGATCTGCGATAGGTTGCAAGTCCGCAAATGCCTACGAGCAACTCTGTGTTCTATTCCGTAAGTTCGATTTATTACCCTTTGCCATAATTCAGCCCAATGTTTTTCATGTGGGTCAGAAATACCTGCAGCGACACAATCAATAGAGTTAGTATAAAATATAAAGAAGTGGGATGAGGCAGGAGAGTCATGCAAATCATTTGGTAAATTTTCACTCCTCAGTCTTTGGAATTCAGTAAGAAGGTACTCATCTTTGGATATGTATCCTGATGATATTTCAACTTTTGGATTGATTGATAAATTGGGATCCATGATTTTCTGCCTCAGTGGGGAAAGAACTCGGGATACTTTTAACATTACTCTATTCCTGTAATCAACAAGGTCTATAGTGGTTTCAAGACCCGAAACAGGGAAACGGCAGAGACGAAATAAAAATTTGCCTGATTTTGGTGTCGGCAATTCTAAGTTAGCAATTATGCTAGCATTATATCTTTCGAGTTTTTTGGGGAAAATCATGACTGTAAAGCGAAAAAATATAAAGCATGAACGATGCCAAGCATTAACTATTTGGCATCGAGCATATAGCTTCTCTGTGATCTCATTTTTTTTACTTCTACTCGGTTGCCGTAAGCAATGGGACCCTGATCAACAATTTTCGAATGAGGTTAGTGAAATTATACAAAAAAGAGAAGCATCCGTTTTTTTAAATGAGAGCCTAGCAAAAGATAGGTTACGATCTTTGGATAGAAAACTTAATGCTTCCCTACATCCAGGACTAGAAGTTTCAAAGTTTAATGATCTGTTGGGTTCACTTGGTCATATAATCGCCAGGAAAATTGAAAATAGTAGTGAATGGGTAACTGTAAGGTATGATTGGGATGATATTGTGGCACATCACTTTACTGTGGACTCTCCTGAATACAGATATTGCTCGAAAACAAAGCCTTATGTCGAAGTTACCTTAAATGAAGTAAGGATCGTATCTATTAATTGGCTTTAGTAATTATTTTTTCTCGATGAAGAGTTACGATCAGTTTAACAACTGAACCCTCACTTGTCATGGTTGGAACTAGTTTAGCAAGTTGCCAACCTTTACCAGAATATAAATTCAGTCTATGGCTTAACAATTTTGAAATAACATCGGAATTATCGTCACCTTTTACCCGCAAGCCCTCAGGGCCTAGTACGAAAACCTTATATTCTTTTATCACGATAAATTGATAGGAAATTGACACATAAGCAAGAAACTAGCTTTTCTCATTATCGGAACCATAATATTTGTTATAATATTTGTATCGGAAATAACCGTAACCATAGTATCCTGAGTAGTAGTAACCGGGAGTTTTCTTTTGTGGCAAATCATTTAGTACAACGCCCAAAACATTTGCTCCAGTTTCTTCGATATTCTCGATTAAGTTTTTAGCAACTTTTCTAGAGACCTTTCCATATCTAGTAACGAATAATACTTCTTCTACTTTTCTTGCTATGGCAAGTGAATCAGGAAAAAGTCCAATAGGCGGACTATCTATAATAATAACCTCAGCCAAAGTGCGTACATGGTTAATAACCATTTCAAACTCGTTACTTTCAAGCATTTCAGTTGCTGCGCGGGTTTTACCACCAGAAGGAAGCAAAAACAAATTATCATGAATCGGATGAAGGGTTTTTTGGGTCAATTCGCTAAGACGATCCATTCCGTTTTTCGCTTCATTAATCAAAGTTACTAAACCTGTATTATTTTCAATACCACAAAATTTGTGCAGGCCGGGTCTCCTTAAATCAAAATCGATGAGAATTGTTTTTCTTCCATGATTTGCACAACTGTATGCCAAATTTGCTGAAATTAAGCTTTTGCCCTCACTTGGGATAGCAGAGGTAACCAAAATAATTTTGGGATAATCTGCATTAGAGTTCATTTGAATCCGACTGTACATACTTCGAAATGACTCTGTCAGTCCATCATCTAAATCATTTCCAACAATAAGTGGGCGCTTTCTTTCCTCAACTTGAGAAATTTGAGGGATACCTCCAATTAGATCTTTCCCAATAAAAACATCAACATCCCATGGTGACTTTACCCGATTATCAATAAACTCTAGCATAATGGGGATGACTATAAAGATGGTGAAAAATAAGATTATGCCATTTTTTCTAATCGCCGCTTTGTCAGGCGTGTATGGACTAGCGGCTAAGGAAGCAAAATTCTCTCTGTGCAATGGGTCATCTTGCTCTGATGGTAGGGATTGCTCAATTTTGACATCATTTAACCTTTTATGAATTTGATCTGTACTTCCCCTTACAATACTTAGTTCACGACTATAATCCTCCAACTTTTCTTCTATGTCCATAAGAGTGGCAGATTGTTTCTGCATCGATGCCATAGCTTTTGTAAATTCGCTTTCTTGGTGCTGAAGCTCAACAAGTTTATCCCTAAAATCATCAATAGCAGATTGAACTTCTTTAGCTAGTGCCTTTTTAACATCTTTAACTTGGCGGGCATTATCCAACATTTTAGGGTGCCTTTCAAGGTAACCCGGATCAAGTTCTTGATAATCCCTTCTTTTTTTCTCTAGATCAAATAGGTTCTTTCGTAAGGAAGGAACATTACCGTAGGATTCAATCGCATCAATTTCAAAAAATTGCTTAATAATTGCAATTTCAGATTCAATATCCTGAGACCTAAGTGAGTCATTTTGAACACCAATACTGACTCGGATGTTAAGAATTTGTTTCAGTAAAGTTGTAATTTTAATTTGCTCTAGTTTTGATCCTGTTATTTCATTTTGGTACTGACTCTTGCGACCAAAAATACTTTGTTTTGCATCTTCTAAATAAGGGATGTTCTTGCTCTTCTTGAAAGATGATATTGACTGTGCAATTCGCTTTTCCTCCGATTGTCTGTTTTCCAGCAATAACTCTAGTAGATTACGAGCAGACTCTACTTTTTCGCTTTTTCTGCTTTTGTGAAGTTTTTCGTATTCAGTTTGAACAGTGTCAGCAATAATCTGCGCACCCCGAGCACTTCTGGAATTTGCAGTAATAGTAATTCTTGGGTTACCTGCACTTGGCGGAGAGATATTGACTGAAAAATTAATTGTATTAGCAACACCAATTGGGATGCCGTCTTTGAGAAAGGGAGCCAAAAGAATGGATTTATATTCTGGATTTTCCGAAATTTTTTGCACAACATTAACTCTTAATTCTTGGCTATTTATTCCATCTAAGTGTCGTGTAATCAGCGTTTGAACTTGGTTATCTCTCTCTACTTTCTGTAAATTAAGTAATGAAGGAGGTGGGATGAGTCTGAAAGTGGCACTAGAACTGTAATACTCTGGAACTTGAAGTTCATTATAAACATAGCCAAGTGCAATAGGTAAAGCTAAGGTAATCGCGAGCAACCACCTATCTCTGATAATAAGTAAGAAATCAGATATACCTCGTATTTTTCCTCTTGGCTTAAAACCAGGACCTTGATTGTTTCCATCGAAATTTTCGTCCATTATATTAGTCGCTCTGGGACCTGAATTCGATCACCTGGATAAATCCAAAATCTCTTTTTAGAACTAGATTTGATGAGACCTTTGCTCAAAGCTTCTACATCCACAGTGTAAGTTTCTGTTTTGGTTGCATTTCCACTCGTATCATAAATGGTTCGCGTAACATAAACTTTATTTTTTCTTGCAATATCTGAGAAACCGCCTGCCCTCGAAATTACTTCCACAATATTCATTGCCTCAACTTCAGGGGGAAAATTGTAAGGACCTTGCCTGTTTACAGATCCGTTTAGAAACACAACCCTTTCGGAATATTTTGAAATAAAAACATTTACTTTTGGGTTACGAAAAATGAGTTCAGATTGGTACTTGCGAGTGATTAATGACTCTATCGACTTTACATTCATTCCACTTACCTTCACCTCCCCTACATAGGTCAGTCTGATCAATCCCTGATTATTGATCTGTACCTCCGCGGAGCAATCGGGCTGACCTTGAATAGATATACGAATCCTATCGCCAGGTCTTATTTTATAACCTGAGGGATCTCTAAATACGGAGGGATCATTGCTGTACTGGTTCTGTGCAGAAACAGTGTAAGTTTCCATTACCATGAAAATAAACCATACAAAAGGGAGGAATATCGCGGGCATATCCTAAAATCTTCCGGATATCAGAGCTTGGATTATATGCCTTCCATAGGAATCAGAATTCCTATCAATTATACTAAAGTCATAACCTCCACTAGCAGTAAAAAATTTATTGATAGTTTTATTTATCGAAAACCCCAATCCGTAAGTATTCATAGAACTTGACTCACCAGCGACAGAAACGGAGCTTGCTGGGTAAGTGTAGTCCACAGTGCTAGCGCTCAAGTAAGCAGTACCAGAAATACTTTCAACAAATCGATGCGAAAGGCCAGCTCGCGCTGAAGTTGTAAAAGCGGAAAAACCCTGTGCAGAAGGTGAAAAAGAGCGACTAAGAGAAAAATTGGATGAAGTCTTAGAATTATATTTATATGACAACCCAAGGCCAAGGGTAAGATCGTCTTGATTTGGATTACCACCTTGGTCAAATGTAACGAGAGTATAGCCAACACTAGCATCACCAGATAGCTTACTTGAGTATTCTCCATTCGCACCAAAGGAAATAGAATGAGATTTACTATCAATTAAATTAGGTTGGTCGCTTTTACTTTTTGATCTGGAAAAAGTGTAGTTCGTATAAACATCAAGCTTTTCTGAGTAAATGTAAAACGCCTTAAAATTAAGAGGTAAGGTTGAAAAATCTTGATATGGTCGGGGTCCTGTTGATCCAGCTTGGTATTGTTGAATGCTGTAATTTGTACCCCCACTAACCCCAAATTTAGGACTATGGTTATACCTAACATTCATACCCGCTGTAAAATAAGTGTATGAGGTCAGATCTTGTTCAAGCACACTGGCGGAGACTTTCTGCCCCAAGTCAAAAACTGCTTCAAAACGAATCTTTGCATTATTTGATATTCGCTTATTTTTGGATAAAGTCTCATCAAAATCTATACTGAATGTTGTGACCGGAACAACATAACTTTTATCATCGTTTTTAATATATTGGGCAATTTCCACCCCCGCAGAACCAGAAAATTTAAGGAGACTAACTTTTTTTGCTAAATGTACAGCGGGAGAAAATTTCAAAATAAAATCATCTTCGCTCTTTAGTTCATTAACCGGTACACCAGCGTTGTTACTGCCAGGATTTGTCTTAAGTTGATTGTAATAGGAACTAGGAATGCCGAAAACCCTAGAATCATAGGTTGCAGAAGCAGAAGCAGAGGTTTTGATTTGCCCAAACAATGGGCTATCCCACTCAGCACGAACATTAAGTTGAAAAATGCAAACGCTAAGAAAAAGGATAGTGGGTAGTCTGGATGTCATTTCAGTAGTTGATAGATTGAATTTAACGAATTAATACTTGTCAATAACATCGTTAGCGTGCTTTGGATTGAATCTTGAATATTTTTCAAAAAATCCTACTCCTTTTGGTCATATGTATTGGATGGTTCCGTGCTGGACTCGATTTACAATGGGTACAAAATATTTGGATATCAACAACACTTTTACTCAGTCTGGGCCTTTTAATTCCAAGCACTAGGTCATCTTACAAAAAGATAACCCCATTTATTTTTTATATAGGAATTTTAATAACTATTTTTTACCTATCTACAGAAAATCAAACTTTTAGACAATTAAGTCTTCAGACTTTCAAGGAGGTAAAAACTGCGAAATACCTTTCCACAGAAAAAGATTTGGCAAAAACACTCATGATTTCAAAGGGAATTAAACAAATACTTCCTTTCATATCAAGCGGCCCAAGCAAAGCAATAAGTGTTTTTTTAGATTTTAAGAATCATTATTCAGATAAATACAGGTCGTTTGACGATGGTACTAGGCTAATAAAAAATATCAGTGAGCAAATTGAGAAAAGCCCTAGTCCTTACTTACCTACAATTCCTTTAATAAGTGCAAAGATTTGGGTTAGTTTTTTATACTTCGTAACCCAAATAAGTATAGGTTTTTTTGCCTTTTATTACCTAAAAGAAAGAGCACAAATTAGAAAATTTACACTTTTACTTGTGGTCGCTGCTGTTCTTTTAGCATTTCTTGGCATTGTACAAAAAGTTAATTATGTCCCATCGGATAATTTGAAAGAGATTTTTGGTATTTGGGACACCCCAGAACCTAGGTATTTTTATGCAAGCTTTACCTACAAAAATCATTGGAGTGCCTACGCAATACTTATTATCTCTTGTCTCTTCGCTTTAAAAACCAGAGAGAGTTTGAGATGTAACCTTTTTAGAAAAAATGATTTAAAAAGTATTTTTTATTTTGTCGGTCTTGGTATATTACTTATATCGATTCCGCATTCTGGATCTAGGTCTGGGATCGTTGTTTTATTGTTTTTGATAATTTTACTTACTTTAGTTCTGTTCAAAAAAAATATTTTAAGATTAAAAACACTTACGGGTTTATGCTTGGTTATTATCATGTCATGCCTAGTTGGTTTATTTCTTAATAAAGAAACCACCAAAGAAATGCTTTCAAACACCATTTCTCAAATTCAAAATGAAAAACCACCTCTTAGATTCCTTTTATGGAAAGATCTTGTTGGTCAAATTTCAAAAAAAACATTTTGGGGCTATGGTTACGATTCGTATGCTACAATTAATCCGATTTTTCAGTCTAAAAAAATTAGGGATCAGCGTACAATTGGTCTAGCAAATGCACATAATTCCTACATCCCACTTATCGGATATGGCCATAGTGATATTCTTGAATGGATAAGTGAATTTGGTTGGGTTGGTTTATCATTTTTTATTTTACCAGTAATTCTCTTAATTTGCCGAAATTTGTTTTTTTCAAAATCAATTTTTTCTCAAATAATTTCGATTGGGGCATTATCTTTTTTACTGTACTGCTGCTTCGATTTCCCAACAAGATCTCCGGCTTGCCTTATTATTTTTTCTGTAATTGTAGGAATATCTTCAAAATATACCAATCTGAGTATCAACAAAAAAATTTAGTAAAATTCTATTGCCAAAAACATACTGTTATATTCAAGTTGTAAAAGTGCCCTCCTTTTCAGTTTCAGTTAAATTTTTATTTACCGCTGCAACCTTCGCAGTTGTGCCCTTATCTGGTAAATCCTTAAATTCATCTTTAGTTGAAAGTGCTATTCTTGTTAACATCAATGCATTAAAAGAAGACAAGAATGGCTTTATTTCTCAGAGAAGATTGTCTGAGATTGATCAGTCATTACTGGAAGACTCCATTTACGAAGATGATCTTGTAATCCCAAAATTAAACTCAGATTTAACAGAAGGAATGAAAGAAACTTTCAGTAGTTTTGGAGTAGATCAATCAATTGAAGCATTTTCCCATGCAGTAGATTATTTGTCGGATAAAAAAATAGATTTCTCTTTAACTGACCAAGAATTTTTGTCGGGTTTAACATCTATTATCAAAGCTTTTGCCGAAACTTTCCCCCAAGATGAGCAAACAAAAAAAATACCCAAAGAGGTCTTCAGCTTATTGATTCCTGAAAAAATTCTTAATTGGGGAGGTGGAGCACAATCTTGGGGTACGAAAATTACTCAATCCATTATATCTACTATCCCATATACGGATAATATTGCGAATGAGGTCCAACTGGAAATCTTCTCCGAATCAATTATTGAATCAACCTTGGCTTTTTACGAAAGTGACAATCCATTGTTAATTGAAGTAGGAATCTATCCGGGAATTGAATCGATTGTAAACGATGGAACACCAAATACCACAATGATGTTTGATGGCGAACTGGAACAATTCATGAAATTTGATCCTAACAAAACTGAATTCATTAAATCTGTAACATATGGCATGTCCACTGCGATATATACTAGCTCCTTAATTAATACTAACAACCTAGACAAGTACTCTGAATCTTTATCGACTGCCGTTATTGATGGTGCATTTTCTTTTATAGATCGCCTAGAAAGTGAAAATGTTGGCGATAACCATAATTTTTTCGTGAATGAGATAACCAAAGTTATTTCTAACGGATTACTCCTAGGTGCTGTATCTTCTTTATCACGGGACGAAGACAGTAACAAGTTGGAACTTCCTGCGGATGCCGCCAAATCCTTGGCAAAGCATTTGGCTTTTGCATCGATTAATAAAACTTTAGAACTAGGGAAAGAAGATAATTGGGAATTGAAGAGAATTGCGGAAGCAACAGCATTTGGAAGTGCTACTGGTGCTCAATTAGCTGCGGTTCTAGATAAGTCCATTGATTACACTGAAAGCTGGGAAAGCTATGAAAGAAAACAGTTAGCCAAATCTACCGCTGAAGGCAGTGCACTAGGGTCAACAAGTGCTAGAATAGGTAGAGCTAAAGGAGACTTAGGAAACGCGACCAATGAGGAAGAAAGCTTACTCATTGCTGAGAATGCAAGGAATGACCTGCTTTCAATTTCTCAACACAGCTCTATGGGCTCGTTAATTGGTAATGTGGGCATGTCCGTTTATTACCCAAATCCGATGGATAAACTAGCCCTTATAAACTTTGCTGCCCAAGGTGCTACAACAGGAAGTATATCAGGAACAAGTGATATAGATCTAAAGAGGCAAACATCTACTGAAACTTTTGATGTTGAGATTGCCCGATCTAGTACACAGGGAGCTTCCTTTGGTGCTGTCTTTGAAACAGTCGCATTAACAGACGCCAATCCGAAAGACTTTTCTAACGATATTACAACAACTTCCGTTGTCCAAGCAGTAACTTACGGGGCCACCTATGGGGCAATCACTGCAGGAGATGATAATGATGCACCTGTTGCTGATGCACTTGTGTTCAAGCAAGCTACCAAACAAGGTGCAATAGAAGGTGCTCTCAGTGGAGCAACCTTGGGAACTGGCGCATCTGAAGAAAATGTGGATGACATTGAACTCAGGGCAAAGTCTTCTATCATTAAAGCTGTTGCTGAAACCAATTCGCAAGCTGCTGCTAACGCGAGTAGTTCAATGGCTACAAAAGCTATCAAAACAAGCACTTCAGATATGCTCCTGCTTATGAAAAAATTTGGTATCAATCCACGCCTCACAAACCCAACTAGAATTTTCAATAAAAAAACTACAAAAAATGAGGAAGATGATTTTCTCTTCGAAGAAGAATTAAAAGTAGCTTCGCCGATCTAGTTCTCATTGGACATGTGGTTGTAAAACTACTACAAAGCAAGTCCACTTTTTTAAAACTTACTTTATGATACAATGAATAATTCTGATATAGGTTTAATTGGTCTTGCTGTAATGGGGCAAAATTTAGCTCTTAATATTGCAGATCATGGTTTTCACATTTCTGTCTTCAACAGAACCTTTGCCAAAACCGAGCAATTTCTTCAAAATAATAATCACCCTAATTTAGACGGCTTCGAAAATCTAAAAGATTTTGTGGAATCAATTTCTAAACCACGAAAGATCATTATCATGGTACAAGCAGGGAATGCGACAGATGCCGTTATCGAAGGCTTAACCCCCCTACTCGATCAAGGGGATGTAATTATAGACGGGGGTAATGCTAAATGGACTGATACTATAAGGCGTGAAAAGGATCTTGGCGAGAAGGGCTTTTATTTTGTCGGATCCGGAGTAAGCGGTGGTGAAGAAGGTGCCCGTTTAGGTCCTTCACTCATGCCCGGTGGAACCCTTAAATCATGGGATTTAATTAAAGATATATGGACAAGTATTTCCGCTAAAGTTGATGAAACATCAGGGAAGCCTATAGAAGGGGGCAAGCCAGGTGCTCCGGTTTCTGGGGGATTCTCATGTGCTGCTTACATTGGAGAAAATGGTGCAGGTCATTATGTAAAAATGGTTCATAACGGCATTGAATATGGAGATATGCAAATGATCTGCGAAGCTTATCACATTCTTTCCTCGATTGGGGGCATGGATTCCTATAAAATTGGGGAAGTTTTCAAACAATGGAATGAAGAAATTCTTGATTCATTTTTAGTTGAAATTACTGGTGATATCCTATGCCAATCAGATCCAGTAACGAATAAACCTTTTGTTGATATTGTACTAGATACTGCTGGTCAAAAAGGAACGGGAAAATGGACATCAGTGAATGCTCTTGATATGGGTGTGCCCGCTCCGACTGTCTCAGAAGCGGTGTTTGCCAGATGCTTAAGTGCTGTTAAAGAAGAAAGGGTTGCCGCATCTACGCAACTAACAGGACCTACTCTAGAAAATTTAAATGTAAATGTAGAGGAATTGGTTAAATCTGTAAGAGATGCATTGTATTGTTCGAAAATTTGTTCCTACGCACAAGGCTTTCAACTTATGAGAGAAGCTCAAAATGAATACAATTGGAATCTAGATTTTGGCCAGATTGCTCAAATATGGAGAGGTGGCTGCATTATAAGAGCAGCTTTCCTTCAGAAAATTACTGAAGCCTTTGAAAGAGATAAAAATCTTCCCAACCTACTCCTAGATCAGTATTTTAAAGATTGCATCTCCGAGTATCAACCGAACTGGAGAAAAGTTGTTTCAATGGCTGTGGCGAATGGAATTCCTACACCTACTTTTTCCTCTGCCATCGCCTACTATGACGGATACAGGGCAGCTCGTTTACCCCAAAACTTACTTCAGGCACAAAGAGATTATTTTGGTGCCCACACTTACGAGAGAACAGACCAAGATAGAGGGCACTTTTATCATTTGGATTGGCCGCATCCCAATAGGCCAGAGCGTAAAATTTAAAATTTCTTATTGGTCACTGTAGGCCAGTGAATTTCACGAAAAAGTTTTTAACCAAACAGTAGTCCAAGTCCTTGTTTGTTGAATCGATTATAAAATCGAACAAGTTGGCTTGAGCTATTTCTTGCTTAGCCGTTTGCATTCTCCGGTTGATTTCATCTTCTTCGTCCGTACCCCGATGTAATAACCTATCCTTTAAATCTTCTATCGACTTTGGCCGGACGAAGATACTAAGTGTCTGAAAACCCTTCGCTGCGGAATTGGAAACCATTTTCTGTATCGATTGAGCCCCATTTACATCAATATTTATTAACAAGTTTTTATCGGATGAAGAATCAAATAAAGACTTTTTCAATGATCCATAGTAATTACCATGGATCATTTCATGCTCAGCAAATTCATCATTGCTAACTTTGTCTAAAAAATCTTTGGGGGATAAAAATATATAGTCAACACCATCGACTTCGTTTTTTCTAGCGGGTCTAGATGTGGTCGTAATTAAACGATAAAGGTGCGATCCGAATTCCTTGACTAGTCTGTTACAAATTGTGGTTTTACCAACCCCTGCTGGACCAGAAATGATAATAATGTATCTAGCCATTTACCTAATAACTCAACGCCGAAAAACTTAAACCCAAGCCACAGACAACCAACGCAATTCCTAGATATTTGGGGCGACTTTTTTTACGATAGATAAAGGTTAAAAAATCTCTCATTCTGTATGGATAGGCGCCCAAGTATAAAGCTACAGAAATTAAAATGTAAATTACTGCGACCAAAAAAAGTCTAGCACTTGGTTCCTGCAAGAATGCAGCGTCTAACACTTCTCGGGAATACAGCAGGATCAATATAGAAAGAGCACGAACGGCAAGAAAATCCTTCGTTAAAAAGAAAGCCGAAAATAATATGCAAATTGAAATCAACACTATTATTGTTTTGTACTCTCCAAAATCCGCTTCACCTAACTGCATAACATGACCAAAAAGAAACCAGCATACCCCTGTGACCATAAGAATGTAAGCAAGCAATCTTGAGCGCGGAAATGAAAGAACTTTGGCCTGAACAAATACGTTGCTAGACAAAAAAGGGACTCCTAAAATAACAAGCAAAATCCCGGTGAGAATAGTAAATTCTGATAAATGCATGGTGCTATTGAATTAAATCGCCAAAAAGCGTATTGGGTGAAATGCGGGTTATTCGAACTATTAACATTTTACTTATCAACCTATCGGGACCAGAGAAAACTACTTTCCTAAAGCATGGAGTACGGCCAATCAAAAAGCCCTCCCCTTTTCGTGCTTTTCCTTCAACAAGAACCTCTAGGTCAGCACCTACTAGTTTTTCATTAGATTTTGTGGATTGCTGTTCTAACAAATGCAAAAGTTCTTGATTACGCTTTTCTTTTACACGCTGAGGAACTTGATCCTTAAGCCCGGCTGCAGGGGTTTCAGACCTTTCGCTGTATTTAAAAATGAAAGCCATTTCAAAGCCTGCTTCAACAAAAAGATTTTTAGTTGCCTCAAAGTCTTCTTCTTCTTCACCTGGATAGCCAACAATGACATCAGTACTTAATCGCATAGTAGGCTTAGAAGCTCTTAATTTTTTAACGAGATTTATAAATTTACTGCGTGTGTAAGGTCGGTTCATAGACTTCAAAATTCTATCAGAACCACTCTGCATTGGAATGTGCGCATGACTTCCGAGTTTATCTAGACGCGTAAATGCAGTGATCAAGTCATCACCAAAAGAAACGGGGTGAGGAGAAGTAAATCGAATACGTTTGATATCATCGATTGCATGAAGTTTATCCAACAACTGCACAAAAGGAGATTTATTATCAATACGCTTAAATTCACCTCTGCCATATGCGTTCACTATTTGTCCGAGCAGAGTGACTTCCCTGACCCCTTTAGAGGCAAGTTTCTCAACCTCAGCAACAATATCATCCATCGTACGATACCTTTCCTTACCTCTTGTCTTCGGCACAATGCAAAAGGAACAGTTCATATTACATCCCTGCATGATGGAAACAAAAGCAGAAACCGCTTTCACAGGTGAATCTAAATGATTTTTAATGTGATTTTGTGAATTAATTTCTTCATCAATATCAACAATAGGTGAAATGCTTTTAGAGTTTTGTTTTGTAAGTGTATCTAAATAATCAGGAATGCGGTGAAACTTTTGCGTTCCTGCTACTAAACTGAGTTTGGGCAAGGATTTTAAAAGATCTTTACCTTTATTCTGTGCCATACAACCCATGATTCCTAAAATAAAATTTTTATCTTTCTTTTTTTTAGAAAGTACATGACCTGCTTTCCCAATGGCTTTGCTTTCAGCTTGCTCTCTCACACTGCAAGTATTCAGCAGGACAATATCAGCTTCTTTCTCATTTTTTACCAAGGAATATCCGCGTTCTGTTAAACTGGAAGCAACTTCTTCAGAATCTCTTTCATTCATCTGACATCCATAAGTCTTGATATATACGCGGTTCATAATCTGGTAGAAAATATTACTTAAATTAGCTAATAAAACTCAACAGTCTTTCATAATTTTTGATAACGCGAGAGGTCTTGCCCAATAAAACATCGTATCGATTATGCCCATTAGAAAATAAAACACAATCAATACCTAAGTGTTCTGCAATCTCTAGATCATGAATGGTATCTCCTACCAGCAAAAGCTTATCATTCGTACACATAATATTTTGACGGTGAGCCTCAGAAATTTCCTTTTTTCCAGATGCACAGATATTTTGCACACCTGAGATGCTAGAAAAATAATTTGATAACTTATAATAGTTAACAAACTCGATTATGTCGCTTTCTTTTCCAGCAGATAATACAGATTGCTCTGCCCCTAATTTCATTAACTTATCTATAACACAAAGCACTCCTGAGTGTAAATTGCAGGAAAAATATTCTTTTTTGTAATGAGTAATGAACAATCGATTGATTTCATCATAACATTTTCCTGAGCAGGGTAATCCTAATTTCTTGTAGAATAAATTGACCGGAAAACTAAAATGTTCCCGGTAATACCTAAGATTGATATTTGGTAAGTCCCTCTTGAACAGTATGTCGTTAAGAATAAACACACAAAATTGAGCATCATCAACTATTGTACCATTCCAGTCCCATATAATGTGTTCATAATTCAAATTTGAATCCTTATATGCTCATTCTTAATTCTCACTAAAAAAAGGCAATGGAGAAAACATCAAAACAACTTGCTTATCGTTGAAATGATTACAAGGTAGAGTTTTAACCCAACATTTTATATGTCCAAACAAACACAGAACAAAAGCCAATCAAATACAAAAAATTCAGATTTAGATCTAGCCTTTCAAGGTATAAATAAAAAATTCGGTGAGGGAGCACTCATGAAACTTGGTGATGCCAAGAAAATGAATGTTTCCGTTATCTCAACCGGTTCTTTAGCAGTTGATTTGTCACTAGGGGCAGGCGGATTACCAAGAGGGAGAATTGTCGAGATCTATGGTCCTGAATCCTCTGGTAAGACAACCTTTTGCTTAAGCGTTATCGCTGAAGCCCAGCGCAAAGGTGGCAATGCTGTATTTGTAGATGTCGAACACGCCCTAGACCCAAGATATGCTAAAATTGTCGGTGTAGACCTTGATAATCTTATGGTATCACAACCAGAAAGTGGTGAGGATGCCCTTAATATCACAGAAACACTTATTAGATCGGGTGCAATTGATGTCATCGTACTAGATTCTGTTGCCGCTCTTGTATCCAGACAAGAGTTAGACGGTCAAATGGGAGATACTACTGTTGGACTACAAGCCCGAATGATGAGTCAAGCCATGCGTCGGTTAACCGCAGCTATTTCCAAAACAAATTGTGTATGTATATTTACAAACCAAATTAGAGAAAAAATAGGGGTAATGTTTGGAAGTCCAGAAACGACTCCAGGCGGTCGGGCATTGAAATTCTTTTGCTCTATTCGCATGGATATAAGAAGAATTGGGCAGATAAAAGAAGCAAATGGAACGGTAACTGGATCGAGAACACGATTAAAAATAGTTAAAAATAAAGTAGCACCACCATTTACTGCATGCGAATTTGACATTATGTACAATGAAGGAATATCAAGAACGGGATCTATATTAGACCTGGGAATTGAACATAATATTATTACCAAAAAAGGGGCTTGGATTTCGTTTGATGGCAACTTGATTGGACAAGGCCGGGAAGCAGCCAAAATAGCACTTTCTGAAGATCCAAAATTAATGGAACAAATTACTGAAGCAATTCTTGAAAAAGTTGAAGTATCTGTAGGTTCAGTCTTAGCTCAGGCAAAAGATGATGATGCTGAGTAAGTAAATCGCTGAATACTAATACATGACTGAAACGATTGTTGCTGTAGCAACACCGCCAGGTGAGTCTGCCCTTGCTATTTTACGCTTAAGTGGTGATCACTGTTCAAAAATTACTCTTAGTTGCTTTGACACCCCCTCCCCTATCCCTAGGCATTCCTATGTGTCAGAATACAGAAATTCAGCAGGAGATTCGATTGATCAGGTCGTTTGGTGTTTTTACCCCTCTGGTAAATCATTCACGGGAGAAGAAATGCTCGAGATTTCATGCCACGGAAACGAATTTATTATCAAAGAAATTATTAATGACCTACTTTCCTTCGACATTAGGGCAGCAGAACCAGGTGAATTTACAAAACGAGCTTTTTTATCCAAAAAAATTGATCTGACACAAGCTGAAGCAATCGCACAACTTATTTCTGCACAAAGTACAAGAGAAGCTAAGCTTTCAAAGAAAAACCTAGAGGGAAACTTGTCAGAAAAAATTCTAATAATTCAACAAAATATTCTTGGTATTGTATCAAAAATTGAAGCTTTCATTGATTTCCCGGAGGATGATATTGGCGAAAGACAAAGTGATATACTAATATCGCAAATTGCTGATATCGAATTTTTTACAAAAACACTTGCTGATGCCTATCACAGAAACTCTTCATTAATTTCTAAACGAAAAGTAGTTTTAATAGGCTCACCAAATGCTGGCAAAAGTACTCTCTTCAACTGTATAGTTGGCTATGACAGATCTATTATTAGTACAACGCCTGGTACGACAAGGGACTACATCTCACAAGAAATTATAATCAATGATTCTAAAATTGATTTAATTGATACAGCTGGATTACGAGATACCAAGGAAAAAATTGAATCAACCGGGGTTGATAATACAGTTAAACTACTAGAAAAAGCAGATGTTATTATTCTAGTGCTTGATGTTTCACTGCCCTACCCTTCTTGTATTTCACAATACACAAAAAATAATCTCAAAAGTGAAAAATTGATTATCGTTGAAAACAAGAATGATTTAAATCGTGAAATATCAACAAAGAATTATCCTCAAAACTTTAAAACAGTTAATATCAGCGCTAAAGATAACAAAGGTATTAACTGCTTACTTGATGAATTTAATAATTGTATTATGTCTCAAAACAATTCTGACAATAATGTAGATATTCTAATCAATTTACGTCAATATAACTGTCTTTCTAATGCTTGTGAATATTTCGTGAAAGCACGAGCTATTCTTGTGGATTGTGATGATTACCTCTTAGCTTCTATTGAGTTAAACGAAGCACTTATTCAAATTGGTGAAATCATAGGTCATACAGACAATGAAGACATGCTCGATAAACTGTTTAAGAATTTTTGTATCGGGAAATGACTGCTTCAATTGGTGAAACAGAGCATTGTCCATTCGATGTAATTATCTGCGGAGCAGGTCATGCTGGATGCGAAGCTGCCCTTGCATCCGCAAGGCTTGGCTCAAAAGTTCTAGTACTCACAGGCAATCTTGACACGATTGCTCAGATGAGTTGCAACCCGGCAATAGGTGGACAAGCAAAAGGTCAAATTGTACGAGAGATTGATGCACTGGGTGGAGGCATGGCTTTAAACACGGATGCATCAGCAATTCAGTACAAATTACTTAACACTTCGAAAGGTGAAGCAGTTCAAGCACCTCGTGCACAGTGTGACAAAAAAAGATACCAGCTAAGAATGAAGCATATTCTTGAACTGGAAGAAAACATTTCGATTTTTCAGGGACTTGTGCATGGCTTACTCATAAAAAAAGGTAAATGCATTGGTGTTAAAACCTCGATTGGAATTAAATTCTTCGGAGCAACAACAATCGTAACTACCGGTACATTTCTTCAAGCATTAATGCATATCGGACAGGAGAAAAGCAAGGGCGGAAGACTCGGGGATCATGTTGCTACAGGCTTATCAAAAGATTTCATTAAATGTGGCATTAAACTCGGGAGATTTAAAACAGGAACACCTCCACGATTGCATGGCGGAAGTATTAACTTCAGCAATTTAGAAAAACAATCAGGGGATACAATTCCAACGAAATTTGCTTTTTATGATACAAGACCACAAGAAGAATTGTTCCATGTGGAACAAAACTCACGATGGTTCCATGCGGAACGTAAACCATTCATGCCAACGCAAGTTGATTGCTTCGTATCAAGTACTCAAAAGAAGACAAAAGAAATCATTGAGGCAAATATTCATTTATCACCTCTATACAAAGGTGACATTGTTGGTACTGGTCCAAGATACTGCCCTAGTATTGAAGACAAAACAGTTAAATTTAATCAAAAAGATAGTCACAAGGTTTACCTTGAACCCGAAGGTCTTGACACGGATGAATGGTATATTAATGGGCTCTCAACTAGCCTCCCTTTTTCAGTACAAAAAGAAATTTTGAAAACAATTCCTGGATTAGAAAACACACAAATACTCCGCCCCGCCTACGCGGTAGAGTACGATTATGCACTTCCGACTCAACTATCGTTTTCACTTGAATCTCTTAAAGTAGAGAATCTTTTTTTTGCAGGCCAAATTAATGGTACATCAGGATATGAAGAAGCTGCCGCACAAGGCCTTGTTGCAGGTATTAATGCCGCACAAAAGTGCAAAGGATTTGATCCTGTTCAATTTCATAGAGATGAAGGTTATATTGGAGTATTAATAGATGACTTAATTACCAAGGGCACGAATGAACCTTACCGAATGTTTACTAGCAGAGCAGAATATCGCTTATTGTTCAACCATGGTAGTAGCGAACTTAGGTATCTCAAAAAGTTAGTAGATCTGAACCTTGTTTCACCAAAAAGATTAGAAAACATTTTATTAAAAAAATCGTTGATTAATAAATGGTTCACCAAAGCTAGTACTGAGAAATTTTCAGGTAACGATTCCTATGCTGATTTATACCGAAAGGGTAGGGCAGACTTGCAGTTTAGTCCTGAATTCTCTAAACTAAGCCCTGAAATTAGAAGCGAAGTCCATTATCGTATTAAATATGATGGTTACCTTCACCGTGAAACCAAGAACATTACTAAAATGAAAGCTGCAGAAAACATCAAAATTCCAAAGGATTATGATTACTCTACAGTCCCGGGTTTAAAAAATGAATGCCTGCAGAAACTCACTAATATTCGTCCTGAAACACTAGCACAAGCTTCCAGAATCCCAGGTGTTAATCCTGCCGATGTAAATGTTTTAATGGTGATGCTCTCAAGGTAATCTTATGATCACCCCAAATGATTTATTACTACATAGAGCACAAAGATTGCTCTTATTAAAAAAAACAATTCACTCTTTACCTAACATAAATTGTGACAGTTCAGAACTCTTAAACTTAGAAATTGGATGCGGTCATGGTCATTGGTTGACATCCTTTGCAGAAATAGCCAAAGAAAGAAAATTTATTGGAATAGATTTGATTACTAAAAGAATAGCAAAAGCTAATCAAAAGGTTTCCAAAAGATTATTGAAAAATATTTCTTTTCTCAAAGCAGAAGCCACAGAATTCCTTACCGCATTACCTCTTAATATTTTGTTACAGGATTGTTTTGTGATGTACCCGGATCCATGGCCAAAAAATCGCCATCATAAAAGAAGATTAATTAATCAATCATTCTTAGATTTACTTGCAGAGAATTGTACTAACACTTCTAAATTGTATTTCATGACAGACCATTTGGATTACTTTCGTTGGTCAAAGCAAACAATTTCTAATTCCAAACATTGGAATATTACGTCGGGTCAATGGCCTCATGTTGAAACTAGTTATTTTCAGAATTTATTACCTAAAAACACTTTTTTGGTTGCTGATAGACTTTATTGATAAGTAAAACTAATATATGCAGTAAGGTTTCATTAGAGATAACAGCTTTTATTTTTTTTTACATGTTGATGTTTGACCAAAGTCTCATGATTGCCTATAAGGTTTTAATTTTATTTTGAGGCCATTAGCTACATTTATTGCTTTGTTTCTTACCACCCACCATCTATCAGCGGCTGGTGATGGCGTGCATTTGAAAGCGGATTCATTTTTTGAGATTGCTGGTCTACCGATCACCAATTCGATGATAACTAGTTGGGTGGTTTCATTGTTCATCATTATAGCGATTAGGATTCTCGTAGGAAGCCCACAGCTCGTTCCAAATAAGGGTCAAATCATCGTAGAATCCGTTGTCTCTGGCTTGCGTGGAATGCTTGAGCCAATAGTTGGAAAAAAAGTTTTCTTTCCGTCCTTTTGGTTATTAAGCGGATTGTTTATTTTCATCATCATCCAAAATTGGTCTGGTCTCCTACCTGGTGTTGGCACCATTGGTTATGGTTCTATTATTGATGATCACTTTAGTGTAAACAAACCTCTAATACGTCCCGGTAATGCCGACATCAATATGACATTGGCACTATCATTGGTAGCTAACTTATTTTGGGTATACTTTATCGTTAAATACGCAGGTTTAAAGGCTATTGTTAAAGATTGGTTTGGAAACAAAGCAGACAAAAAGGAAGTTCATATTTTAATGTTCGCTGCCCTGTCTCTAATCTTCATCGCAGTCGGATTTATTGAGGTTCTTTCCATCGTTTTTCGCCCAGTTTCCTTAACCTTCAGGTTATTCGGCAATGTTTTCGGTGGAGAAAGCTTACTTCACAGCATGTTTTATCTAGTTCCTCAAATAAATTGGATCCTCCCTGTTCCCTTTTATTTTATGGAAGTTTTAATAGGTCTTGTCCAAGCCCTTGTTTTTACTCTTCTAGTCGCCGTTTACATCGGTCTAATCTGCAACCATGAAGAAGGGGACAATCATTAATTTTCGTATCGTGACTATATACCAAAATGTAGGCGTGCGTTCACCATCATAAACTCAAATAAATACTAATTATGTACGATATACTAGCACAAGCAGAACAAGTTTCACAAATCACAGGTAGCATTCAAGGAGCACTCGGTTGCTTAGGTGCTGCAATTGGCGTAGGCATTGTCGGAATGAAGGGCGTAGAAGCTGTCGGACGCAACCCAGATGCTGGCGGAAAGATTCTCGTTCAATCTATCCTCGGAATGGCGTTGGCAGAAGCGGTAGCTTTTTATTCCCTCTTTCTATAATTTTTATCTGGAGAGGGCATGAGTACATTAGCTAGCATTACTGATACCGCTCAAGATATCGCTGATACCTTTGGTGTCGATTGGCCAATGCTTATTGCCCAATCCATTAATTTTTTAATTGTTGCATTTGTCATATGGAAATTCGCTTTCAGCAATGTACTCTCCACAATCAAAGAAAGAGAGAAACAAATCGCAGATTCTCTTAAGAATGCAGACCGAATTAAACTTGAATTAGAAGAAACTGAAAAAAAACAGCAGGAAACACTTCAAGAAGCTTCCCTCTCTGCTAAGAAAACAGTTACTGACGCCCAAGACAAAGCAAAGGCATTTATTGAAGGGCAAAAGGATGATGCGCGTAAGCAAGCAGAAGAAATCATATCCAAAGCCAAAATAGCTATGGATCTAGAACGAGAGAAAGTTCTTAAAGAGGCAAGAGAAGAAATTGCCTCTTTGGTAATTCTAACCACAACTAAGGTCCTCCAAAAAGAGTTAAGTGAAGATGATAGATCGAGATTTTCTCAGTCAGCTATCGAAAATTTAAATCTTACAAAATAGCTTTTGTTTTCACTGATGACTTCCTCTTCAAAACACAAAAAATTAGCGAAAAGCCTTCTCCAATTTTCCTTGAATGAAGAAGGTCATATTGTTGATTCAAAGATCGAGGAAATACTCAGCTCCCTAAGATCATCCAACCCTTCAGGATTAAAATCTCTTTTAAGATTTTTCTACACTGAAGTTCGTCGTTACGAATACACCTACCATGCTATTGCCGAAATTGGGTGCAAAGATGAGCCTAATATAACAAATTCGATTGTTAAAAAACTTGAAAGTGCTATCGGTAAAAACATTAAGCTTACCGTTATCGAAAATCCCCAAATCATATCTGGTTGCAGAGTCCGCCTAAAAGACGATGTTTATGAAGATTCTCTTCAAAGCAGGCTCCAAAACCTTGAAAAATCATTTCACTAATCGACACACATAAACCATGAGTTCTATCACTGATCTTATCCGTAAGGAAATTGAAAACCTTTCTACCGACGCTACCCGTACAAATGTCGGAACCATTACAACCCTTGCAGATGGAGTTGCAAAAGTTGAAGGGCTTTCAAAAGTCATGTTTAATGAAATGGTGGAATTTCCTAATAATATTTTAGGAATTGCTCTGAATTTAGAGGAAGATTCTGTTGGCTGTGTTTTGCTTGGAGATACAAGCTCGCTTAAAGAAGGTGATGAAGTTCGTACTACAGGTAAATTACTTTCGGTTCCTGTGGGAAAAGCATTGCTTGGCAGGGTAGTGGATGCGGTGGGTAGACCAATAGATGATAAGGGCACTATCGATTCAGACCAAAGCTCGCCTGTTGAAAAAATTGCGCCCGGTATCATTCCAAGAAAATCTGTAGATCAACCTTTGCAGACAGGGATAATGGCAGTTGATTCAATGGTACCAATTGGAAGAGGGCAACGGGAACTAATCATCGGTGATAGATCAACAGGAAAAACTACCATTGCTATTGATACGATCATCAATCAGGCCAAGATCAATAAACAAGGTGAAAAATCTGGAGACCCTAACTTTAGAGCTGTTTACTGTATTTATGTAGCCGTTGGACAAAAAAACTCCAATGTTGCGAGAACAATTAAAATACTCGAAGAAGCAGGTGCCCTTGAATATGTAATTATTGTCTCAGCACCAGCAGCTGACAACCCTGCTAATCAATATCTTGCCCCTTACTCTGGATGTGCAATGGGAGAATGGTTTATGGAAAACGGGATGGACGCCCTTATCGTTTATGATGATCTTTCCAAGCACGCTGTTGCTTACCGGCAAATTTCTCTCATCTTAAAACGTCCCTCTGGAAGAGAAGCATACCCCGGAGATGTATTTTATCTTCATTCTAGACTTCTCGAGCGTTCGGCTCGGCTTAATGAAAACAGCGGTAATGGTTCCCTCACTGCTCTTCCAATTATTGAAACCCAAATGGGAGATGTTTCTGGGTACATTCCAACCAATGTAATTTCAATTACGGATGGACAAATTTTCTTAGAAACAGATTTATTTAATAAAGGTATTAGGCCAGCAGTCTCTGTTGGGTTATCCGTTTCTCGGGTTGGTTCAGCTGCTCAAATTAAGGCCTACAAAAAGGTTGCAGGGAAAGTTAAACTTGAGCTTGCCCAGTTCCGTGAGCTTGCCGCTTTTTCACAATTTGAATCTGACCTGGATGCTTCGACAAAAGCACGACTTGACCGGGGTGCTCGTATCGTTGAAATGTTCAAACAAGGTGCCTATTCCCCCATACCTGTTGAAGTACAATCCGCAATTATGTGGGGCATGCAAAATGACTTCTTTGACTCTATTTCAGCCCAAGACATCCAACGGGCTGTCGAAAGCTTAAAGGAGTATCTTTCAGCTCAAGGAAAAGATGTTTGTGATGAAATTTATAATTCTGGAAAGTTGGAAGATTCAACAGTCCAAAATCTTCGAGTTGCTTTTGAAGACTGGAAGAGAACTTTCGCCTAAACTTCTATAGTTTTACAAGATGGCCTCTTCCAAAGACATTCGTAACAGAATAAAGGGTGTTAAAAGCACGCGTCAGATTACGCGTGCTATGCAGATGGTAGCCACATCCAAAATGAAAAAGGCTCAGGATAGTGCAAAGTCAGGAAGACCTTATGCATTACTCCTATCTGATATTATTGTATCCATCGCAGATGAATTTGAAGAGTTGACCAGTGCCCATTTTATTCAAAAACCGATCAAACATAGAGGTATATTGGTTATTGGAACGGATAAAGGCCTTTGTGGTGCACTCAATGGAAATCTATTTAGGAAATTATCGGATATTGAAAGTTCTGCAAAGTTTGTAGCGGTTGGAAAACGGGCCACTCAATATTTAAGTCGTTCCAGAAAAGACTTACTCGCAGATTTCACCTTACCAGATAAACCAACTTTTAATGATGTCAGAAAAATCGTAGATTTTCTTCTACGAAGTTACGATGAAGGTCGTATCGACACGATCGAAGTACTTTTCACAAGTTTCATTAATACCCTCCAACAAGAGCCTGAACTTGTAAGATTATTTCCACTCAATGGCCTTGATGAGATGAACGAGAAGCTTCATCAAAGATTTGGGAGTTTGGAACATGAAGTTCCCAAAGACAATCGAGAGATCTTAATTGAAGATAGAGACAAAATTTTATCTGAAATATCTTCACTTTATTTAAAACAAGAAATATTTCAGCTTATTTTGGAAGCGCAAGCCTCTGAACACAGTGCCCGAATGGTTGCAATGAAGACAGCAACCGATAATGCTGGAAATCTTATCGATGATTTAACCCTGCAATACAATAGAGCGAGACAAGCTGCTATCACTCAAGAAATTCTTGAGATTTCTGCTGCTGCCTTCTCTGATTAATCCCCTCTCTCTGCTACCACCATGGAAAATAATAACTCAAAATCCGGAAAAATTATTCAAGTAATTGGCGCTGTTGTAGACGCTGAGTTCCCCGAAGGAGCTACCCCAGAGATTTACGATGCTCTGGAAGTGTCCTACAAATTTGCGGATTCCGATTCTGAAAGAAAGCTTGTGCTAGAAACACAACAACATCTTGGAGATAATCGTGTTCGCACTGTTGCAATGTCCTCAACTGAAGGAATTGTCAGAGGGATGGATGTCGTAAATACAGCTGCTCCCATCTCGGTTCCGGTTGGCGAAAAAGTACTGGGTAGAATTTTTAATGTCACCGGCGATACTGTAGATAATAAGGGACCTTGTGGAAACGAAGAGATTCGCCCTATACATCGACAAGCACCTACCTTGATGGAACAAGATACGGAAGCAAATATCTTAGAAACAGGTATTAAGGTGATTGATTTAATCTGCCCATTTATCAAGGGTGGAAAAGTTGGTGCTTTTGGTGGTGCTGGGGTTGGTAAAACCGTGGTTATTATGGAACTTATCAATAACATTGCCAAAGCCCACGGTGGTTACTCTGTTTTTGCAGGGGTAGGGGAGCGTTCTCGTGAAGGGAATGACCTATACCAAGAAATGTCGGAAGCCGGTGTTATCAACCAAGAAGATATCTCTAAATCCAAAGTTGCTCTAGTTTATGGACAAATGAACGAACCTCCAGGAGCCCGCATGCGAGTTGCCCTTTCTGGTTTGACCATGGCCGAGTATTTCCGTGACGAGATGGGCCAGGATGTTTTGCTTTTCGTGGATAATATTTTCCGTTTCTCTCAGGCAGGTTCTGAAGTATCCGCTCTTTTAGGCCGTTCACCATCGGCCGTTGGATACCAGCCAACCTTGTCAGAAGAAATGGGTAATCTACAAGAACGGATTACATCCACACACAAAGGGTCTATCACTTCCTTCCAAGCTGTTTATGTACCGGCTGATGATTTAACTGATCCGGCTCCCGCCAACACATTTGCTCACCTAGACTCGACTATCGTTTTGGAACGTTCCATTGCTGAGCTTGGCATTTACCCAGCCGTTGACCCCTTGGCATCCGTATCCAATGCTTTGTCACCTGACATTGTTGGCGATGAACACTTTGGTGTAGCTCGGGGAGTACAAGAGGTTCTTCAGGCGTACAAAGACCTTCAGGACATTATTGCTATCCTTGGATTGGACGAATTATCTCCAGAACAAAAACAAACTGTTTTCCGAGCAAGAAAGATTCAGAAATTCCTTTCCCAACCTTTCCATGTTGCAGAAGTGTTTACTGGTGTTTCCGGTGAGTATGTCTCGGTTAAGGATACAATTCGTGGGTTTAAGATGATTCTCGATGGTGAACTTGATGAAATTGAAGAAAACGATTTCTACATGAAAGGCGGCATCGATTCTGTTTTGAATCAGAAGGAATCATAAAAAACTTGTCAAATGCCTATTTCCTTAGAAATCGTTACTCCGAGCGAGGTAGTTTACTCCGAGCAAGTTGATCATGTTGTAATCCCTACATCGAGAGGAAAAATTGATGTTCTTCCTCATCATATTCCTATCATAGACACCCTTTCTGCAGGTGACATCAAAGTGGAAAAAGACGGTTCAACTCATTACCTAGCGGTTGGTTCAGGATTTGTTGAAGTCTACGCCGAAAAAGTTTCACTTTTAACGGACCAAGCTATTGATATTAACAATTCTGACGATTCAGAAATCGAAGAAGCGGTAAGTCGGGCTGAAGAAGCACTAAACGAAGCCAAAAAAAGTAATTTTGATCAAGCAAAAATTGACAAATTAGAGGCTGCGGCACGTTTTGCTTTTGCACAAAAAGTTGCAAAAGCTAAGACAAGGTAGCATCTTGACTGTATCTTTCCTTTTGTTAGTCTAACAATATTCCGGGCCCGTAGCTCAGTGGTTAGAGCAGGGGACTCATAATCCCTTGGTCCTCGGTTCAAATCCGAGCGGGCCCACCATTTCTTTTAATCAAACTGTCTAATTTTTATTCAGTTTGATTTTTTTTTGATTTAAGGCACAACAATTTCTATGTCATGCTGACATAAATTTATTATGAATATAGTCTCTGAAATAAAAAAATCCAAAGCTCTTGGAATTAGTAATGGTTACGAAATAGGCTCGGACCATTACAAAGAATTAGCAAACTACTCCAACCTAAAATTAGCCACACTTGGACTCCCGACAGTGGGAGATCAAACTGCAAACCCAGCCTTACGGTTGAGCAGGTCATTAGTAAAAGAATATCGTGAAAAAGTGAGGCTTTTAAGGGGTTACCTGTGCCCTGCGGATCAACGTATCCAAAACTTTCTCTCGTCTATCTTAGGTACAGATCGACCAAGCCTACCAACAGAATCTTTTGTTTTAGACAGGCATGGGCTTGCAAGAGTTACCTCCTTACCTCGGGATGGGAATAGCTTTACCTCCGAAATCATAAAATCCAAAAGGGTTGCGCAAGGGGTATTACATAACCCTTCTAGAGATCGGAGAACCACCTCCGGGGTCTTTCACGTTGCTGATATTGGACTCCCCGCTGCAGATGATAAGAAAGTTGTCCCTATTAATGCCGCCAAAGAATTGCTACGGATTGCACTCAATCCACCACAGGAAGATATGATTTTTCCTTTCGCTGCAAACGAAGAGGACCCTGCCAAGTGTTGGGTTTCGCTTCTGCTGAGACCGGTTGTCTGTCCTGCCGTAGAGGGTTATATTCGTGAAAAATCAATGGAAATACGTTTTTTCGCACCAGGCGGTTGTGTTGCAAACCTAGACTTTGTAGAAAGTATTTTTGGCAATGGAGGAGATCCATTCTTAGCTGAAAATGATTCGGGAATCGATATTGAGTCTTGGACCGGTCACACGGGCTGCGTGATTGTGGCTCCACACCTTGCAGGTACTCCTAAGCAAATGCTAAACCTTCCCAAAAAATCTGAAGCTACTGAAAGACAGATTCGAGACGGAATGTATATTGATGAACCCAATGAACTCTACAATGACGGAACTCCATTTAAACTAACCTTCAGGGATTCCAGTGGTATGGTTGTCACCGTGCTTGCAGATAATTATTTCGGGTATTGTAAAAAAGAGGTTAAAACTCAGATCAGTTTTTCTGCTAACCTTTCAGGTCTCGGTGAAGAAGAGCATGCTGGAGGTGCTGTCGTATTCCCAAGCTATGACTTGGGAGAAGAATTTGACCCGTTAGCTATTCTTCCCAAAACTCCGCATAAGCTTGAAGATACTATCACCACTCTTGGCTTTGAAAGCGTTGAATCATCGAACGGCACATTCTCTGACCCAAGCTTTTCTTCTGTCATTTTCATTCCAGAAAATGCAAGATTCAGTCTTAGGAAGCAGCAAGTCTCGTGGTTATACCATGGAGAAAATCATGCGATCAACCTGGTTCCAAACAACACATACATCCTTCCATCAGGCTATAAGGTCGAGATGAAAAAAGTGGAGAATGATGGTCCATGGAAACTTGTGGGCACTGTTGGGGAAGGATTTCTTTGTCACAAACCTTGTACCGTCTCCGGAGGAGGTAAATCAGAAATTTCCAAGCCACTTACAGACGCAATCGTAAGTGGTCCAGTTTTTGTAGCAAACTGGGAAGAAGACCAAAGGCAAGCAAATGAAGTCTTAACTAAAGATTACTCTCTGAGGTTTAGGGACCCAAACAGTCATACGGTTAGAAATCGATCTATTCTTGATCCAGAAAGATCTCTTGGCTCTGTCATTAAACTTCTGACACCATCTCGTTCTCTTTATACAGATGAATTCAATCAATGGCTTGAATCGATTCCCCAACATGTTAAGGATTTAGTTTTAATCATTAAGAGAAGATACCACGCAGATTGGGGAGATGATTGGCAAAAGTTTTTTAGTGTAGACTCAGTCAATGGACAGCCAGCCAATGAATTACGATTTAACGGTGACAAATTAATTACCAGACTACTTAGAGTCGGCTTTGACCAAAATGGTTCATGGCGATTATTTGCCCTTAGGAAAGATTTTATTCCGGCAGAAAAAGTACTTGCAGAAGATGATATTACCGCATCCACTGTCGCCCCCATTCGATTACTCAATGAAATTGGGCCAGGGACCTTTAAAGAATCCGCAAAGTTCGTCCATAATTGCGAGTATCGTTTATTTCAAAGACCTGATGATGCCATTCATCGAGGGTTTGATAAACAAACCGAAATAGATCTAGCGAGAAAAGGAAATTTTATTAGTAATTTCGAATGCTTGGATTCCGAAAATGCAAATGAACAAATAAACAAGACCTTATCTTTTGAAAAATATACCCAACCCATCCAAGATCTAATTCTTGATGCATCTAAAAAATATGGGGATGAAAGCTTATTTGTTTCCTCGGCAAATCCCCGAATTGTAGATGGTAAACCTACGAAAAACCCTCGATACCTTCAAACCAGACCTGACCTTCTGGATCCAATTTCTGTGTTTAAGGCACTTACTGGTACTCGCCTTCGCCGAAAACTTAATATTCAAAAATCAGTCTTATACCCTGTACGTTCTGTTTTGCCCGGCAGACGAAATAATCCAGCTGATCCAATTGCTAAGGTACGACCATTATGCTGTTTTGCTCCGATTCATTATCTTGAGTTACCAGAGTTATTTATAGATTTCATTGTATCCGTTACCGGCAAATCTCCTTCAACCACAGGAGCGGGATCGGAAGGGGCTCTTACCAAAGCGCCTTTCAATGCTTTACTGCCCATACACGACCTTAATGCTGCCCTCGTTTCTTATGCTGCCACAGGGCAGGGGGCCTTTGTTACTTCAGCCGGACATATTGGGCCTAAGTATAAAGTAAATCACGACATTAGCCTTCTCATACCAGAAATATGGAGTCGATTGCGGGATTATGAAAATGATCCACAAGATATGATCCAAAAGGGGTATTTGGAAAAAGTACCTTCCCTCGAGTTTAATGGGGAAAAACTGCCAACTGAATACCTTGGTTATCGAATAACCAATCGCTTTTCCCACGAATTCTTGGGGAGGATTTTTACCGATCCCACTTCTGTTCTTCCCAACGATATGATTAAGCCAGAACTTCAAGACAACAAAGAGTACGCTGATTCATTAAAGAACTTAGTAGAAGCAGGCCAACTTGTGGCAAAGCGCTATTTCAATGATGGCTCAGTTGAAAAAGCATGCCCTCCACTTAAAGCACTTCTCACTATTATGGCTGAAGGTCATTGGAAAGGGAAGGGGCTCATCGACCAAGAGTTTAGGGATCTTTTTGACCCCGAAGCTATTCTTCAGAGCACTTGGTATGAGAAGAGATTAGAAACTCGTATAGATATTACCAAAAAATATTGGCAGAATCGGATTAAATACTTAGAAAACTTTATATGTGATCATGCGAACCGAGATACCTGCGTACGCCTTAACATCTCAGAAAGACTTACTTTCTGTAAAGATGCATTGAAGAGGCTCGACAACAAAGAAGAGGCCATCTCAAGAATACATGGATGCCTGGGAACAGATCCATCCATCTACGAAAAATAGATCCACACAATAGGAATCATGCTGATTACAAATATTCTTATAATGTAAGAATCAGTTCCCCCGCTTCCACCTCTACTTTTATTTATTAAGCTGCTATCTTTATACCGCTTAACAGATGACCACTAAGGATTTGGTCTCTCCTCTTTCTGGCTAATTGTCTATTCTTCGTCTTCAATGACTTTCTTCGCCTCTCCGCAGTTACAGGGGATGGATAAACCGTGAAATGAATCCACCAAGTCCCATTGTTATTCCACAGGTGATGGTTCGGGTTTGATTCATCAATACGGAGAGCCAGTGTCTCATGGTAATCGATTGTATTTTTCATTGCGCATATTTCCTTTTGTAATGCGCGCTTACCTTTTTAAACATAAGGGAGAGCGCTATTTTCGGTTGAGCCAGAACCGCACATCCCGGTGCTTAGACCATGTACCACCGTAGAAGCTCTCGCACTCGGTTGGTAACTCCAAAAGGAGTTGTCTTTGGATGTAGCAAATGGCAGGATAAAAGAACAACCATACTTTAGTCGCCAAGCTATAAATTATGCAACTTTTTCTTGTGTCATAATCGGGTGTTAACTTACCACTTGTTTTCTAAAACTATTTTACCAGTTGCTTGACCACTTTCCCAACAATCATGAGCTTTACCAACTTCATCAAAAGAAAACGATTGCTCGTGAATGAGAGGGATGATTTTTCCTTGGTCTGCAAGGTTGGTAATTTGGCTAAGAATCTGGCCATGCTTCTCACGATATTGATTCCGCAATAGCGGGAGAAGCATAAATACGACATGTAAACTTAAACTTTTTACATGTACTAAAGTTAAATCATGACTGGCTCGAGAAGCAATAGAGACAACCGTTCCATATTCTTTTGCAGCTTGAAAAGATTGATCTAAGCAACCACCTCCCACCGTATCAAAGACAAGATCATACCCGTTTTCTTCAGGTAACTCAGGTCGAGATTGTTCATGGGTTTCATGTCTATATGAAAAAGTCTTATCTGCCCCTAATGCTTTTGCGATTTCTGCCTTACGGGCTGAGGATATAATTGTATGTATTTCGGCTCCAAGGGCTTTCGCTAATTGTATAGCCACATGTCCTACTCCTCCAGTACCTCCATAAATTAAAACTTTTTGATCACAGGAAACCTTACCTCGGTCTACTAACGCATTCCATGCCGTAATAGAAACGAGCGGTAGGGCCGCAGTCTCTAGCATTGACAGATTCCTTGGTTTCTTTGCTACAAGTCTTACATCTACCATAGCATATTCCACGAGCACCCCAGGCATATCTGTAAAGCCCCCGACACAGCCATAAATCTCATCTCCTACTTTAAAACCAGAAACTCCGGTTCCGACTTCAACGATAATTCCCGCGATATCACCATGCAAAACTCCAGGCAGTTTTGGGGAAATTCCCCGAAGTATACCACTTCTAATCTTGCAATCCACTGGGTTTACACTGGTTGCACAGACTTGAATGATAACTTTTCCTGGTTCTATCTTGGGCTTTGGGATTTCAGAAAGGCAGAAACTTTCAGGGCTGCCATGTTCTTGAAGAATAATTGCTTTCAATTTAATTTACAGTTTTCAGTTATAAGTAGCAAAAAGAAGATACCTTATTGATCCGCAATAAGGTAAGCCTGATCTTACAGGGATGCCTGTGAATGTTCTATTTTTTAAAAGCTGTAACCAAGAATTTTTCACTTGATTATCGGAACCAACACAACCAACAATTAACCCATGAGCTATAAAAATATAAATCGGAGAAATTTTTTACATACAACCGCCATTGGAGCAACCAGTGGTATTCTAGCCACCTCCACTGCTCCATTCACTACTAAAGTCTCGGCTCAGTCTCCATCTGATCGTTTACGGTTTGGAGCAATTGGAGTGGGGGGAAGAGGGGCAAGTGTTGCCAATAGTGCCCGTCGACTTTCCGATATTGTAGCCGTTTGTGATTTGGATACTCAAAGAATTGATCGAGTGAACAAATCCTTAGCCAAAGGTAAGGCAACAGGATATCAGGATTATCGAAAAATTCTCGACCGTAACGATATTGATTTCGTTACCATTGGCACCACTGATCATTGGCATACTAGAATCGCCATACATGCTATGCAGGCAGGTAAGGATGTTTATTGTGAAAAACCACTGACACTTACAATTGAAGAGGGGAAACAGATTTGCAAAGTTACCAAGGAAACTGGACGCGTTTTCCAAGTAGGTACCCAACAGCGAAGCGAAATGGGCCAAAGATTTCTAACGGCTCTCGGAATTATCCGGGAGGGAAGAATTGGTAAAATTAAGAAAATAACCTGTAATATTGGAACAGCTCCCGTAGGTGGACCTTTTAAAAAATCCACACCTCCTGCAAACCTTGATTGGAATATGTGGTTGGGCCAAGCCCCCCTGGTTGATTACATTAAGGAACGTTGTCACTACCAATTCCGTTGGTGGTATGAATACTCTGGAGGAAAAATGACGGACTGGGGAGCCCACCATGTTGATATAGCTCAATGGGCACTTGAACAAAATGGGGTAGGGCAGGGGGCTCTATCCATTGAGCCTATCGTAGGAGATTTACCTATTCCCTTTGTTAATGGAGTTCCAACCAAAGATAATTTCTACAATACCACTCACAATTTTCATATTAAGTGTTTGTTCCCTGATGAAGTGGAGATGCATATCGTCAGTAAATCCAAAGAAGGAAATGGTATACTTTTTGAAGGGACAAAAGGCTCGTTTTTTGTCACACGAAGTAAACTATTGGGAAAACCAATAGAAGAACTTATTGAAAATCCACTTCTACCAGAAACCATACTGTCCATCTACAAAGGCAAGAAAATCACCAATCATATGGAAAATTTCTTTGCCTGCATGAAAGATCGCTCCGACCCCATCTCTGACGTATACACTCATCATACTGCAATGACAACTTGCCACCTGGCCAACATCTCTATTCGGCTTGGAAGAAAAATTAATTGGAATCCAAAAACAGAGCAAGTGGTTGGAGATGATGAGGCCAACCAATGGCAAACCCGTGAGCAAAGAAAAGGGTTTGAATCTAAGGGATAAAGTAATTTAAATTTTTCTCTACTTTTTCTTATTTCCTCAATGTAAACTCTCTATTCTGCCAATTGCCCTTCAAACTTTTACTATTATAATAGTAGTTTGTTTAGTGAATTATTTTAATTTTTTAAACTAGCGTGTCCATGCACATATTAATGCTACCATACTTACTTGTATTCCAGTAGTCTCTCACAAAGGTTTTCGTAGTGGTCATGAGGAGAGTTACTTACTTTTGTTGGCGTCTTACCCTCAGCGGGGCCTTTGGGTCAATTGCACGCCCACTCTTCCAAAGGACGATGTGTTTTATATCATTTTGGGCTTCCGGGCCCTCCGTGCTGCGACCATTCTGCACATCGGCAGTTAGGTCAGCCAACAAGCGCTGGGCGATCTCGGGGTGGGTGAGGTAGTGATTGTTCTGCTCACTCGGGTCGCTCTCCATGTCGTAGAGCTGCGCTTCTGGTGCAGCTTCAAGCTGGGCGTCACTCTCTTTCGGGGACGACCAGCCTCCGGACCCTCTGGCAAGCAGTAGTTTCCACTTACCCTGACGGTAGGCGAAGTGGCCTGAAACCGAATGATGGATCACGCCCTTGCGCGTCGATACAATGGACTTGCCGAAAAGAGCAGGAAGAAAGCTCACGCTGTCTTCGGCGGATGATGGTGCTTTTTCTCCGGTGATCTCAGAGGCGGTGGCGAAGAAGTCGACCAAGGTAATAAGCTGGTCACAACGAGAGCCGGGCTCAACCTTACCCGGCCAGCGAACCACAAACGGCACACGGTGGCCGCCGTCCCAGATGTCGGCCTTGGAACCACGGTAGTGCGCGCTGACGTGGTGGCCTTTCTTACGCAAGAGGCCGATATTGGCTTGTTTCGAGCAACCGTTATCACTGGTAAAAATGAGCAGGGTGTTATCTGCAAAGCCGTTTTTTTCTAAGGCGTCTGCAATAGCTCCGACCGTCGCGTCGGTCTGCATGACGAAGTCGGCATAGGGGTTTAAACCGCTCTTACCCTGCCACTCCTTGGTGGGCACAATCGGGGTGTGAGGCGAGCCGAGCGGCACATAGAGGAAGAACGGCTGGTCGGGCGACTTGGAGCGTTCTTCGATGTAAGCGATGGATTTCTCGGTCAGGCGAGGCAGGTTGTGGATCTCATCCAGACGTTCGATGACCTTGTCATTCTCGATGATGGTGTCCATGTGGCCCGCATGATGGATGCCATGAAAGTAGTCAAAGCCACGATGGATGGGACCGTCAGGAATGGTGGCTCCGATAGGCGCGCGCCCTTCTCTCGAAGGCTTCGGAAGGATCGCTCCTGACTTTGGATCCTGATACTGAAAGTCCAGATGCCACTTGCCGAGGATTGCCGTGGCGTAGCCTTGACCCTTGAATAAGCCCGCCACAGTGAGTCGGTCTGGTGCAATCAGGCAAGGCCTGAAGCCGCTCACCACGCCATTCTGAAGCCGAGTCCGCCAGCTGTAGCGCCCGGTCAGCAAACCGTAACGCGTGGGCGTGCAGACTGCGGAGCCGGAATGGGCCTCGGTAAAAATCATGCCTTGCTTGGCGAGCTTGTCGACGCAGGGGGTTTTGATTTTGCCGTTCTCGGGGTTGAGGCATTGCACATCCCCGTAGCCGAGGTCATCGCACATGATGAGAACGATGTTTGGTTTTTCGGATGCGAGAGTGCTCAAAGTCGTGAGTGCGATGGCACCTAGTGTGACACTCAGGATTAGAAGTGGTTTCTTGCTCATGATACTGAGATTGTGTGGTATTTCTGTTTATAGTTTTCGGGACACATATGGAGAGTCACTATAAGAGGCACGGGTGCCTTGTAAACGATATCAGTTTTTAGATTAATCGGCGTTTGAGCGGAGAATAACTTCGCCGGCACAGCCGGTATCGCTCCGGAACTGGCTTGGCCGCATACGAAGACATCATATTCTACTCTCTCCGCTAAGAGGCAACCGAAATTTAAAAGCATAATACCGCCAACAAAAATTGTAGTTTTTCATATTTTTAAGTTGAAAATTCTTTAACGATCACTGCATTCGATAAGCGACTTAGGTAAGTCTAGATGAATACCTTGTAACAGAATAAATTTTAGGAGGTTGGGATCTTGACCTGCACTAAACATAAAAAAAATTTACCAGATTTACTCGAAAACATACACCCTGTAATGCGTATTTTTTATGTCGATTTGAGACAAATCAGAGCATATGAGACCTCAAAGGCTTAGAACCACACATGCAATCTTTTATCTCAACCGCATTTGCTTAGCGTTTCCTTCAACACAGATACCAAAAGCATACTCAACGCCACCACCAATACAAAAAAGGGGAGGGCAAGGGAAATTCCTTAAAAGGAAGGTAAGCATTTGCATCAAGCTACTGAGGGACAGCAAGATGCGATAGCACAGAGAACATAAATATTTCTAGCTAAATGGAGTCCACGCGGGATAGAAAAAGTAAAAGAATTGTAATTTTTAACCTCTGCTACCTAGGTTTTGTTAGGCTAGCAAGAAATTAAAAAAACAATTAAGGCTAGGTGAAACATAAAGATTATGTTTTCACTTTAGCCAATATTTAGGGTGAACCTCGGCCAATACCGAGCCACCACTGACAATTAAATCTTCTGTACTTTTGTTGCGCAGGGTCCTTTCTGACCTTGCCCAACCTCAAACTCTACTTTGTCGCCATCATTGAGCCCAGTTCCATCTGTTTCAGTATGATGGACAAACAAATCGTCGCCTCCTTCATCTTGCTGGATAAAACCGTAGCCTTTTTCTGAATTAAACCATTTTACTATTCCTGTGCTCATTATGTCTTTTGTATGTTTTATTAGTCTGTGCTGAAATAATTCAGCGAAAATAATTAGGGCAATCTATTATCTAACATTCTAGCATAGATATCCTTTATTAAGGAAAATATCCGCTGATTGATTGAAGGTTGAAGCTTTCATGAAACATTATCTTATACTGAGAATGGTCCGTATGTCTACTGTGTATTGTACTACTTTTAAGCTTTCTTTTTTTCATGTCTTAGATTTTGTGAATCTCCGGCATTACCACGACCCATCGCCTAGGGTTGGATCGGGGTCTCACTCTTCCAGCGACCAGATGAGGTGCGTTGTCAAGATTTCTTATCCAATGGCAAATCGTAATTCGTGTTGTGCCGGTCGGTAATAGACGCTGGAGTTGCCACCGTGTTCCCAACCGGAAAAACTCCTGCAGTCGAACAGGCTTGCAAACCCTGGTTCCGATTCTGACGCTTTTCCCTTTGAGAGGGCGAGAACCAAAGCGATGCAAATGATGGAGTAATTCTATTTCCGCTCCACTTCGTGCAAAATGTTAACATAAAATATTTATTTGTCAGCTCGGTTTGTATTTTATGTCAACTATAAGTGAAATAACGGGCGAGAGCGTACCACATCCACGAAGAGAAGGGCGAGCAACATGACGATTCCAGAGACCACCGGGAACATCGGATTTCTCACTCTGTTCTTCCCACGGCGTGAAGCAATAACCAAAACCAGTAGGCAAAAGAAATGAATCGGAGCAGAATAGGCAATGATGAACGCTCCCGGGAATTGGACCAATACAAAGAATACCAAAATGGCAGTAAACAGTCCCAAATAGATAGCACAGAACCGTGTTATTTTCTTCATCATTGCCATACCCAACGTAAAGGTCAGGCACGACGCGAAGCGACGTTGCCTGCACCGCCTTGTTGGGCTGTTGCCACTCTATTTCTTCGGGTTGTTCTTCTCATCGAAGAAGCCTGTGATTGATTCAAACGATTTTTTACCGTCCTCTTTGATGATGTTGACGC
>Ga0206129_10000272_pt1 | contig 85954 bp, 76 predicted proteins | sample Helgoland_Spring_8_FD_148616 | JGI IMG/M metagenome (GOLD analysis project Ga0206129, IMG submission 148616) | Pelagic subsurface seawater microbial communities from Kabeltonne, Helgoland, North Sea - Helgoland_Spring_Bloom_20160502_2 | ecosystem: Environmental > Aquatic > Marine > Epipelagic ... | reverse complement strand
GCGGCGGTCGATCTCCGCCGGCAAGCCGTCGGGCGTCGGCACCGTCGTGTACCAGAGCTTGTGCAGTTCTCCGTCCGCCGCAGCCTGTGCCAGGTCGGCGGCATGGGCCTGGCTGGAGAGTTCCAGACGGGCATGAGCGCCGTCGAGGGTGACGCTGGGGGGCCAGGGGGCCATGGCGAAATATCCTTCGGCGCAAAACGGTCTCCGGCCAATTGAGCACAGCGGGTCATTCGGGCCAAGGGGGCTTGCGGTCCGGCCGCAAAGCCTCTTCTCTGTCCCTGCAAGTGCGCGACCGGCGCAGGATTCCGGCGCAGGATTATCGAGATGAGGAAACAGCCATGAAGGGTCTCTTGGACGGTCAGATTGGCGTGGTCACCGGCGCCGGCTCCGGCATCGGGCAGGCAATTGCGCTCGGCTATACCGGACAGGGCGCGGTGGTGGCCGTGCCGGATGTGAATGCCCAGGCCGGCCAGGATACCGTTCGGCAGATCGCGGCGGCGGGCGGCAAGGCCATCTTCGTCGCAATCGACGTCACCGACCGCGCGGCCTGCGACGCGGCGGCGGCTTCGGTGCAGAGCCGGATTGGCCCGCTCCGGCGTGGTGATCTTGCCGACACCAGGCCCGCTGGATGCGGGAGGTGCTGCTGGAAAATGCGGAGTTGCCGCCCGTGCCTGAAATGAAACAGGCGATTGCCGAGCGTAAGGCCTGGTACGTCCGCCACTCCATTGAGGAGGAACATGTGCGCTATCGGGGCGGCCTGAAGCGTACGCTGAAAGACATGGTGAAACGCGCTGCCGGCGGGGCAGGCATGGGGAAGCCGGGCCGGATGCGGCACAAGCCTGGGGCCTTGCGGGGCTGAACCGGCCAGGGCGGTCCAAAAGAGTTCGGTCCATAAAGAGTTCGGTCCAAAGGAGTTCGGACATGACAACCGACCAGACAATCCTGTTTGCGGTGCTGGCGGCAGTTTTCGTTCTGTTGATCTGGGGACGCTGGCGCTACGACATCGTCGCGTTCGGCGCGCTGGTGGCGTGTCTCGTGCTGGGGGTTGTGCCGACGGACCAGGCGTTTTCCGGGTTCGGGCATCCGGCTACCATTATCATCGCGCTGGTGCTGATCGTCAGTGCCGGCCTCTCGGCCTCCGGCGTGATCGAATTGCTGGCGCATTGGACCGTCCGGGGCGGGCGGGCGCTCTCTGCCCATATTGCGGTGATGGGCGTGCTGTCGGCGACGCTTTCGGCAATCATGAACAATGTGGCGGCGTTGGCGCTGTTGATGCCGGTCGATCTGCAGGCGGCGAAGTCTGCCAAGCGCAGCCCGGCGCTGACGCTGATGCCGCTGTCGTTCGCCTCCATCCTGGGTGGGATGGTGACGCTGATCGGCACGCCGCCGAACATCGTCATCGGCGCCTATCGGGAAGATGCGCTGGGCGAATCCTTCGGCATGTTCGATTTCACGCCCGTCGGCCTGTCCCTGGCGGTGATGGGCGTGCTGTTTATCACCCTGGTCGGATGGCGGTTGATCCCGAAAGGTGCAGGCAGCAACGGCAAGCCGCACGAAATTATCGCCGTGCAGGACTATGTTGCCGAGTTGCAGGTGCCGGCGGATGCCTCCGGCATCGGCAAGACCTGGGCCGATGTGCGCAAGACGGTTGAGGAGGCCGACGGGCAGCTTCTGGGGCTGGTGCGGGGCGGCGTGCGCGTCCCAATCTATCCCGACTACACCACGCTGGAGGCCGAGGATCTGCTAATCGTCCAGGGCGGGCCGGAGGAGCTGGAGACCGTCGTCGGCAAGCTGGGCCTGATTTACCCCGAAGAATGGGCCGAAGAAGACCTGCTGAGCGAGGGCGAGCTGCAACTGGCGGAAGTGGTGTTGCCGCAGGATGCGCCGGTGATCGGCCAGAGCGCTACCACGCTCAACATGGGCGCCTTCAGTGGGATTCGCCTGCTGGGCCTGGCACGGCAAGGGCAACGGGTGCGCCAGCGCGTCCGGCACGAGCGTTTGCAGGCGGGCGACGTGTTGCTGCTGCTGGGGCCGGGCAGGGGGCTGCCGGATGCGATCTCGCGCCTGGGCGCCCTGCAACTGGCCGAGCGCGGCCTTCACGTGGTGCGGCGGGAGAAAGCCGGCCTTGCCGTGGCCTTGTTCGCAGCGGCAATCCTGGCGGCCAGCTTGGGGCTGGTCTACCTGCCGGTGGCGCTGGCAGTGGTGGTGGTGGCCTATATCGCCTTCGGCATCGTACCGCCGGCCAAGGTCTATACCTCGGTCGAATGGCCGGTGATCGTCTTGCTGGGCGCCATGATCCCCATCGGCGCCGCGCTGGAGGACACGGGCGGTACGGCGCTGATCGCCCAGGGCATCGTCACCCTTGCCGCCGGGCAGGATGCCTGGGTGGTGCTGGCCTTGCTGATGGTGGTGACCATGACCCTGTCGGACGTGATGAACAACACCGCCACCGCCGTCATCGCGGCTCCCGTGGCGGTCGAGATTGCGGCCAGGCTGGGCGCCAACCCGGACCCGTTCCTGATGGCGGTCGCAATCGCTGCCTCCTGCGCCTTCCTCACGCCCATAGGCCACAAGAACAACCTGCTGATCCTGGGCCCCGGCGGCTACCGCTTCGGCGACTACTGGCGCATGGGCCTGCCACTGGAAATCCTGATTGTGGCAGCGGGCGTGCCGCTGCTGCTGGTGTTCTGGCCATTGTGAGCCGCAGCGGCTATTGCATCGCCTCCGCCAGCGGGAAGGCAGAGATCTCACCGCCGGAACTCCGGAACTGGGCCGTCTGGCTCGCGCCTTTCTCCTTCGCCATCTTGGGCAGGGTATTGCGCACATAGTTCCCAAGATCGACAGCATCGATGACGTCCTCGTAATACGGTGCCTCGCCGTTCAGCCCGCGCAAAACCGCGGCAGCGAACACGCCGTTCGATCCGTCATAGCCATCCAGCGCCTCCTGCGTGCTGGAGGAAGCGGCCAGGACGTAATAGCCGGTCTCGTTCCCGATATTGCTGGCGGCCTCTGCCGGGAAAGCGCCGGAATGGCAGGTGTCGAGCATCAGCATGACATTCCTGGCCGGGACCGAGCCGATCATTGCCACCAGATCCTCCTGCGAGACCGCGGTTTCGGCGATCCGGTCCCAGGCGGGCACGTCGGATTGGACGAAGTAATAAAGGCTGGTCTGTGGGTCGATCACCCCGTGCCCTGCGATGTAGACCAGCACGGAATCCTCCGGCTTCGCGTCGGCGGCAATCCGGTCGAGCGCTGCGGTGATGTTCTGACGGGTGCCGGTCTCGTCCTGCAGCAGGGTGATATTGGCGTCGGCATAGTGCTCATGCGGTATGGCGCGCTGGACATGGGTTATGATCGACCGGGCGTCGGCGCCGGCGAAGGCCAGGCGCGGAATGCCCTCGCCGGTGTAACGGTCCACGCCCACGGCCAGCAGGTGCAGGGTCGGGCGTTGCGGCTCCGGCGGCGGCTCGCGGACCAGGTCGATGGTCTGGGATTTGCCATAGACGCCGTCATGGCGGTAGCCACGCACGTAAAGCGTGTTGGCGCCGGGATGCAGTTGCAAGACCCGCCGCCCCGTCATGGTGCCGCCGTCCGGCTCTGACCGGGCGTTCGCGGCCGGCTTGCGGCGAAGCGCCCGGGTTTGACCGGTGGTCTGGCCGTTGCGGAAAACGTCGATGGATTTGATGTCCGCGGGCGCTGCCGCGATGGTGAAGTGCAGCGCCACGCGCTCGGCAGCATGCGGCAGGGTGAAGGTCTCGACCTCCGCGCCCGCCGCCGGCGCGCTGTCGGACTTGCGGCGACGCAGCGCCCGCCGCACCTGGTTGGCGTCCCAGCAGTTTTGGTCATTGGCGCGGTCGTCAAGCGCGCAGACCTGGGTGATCTTGATCTCCGGCGCCTGGTGGATGACGCTGCCAAGGCCGCTGGCGCCGCCCGGGGCGGGGGGCGCGGCCTGCGCCAGCCGGCCCACCCGGCTTTTCATCAGGATCTGTCGGTGCCGTTCCCGGTAAAGCTGAGAGAATTCGATCCAGCGCGCGGGCTGGCCAAAGCCCCGGTTCAGGCTGAACCCGGCCAGATTCTGGCCGCCGGACTCGGCATGGGTGAAATAGCCGTCGGGGGACCAAAGAATCCATTGCCGGCTGGCGATATCGACAAACAGGGCCGCAACCTCTTCCAGCAGAGCCCCCTGCCGCAGCTCGTACCAGCGGATGGTGCCGTCACCGTGCGCGGCGATCAGGCGGGTGCCGTCGCTGCTGGCGACCAGCCCAAACGCCGCGGTGGCGATGGGTTTCTCCGCCAGCAGGCGGCCATCCCGGTGGTAGAGCCGGATGGCATAGTCGCCGCCGAGTGCGAAACGGCCGTCGGCCAGTTCTGTTGCGCTGCGGTTGAACTCCCCGGCCTGGATGCGCAGCGGCCGGCCGTTCAGCGCCGGGCTTTGCTGGCTGTTCCAGCCGGTTAGGCCCGCCGGCGGGCGGGCGTCGCTCATCCGCTCGCCCGGCAGCGAGCGGCCAAGCGACAAATCCCGGCCGTTGAAGACCAGGGTCTCGCCGCGGTACCGGTCGCCGGCGGCGAAGGTGACGATGGAGCCGTCCGCATTGGTGGAGAACCGGCGCCGGCTCACCTCGCGATAGTCGGGCTTGGGGCTGCGCCGGTCGAAGAGGATGCGAAGGGAGACCGGGTCGATCTTGCCGATGGCGGGGTCTGCGGTGGCGAAAAAGATGGCGCCGTCGGGGCCGCGTTCCAGGGCGGTGACGGCATCGGTGCCGACGCTGACATCGCTGAACCGGTCTGGCTGGCTGGGGTCTGGCCAGTGGCGAACGATCATATCCGGTCGCCCTTCCGCCAGCAGCGTGCCCCCGGCCCAGAGACCGCCGGCCTCATCCCAGGCGAGCGCCTCCAGCGTCGCATACGGGGCGCGTTCCATCGCGTAGCCGCCGACGCGGGTGAGCGAGCCGGTGTCCAGCAGGTCGAAGCCTGGCCGGTCGGCATAGCCGACGGCCAGAGTGTGGCCGTCCGGCGAGAACCGCACCTGGCTCGGCTGGCCGCCCGGCGTCTGCCAAACCAGCTTGCGGCTGAAATCGGCAGTGTAGAGATAGATGGCGCCCGATGCCGACGCGGCGGCCAAGCGGCCGTCCGGCGCAAACTCCACCCAGTTGGCCGCACCGCCGAAATCCTCGCGGAAGACGGTCTTCAGATTGGCCGCCAGCACCTGAATGCCGCGCGGGTTCTGCGAGTGGGCAATGGCGATGCGGGTGGCCTTGGGGTCGGCCGCCGGGCTCAATGCGATCTTGCGCACGATCCCGCCCGGTGCCTTTTTCAGGATGCGCTCGTAGCCGTTGGCGCGCGGCAGGACATAGAGATAGTTCCGCTCCGGCTCGTTGGCGCTGTTGATGTAGGCCGCGCCGGTGATGCCGGACATCAGCAGGTATTTGCCATCCGGCCAATAGGCGGCGGTGTAGATCGTGCCCTCCGCGTCCAAGTCCATGGGCACGCGAATCGTCTCCAGCAGGTCGCCATTGCCGGTTGACCAGAGCCGAACCGTCTTGTCGTCGCTGGTGGTGGCAAACACGCCGCTGGCCGGATCGAAGGCCAGATCGCGGATCGGCGCCACGTGCATGCCCATTTCGATGCGCAGGTATGGGCCTTCGGGCAGATCGGCCCGCGCCGCCGGCAGGCTCAGGATCGACAGGGCGATGGCCGTCACGAGGACCGCGAGCAATCGGGTTTGCAACAGGCTGGCTCCGGTTGGGCGCATGGCGTTTCATCCTGGCGAACAGACGGCGGGTCCGGTCGCACGCTGTTTGGCGTCGCTCCCGCCGCTGGCCGGGGCGGCTGACGGCGGGAGGGGCTTCGGGAGAGAGGGGCGGAGCGTCATGTCATCCGAGCGTGAAGCTGTCCTCGGCCGCCTCGCCCTGCTCGACTTTCCGCTCCACCTCGCGGGATTTGGTGCTGTTGGAGGTCACGACCTTGCGCGTGTCCTTGATCAGCTTCTCGTCCTCCACGATGATGCGTTCCTGGCCCTCGGGCGCGCCGACATCCTTCGGCGGCCGCTTCGTCACCTTGACGCCGGATCGGGTCGGGGCCTCTTCGAGGCCCACCTGGTCATTGTCCGCTGCCAGGCGGTTGTAGATGGCGACATTTTCGGACGAGCGGGTGAGCACGTTGTCGGCGATCTTCTTCGCGTGCGCCATGTCCTCGCGATATTTCATGCGGACTTCTTTCATCATCTCCTCGGCTTGCGGGCGGGTGATGATGCGCTTGCGCAGCTTGGCGCGGACTTCCTTTGCCTCGTTCTTGCGGCACTCGATGATGTGGTCGAGGGCGCGGGAAATCTTGTCGAGCTGTTCGTTTTCTTCGTTGACCCGCTTGATAGACTGGCGGGCCGTCAGGTCGCCGTCGCCGTTGTTCTTGCGCCAGAGGTCATAGAGATATGTGCCCGCAGCGCCGGCGACCGCACCGATTGCGGCTCCCGCCAGCACATTCCTGCCGGTTACCGCCGCACCGATGCCGCCAATCAGCGCGCCGGCCGCAACGTTGCGGACCAACTCGGTCTCGAAGGTGTTGCCGGATGCGTCGAGCTGCTTGCGCTCGGCATAGCAGGCATCGTCTTTGTTCGACAAATAGCCGCCCGGCAGAATGCTTTGCACGTTGCCGGTAACACCGGCACACGAGGTCAACAGGAATGACGACAGTATGACGGCCGTAACGGGACGGGCCGTCTTACGGGCAAAACCCGGAATAAACATGATACCTCCGACTTGTTTGATTTTCACGATGGTGGGGCCGCCAATCGGCCCGGGGGGTGTTTCCGGTCTCCTGGTCAAGGCTGCGAGGCCGACGGATCGGCGACATATCCGACCGCCAGCGGCGGGGGGATTTCGCGATGGCGCACGGCGAACACGAACGGGCGGTCGAAGCGGACCGTAATGGGTTGCTGCTGCAAAGATCGCTTTGCGACCGCTGCGGTGCCGACCGCCACTTCGGCCCCTTCCTCGTCCATCCGGAACCGGCAGGACTGCGCGATGGCAGCAAGGGCTGGCGGCGATCGGAACAGCCGCGACAGCGCGTGCCCGCTGGAGAACAGGCTGTCTGGGCCCAGATTCTGCAGGAGTTCGGTCAGATTCGCATCGCCACCGAACGAGATCCTTGGGATGGCGATATCCACAAAAGCCGGTGCGCGGCCCGCCGCATCCGCCGGTCGGCGCATGTCGGCCAGGATGGCCGGCAACACCTGTTGCAGGGACATGCCCTGCCGCGGGATCGCGGCGACGAGACTGAAGCGATCATCGCGAAACGGAATTTCGATCACCTCACCCCAGTCTCGCCACCCGTACCGCATCGTCCGGTTGGCATGCATCATTGCGACCGTGACCGGTTGGTTGTTCGGTGCGGCCGTGAAGGTTTCCTGCTGGGTCGCCAGCGGATCGAACGGTTCCAGCCAGGGCGCCCGAAACACCAGTGCCTGGGCGGCGACGGCCCGTGTCTGCGGCGAAATGCTTTCGAAGAAATGCGGGATGGCGCCGGCCGTGTTTTCTGCGAACCATTCGTTGATGCGATCGACCGCCTCCGGGCTGGCGAAATCTTCCTCGACGATCGCGGCCTGAAACATGGCCGCGAGGGCATCCGTGTTCGATTTGCCCGGGCTCAGACTGCCTTTTTGCACCCAAAGGCTGTTGGCAGAGATCAGTTGGCCGGATGTCGGCGGGCTCATTGCGCCATACTGGCCCACCACCTCGACCGGTGCGCCCAACTCGGCCTCCACATCTGCGAGCAGGGCGTCGGAGGACGCGGTCGCGATCAGGCCCAAGACCTGTTCGATGCCAAAGGGCGAGAAAATCACATTGCCGTTGCCCTCGCCGATCAGGCTTGCGGCGATGCGCTCGGCCAGCAGCGGTCGGTCGGGCGGCGGCACGGGCTTGGGTTGGTCTGCCGCGTTGGCAAGGCCGGCCGGCATTCCCGCCAGGAGGAGGGCGAGGCCGGCCAATGCGCCTTTGCGCAACAGCGGCCTGTGGGTTTGCCTGAGGCGGGCGGTCGAGAACATCATGCCGTCTCCCGGTTCTGACCGTGCCTAGGGCAGGATCGTGTAGTGGATAGAGGCAACGCCGAAGCGTGGCGCCTGGACGGAGCCGTCGAAGGCGACCACGCGTTTGCGCAATTGCTGGTGCAGATCGTCGGAGAAACTATCGGGCCCGCCGGTTACCAAAGCATCGACAAGCCTGCGTTGGTCGATCTGTCCATCCGTGACAACCGCAATCAGGCGATAGGCGCCGGGCGGCCCGCCCAACTCAAACCACGCATAGCCAAGCTCGGCGCTGTCAGGAACGGTGCGTTGCACACCCGCGGGAATGCGATAGCGCTCGATCTGGGCGCCGGGGTTGGGCAGCAACGGCGTGATGCCGCCGTCGGGGCCGTATTCGATCAGGATAAAATCCCCGGCCAGCTCGCTGGTCACGCGGAACCGGACGCGGTCGCCGATCCGCAGGCGCGGCCCCGGCTCGATCTGGATGTCCAGCCCTGTCGCAACCGGGCCGACCACGCCCTCTTGCTTCTTCCGCACCCGCTTGCCGGTGACAACGTCCGCCAGCATGACCGCAGCGTCGCCTTCCAACGTCGGCGTCAGGCCGGCTTGACAACGGTTGCGGTGATTTTCGCAGTATTCTGCCGATTTTGCCGTGACATAGTCCAGCAGTTCGGCGCCTGTGACGTGCGAGTCGTGGTTCGCATCCGCCTCTTTCGCAGCCAGTCCGTTGACGAACCGGCTCGTGAAGACGCCGCGATGCGTGGGCGCATCCTCATCCACCAGCGCGAACTGGCTGGGGCTGGTGGCGGTCCAGGTGACGATATTGCCGGGAATTTCCTCGAAGGCCGGCGCGGTTTTGGCCGAGCGCACGAGGCTTTGGCGGATCGGCATGGCACGGGAGAGGCCGGATGCCAGGGGCATCCGTGTGAACCGGGCGCCGCCGCCGGGGCTGATGGACCGCGTCATGGTGCCGGAATGGCAACTGTCGATGGTTGCCATCAGGCGGCGCGCGCCCAATGCCCCAAAGGCGATGCGCAACTCATCGTCGAGGATGGCGTTCTCGATCCGATCCTCCCGCTGGACCGCGTCTGCCGGGATCAGGATCTCATCGTGTTCGTCCGATTCGTCCCCATCCGTGTCCTTTTGATAGAAACCGTGGCCCGAAAAATGGAAGAACAGGCGAGCGTTCGGCCCACTGTCGCGGATGAGCCAATTGTTCAGGGCATCCAGAATGTTGGCCCGTGTGGCGTCGCGGTCGGTCAGGATTTTGATGTTTTCGGGGCGCAACCCGAACGTATCCCGATACAATCCGGCCATCAGTTCCGAGTCTTTGACAGAACCGCTCAGGTTCCACTCCTCGTTGACATAATCGTCGATTGCCACGATCAGCGCGCGTCCGGGGGCGGCCGGAGCCTCGGTCTCGTTGAAGGCATAAAGCTTGAGGTCGGGGATGTGCCGCCGGATCCACGGGATCAATGCCGAAACCCGGGTGTAGACATTCGGGGTGGTGCTGGTGCAGTCCTTGGCGCCGAAGCTGACCACGCCGACCTGATAATATGCCCCGTCCGGGCCCTGCCGCAGCAGCGGGCCTCCGGAATCGCCGCGGCAGGCAGATCCCACCCGCGAGCCTTGGGTGCAAATCATCGAGTCGATGATGGTGACGCCATTCCTGCCCCAGTCCCGCTGGCACCGGTTCATGGGGAGGATCGGCATCTTCGCTTCCAGCAGACGTTCCGTCCGGCCGGCTTCGGTCTCGCCCCAGCCGACCACGAGCGCCGGGCGCATGGGCCGTTCCAGATCCGGGGCGATCGGCGGGTGGGACAGGCGCGCGAAGGTGGCGTCAATCGGCGCCTGCAACCGCACCAGGGCGATGTCATGGCCCGATCCGGCGCCATCGTAAGACGGGTGAACGACCACGTCCCGGCCCGATATCCGCGGCGCCCCCTGGTTTGCCGTTACCTTGTACTGAGAGTTGTACTGCAGCAGCAGGCCGGACGCACGGCTGGTGCGGCCTTTGTCAACCACACAGTGGGCGGCGGTCAGGGCCCATTCCGGATGGATCAGGGTCGCCCCACACGACGCCTTCGCGTCGCGGTTCAGCATCGAGACCAGAAACGGCCAGGCGTTCAGTTTCGACGGCGTGCCATTGATCACCCGCGTATGCTGGGCCTGGGCGCTGAAAGCGGTCAAGGCCAGCAGTACGCCGGCTATAGAGAAAGCGTTTCCGATCCAGCTTTGGCCTCGGGTTCGCGCTAACATCCCTCTGTCCCTTCCTCGCACGTGTAAACGGCGGCCGTGCCCAGGCGATAGGCATTGCCGCGCATGCCCGAACCGACGGCAGCCACAGCGTCTTGCGCAGTGGCGCGGCCCGTTTGCATGCTTTCCTCGTCCGCCTTTTGCAGGGCTTCGATCAAGATGGTCGGCGGCGCTTCCGCGGCGAGGGCGACCACTAGGTCCGCGCCATAAATCGGCCCGCCAACCTCGATCCCGTCGAAGGACAAGGGCGCGTCGGGAGGGGCCGGCCGGGCTTCATCGGCGGTGATCGGATAGAGCAGCGCCGTGCGCCCGTCCGGGTCGATGGCAAAGACGACGCGGTAGGGGTATCCCGTGTCTTTGACGGACAGCGACAGCGCCTGGCCCGTGCGGTGCCGCGGCCGGTCGGGGGCGACAACGACAGAGAGGGTGCGCTGCTCGGCCAGGGCGGCCAGTCTTTGGGCCGCGCGGTGGCGGTCGATCACACCCTGAAGCCGGCCGGCGCTGATGTTGTGGGCGACCACCGTATCGGTGCCGGCGATGACCTCACGGGATGCGGAATCCCAGATCAGATCGGCCGGGTCTCCGGGAAACACCAGCTCCGCGCCGTCGAGCGGCGGAAGATCGTCATTCCAATTCAGAACGCTGAGACGCAATGGCCGGTCGGCCAGGGGCGGCGGCCGGGTGCTGGCCGAGCGCATCAGCACCGTGTCGTCCCTCGCCGCCAGGATGTTCGGCGTTTGCGCGCCATTGCTGGCCTGGCGGATGTTGCGGGTCAGGTAGTCGCGCATTTCCGCAAACGTGACACTGCCATTGCCATCGTCATCGGCGGCTCCCCGCAAGCCGCGGGAGAAATAAAAGCTCATGGCGCCGCGCGGCGCAGCGTTGCCTTGGTTGTCCGCCAGCAAGACTTCCGGCACCTTTTGTTCGTCGATGGCGGCACCGAAGCTCAAAAGGTTGGGGGGAATTTCGGTTTCACTGTCAGTGACGGAATCCAGATCGAAATCGCCGAACAGGTCGTCGGTCAAGACCTCGCCGCCGGTGCGGTAGGTGATGGCGCGCACGCGGCGGTCGACCGCGCGAAAGGTCGTGCCGGAGTGGCAGGCATCGACCACCAGCACCATCCGCACATCCTTGGCCGCGGCCCGGTCGGCCCATTGGGCGATCTCGTCATCCAGAATCAACTCTGTCCGGGTCGGTCCCCGGTCATCGAATGTGGCGAGTGGCAGAAACTCGTCCTTGCCGTCGGACTCGCTGTCAGGCAGGCGGGCCGGGGCCTGCATGCCATGGCCGGCATAGGTCACCAGCAGTGTGTCGCCCGGCCGCGATTGTGCCAGCAACTCGTCCCACGCCGCAAGGATGCGCGCCCGCGTGGCCTTGCGGTCGAGCAGCGTCTCGACCCTTGTGAAATTCAATCCGATAAAGGTCTCTGTCAGGTCCCGGGCATCGTTGACGGCACCCCGCAGGTCCGGCAACAGGTTTTCGTGCTCATAGTCGTCAATGCCGATCACCAACGCCCGCCGCGCTTCCGCATGCACGGCGGTCAGGGGAAACAGGGTCAGGCAGAACAGGGTCAGGCAGCATAGCCCCGATGCAACCGCCGCCGCCATGGTGCGGCCCCTAATAGGTGTAGCAGTCATTGCGGTGCCCCTCCGGCACGTCTTCGGGGCGATAGAACACCTCTACCCGCCGGGCCAGCTGCCAGCGTTCCTCCTGGGAGCGCAGATGAGGGTCGGTAATTTCCGGAGGGACGAACTCGCCGCAGGCCAGAACGCCGATCTGACCGCGAAAGCCGCCATGGATCAGAAATTCCTTCACCTTTTCCATGCGCCAGGCCGAGAGTTTGAGGTTGTGTTGCGGGTCGCCGCGCTCGTCGGCGTGCCCCGCCACCACAATGGCGCTGGATGCCTCCCGGTTGACGATACGGGTCAGTTCGTTGATGGCCGCCGCCCCTTGGGCATCGAACTGGGCGGTGTTGGTCATGAAGGTGATCTGTGGGCGTTTGGTCGGCAGTTTGATGCCGCGGGTTGAGTTTTGGTAATAGGCGCGGACGCCGCTGCTTCGGGTCATACCTGCCACGTGCTCTTTGGCAAGGCCCATCGCCTGGCTTGTGCGTTTGTGAATGCTTGTGATGGCGTCCGCCGGCGGCGGTTCCGGCGTCGCCGCCGTATCGTCGATCAGGTCGAGCGCCGCCATATAGTGGTTGGCAGCGCTGGTGTAATCGCCTTCGCGTTCTGCCAGAGACCCCAGCAATTCCTGCACCGTCCAGTGATCGCCGAAGCGTTGCCAGTCCTGCAAGCGGGTCCGGACCGTGGCCGGGTCCATGCCATCCGACAGCTCTTTCCGGGCAATGCGGGCATGCAGCTTGCCGAGACCGGTCTTGACCTTCACCTGCCAGATGGCCGGGCAGGACGTCTCCACATCGCCCAACAGTCCGCGCGCCGCTGCCGCATCGCCGGCCTTGGCGGCCTGAACAAATGGGGCCAGGGCCGCCTTGCAGTCGGTTGCCGCTGTCGCTGCGGCCGGGGCAAGCCATGCAAAGGCGCCAAGCACCGCTCCCGTGGCCCAGCTGGCGATCGGTTTTGCCAAGTGTCCCATCATCGTTGCACCCTGTGCCGCTTGTCCGAATAAAGATAGCAGAGGCCGCCCCAAAGTTCATACCTTGGCGGGCAACGGCCCTTGTCGGAGGGGATAATGCTAATGGCACAATACGAGCGATGGAACTTCAGACAACATTTTCCGTCGCGATAGCCGACGCAGGCGCCGCCGCCGATCCGCAGGTTTCCGCCAGAGTTGATGACGTCGCCGGTCCGGGCATTGCCGCCGGCGCCGATGCTGGTGGTGGCCTGGCCGCGCCGACCGGTGGTCACGACATCGCCGGTGGAGACGCCGACACGGCCGCCATGGGTGGAGCCGACCACGGTCTCGGCGTTACCGCCGGTCACCACATCCTGGGTTCTGACGGTCACGCGGCCGCCGCCGGACACGGTGCCGACTTCCGTGGTCGCGGTCTCGCCGGCGCGGGCGGAGGTCGAGACGTCGCCGGTGCGCACCGAAATGGTGCCGGCGCCGTTGGCAACGCCGACCTCACTGCTGGCGCTGCTGTTCCGGCCTGAAGCCGTCGTGGTCACGTTGCCGGTTCGGGCAGTGATCCGGACATCGCCGCCATCGCTGCCGCGGGCCACGCCGACATCGGTCTGCGCACGGGCGTTGGGGCCGGTGGCGGTGGTGGTCACATCGCCGGTGGCCGCGTTGATATCGACATTGCCAACCCGGACGCCGGCACCCCTCGGCGGACGGTTGGCCCGACCCGCGACCGTGGAGGCGCGGCTGTTTCGGGCCCGGCCATTGCGGCCGTCCGGAATTCCGAGGATCTTGCCAAGGCCCCCTTCGACGCGGTCTTCGATCTTGTCGGCGACCTTCCCGCCGGCGTATTGGCAGACGAAAAAACCAAACGCATAAACAACCGGCGCTGCGGGGGCGCCGACGCCCGTTGCCAGAACGACCCCGGTTGCAAAAGCAGCCGCATGACCGCACGCGAAGCCCGTGGCAAGGCCCAGGCCGACTTGGATGCCGGCACCCACGGTTTCCCGGGCAAGCCCCTTTGCGCCATGCTGCTTCGCCGCAAGATAAATCTCCGGTGCCTCCATAAGACCATCGGCGACCGCACCGAATACATTGGCGCTACGGGCCAGGGTGTCGGCTCTTGCCAACTGTCTGGTGCGCTCTAGAACGAAAATCTCTGTTTCAACTCCCGTTTCGAGTAAATCGACGGTAAGTTCCGTCACTTCCTCGGTATGAAATGCAACATCGTCTGCGAAAGCGTCAAAGGCATCGCTTTCCGCTGAAAGGTTCTGTGCCTTGGCTGTTGCGATCAGGCTGCCAAGCGCCACCAGGATCGCAAGGATGCCGAAGGTCAGCGGTGCCGAACGGCGGCGGGCGCGCAACGCCCGGTTCATCGTTGATCCCCCCCAAGGGCATCGAACGCCGCGAGGGCCGTCAGAACCGGGCCGTCCGCGCTGTCTCGGAACTGGATCAGGCCGACCGTCCTTGGCGTCGCGGCGGCCGGGGCCAGCAGCAGGTAGTTTTCGCCATTGTTGACCGCTGCGGCAATCACCATCCCCGCCCTGGTTTCGGCCGGAAGCCCCAGGACCTCCGCAACCAGGACATCCGGGCCGCCGCCGCCTGCGGCCTCGGTCAGGGCGGCCGCATCCCCTTTGCGAACGGCATGGAGCACCTGGCGGGCGGCGGTGTCGCGCACCGGCGACGACAGCGCCTTGTCCACACTGGCGGCCATGATGGCGGCACGCGTCGCCAGGGTGCTTTGCGTGACCCGCGCCACGGCATACGGCACGGAAATCGCGCGTTCGTCGGTGCCCCCCGGCGGGAACAGGCGCTTGAAGGTGGCGCTGGCCCGGGCGGTCTGCTGCTGGATCGCTGGGATGATGCCGACCCCCCGCCAGTTCGCGACCCAGTCCGGTGCGGTTTGTACGCTGCTGAAGCCCGCATCCGGATCGGCGAGCGGGCCGGTCGTTGCCAAAAAGGCCGCCTCCACCTTCGGAACCGGAAGGGAAGCATCCCATTGGGTAATCAGCCACACCTCCAGCACGGGATTGTAGTAGCCGACCACGGGCTTGCGGCCGCCCTCATTGCCGATATCGATCAGGGCGCCTGCGAAGAAATCCGCCCAGATCAGCCGATCAGCCTCAACCCCGCCCTTTCGCGAGAGCTTCTGCGGCAGGATATCGGGAGACTTCAGAAACAAGGGGGCGATCTTGTCGGGCCGGCTGCGCCCAAACGAGCGCAACAACGTGCTCAGCGTCGCGACGCGTCCCGCCGGCGAGAGCTCGCGCAGCACGTCGCCGATATTCGCTGGCGTTTGCGCCGCGCCGGGCGTCGGCGTGGCGGCCGCCAGCGCCAGAAAGGCCAGGGCGGCAGCGGCGCAAGCCAGCGCGCGCAACCCAGACGCTTGCGCGCGATGCCGCCAGGGGGCGCCGGGCCGGGCGGTGCATGGGGAGCCTAAGGCACAAGGCATCGTCCGGTTGATCCTTTCCTAGCGGGGGACGTCCAGGATGATGATGGTCCGATCGGTGCGGCCCTCGCGCAAGGCCTTCAGGGCGGCCTCCCGCAGGCGGGCGCGGTCGGCGCCATGGCGGTCCGGCAGGGGCCGGCCGGCGGCATTGGTGCCGCGGCCGGGCGGCGGCACGAACAGCACGGCCTTGCCGTCTTCCGCCTGCCGGATCGCGGCTTCGAGCAGCCGTTTCTGAGCGGCATCGTTGACCGCACCCGGCGCGATGGTCGTGCTCGGTCGCAAGACCGCGCTGCCGGCGGTGGTCGGGGCGATGACGATTACGGAAGCGCCGTCGCTTTGGTCTTCAATGGCGCGCAAGGCGGCTTCGTCAATGCGGATTTGGATGGCGCCGTACTCCGGACGCCGAGGCCGGGATGACGCTGCCGCTGCCGCTGCCGCCGCCGTTGACGGAGCGCTGCCGCCGATCACGACCGTCGCCTCTCCGCCCCGGGCGGCGTCGATGGTGACCTCGGTCAGGCGTTTGCGGTTGGCGTGGTCGACGATCGCCCGAGCACCGGGCCCCCGCAGATTGGTATCCGTGCGGCCGGCAGCGCGAGGGGGGAGGGCAGGCGGCCGGGGTATGACGATGACGGGGGCTGGCGCCGGCGCGCAGTCGGAACGGATCGTGCCGGACGTCGCGGGCTCGGCGCTGTCGTCGCCAGGGTCGCGTTCGGTTGTGCTCGCCGGCGATCCGCAGGGGGGCGCGCCCGGCTCGATCACGACCCCTCCTTGCTGTTGCGCACGAACGTCGCTTGCGCCGCCTGCGGCCAGTGCGAGGATGGCCAGTGCGAAGATGGCCAGTGCGAGGATGGCCAGCAAAGCGGCTGGAATGTTCCAGCGCGCTGGCGAAGCCGGCGACCGATCCCTGTTCGTTTGCCCCACGCTGCGGTCCCCCTATCGCGCCATGAAGTTGGCAACCTGCACCGAAGAGAACTGCCGGTCTGCGGCCAGATGCATATCGACCACCGCGGGGATGGTCTGCGCTGTTGCCAGCGGTGTCAGGTCGCCCTCGCGCAGGACAGGCGGCTTGGTGCGATCGTCATAGGGCTTGGCCGTGGCCACGCAGGCGACCGATTCCTGAATGCCGGCAGCCGCCATTTCGATGGTGAAATCGCTATGCGGGCCGGGGATCTGGACCGTCTGGCCCGGCCGGACGCGGGCGTCGCGCTGGAACCGGTTCGGGAAAACACGGGCGACGACGGGGCGGCCGTTGTCCTGGAAGCCATAGTAACAATACAGGTCGGCTGCCTGTGTGACGGTGACGCCGAAACGGACCGCATCGCCAACCGTCAGGGCGCCGGCCGGTGGGGTCAGTCGCAGTCCCACCGGGTCGTATCCAGCCGGGCCGACCGGGGCGGAGCCAACGGTTGCGGCCGCGCCGGGGCGGGCCGCGACGGCAACCTCGGTCGTCGGGCCCGAAACCAGGAAGCCCTCGTTCGCCAGGGTGTTGAAGATGTCGAAATCGATGCGGCCATTGGGGATCAGGTTGCGGTTGGCCTTGGCAATGTTCAGCGCGTCACGGAATCTGCGGTTCAGGATCCCGTCTGCGGGGCCGGGATACTCACCGGCCGCGATCAGGGCGCGCTGCACCGCCTGCAGGCGCTCTGCCGGTTTCAGGCGGTCGAAATCCGCACGGTTGCCGGCCATAACCGCCGGGTCGGTGGAGTCGAGTTCCAGGCAGCGCTGATAGGGCACTTTCGTGAACTTGCCCATCAGTTCAATAAGGCTGTAATCCAGCAGCGTGCGAATCGCCTGGTGGGTGCCCTCCTCGGTATAATTGTCGAGGCTGATCGACACCGCGCCCTGGTTGATCAGCCCGTCGGCGCTCAGCCCCTGGCCTTTCGAGATGACCGTGATCGTATTGGTGGTGGTGACACCGGGGATGACCTGACGCTTGACCAGGTCTCCGACCTGTAAGTCAATTGTGATGATGGAGCCGATTTGGTCTTTGGAAGCGCCAATTGAAACCACTGGCAAACTGATAGAACCGCCAATGCTATCCGAAGTAACATTTCGGTCCACTTGGCTTATAGATCCACGAATATAGAATGGGGGAACTGAAAAGGATTGGTTGACTTGATTTTGTATCCAAAACACGGACGATAGGCCCGTATGGTCGATATCGACGAAGCGGAAGGCATGGCTGGTGCGCGACATGTCGTCCAGGGCCTTGATCAGCATGTCCCGCGTGCCGGCACTGACTTGACCGGTCTGGTCCGGAACGCCGTCGCTGGTCAAAAGGATGTTGGTCTTGCCGTACTGGCGTAGCAAGTGGTCCATGCAGGTCTTGGCATGGGTGAAGCTTGTTAACGTCTTGGCGACCGGCGTTTTCGGTTGCGCGACGGTCTGCACCGCCTCCGGATTGGTGGTGTTGCAGCCTGCCAGAGCCGCGGCCGCGCCGGCCAGAGAAATCAATTGCCTGCGAAAACCCATGGGTTTGTCTTTCCCCCCGAAATCCGTGCTTCTCTTCTAGCGGCGCGCCCCGGTGCCGCAATCGACGACGACATCGCCGGTGATTACCGTATCCGGAGCCGGGCGGGTCTGCGATTGCACGCGGCTTTGGGCGCCCGAGGTCGGCGGCGCGGCACCGCCGATGGATGCGCCGCAGGGCACGCGGTTGGTTTGCGGCACCAAGGTCCGCCCCTCTTTGGCGCCGGCAATTCGGGCGCCGCCGATCAGCTTGTTCTGCTTGGCCGCGGCGCCAGGCGGCGTGTGCGTGCGTGTGTTGAGCGATTGTCCGGATGCCGGCATGGCGGCGAGCCAGCCTGCGGCCGCAAGACCGGCTCCCAGAATCAGCAGACCTGTCTGTCTGCGAAGCGCAGCGATCATGATGCCGATTTCCTCCATTCGCGGCGGCCGATGCGGTGCGGCGGCCAATGCGGTGCGGCGGGAAGGGGCAGGGTGCGCCTCCTCCCACCGGTGTCGGCCCTATTTGCAGGACTCGGACGTGACAGAGCCGATGTTGGTGCCGGCGCAGGAATTCTTGCCCGATGCGCGGGTGGTAACGTCGCCGGTCTTGACTTTCTGGGTCACGTCGCCGCCGACTGCCACATTGCCGGAAACGGAGCCGATATTGGACGTCGCGCGGGAGCCCTGACCCTCGGCAGAGGTGGTGACATCGCCGGTGCGGACGTTCTGGTTAACATCGCCGCCAATCACGACGCCGCCCTGCTGCTGCGCGTGCGCCGCAGATACGGCCAGACCCAGCGCCAGGGCGCCGGCAATAGCGATACGAGAAACGTTCATTGATTTGCCTCCATTAAAAGTTGCCCACAACGGAAGACGCCCCCATGGCGCCCTTTCAAGCCCCGGCTGTGCGGCCGGGGAAGCCGATCTGCGATGCCGCTAGCACGCGGCTTCGCGAAACGCGTTTAGGGTTTGCCCGCATGGCCCGATTTTTTCGACGGTGGATCGGCGATGCAGTTGGCGTCCGGGTCCGTCTGCTCGACCCCGTTGACGACCGTTTTGACGTCGCCGTCGATGCGCAGGGGTTTGTCACCGGACTGAATGCCGCCAACGCACCGGCTGGCAGTCGCGCCATCGCCAGATGCCGAATTCGTCACCGCCCCGGTGGATACCTCGGACTGATAGTCGCCGCCAATGACCACCTGGGCCGTGACGCCAGACTGCAAAGCCGCTGTCAATAGTGCGGCCAACGAAATCCCAAATCCCAACCGTTTCATTCTCTGCCTTCGTTTTACGCCTACGCCTTCAAGCCCAACCGTATGCCTTCCAACCAAAGGGGTGCGATAGTTTCTGTCGCGATGCTAACCGACATTGCCGAATCGTCAATAGGGTTACAGTTCGTTTTTTTCGGAATGCACGAACCCCTCTGTCGCCGTGATGGCGCAAGGGGATGCAAGACCCCTGGTTTCGGGTCTGACGCCTCCGCTTCGATGGCGATCCCAATGGGGGGCGCGACACAGGCAGCCTTCGTGCCGCGGCGGCAATATCTCGATACCGCCGCAGTGATCCGCCCCGCTTGCGTGATTGCCGGGCGCGGGCAATGCCGCCCCTCAAGAGTCCCTGCGGAACGGCGGAAAAAGCAGTGGGCCGCCGGTTTTTGAACCCGTCGGGTGCCTGTAGCCGATCGCCATCCACGCCGAACGGTTCGCCTGTTCGGTAATTTGTTGAACCGGCCGTCGAACCGGCCGACGGATATTGCCGCGGGCCACCGCATCACGGGGCCGGCGCACGCCAAAGTGACGTTGCGACCGCCGCAATGGGCTCAGCATTTACCGTTTCTTCATCCTGTTCGGCGATAATTCATCAGGCTTTTTCAAAACGCGCGAAATCATCGCAAATGTTAAGGTTTGATGGTTTCTGCCAACGTTCGGCAGGGCGCGTCTGCAAGATATTGAAATTACATTCTATTTTGCGCGCAACACTTGGCGCCCCTTAACCTTCCTCACCCGCCCCCTTGTCATATCCCCTCAAGCCACCCCCTGCATCCTCCCCGCCAGCAAATACGGCTGCAGATACCGCCCGGTATAGCTCTCGCCCACCTTGGCCACGTCCTCCGGCGTGCCCGCGGCCACGATGCGGCCGCCGCCGGCGCCGCCCTCCGGCCCCAAATCCACGATCCAGTCCGCCGTCTTGATCACATCCAGATTGTGCTCGATTACCAGCACCGTGTTGCCTTGCTCCACCAGCGCCTGCAACACCTCCAGCAGCTTTTTCACATCCTCGAAGTGCAGGCCTGTGGTCGGTTCGTCCAGAATGTACAGGGTCCGCCCGGTCGCCCGGCGCGACAGCTCTTTCGCCAGCTTCACCCGCTGCGCCTCGCCGCCCGAGAGCGTCGTCGCCTGCTGGCCGACCTTGATGTAGCCGAGGCCGACCCGCTGCAAGGTCAGCATCTTATCCCGAATGCCCGGCACGGCCATGAACAACTCCGCCGCCTCGTCCACGGTCAGGTCCAGCACGTCGGCGATGGAGTGGTCGCGGAACTTCACCTCCAGCGTTTCGCGATTGTATCGCTTGCCCTTGCAGACGTCGCATTCCACGAAAATGTCGGGCAGGAAGTGCATCTCGATCTTGATGACGCCGTCGCCCTGGCAGGCCTCGCAGCGCCCGCCCTTGACGTTGAACGAGAACCGCCCCGGCTTGTAGCCGCGGGCTTTCGCCTCCGGCAGGCCCGCAAACCAGTCGCGGATCGGGGTGAAAGCGCCGGTATAGGTCGCGGGGTTGGAGCGCGGCGTCCGCCCGATCGGCGACTGGTCGATGTCGATGACCTTGTCGATATGGTGCAGCCCGTCGAGCCGATCATAGGCGCCCGGGATCTCGCGCGCGTTGGTCAGCGCCCGGGCCATGGCCTTGTAGAGCGTCTCGACGATCAGTGTGGACTTGCCGCCGCCGGAAACGCCGGTCACGCAGATGAAGGTGCCGAGTGGCAGGGTCAGGTCCACGTCATGCAGGTTGTGTTCGCACGCCCCCGTCAACTTCAGCGTCTTGCCGTTGCCAGGCCGGCGCACGGAGGGCACCGCGATCTCGCGCCGTCCGGTCAGATAATCGGCGGTGATCGAGCCTTCGGCGCGCATCACCTCCTCCGGTGTGCCCTCGGCGACCACGTGGCCGCCATGCACGCCGGCGCGCGGCCCCATGTCGACCAGATAGTCGGCCGCGCGGATCGCCTCCTCGTCGTGCTCGACGACGATCACCGTGTTGCCCAAATCCCGCAGCCGCTCCAGCGTCTGCAGCAGCCGCGCGTTGTCGCGTTGGTGCAGGCCGATGCTTGGCTCGTCCAGCACGTAGAGCACGCCGGTCAGGCCGCTGCCGATCTGGCTCGCCAGCCGGATGCGCTGGCTTTCGCCCCCCGACAAAGTCCCCGACGTGCGCGACAGGTTCAGATAGTCCAGGCCGACGGCGTTCAGGAACCCCAGCCGCTCGTTGATTTCCTTCAGAATACGCTCGCCGATTTCCTTGTCCTTGTCGGTCAGCGCGGCATCCAGCTTCAGGAACCAGCCGCGCGCGTCCGCGACGCTGAGTTCGGAAATGCGGGAAATCGGCTCGGCCCAATCCCGCGGCCCGACCTTGACCGCCAGCGCTTCCGGCTTCAGCCGCTCGCCCTTGCAGGTGGCGCACGGCTTTTCCGCCTGGAACTTGGAGAGTTCTTCCCGCACCCAGGCGCTTTCGCTTTCGCGCAGGCGCCGCTCCAGGTTCGGAATGACGCCCTCGAACGGCTTGGTCACCTGGTATTTGCGCATGCCGTCGGCATAGACCATGCGCACCGGCTCCATGCCGGAGCCATAGAGGATCGCATCCTGCGCCGCCTTCTCCAGGTCGCGGAATGGCGCGTTCATGGAAAAGCCATAGTGCTCCGCCAGCCCCATCAACGTCTGCTTGTAGTAGGGGGAGGGCGTTGTCGAGCGCGACCAGGGCAGAATCGCGCCCTCGTCCAGGCTCAGCAGCGGGTTCGGCACCACCAGATCGGGCGAGATGAACATCTGCACGCCGAGCCCGTCGCAGGCCGGGCAGGCGCCCGCCGGGTTGTTGAACGAGAACAGCCGCGGCTCGATCTCCGCAATGGTGAAGCCGCTGACCGGGCAGGCGAAGTTGGCGCTGAACGTGGTCTGTGCGCCCGTCTCGGCGTTTTCGACCAGCGCGATGCCGTCGGCGCGTTCCAGCGCGGTCTCCAGCGAATCCGCCAGCCGTCCGGCGATGTCGTCGCGCACGACGAGCCGGTCCACCACCACCTCGATATCGTGCTTGAAGTTCTTCTTCAGCGCCGGAACCTCGTCCACCTCATAGAGCGTGCCATCGACCTTGACCCGCTGGAAGCCGGCGCGCTGCAACTCCGCCAGTTCCTTTTTGAACTCGCCCTTGCGGCCGCGCGCGATCGGCGCCAGCAGGTAGAGCCGCGTGCCCTCGCCCATGGCCATGATGCGGTCGACCATCTGGCTGACGGTCATCGCGCTGATCGGCTCCCCCGTCGCCGGCGAATAGGGCACGCCGATCCGTGCCCAGAGCAGGCGCATGTAGTCGTAGATCTCCGTCACCGTGCCCACGGTGGAGCGCGGATTGCGGGACGTGGTTTTCTGCTCGATGGAGATGGCGGGCGACAGGCCCTCGATCGAGTCCACGTCGGGCTTGTGCATCATCTCCAGGAACTGGCGGGCATAGGCCGACAGCGATTCGACATAGCGCCGCTGCCCCTCCGCATAGATCGTGTCGAAGGCCAGCGACGATTTGCCGGAGCCGCTGAGCCCGGTGATCACCACGAGCCTGTCGCGGGGCAAATCGACATTGACGTTGTTAAGATTGTGTTCGCGCGCGCCTCTGACACGAATGGCAGGCGCCTCGCGGTCGTGAATCATTCCGGTGCGCTTGGTCGGCGGGGTGATGTCATTCGGCATGGGCGGCAGTCTATCCGAAACGGTCCACAGGCCCTAGTCACAAAGGCTGGCTTTAAGGACTGGATTATCCCCAGTCGGGCTGCTTATCTGTGGGCGATTATGAGCAGGTTCTACGAGCAAGTGAGCGCAGCAGATGTCTGGAAGCGTCAACAAGGTCATCCTGGTAGGAAATTTGGGGCGGGATCCCGAAGTCCGCTACATGCAGTCGGGCGACAAGGTCGTGAACCTGGCGGTGGCGACGTCGGAGCGCTGGACCGACCGCCAGTCGCAGGAGCGGCGGGAAAAGACCGAATGGCACCGGGTGGTGGTGTTCGATCAGAACATTGCCGACGTGGCGGAGAAATACCTGCGCAAGGGCTCGAAAGTGTATTTGGAAGGTCAGCTCCAGACCCGCAAGTGGACCGACCAGGGCGGGCAGGAGAAATACACGACGGAAGTGGTGCTGCAACGCTTCCGCGGCAACCTCACCATGCTTTCGGGCCGTGGTGAGGAAGGCGGCGGCGGCGGCTTCGGCGGCCCGCCCGGCGATCCCGGCTATGGTGACGACGGCGGCTTCGGCGCTGGCCCGGCCGGCGGCCAAAGTGCTGGCGGCCAAAGTGCTGGCGGCGGCGGCCAGCAGCGCCGCAGCGGCGGCGGCGCCCCCGCCAACGACCCGATGGACCTGGACGACGATATCCCGTTCTGACGGGCAGGCCTGCAAAGGCTGCGCTTCACGCCGCCTGGCGGGTATGACGTGCATCTGTCGTTGGTCGTCGGTGCCGACCTTTGATAGGCTGGCGCAAACCCACCAACCCGGAAGCGAACGCCCATGCCCACCCCGATTCATTTCTACAGCGAAGGCCAAAAGCTGGTCGGCGACCTCTTTCTGCCGGCAGGGCTGAAACCCGGCGAGCAGCGTGCCGGCATCGTGCTCTGCCATGGCTATACCGGTGTGAAAGACCTCTACCTGCCGGACAATGCCCGCGTCCTGAACGAAGCCGGCTATGTTGTCCTGACGTTTGACTACAAAGGCTGGGGGCAAAGCGAGGGCCAGCGCTCGCGCCTGGCGCCCTACAGCCGCGTGGCCGACGTGCAGGCGGCTATCACCTGCCTGGGGCTGCAGGATTGCGTCGATGAGGAGCGGATCGGCATTTACGGTACCAGCTATGGCGGCGCGACCGTCACCTGGACCGGTGCCATCGACCAGCGGGTGAAGTGCATTGTCTCCTGCGTCGGCGTCGCCCATGGCGCGCGCTGGATGCGCAGCGTGCGCCGGCCGGACGAGTGGGTGGACCTGCTGGCCCGCGCCAAGGCAGACCGCGAAAAACGCGTGCTGGACGGCGAGTCCGAATGGGCCGAGCGGAGCGAGATCCTGCTGCCCGACCGCCAGTCCGCAGCATTGGCGGAGGCGGCGCGCAAGAACAATCCCAACGCCATCAACACCCTGCCGCTCGATTACATCGACGAGACGCTGCAATTCCACCCGGAATGGGTGGTGGACAAGATCGCGCCCCGCCCGATCCTGTTCATCACCACGGATGACGACCGCCTGGTGCCGCCGGAAGAGTCCCGCGCGCTGTACGAAAAGGCCGGCGAGCCGAAAAAGCTGGTGACGCTGAAAGGCTTCGGCCACTACGAGGTCTATGTGGAACCGGCCTTCAGCCAAGTGATGGACGAGACGGTGGCCTGGTTCCGACAATACCTGCCGGCGAAACAGTAAGCGCTGCTCTCCATCGCTGCCGCCGTGAATCGCCGCGAATCGGCATGTACGATAAATCGTCCGCCCTGCCGGCAGGAGGGTGGTTTGCCGGACGACGCTTCGAGCGTGGCCACCAACCGTATCGGAAGGAACGACAATGCGACCGAACAAGATCAAGCAGATGTGGGCCGCGGGCAAACCCGTCACGCTCGGCTGGCTGTCCGTCTCTCACAGCTTCACGGCGGAGATTATGGCCCGTCAGGGCTTCGATGCACTTTGTGTCGATCTGCAACACGGCACCAACGAAATGAGCGACGTGTTGCCGATGCTCCAGGCCATCTCCCAGACCGACACCGTGCCGGTGGTGCGCGTCGCCTGGAACGAACCGGCAGCCATCATGCGCGCGCTGGACTTGGGCGCCTATGGCATAATCGTGCCGCTGGTCAACAATGCGGCGGAAGCGGCGGAAGCGGTGGCGGCGTGCCGCTATCCGCCGGTGGGCATGCGCTCCTCCGGCCCGGTGCGGGCGTCGCACTATGGCGGTGCCGGCTACCAGGCCGCGGCGAATGACGAGATCGTCGTTATGGTCATGATCGAGACCAAAGAGGGGATCGAAAACCTGGATGCCATTTGCGCCACGCCCGGTGTCGATGCCGTCTATATCGGCCCGGCCGATCTCTCCTATGCCTTAGGGCTGGAGCCGCGGGCGGATAATCCGAACGAATTGCATTTGGAGACCTGCAACGAAATTCTGGCTGCCGCCCACAAGCACGGCATCAAGGCGGTGATGCATTGCGCCAGCGGTGCGTTCGCCGCCGACGCCATCAAACGCGGCTTTGACATGGTGATGATGACGTCAGACCTGGCGTGCATGGTCGCCGGCGCACAGGCACAGTTGGACACGTTCAAGGAAAAACTGGCCTAGCGGTTCGATGCCAACGGATGGCACCCATCCGTTGGTTGAACCGAACCGCCGGATTATTGCAACAGTGGGCCAGCTCACGAACCGCTTGCCCCGGCAAGCGTTCCGATCGGACTTGCCAGCAAGGAACACCTGGCCCGGTCCCGGTCAGGCGGTCGGAACCCGGCTTGCGGAACCCTGCCGGCCGTGGCCACCGTTCTGGCCGCAGCCGGGAGGGTGGGCCAGAGATTGCCTCATGCCGCCAGCCGCAAAATCTCCAGCACCTGCTCCGGCCCGGCAATCTTGCGTGGGTTGCGGGGCACCCAAGGCGTGCCCATGGCCTGTTTTGCGATGCGGTCGAAGTGCTCCTCGTGCACGCCGGCCGCGCCGAGCGTGCGCGGCATGCCCAGCCCGCCGATGAAGCGGTCAAGCGCATCGCCGGCATCCTCGCCCTCGCAGCCCATGGCGCGTGCGACTTTGGCCTGCTTTTCGCCGTTCACGCTTTTGTTCCAGCGCATGACATAGGGCAGCATGATGCAGGACGTGTGGCCGTGCGGCACGTCGTGGACGGCGCCCAGCACATAGCCAATGCCATGGCTCGCCCCCATCGGCACGCCGGCGGCGAGGCCCGCCATCGACATCCAGGTGCCCATCAGGCAGTCGAGCCGGGCCTCGATATCGTCCGGCGCTTCCTTCACCCGCGCCAGGCCTTTGGTCAGCAGTGAAAGCCCCTGCAGGGCCTGCGCGTCCGTCCAGGGGTTGGCCTCGTCGGCGCAGGTGCCCTCGACGCAATGGTCGACGGCGCGGATGCCGGTGGACAGGAACAGCCATTCCGGCGTGTGCACGGTGGGCGCGGGGTCGAGGATCACCGCCATCGGCATGATGTCGGGGTGGCGAAACAGCTCCTTGACCTGCGTCCGCTCGTCCGTGACGCCGGAAATGGCGCTGAACTCGCCGCCGGAGAGCGTCGTGGGGATGCTGATCTGGCGCACGGTCGGCGCGGACAGCGTATCCGGTGCATCGCGCAGCCTGTCCATGCCCTCTGGCGTGGTGATATCGTTGGCAAGGCAAAGCGAGACCGCCTTTGCGCCATCGGTCAGCGAGCCGCCGCCGAAAGTGACGATCAGGTCGGCCTTCGCTTCCCGCGCCGCGGCGGTGGCGGCGATCACGTCGCCGCGCGGCGTGTGCGGGCGCATGGTGTCGAACTCGCCCACCACCTTGTTGCCGAGGGCGCGGCGTAGCTTCTCGATCTCGCCGGTGTCGCGGTTGAGCGTGCCGCTGACCATCAGGAACACCCGTTCGGCGCCGATCCGCGCCACTTCGTGGGCAATGGCCTCCTCCATCGGCTTGCCGAAGCTGACCGCATCCATCCGCCCGAAGGCGACCCGTCCCGATTGCATGGCGTCTTTGTCTCCCGAGATGTGTTGGCGTGGTGGCGATTATCGGGGCGGGTGCGCTCTCTTGACAAGGGGCGGTGTTGCCCCGTCCACTATCGCCAACGATCGAACACGAGGAAATCGCCATGCAATGGGGTATTCATCTGCCGCATCTGGGCCGTCAGGTTGACCGCCGGACGCTAATGGGTTTTGCGCAGGAGGCAGAGCGGCTCGGCTGCCATTCCGGCTGGGTGTCGGATCATGTTTGCTGGCCCGCCGATATCGAGTCGAAATATCCCTACACCGATGACGGCTCGTTCCAGCCGGCGCCGGACATGAGCTGGCTCGACCCGCTGGGCACGCTGCTGTTCGTTGCCGGCTGCACCGAGAAACTGCGCCTCGGCACCACCGTGCTGATCCTGCCCTACCGTATGCCGGTGCAAACGGCCAAGCAGGTGGCAACGCTGGACGTCGTCAGCGGCGGCCGCGCCATTCTGGGCGTCGGCGTCGGCTGGATGGCGGAGGAAGCCGCCGTCCTCGGCATGCCCTGGGACAAGCGCGGCAAGCGCGCTGACGAGCAGTTGGAGATTTTCCACCGGCTTTTTACCGACAAGGAGCCATCCTTCCACGGCGAGTTCTATCAGTTCCCCCGCGTCGGCTTCGAGCCGAAGCCAGTGCAATCGCCTTTTCCGATCTGGGTCGGCGGTTCGACGCCCGCCGCTTTTCGCCGTGCGGCCAGATACGGGCGAGCCTTCCATGCCGCCTTTCAGCCCTGCGAGGAGGTCAGCCACGCCTGGGACCAGGTGCGGCGCGCGTGCGAGGCCATCGGGCGCGACCCTTCGGAGTTGGCCCTGTCGCTCCGCATCTACCTGGACCCCGCCCAGGCCATGCAGAAGGAAAAAGCCATTGGCGGCCACAAGGACGAGATGCTGGAAACCATCGCCCGGCTCCAGGAAATTGGCGTCAGCCACCTGCTGCTCGACCCTGTCGCCCGCGGCGGTGTGCCGGGGCGGCTGGATGCGCTCCGCGCCTTCATGGAAAACGTTGCACCGCATGTGAAAGGAGGACGCTCATGAACCCCTGGAAAGAGGTCGACCGATACGGCGACCTGGCCGCAGAGGCCGCCCGGCGCTGGGGCGACCGCGATGGCCTGATCTTCCGCGACAACCGCTATACCTTTGCCGAGCTCTCGGAGCAGGTGGACCGGGCGGCGCGGGCCGCGATGGCGGCTGGTGTGCAGAAAGGCGACCATGTCGCGGTCTGGCTGCAAAACAGCGACCAGTTCGTGTTCATCGCCCTGGGCCTGCTGAAGGCCGGGGCGGTGTTGGTGCCGATCAACACCCGCTTCCGCACCAAAGACCTGGAATACGTGCTGCGCCAGTCCGATAGCCGCCTGCTGATCACCCACAACACCAGCGGCCCGATCGGTTATCTGGACATGGTGCGGGAGGTGGTGAAGCTGCCGGCGGCGGGCGATGCCATCAGCGACCCCGATTTTCCGGAACTGCGCAAAGTCCTGATCCTGGACGAGGCCGAGCATGCCGGCACCCAGTCTTGGAACAGCGCCCTGGAAGCCGCCGCGGGTATCAGCCCGGAAGCTTTGGCGCAGCGAGCGGATTCGATCAGCCCAACCGATATCGCACTGATCAAATACACCAGCGGCACCACCGGCTTCCCCAAGGGGGCCATGCACAATCACGTTTTGATCCGCAACATCGCGGAGCGGGCACACCGCATGGGCATCAGGCCCAGCGACAAAATCCTGTCCTATCTGCCGCTGTTCCATGCCTTCGGCTTTTCGGAGGGGCTGTTGACGTCTGTCGTCACCGGCGCCTGCCAGATCGTTACCGAAACGTTCGACCCGCCCGAAGTGCTGGACCTGATCGAGCGTGAGGGCGGCACCATTATCCATGGATTCGAGGCGCACGCGCTGGCGCTGGCGAACGAGCAGGAACGCCAACCGCGCAACGTCTCCAGCCTGCGCAGCGGCTTGCTGGCCGGCGGTCAGCTCAGTTCCGCGCCCGTGCTCTACCGCGCGGCGAAGCTGTTGCATCCGCTGCGCACCATTTCCGGCCATGGCATGACCGAGGTTTGGATCGGCACCGGCCTGTCCTCGCTCGATGATAGCGAGGAATTGCGTTACGAGGCTTCCGGCCATCCCAGTCTTGGGTACGACCTGCGCATTCAGGACCTGGAGACCGGCGACCTCTGCCCCGTCGGCAAGGAGGGCGAGTTGCAGGTGCGCACCCGCTACCTGATGCAGGGCTATTACAAAAAGCCGAAGGAAACGGCAGAGACCTTCACCAGCGATGGCTGGTTCAAGACCGGCGACACAGCGGTCTGGCGCGCCGACGGTGCTTTCCGGTTCGTCGGCCGTCACAAGGACATGCTGAAGGTCGGCGGCGAGAATGTCGATCCGATGGAGGTGGAGGGCCTGCTCCTGGATCATCCGGGCGTGAATCAGGTTGCGGTGGTTGGCTGTCCCGACCCGAAACTGACGGAAGTGGCCGTCGCCTATGTGGAGAAAAAACCGGGGGCCGAGATCGGCGAGGCAGACGTGATCGAGTTCTGCCGCGGCAAGGTCGCGAGCTTCAAGATCCCGCGCCACGTCGCGTTCATCGACGAATTCCCGATGACCGCCTCCGGCAAGATCCGCAAAGTGGAACTGCGCGCCGACGCGGTGGAGCGTTTCAAGCCGGGGTAGGGCGAGGCTCTCTTTTCCCGGCGGTTCGATGCCGACGGAAGGCACCCATCCGTCGGTTGAATCGAACCGCCGGATTGTTGAAATAGCGGGCCGATCAGCACCGGAAAGTCCGCGCCCGCAAGCGGTGCGCCGTCGGCGAGGGGCGCGTGCGGGATGTTGAAATCGACGCCGCGGCGCAGCCGCCCCACCCTGTTGCGGAACAGGCCATGCAGCAGGACGGCGCCGTCGCGGCGGTAGGCGTCTATGGTTTCGGCGTCCCGATGCGCGCCCGTGCGCCTTTCCGTTATGCCTTTGTTCGCAAGGCCGGCAGGCCGATGCCGGCGGCACGGAAGCCGCCATCGGCTGCCAGAACCTGACCATCGAATGGCGGATCGCATCGCGAATCAAGGGGGCGCTTCTGCCGGGCCTCGGCCAGGGCCTGCTCTGCCGAGCGGTGGGCAAAGGCCTGGACGTTCGGCTCCCGATCGGCGATGCGCTCCAGATGTGCGGCGGTAACGGTCTCTGCCGAGGTCTCGCCGCGGGCGATGGCGATGGCGAGCGCACGGGCGCTCATGGCGCAAGGGTCTTGCATGGTGGGAAGGCCTCTCTGGCGCGCAGGCGGGTTCGGTCTAGTATCGGAGCCAAGCCACTGGAACGCAATCCGGGAGACGCCAGCCCATGCCCCGCCCCATCACCCTCGCCGGCGCCCAGTTGGGGCCGATCCACCGCGCCGACAGCCGCGAGAGCGTCGTCAAACGCCTTTGCGACCTGATGCGGCGGGCGCATGCCAAGGGCGCGCACCTGGTCGTGTTCCCGGAACTGGCGCTCACCACCTTCTTTCCGCGCTGGTACATGGAGGACGAGGCCGAGGTCGACACCTGGTTCGAGACCGAGATGCCGAACGCCGCGACCCGGCCGTTGTTCGACCTGGCCGCCGGCCTGAAAATCGGCTTCTACCTCGGCTATGCGGAAAAGTGCGTCGAGAATGGCGAGGTGCACCGGTACAACACGGCCATTCTGGTGGACCGCGACGGAAAGCAGGTCGGCAAGTACCGCAAGGTGCATCTGCCGGGCCATTCGGAGTATGTGCCGAGCTATCCCTGGCAGCATCTGGAAAAACGCTATTTCGAGGTGGGAAACCTGGGCTTTCCGGTCTGGCGCACCATGGGCGGCGTCATGGGCATGTGCCTCTGCAATGACCGCCGCTGGCCGGAGACGTATCGCGTCATGGGCCTGAAAGGCGCGGAGGTGATCGTGCTCGGCTACAACACCCCCACCGCCAACCGCGAGAGCAACACCATCGAGCCGCCGCATCTGCGCATGATGCACAACCATATGAGCATGCAGATGGGCGCCTACCAGAACGGCACCTGGGTGGTTGGCGTCGCCAAGGCGGGGGCGGAAGACGGCTTCGACATGATGGGCGGCTCGGTGATCTGCGCGCCTTCCGGCGAGATCGTGTCGATGGCACGCACCCTGGATGACGAGGCGATCGTCGCCGACGCCGACCTGGACGAGTGCACCTTCAACAAGACCACCATCTTCAACTTCGCCGCCCACCGCCGACCGGAGGCCTACGGCATCATCACGGCCCAGGCCGGCGCCACGCCGCCGCCGGAGAATTGAGCGGTGAGGGAACCGCCCCGCTCCTTCTCCCAGCGGCATTGCGAGCGGAGCGAAGCAATCCAGAGCAGCACCGCGAGAACGCAGGGATTTTCTGGATTGCTTCGTCGCCTGCCGGCTTCTCGCAATGGCGATAGAAAGATGATCGCGCAATGACTTCAAACGCCAAAGCGGCTGCCAACGCAGCGCGTCCAAGTCTCGGCCGCATCATGCTGATGGTGCTGTTGCCCTTCGGTAGCGGCTATTTCCTGTCCTACCTGTTTCGGGCCGTGAATGCGGTGGTCGCCCCGGACTTGGTGCGGGATATCGAGCTGTCCGCCAGCGGCCTCGGCCTGTTGACCGCGGCCTATCTGTTCGCCTTTGCCGCCTTCCAACTGCCACTCGGCATTTTGCTGGACCGGTTCGGGCCCCGGCGCGTGCAGACCGGCCTGTTGTTGACCGCCGCCACCGGCGCCCTGCTGTTCGGCATCGCCGACAGCGAAATCGCCCTGATTGCCGCGCGCGCCATGATCGGCCTGGGGTTTGCCGGCGGCCTGATGGCGAGTTTCAAGGCGGTGGCAGAGTGGGCACCGCCAGGGCGCATGCCTCTGCTGAACTCCTGGGTGATGGCGTTCGGCGGCATCGGCGTCATGGCGGCCAGCACGCCGGCAGACCTGGCGGTGCAGGCCTTCGGCTGGCGCGCGGTCTTCATCGCGCTCGCCTGCGTCACGGCGCTGGTGGCGCTCGCCATCTGGACCGTTATTCCCCGCCGCGGCGAGGCACGGGTCGCCGGCGGCGAGGGGCTGGGCCGGCAGTTGAGGGCGCTCGGCACCATTTACAGCGACCGCGAATTCTGGCGCGTCGTCCCGATCATCACGGTCAGTTGCGGCAGCCATATCGCGGTGCAGACCCTCTGGGCCGGCCCCTGGCTTGCCGATGTCGGCGGGCTGGAGCGCGATGCGGTGGCCGCGATCCTGACGCTGATGGCGGCGTCCTTTACCGTTGGCATTCTGGGTGGCGGCGGGCTGGCGGACTGGGTTCGCCGCTTTGGCTGGGGGCCGCTCAGCATTATGTCGGCTGCGACGGTTCTCTATATCGTGAGCGTCGCCGGGCTGTTGTGGGCGCCGGTTGCCTGGATGGTACCGCTCTGGATTGTGTTCGCGGCCACCGGTCAACTTGGCATTCTGGGCTATCCGCACCTGTCGGAGCATTTTGGCGCGGCACTGGCCGGGCGCGCCGGCACGGCGATCAACCTGCTGGTGTTCGGCACGGCATTTGCCATGCAGTACGGCATCGGAACCGTCCTCGACCGGTTTCCACCGGCCGAGGGCGGCGGCTACCCGGCGGAGGCCTATGCGGCAGCGCTGGGCATGGTGCTGGGCCTGCTGGTGGTTGCCTTCCTCTGGATGGTGCTGCAAAAGCCGCCTATCCCCGGATCAACCGCCCCGGAAGGGCGCCGGTGAATTCGCCGTCGCGGAGCGTCTCGACACCGGCGCAAAAGGTGTGGCGGTAACCTGCCGGTTTTTGCACCAAGCGCTTGCCGCCCGCCGGCAGGTCGTAGTGCACTTCCGGGCGCAGCACGCGCAGGCGGTCGAAGTCGATCAGGTTCAGGTCCGCGCGCATGCCGGCCGCGATCACGCCCCGGTCGCAGAAGCCATAGGCGCGGGCGGTGGCCTGGGTCTGTTTGTGCACGGCAAACTCCAGCGCCAACCCCTCGCCCCGCGTACGGTCGCGGCCCCAGAGGGTGAGGAGAGTGGTGGCCGAGGAGTGGTCGGCAATCACGCCCACATGTGCGCCTGCATCCGCCAGGCCAGCGACGCAGTTCGGATGGCTCAACATGGTGCGGACATTGTCGAGATTGCCGTCGGTGTAGTTTTCGAACGGATGGATCAGCAAGCCCTTGCCGCCGTCGGCCATCAGCAGTTCCAGCGCCAGGTCGAACGGGTCGCGGCCTTGCGCACGGGCCTGCGTTGCCACGGCTTCTTCCGGCGCCGGTTCATAGTTCATGGCGGCGCCAAGCGGGAAGGCGCGCTCCAGGGCTCTGGCCATCCATTTGGTATGGCCGTCATCGCCGCGGTCCTGCCAGAGCACACGGCGCAGGTCCGCATCGGCGCACAGGCGCCTGTAGCGTTCCTCCGGCGACAGGGTCTCCATCGCTTTCCATGCCGGGTGGCCGGCAAAGGGGTGCACGGTGGTCTCCAGCCCCATCATGATGCCGATAAAGCGGGAGCCGACCTGACCGGTAACGTGCAGGCCATCCTTGTTGGCCTGTTCAATTTGCGCCAACGTCTCCCGCCACAGGTCGGGGGCGTTGTCCACCTGCAACAGCAAAACAGACAAAGGCCGCCCCGCCAGTTCCGCCGCCTGGCGCAGCACGGCGAAATCACCCTCTCCGAAATCGCTGTTCACCTCGATCACGCCTTTGCCGGCCCGTTTCATGGCGAGCGCCAGGCCGGCCAATTCCGGCTCCGCGGCGGAGAGGGTAGGGGTGGCGCGGCCGTCCTTGGCGCGGTGCTTGACGGTGCGCGAGGTGGTGAAGCCAAGGGCGCCGGCATGGAGGGCTTCTTCCAGCAGGCGGCCCATCTCGGCGATTTCCGCATCGCTCGGCGTTTCGGCATGGTCGGCGCCGCGCTCGCCCATCACATAAAACCGAAGCGCGGCATGGGGCATCTGCGCGCCGACGTCCATAACGCGCCGCGTGCCGGCGAGCGCGTCCAGGTATTGCGGGAAGCTTTCCCAGGTGAAGTCCAGCCCCTCGGCCAGCACGGTTTCCGGGATGTCCTCCACGCCTTCCATCAGGTTGATCAGATAGCGCTCCGCCCCTTTGCGCACCGGCGCGAAGCCGACGCCGCAATTGCCGAAAATCGCCGTGGTGACGCCGTGATAGGAGGAGGGCGTCATGTAGGGGTCCCAGGTGGCCTGGCCGTCATAGTGGGTGTGGATATCGACCCAGCCGGGGGTGAGGGTCAGGCCCTCGGCGTCTATCTCCCGCTTGCCGGGGCCGAGGCTTCTGCCAACCTCGGCAATGGTCTCGCCAGAGACGGCGACATCGGCAATGCGGCGGTTGGCGCCGGTGCCGTCGATCAGGGTGGCGTTGCGGATGATGAGATCGTGCATGGGTGCCGTCCAAAACCAGGCTGTCGTAGCGTACCCGACACTAGGCCTTTGGTCTTGGCCCGAGGTCAATCCTTCCCTCTACGCCACCCGCTCGCTTCAGCGGTCTGCGCGGGCCTTCGTCGCCATGGCCATGAAGGTGCGGGCCTGGGCCGGACGGGCGACGGTTTCGCTGTCTGCCTGGCGCATTTTCTGGAAGTGCTCGCTCTGGCTGGCGATGGCGGCCCAGCGGGCGGCCTGGACGCTGGCGCCGGCATCGGCCTTTTGGCCGGCGATTGCGGGCGCCATGGCGGAGCCGGCGATCAGTGCGATGGCGAGAGCGGCTGCTTTCAGACCTTGCATCGGTAAAACTCCTCGAAGCCCTTTGTGACCCGTTTGTTGAGTCTTAACATGGGGGCGTTTCGCCGATGGCGCTGTGACCCGGATCACAGGTTCGTGTGGTTAATGTCGAGGGGAGCGGCAAAGGCACCAGCCACCGGCTTTCCCCCACCGCGCAAGGACAGGGTCATTCGGATCGGGTCGAGGCCGTGGGTCTGCCAGCGGATTTCGCCGCCACCTCGCCCAGCGGGCGCCGGTCGGGGAGGGGAGGGTCTTGGCGCGGCGAGCGTCCGTCTGGCCGGTCCGCTACCCCGCCCCCGTTACAAAGGCGAGACCCCGGTTACAGCGCCTCTTTCGGCAGCATGGCGTGCACGCCCTTGTGCTGGTTGACGATCTGGCTGATGCGCAGATCGCAGGTGATCGAGCAAAGCGCATAGGCCTGCTCGCGGCTGAGGTTCTTGCGCTCGCAGATCAGGTCGATCATCGCCCGCAGCGCCTGTTTCGCTGCCTGGTCCAGATCGGGGTCGATGCCGAAGGTCATGTAGTGCGTCGGCGTTTCCGCCATCGGCATGAACTGGTGCATGTCCTTGCGCACGGTCAGGCGGAAGGTGCCGGTCAGCGAGGTCTCGATGGCGGTCACGTTGACTTCGCCGTCGCCCTGCAGCGCATGGCCGTCGCCGGCGGAGAACAGGCCGCCCGGCTGGAACACGGGCAGATATAGCGTGGTGCCGGCGGTCAGTTCCTTGCAGTCGAGATTGCCGCCCATGGCGCGGGGCACGATGGAGGTGATCACGCCCCACTCGCTCGGCGGGGCGACGCCCATCACGCCGAAAAAGGGGTTGAGCTTCAGGTTGGTGCCCCAGGGGAGGTTCGCCTCGCCGCGCGCCTTGTCCAAGTGGATGTGGAGCAGCGTCGTCTCGTGAAAATCCTCCGGCAAGGCGCCCGCCAGCGGGCGGATGATGTTCCAGCCCCAATTGGTGCGCAGATCGATGCGCTCGATATCGATCTGGAGCACGTCGCCCGGCTCCGCCGTGTCGACCGCGACCGGCCCGGTCAGGATATGCCCGTTGCCGAGCGGCAGCGGGCATTTGGCGTGGATAGAGGCGTGTTCCGGCAGGATTTCCCATTCCGGGCCCTCCGGCAAAACGGACGGCGCGCCGGAGACGGTCTCGATGGTGACGGTTTCGCCCGAGGCGATTTCGAGCGCCGGCTTCAGGTTCGGCGCGAAATAGCCCCAATGGCAGGTGGATGGGTTGGAAAGCAGATGGTGGGAGGTCATGGCGCAGCCGCTTTCATGAATGCGTTCGGTGCCGTGAAATGGTAAAGTGCGCTGCGCGTCATTGCTAGGAGAACGTCATGTCCAAGACCGAGGGCTGGCAGGTATCGGAGAAGGCGGCCGCGATTTACGACAGCTTTTTTGTCCCCGCGATCTTCGGTGCATGGGCGCCGGTCGTCGCCAGGGCGGCCGGTGTCGCGGCGGGCGATCGGGTGCTGGACGTGGCTTGCGGAACCGGTGTCCTGGCCCGCCATGCGGCCGACCTGGTGGGGGAGGGCGGCCACGTCACCGGCCTCGACATCAACCCCGGCATGCTTGCAGTGGCGTCCAAGGCCGCGCCGGACATTGCCTGGCAGCAGGGCGATGCAACGAACCTCCCCTTTGGCGACGGCCAGTTCAACCGGGTAGTGAGCCAGTTCGGGCTCATGTTCTTTCCGGATCGGGTGGCCGCGCTTCGGGAGATGTGGCGGGTGCTCGCTCCCGGCGGCCGGCTCGCGGTTGCGGCGTGGGCCTCCGTGGACGAGGCAGCCGGCTACCGGCGTCTGATCGAAATCGCCACCACCCACACCAATGCCGAGGCTGCCAGCGTGTTCGCCGCGCCGTTCGTGCTGGGCGACCGCGGCGATCTGATGCGGATCGCGGCCGATGCCGGCTTATCGGCGCCAACCCTGGCGTTGGAGCGTGGCCAGGTGCGGTTCCCGTCGGTCAGTGAGTTCGTGCGGATCGAGGTCAAGGGCTCGCCGCTCTCGGAAACGCTGGACCAGGCCGCCATGGACCGGCTCGCGCATGCCTGCGAGACAGCGCTGGCCGCATACGTCCAGTCCTCCGGCGAACTGGTCATGCCAATTGCGGCTCACATTGTAACCGCCGCACGGGGGACGGACGGTTAGCGGCAGGACCCGCCGCCCCGGCCGTCAATTGCCCCGGTCGTTAATTGCCCCGGTCGTTAATTGCCCCGGTCGTCAATTGCCTAGGGCGTCAGTCCTACGCCGCCAGGGTGAGTGCGCCAACACCGACAGCCACACCCGCGCCCGCCTTGATCCACGCGGCCATGCCGGCCGAGCGCTCTGCGGCGAATTGCAGGCCCCAGGCGATGGCGCACTGCGTGGCGGCGAAGCCGACGAGATAGGCCAGGATCGGTGTTGCCTCCGCGCCCACAACGGCCTCGCCATAGGCGTAGCCGTGGAAGACGCCGGCGGCGGCGAACAGGCCAGCAGCCGCCGACACCGGCAGGCGTGCGCCCGCCAGGCCCAGCACGCCGACCAGTAGCACGCTGGCGGCGATCACCAGTTCGGCAGCCGGCAGGGTGACGGCCTGCAAGTGGATCAGCGTGCCCACGACGCAGGCCGTGACAAAGGCCAAAGGCATCGCCCGTGGCGCTTTGGTCAGCAGCGCCAGCATGCTCATGCCGACGATGAAGGCCAGATGATCCAAACCGATGACCGGATGGCCGACGCCGCTGGCGAGGCCTTGCCAGAGCGTGGCGGGCGTGGCGCCGCCCATCGGGTGATGGGCGAGGGCCGCGCCCGGAACAAGGGCGGCCAGCAGGACGAAAAGGCGGGTCATCGCTTCAATCTCCGGTCGAGGGGCGCTGGTTAGTAGAGGACGACACTGCGGATCGATTCGCCCGAATGCATCAGGTCGAAGGCGCTGTTGATCTGGTCCAGCGGCATGGTGTGGGTGATCAGGTCGTCGATATTGACCCGCCCTTCCATGTACATGTCGACGATTTTCGGCACGTCCGTGCGCCCCCGCGCGCCGCCGAAGGCCGTGCCGCGCCAGGAGCGGCCGGTGACCAGTTGGAAGGGCCGGGTGGAGATCTCGGCGCCGGCGGGTGCGACGCCGATAATGATGCTCTCGCCCCAACCGCGGTGACAGCATTCCAGCGCCTGGCGCATGACGTTCACATTGCCGATGCACTCGAACGAATAGTCCGCGCCACCGCCGGTCAACTCCACCAGGTGGCCGACCAGATTGTCGCCGTGGTCCTTTGGGTTGACGAAGTCGGTCATGCCGAACTTGCGCGCGATTTCTGCCTTGGCCGGGTTCAGGTCGACGCCGATAATCTGGCGCGCCCCCACCATCTTCAGGCCCTGGATCACGTTCAGCCCGATACCGCCGAGCCCGAACACCACACAGTTGGCGTTCGGCTCCACCTTGGCCGTGAACATGACCGCACCGATGCCCGTGGTCACGCCGCAGCCGATATAGCAAATCTTGTCGAACGGCGCGTCGGAGCGCACCTTCGCCAGCGCGATTTCCGGCATCACCGTATAGTTGGCGAAGGTGGAGCAGCCCATATAGTGCAGCACTTTCTGGCCTTTGTAGGAGAAACGGCTGGTGCCATCCGGCATGACGCCCTGGCCCTGGGTCGCGCGGACGGCGGTGCAAAGGTTGGTGCGCGGGTGCAGGCAGCTTTTGCACTCCCGACATTCGGGGGTGTAGAGCGGGATGACGTGGTCGCCCGGCGCCACACTGGTAACGCCCGGCCCCACTTCTTGCACGATGCCCGCGCCCTCGTGGCCCAGGATCGCCGGGAAGGCGCCTTCCGGGTCCGCGCCGGACAGTGTGAACTCGTCGGTATGGCAGACGCCGGTGGCCTTGATTTCGACCAGCACTTCGCCGGCCTTCGGGCCATCCAGCTGAACCTCGACAATTTCCAGCGGCTTCCCAGCCTCAAAAGCGACAGCAGCGCGTACATCCATGACGTTGGCGTTCCTTAGCATTCATCCGAAACCGTAGGCGCGTATCATGGCTGTGACGGCTGCATATTGCAAAGCTTCAAATCCGCGAAATACGGCACCCATCGGCCCCGAATGTCGGCTGACAAGTTGCATGCAAGGGGCGGAACAACAGGCGGGGCAACGGGCGCGCCGGCCGTACCTGGGTGAGCCCGCGGGCTTGATCCGGCGGGAGGACCAACCCACATACGGTCTGTCCGATTGATGAAATAGCTCCCGCAGAAGGTGTAGAAATGGCACAAACAACCAACACTCAAAGCAGCAATGAAAAAGGCTCCGGTTCTGTAGAAAATGATGTCGAACAGCTTAAGCAGGACGTGAGAAGGCTGGCCGAGAGTTTGCAGCAGCTGGGGCGCTCCAAGGCGGCGCAGGGGCAGGAAGAATTTGCCACCCGGTACGACGAAGCCAAACGGCGGGCTGCCGAACTCCGCGCCCAGGCGGAACACTTGGCCGACGAGTCGGTGACGCGCACGCGGACGACCGTGGCCGAGCGTCCGTTTGTCAGCCTTGCGGCTGCACTCGGCCTTGGTGTTCTGCTTGGCGCCCTGCTGCGTCGGCATTGAAGCCACCTGCGATGAGACAATCGCAGCCCAGGATTGACGAACACCGCCACCTGCCAAGCGAGTCCGGGCCGTGATGCGGCTGCTGGTCATGGCCGAGGCCTTTAAGATTCGGGTGTCCGAACAGGCCAGCCGGCTGGCGTCGGCCTTGGCGTTCGGTGGCATTGGGCTGCTGGTGGCCCTGTTCGGGCTGTTCTTTGTGAGCGTGGCAGCGATGCTGGGTCTGGCGACCGTATGGCCCTTGCACTGGGCGGCGCTGGCTGTTGGCGGCATGCTGCTGTTGATAGCCGGCATCCTGTTCATGCTCGCAGGCGGCACCAGGAAAAGATCCACACCCGAGGCAGCATCGCCGCCGCCGCCGCCGGGCGGACAGAATCCGGAACTGACGCAAGCGTTGCGCATGGCAGAGACATTGGCGCGGCAGCATCCCACCGCAGCGACCCTGGGCGCCATCGGGCTCGGGGTGTTGGTCGGTTTGTTCACAGGGGGCAAAAAGCCTGAGGGCGACTCTTGCGACTGACCCTGAGCCTGTAATTACCCTGTTGCGGGGTGCCGTTTGGCTACGATCAGAGAAACACAAAAAGGAACCCGGTTGTGGCGGAAGCGCGGATGTCGATCTCCGAGGTGCTCGACAAGCTGAGCGAGACAGCGAACGAGAACAACGGGGACAAAACGTCGGTCAACGACGTGATGGAAGCGTTCGGGCGGCGGGCCTACGGCCCGTTTCTGTTCGTGGTCGGCGTTCTGAGCGCATCCCCCCTGGGCTCGATTCCCGGGGCTTCCATTCTGTTCGGCTCGTTCGTCATCATCATGATGGTCCAATATATTGTGCGGCAGGGGGCGCCCTGGGTTCCGGCCTGGATCCGGAACCGTTCGATCAGCAGCAAAAAGGCGCGTGAGAGTGCGCAAGCGGTAAAGCCCTATCTGGAACGTGTCGAGCGTGTGGTCCGCGCCCGCTACGATGCACTGACCCACCCGCCATGGACCTATGTCTGCGCCGTGTTCTGCATTCTAATGGCGCTCTCGATGTATCCGCTGGCGTTGGTACCGTGGGGGGCGATGCCACCCTCCCTGGCGCTTGCCGTCATCGGGCTGGGCATGATGAGTTCTGACGGGTTGCTGATCGGTGCCGGTCTTGCCGCCTCCGTGGCCGCGTTGGGCGCTACGGCATTGCTTCTTTTCTGAGGATAGGCAATTTGGGGCGGAACCGCACAATTCTCGGGAGCCGCTCCAGATGACCAATGACCGGAAAGCTTATGAAACGATCGACTACACCGTTGCCGATGGCGTTGCCACCGTCACTTTGAACCGGCCGGACAGGCTGAATGCCGTCAATACTCAGATGATTGGCGAACTGTTGGCCGTGATCGACCGAGCCGATGCGGACGATGCCGTCCGCGCCGTGATCGTCACCGGCGCCGGCCGGGCATTCTGCGCCGGGGCAGATCTTTCGCGCGGGGCTGCCAGCTTCGACCGTTCGCAACGTGCCGATGGCGATGATCCGCGCGATGGTGGCGGCAAGGTCACGCTGCGCCTGTTCGACTCGAAGAAGCCCTGGATCGGTGCGATCAACGGGCCGGCGGTCGGCTTTGGCATGACCATGCAACTGGCCTTCGACATCCGCCTCGCCAGCGAGACCGCGCGCTTTGGCATGGTGTTCACCCGCCGCGCCGTGGTGATGGAGGCGTGCTCCAGTTGGTTCCTCTCCCGCGCCGTCGGCATGGCGCAGGCGCAGGAATGGGTGCTGACCGGCCGGGTGTTCGATGCCGGGGAAGCGCTGAGGGGCGGTCTCGTGCGGTCGGTCCACGCGCCAGACGACCTGCTGCCGGCGGCGCACGCCTTGGCGCGGGAAATTGTGGACAACACCGCCGCCGTGTCGGTTGCCTACAACCGCAACCTGCTCTGGAAAATGGCCGGTGCCGACCATCCGATGGAGGCGCACAAGCTGGACAGCCGCGGCATGCGCACGCTCGGCGCGATGCCGGATGCGCACGAGGGCGTGGCCAGTTTCCTGGAAAAGCGGCCGCCCCGTTTCACAGACAGCGCAGCAACGCAAATGCCGGACTACTACCCCTGGTGGCGGCAGCGGGTGTTCGAGTAGCGCTATCCCCGCTCTGCCAGCAGGTTGCCGGCGCCCACGTGCCGGATCGTCCAGCCGGCGGGCAGCCATAGGGTTGTGTAGGGCTCCTCGATAATCATCGGGCCGGCCGCCGGTGTGTCGGCGATGGCGCCGCGCGCGTAGACCGGGGTTTCCGTGCCGTCGACCTGACGGCGGCCTTTGGGCTCTGCGGCGGCATGGGTGCCGGCAGCCTCGACCGGAGCTTTGTCCAGCACGCCGCGGGCGACCAGGCGCAAGGTGACGATTTCCGGCGTTTCGGCCAGGTCCTGGTGGGCGAAGCGTTCCAGGTGCAGGGCATGGAACGCCGCCACGGCTCTGGCCAGGCCTTCGGCGTCGATTTCGCCTTCCCACGGCACCAGCAACTCATAGCCCTGGCCGCGGTAGTGCATGTCGGCGGACAGGTCGAGGCGGCACTGCTTGGCCGGAACCCCGTCGCGGGCCAGAACGGCGTTGCCTTCCGCGCGCAGCCGAGCCGCCATCCCGCGCAGCACCGGCAGGGCGTCGGCATTGGCAGTGAGGAGGCGGGTTTCGGCGAGATCGTGGGCGATGTCCGCGAACAGGATGCCGCGCGCCGACAGGGTGCCGGGGTCGGTCGGGAACAGCACCCGGTGCATGTCCAGCTCTGCCGCGACGCCGATGGCGTGCAGGCCGGCGGCGCCACCGAACGGCACCAGCACGAAATCGCGCGGGTCGGCCCCCTTCTCGAACAGAGACAGGCGGGCAGCGCTCGCCATGGCGGCATTGGCGACCTGGACCATGCCGGCAGCCGCCCGCGGCGTGTCGATCCCGAGCAGGGAGGCGAGCCCGCCCACCGCCGCCTCTGCCTTGTCCAAATGCAGGGCCATGGCGCCGCCGAGGAAAAAGTCCGGATCGAACAGGCCGCGCACGGCGTTGGCGTCGGTAACGGCCGGGCGGATGCCGCCGCGGCCATAGCAGGCGGGGCCAGGCTCCGCACCGGCGCTCTCCGGCCCGACGCGGAGGCCGCCGCCGGTATCCTGATAGCCGATGGAACCGCCGCCGGCGCCGATGGTGCGGATCTCGATCATCGGCAGGCGCACCGGCAGGCCGTCGATGCTGCCTTCGGTCACGACCGCGGTCTGGCCGTCGCGCACCACGGCAACATCGGTGGAGGTGCCGCCCATGTCGAGGCCGACAAGATGCGGCTCGCCGGATTGCGCCGCCAACTGCTGCAACGCCATCGCGCCGCCGGAAGGACCGGACAGAAGCAGGCGCGCTGGCTGCTCCGCTGCGGTTGCCGGCGTGGTGACGCCGCCATTCGATTGCACCAGGTAAAGCGTTGCGTTCACGCCGGCATCGGCCAGCCGCCGCTCGATTCGCTCCAGATAGGCGCCGACCACCGGCATCAGCACGGCGTTGAGGACGGTGGTGGAGGTGCGCTCGAACTCCCGCATTTCCGGGCTGACCCGGTGCGAGAGCGAGACACGCAGGCCGGGTGCCTCCTCATGTAGGATTTCGAGCGTGCGCGCCTCGTGGGCGGAATTGCGGTAGGCGTGAAGATAGCAGACCGCCACCGCCTCGATGCGATCGGCCACCATCCGGCGGGCAAGCCCGCGCACCTGCGCCTCGTCCAGCGGGGTTTCGATGCTGCCGTTGGCGCGGATGCGTTCCGCCACGTTAAAGCGGTATTGGCGCGGGATCAGCAGCGAACGCGGCTCGGACTTCAGGCCGTAAATGTCCGTGCGCAGGTGGCGGCCGATTTCGAGGACGTCGCGGAAGCCTGCCGTGGTCAGCAGCGCGCCCTTGGCGAGCTTGCGCTCCAGCACCGCGTTGGTGGCGATGGTGGTGCCATGCAGGATCAGGCCGATATCGCCGAGGCCAAAGCCATAGCGTTCCGCCGCGCCCTTCAGGCCGGTCAGCAGCCCCTGGGACGGGTCGGCCGGCGTGGTCGGCGTCTTGAACGCCCAGCAGGCGCCGGTGGCCTCGTCCAGCAATTGCAGGTCGGTGAAGGTGCCGCCGATATCGACGGCCACGCGGATCGGGGCCATGGGCAATGGGTCCGGAGGGCAAGCGGGACGTTGAACGCGCGCCAGTGCTAGCGCTTCGCGCTCTGCATCGCAATGTAGAGGGTCGAGGCAACGATGACCGCACCGCCGATCAGCGTGGCGAGCGTCGGCACCTCGCCGAACAGGAAAAAGCCGATAGCGGCGGCATAAAGCAGGCGAGTGTAATCGAACGGCGTCACGGCGGTTGCGTCGCCCGCCCGCAGGCCCAACACCATGCAGCTTTGGCCGAGCGTCGTGAAGACGCCGATAATCGCCACAAGCACCAGTTCGTGCGGCGTTGGCATGCGCCAGTCGTAAAGGGCCGGGCCGGCGGCCAGCAGTGCCATCAGCGAATAGGCCCAGACCAGGATGGTGATGGGTGCCTCTGTCCGCGTCAGATTCTTGATGCAGGTGGAAACGCCGGCGGCAAACAAAGCCGAGCCCAACGCCACCAGAGCCCAGGGGTCGAAGCCGCCGCCGGCGCCCGGCTGCATGGTAATGACGACGCCCAGAAACCCGGCCAGCGTGGCAAGGGCGCGGCGCAAGTTCAAGCTCTCGCCCAGGAACAGAAGCGCCAGCAGGATCACGAACAGGATCCGGGTGAAGCCCAGGGTCGTGAACAGCGCCAGGTTCAGGTGGGTGACCGCAAACACCATGGACGTAAAACCGCAAAACCCCGTCACGGCACGAAGGGCATGCATCGCCGGGCGCTTGGTCAGCACCTTGCCGAACCCCTGGCGCGCCAGGGCCGGCATCATGAGGGCCAGCGCAAACGCCGAGCGCAACAGCACGATCTGCCAGGGCGACATGGTCTTGCCCAGAACCTTGATCGTCACCGCCATGCCGGTGAGCCAGACGGCGGCGACCATCACCCAAACGGCACCCCGCACATTGCCGGGCATTGCAAACCAGCGCTGTTGCAGTGGCACCACCCAGGCAGGCGGGCGGATCAGGGCCATCGCGACCACCGTGCCGCCGGATCGCCTGGAGTATGGGCGGGCGGCGCGTTGGCCTGAGTTCCGAGGGTCAGGAAGCCCACCAGCCGCTCGTGCCCGGCGAGGTGGAGGGCGTCCCGCAGCGGCGCGGCCTCGGTCTTGCGGCCGCTCAACAGGCTGCCGGCAAAGCCCAAAGCGTCGGCTGCCAGCAGCATTTGCTGCAGTGCCGCGCCGACGGCAGCCCATTGCTCGTGCTCGGGCACGTCGCGGCGGGCAGGGTCGGGGCTGGCAATCACGGCGAGCAGCACCGGGCCGCGCAAGGCGCGCTCGCGGGCACGGGCGAGGCGGTCGGGCTCTGCCTCGGGCCGCAATCGCACTTCTGCGGCAGCGAAGGCCTCGGCCAGGCGTTCCCGGTCCTCGATCAGCAGCAGGCGCCAGGGGCGGAGATTGCCGTGGTCGACGCCCCGCAGGCCGGCGGCCACAATCCGGTCGAGCGCGGCAGCGTCCGGTCCGGGCGCACGCAGGCGCCGCGGACGCACCGACCGGCGGGACAGCAGGGCATTCAGCACCGGGCGGTCGGCAGGATCGGTCACTTATTCCGGCAGGGGTGTGATTTGATAGAGGGTATGGAGCAGATCGCTGACCTCGCCACCGAAATGGCGCGCGGCAATCGCTTCGATGTCCCGGCTTTTGTAGAGCGTGCTCAGCGTGCGGTCGACCAGCAAACGAAACCGCGAATCGTCCTTGGGCAGGGCGAGCGCATAGGGCTCGATGGTCAGATAGTCATCGGCGATGCGCAGGCGGGCAGCGTCCGGATTTTCCGAATGCAGGCCCTGCAGCACGGTGCGGTCGGCGAAATACGCGTCCAGGGAGCCGTCCAGCAAGCCGGCGATGCCGTCGCGGTGGTCCGCGGTGGTGCGGATGGTGGCGGCCGGGTAGGTGGCGTGCAGCGCCTTCTCGGTGGTGGTGCCGGCGCGCACGCCAAGGCGCCTGTCGGCCAGATCGTCCAGCCGGGTGATGCCGGACTTGGCCGAGACCATGACGCCGGCGCCGGCGACAAAGGTGGGCAGCGAGAAATCCACTCGCTCCCGCCGGGAGAGGGTCGCCGTGGTCGGGCCGCAGAGTATGTCGACCGTACCGGATTCGATCTGATCGAACCGGTTCTCCGCAGTAACCGGGATGTACCGGATGACGATCGCCGGCAGTTGCAGTTCAAACCGCGCTGTATCGGCGACTGCGCGGCAGAGATCGATGGAATACCCCGTCCGCTTTCCTGGCTCTGCCTCGGTCGAAAACGGCGGCGCATCGGTGCGGTAGCCCAGCCGGAGGGTCTTCGTCTCCGCCACCCGCTCCAGCACACCGGCCCAGGCAAGGGCTGGGGCCAAAGCCAACAGCGTGGCAGCAAGAATACGGATCGGTAGCATGAACGGACTCCCAGGCAAGCGCCGGCCCTGCCTGCCCCGATCCTAACCCAGCCCGGTATCCGTTGCCAACGCGCCTGGTCGGCAGAGCCGCGTTATTGCGGCAGGGAGTTCAGTGAGGCCGTGAAGCCTTTCAGCGAGAACGGCGCGTTCACCTGCTGGTTGTTTGGCAGCATGATGCTAAGCTGGCCCTGGATACCCCGCTTCATGAGGTTGGTCAATTTCTCGTCCATCGGCCCCGCCACCAGGCAGCGCGGCGGGCGGGCGAGGCAGACCGCGTATTGCATCCGGACCGGCTCGCCATTGTCGATGGTCATGACCATGCCTGGCTGCAACAACACGCCCAGCGGCGTGAAAATGCGCAGCACCGGCCCCTTACCATCCGGCGCATAGCTGACGGCAAGGCGCAACCATTCCTTCTTGGTTTCCTTCTGGACCAGCACCTGCCGCATTTCGCAAGCCTTGGTCTTTTGGCCGTTTCGGTCGACTTCTTGGCAGGCAACCTCCCAGTCGCCGTTGCGGGTGACGTCGACCTTCGGCTGATCGGCAGCCCCGCTGCCCGCCGCTTGTTGCGCGGCGAGCGGCAGCGGGGCTGCCAGAACGCCTGCAATGATCGCGGCCAATACCATACGCATAATGTCGGATCCTTTTGGCTCGGACGGGCAGATTTCAGAACGGACAAATTTCAGAACGGGCAGATTTCAGAATACGTGGGGGCGGCAGACTAATAGCCCGGATCGTTCAAGTCCAGATGGGGGTACATGCGGTTCAGAACAGTTTGGCCATGCATGCCGGGCGGAATTGGCGCAGCGGCGGCGAGATAACTCTCGTTCAATTCCGCCAGGCAGGTCACGCCCAGCAGGCCGAGAGCGGAGATCACTTCGTTCTCGAAGATCTCCAGCGCCCGCACCATGGCCGGGATACCGCCAGCGGCGAGCGCGAAGCCCTGCAAGCGCCCCAGGCCCACGGCATTGGCGCCCAGCGCGATGGCCTTGACCATGTCGCTGCCGCGCATGAAGCCGCCATCGACCCATACCTCCGCCTTGCCCTCTACGGCGTCCACCACCTCGCGGATGGCGTCGCCGGAGCCGCGGCCCTGGTCGAGTTGGCGGCCGCCATGGTTGGAGACATACACCGCCTCGACGCCATGCTCGACGGCGATGCGGGCATCTTCCGCCGTCATGATGCCTTTCAAAGCCAGCGGGATTTTGTGCTTGGCCTTGAAGTGCTCGATGTCGAGCCAGTTGAGCGCCGCTTGGTATTTCATCGCATTCGGCCCGGCCTGCGTCATGCGCTGGCGGCCGCGCGGGGCGTAGCGCTTGGCCTGGTCGCGCTCGCGCCGGGAATAGACCGCCGTATCCACCGTAAAGCAGAAGGCACGGTAGCCGGCCGCAATAGCCCGCGCCGCGGTGTCGTCGATGAAGGAACGGTCGCCGCGCACGTAGAGCTGAAACATAGAGGGCTTGGAGACCGCCTGCGCCACCTCTTCCAAGCCCGGGTCGCAGACCGACGAGAGCATGTGGTCGCAACCAAACTGGTCCGCCGCCTGGGCCGGCGCAATGCCGCCTTCGGGTGTGAAGGATTCGATGGATCCGATGGGCGCCAGGATCACCGGCAGCCGCTTGCGCTCGCCCAGCACATCGCCCGAAGCGTCGATGCTGGAGACGTCGCGCAGAATGCGCGGGCGGAAGGCGATGGATTCCAGCGCCAAGCGGTTGCGCACTTGCGTGGTCTCGGTCTCCGACCCGCCGGCCAGATAGTCCCAGGCGTTCTGATTCAGGTTGATGCGGGCCCGATGCACGAACTCGTGCAAGGTCATGTATTCGCGCTCGGCGTACGGGGACACGGGGCGTTGTTCCTCTGGGGGTTGCCAAATTTGGCGGCCACCATACCGCCCGCGCCAGGATTCGCCAACCGCAGGCGGTTTCGGGAGCCTGAGAGACGCGCTAATGTCGCGCCATCGCTCCCCTTTCGAGGCCGATTTCGAGGCCGAGGCGCTCCCGATGCCCGATCCTGTTGCCACGACCGAAGCCTGCTTCGACGCCATAGCCCGAGAGAATCCGCGGCTGAACGCCGATGTGCGCGTCACGGCAGATCTGGCCCGCGCCCAGGCTGCGGATGCGGCTGCGGCCTCCGCGGCGGGGCTCTGCGGTGCGGCGCCGCTCTGTCGGGCGCTGCGTCATGGCTGACCTGCCCACCCAGGCCAAAATCGTTGTCGTGGGCGGCGGCATCGTCGGCTGCTCCATCGCCTATCACCTGGCGCAGTTGGGGCAGAGCGACGTCGTGCTGCTGGAGCAGGGCCAGCTTTCCGGCGGCACCACCTGGCATGCCGCCGGTCTGGTCGGGCAGTTGCGCGCGACGCACAACCTGACCCGCCTCGCCAAATACGGGGCGGAGTTGTACGAGACGCTGGAGGCGGAGACCGGGCAGGCCACCGGCTTTCGCCGCACCGGCTCCATGAGCGTCGCCCGCACCGCCTCCCGCACGGAGGAGTTGCGCCGCGGCCTCGCCATGGCTGCCTGTTTCGGGGTCGAGATGCACGAGATCAGCCTCGCCGACGCCCAGGCGAGAATTCCGTTGATGGCGGTGGACGATCTGGACAGCGCCTTCTTCATCCCAGGCGATGGCATGACCAACCCGACCGACACCACCCAGGCCCTGGCGCGCGGTGCGCGGCAAGGCGGCGTGAAGGTGCTGGAAGGCGTCAGGGTCGAGAGCATCGAGCGCGCCGGCCGAGCGTTGGCTGCCGGGCGTGCGCCAACCGCTGTCGTCACCAACCTGGGCCGCATCGCGTGCGAGCAGGTGGTGCTGGCCGGCGGCCTCTGGACCCGAGAGCTGGCCCGGCCCCTCGGCGTTGCCGTGCCGTTGCACGCCGCCGAGCACATGTATGTCGTCACCCGCCCCATCGACGGCGTCGTCCGCAACCAACCGGTGCTGCGCGACCCCGACGGTTATATCTATGTGAAGGAGGAGGTGGGCGGCCTCGTCCTCGGCGGGTTCGAGCCGAACGCCAAGCCCTGGGGCACCGGGAAGGTTCCGGACCCGTTCGTCTTCCAACTGCTGCCGGAGGATTGGGACCAGTTCGAGCCCTTCATGACCGGCGGCCTGAAACGCCTGCCCTGCATGGAGACGGCCCAGATCCGGCAGTTGCTGGTCGGGCCGGAGAGTTTCACGCCGGACAACGCCTATTGTCTGGGCGCCGCGCCCGGCTGGCAGGGGCTCTATATCGCCGCCGGTTTCAACTCCGTCGGCATCGCCAGCGCCGCCGGGGCAGGCAAGGCGCTTGCCGAGTGGATTGTTGCGGGTGAGGCGACCATGGACCTCTCCGATATCGACATCCGCCGCTTTCACGGCTGGGAGTGGAACCGCAGCTATCTGGCCGACCGCGTGACCGAGACGGTGGGTACGCTCTACGCCATGCATTGGCCCTACCGGCAGATGACCACGGGCCGGGGCGTCCGCCGCTCGCCCCTGCACGAAGCGCTGAAGGGTGAGGGGGCGTGCTTCGGCCAGGTCGCCGGGTGGGAGCGCCCGAACTGGTTCGCGCGTCCCGGCCAGAAGGCCGAATACGCCTACACCTATGGCCGCCCGAACTGGTTCGAGAACCACCGGCGCGAGCACATGGCGGTGCGGGACGCCTGCGCGCTGTTCGATATGGCGAGCTATGGCAAACTGCTGCTGCAAGGACGCGATGCGGAGGCGGTCCTCGCCCGGCTCTGCGCCAACAACATCGGGGTGGAGCCGGGCCGCGTCGTCTATACCCAGATGCTGAACGCCCGCGGCGGCATCGAGGCCGACCTGACCGTCGCGCGGCTGGACGGCGACCGCTTCCTGGTCGTCACGTCCTGCGGCTCGACCGGACGGGACCGGGCCTGGATCGAAGACCATATCGAAGCGACCGAGCACGCTCACCTCACCGATATCACCAGCGGCATGGGCGCGTTCTCCGTCATGGGGCCGAACGCCGTTGCCTTGCTGGAGCAGGTGAGCGGCGAGACCCTCGACGACGCCAAGTGCCCCTTCGGCCATTGGACAGAATTGGAGATCGGCTTCGCCACCGTCCGCGCCATGCGCATCACCTATGTCGGCGAGCGCGGCTTCGAACTCTACATGCCGGCGGAGATGGTGGCGCATGCCTATGAGAACGTGCGGGAGGCCGGCGCTGACCACGGGCTGAAACTCGCCGGCTATCATACACTTGACTCGTGCCGGATCGAAAAAGCCTTCCGCCACTGGGGTCACGACATCGGCCCCGACGACACCCCGCTGGAGGCGGGCTTGGGCTTTGCGGTGCGGAGCGAGGCCGCCTATATCGGCCGCGACGCTATCGAGCGCCAACGGCAGGAGGGCGTCGCCCGCGTCATGCGCCAGTTCCGGCTGGACTATCCTGACACCTTCCTGTTCCACGACGAGGCGATCTGGCACGACGGCAAGCTGATCGGGCGGATCACCAGCGGCAATTATGGGCATGCTCTTGGCGCAGCGATTGGAATGGGCTATGTGCCAAAGCATCTGGAAGATGCCGAAAATTTCGTCATTCAAGTGGGAAACCGCATGATCCCGGCGCTTGCCAGCCGCCGGCCGCTCTACGACCCAAAATCCGAGCGGGTGCGCGGCTAGCATTGCGGGTGGCGAAAATTACCTTCAAGGCGCGGAAAGAGACAGAAAAACACAATGACAGATGCCAGATTGTAAGATAATTTCGCATCTAACGAAACTGATAGCCCGTAAGGAGTCCCTCGCCATGGCCGAGGCAGCGCTTATCCCCTTTGACGACCGCGACGGCTATATCTGGCTCGACGGTCAACTCGTTCCCTGGCGCGACGCCAAACTGCATGTCCTCACCCACGGTCTGCATTATGCCAGCGCCGTGTTCGAGGGGGAGCGCTGCTATGCGGGCAACATCTATGCCTGCCGCGAACACTCCGACCGCCTGCGCAAGTCGGGCGAAATCTTGGGTTTCGAGGTTCCCTATACCGCGGAGGAACTGGACGCGGCCAAGTATGCGACGCTGAAGGCCAACAACTTGGCAGAGGCCTATGTTCGCCCCATTGCCTGGCGCGGCACAGAGCAGATGGGCGTCTCGGCGCAACTGAACAAAGTCCATGTCGCCATCGCGGTCTGGGAATGGCCGTCCTACTTCTCGCCGGAAGCGCTGATGAAGGGCATCCGCATGAAGACCGGCCCGTGGAAACGCCCGCCGCCGGAGACAGCGCCGGTGCACTCCAAGGCCACCGGCCTCTATATGATCTGTACTCTCTCCAAGCATTGGGCGGAGGAGCAGAAGATCGACGACGCCATGATGCTGGACTGGCGCGGTTTTGTGGCCGAGGGCACCGGCGCCAACATCTTCATGAACATCGACGGCAAGCTGCACACGCCGACCCCCGACTGCTTCCTGAACGGCATCACCCGCCAGAGCGTGATGCGTCTGGCAAAGGAACGGCAGATCGAAATCGTTGAGCGCCACATTCCCTATGAGGACCTGGGCAAGGCGACCGAGGTTTTTGTCACCGGCACCGCGGCGGAACTGACGCCGGTCGGCCAGATCGACGACTTCGAGTTCACGGTCGGCACCATGACCAAGACGCTGCTGAACGCCTATTCCAGCATGGTGCGGGGCGGCTGACCGCGACGGGCGGCCAACGAACCCTGCCAGAGACGAAGCGGCGGTGCCCAGGCACCGCCGCTTGTTTTTCCCGGTGAGGGAGACGGCGCCGTTACCAGAAGATAGCGACGAGTACCCCCAGGCAGACGAGGGCGATAATCGTGCCCACCAAAGGATAAATTCCGCCGCCGAATGGTGTGGCCCGGTGCGGTTTGTGCTTCATCATCTCAAGGTCGACGTGTTTTTGCATTGTGAAGCCTCCTTTGCAGCGTTTGCTTCCACGGTTCAAACGTTGTCATTATTGGCTATATTGCCAGTCACAAAATTTTGTTTATCGGCTATCCCCGCGCCTTCATCCCGGCGTTGACGCCCTTGCAAAAAGGCGTTGCCCTGCGCCGTGGCGTTGGCAGACTGGGCCGAAGGTTCCATCACGGAAGGAATAGGCCCATGTGCCGCTGGCTTGCCTATGTCGGACCGCCGGTCGAGATGGCGGCGTTGGTGCTGCGGCCGCGGCACTCGCTGGTGCGGCAGAGCCTGTCCTCCCTGCACGGCGTGACGCCAGTCAACGGTGACGGTTTCGGCCTGGCCTGGTGGGGGCACAAGCCGGAGCCGGGGCGTTATCGCGACACGCTGCCGGCCTGGAACGACTCCAACCTGAAAAGCCTGACCGAACAGATCGCTTCGCGCCTGTTCTTCGCCCATGTGCGCGCCTCCACCGGCACGGATACCAGCCGGGCGAACTGCCATCCTTTCACCTGTGACCGCGTCGCCTTCATGCACAACGGCCAGATCGGCGGCTGGAGCACGGTCCGCCGCGCGGTCGAGGCGCTGATCCCCGACCGTCTCTATCAGCAACGCCAGGGTACCACGGATACCGAGGCGCTGTTTTTGCTGGCCGTCGCAAACGGCATGGCGGAGGACCCGCTGGGTGGCCTCGCCCGTGCGGTCGGGCTGGTGCGGGGCGAGATGGAGGCCGCACAGATCGAGCAGCCCTTCCGCATGACGGCCGCGATGAGCGACGGCCATCGGGTCGTCTGCGCGCGGTGGTCGTCGGACCGGCAATCGCCGTCGCTATATTCGGCCCCGTCGGAGGCGATTGCCAGCTTTACCGGCCGCGATTTGGGCCTGGACCACGCCTGGCTGATCCTCTCCGAGCCACTGGATGACGAAGGCGACGGCTGGACGCCCATCGCCGAGAGTTCGGCCCTGATCGCCACCCCGGACTCGGCGGTTTGCCTGCCATTCCAGCCGGAGATGCCGGGGTGAGGCGCGCGCGGCGCAGGTCTTGGGGGCCGAGTTGGAAGTGGTGCCGCCGAGACCCAGGCCAGAGGAATTCCGGGAAAAGCCCCCTTGCAAGATCAGATGCGGTAGACGCGGGCCGCCGTGTCGTGGAACAGCGCCGCCCGCTCGCCCGGCGCGTAGTCTTCGGTCATGCGCTTGAACGAATTCCAGAGCACGCCATAGGAACACGAGACCTTGTCGACCGGGAAGTTGCTCTCGAACATGCACCGCTCCGGGCCGAATAGCTCAATCACAGTCTCATAATAGGGCCGGTAGGCCACGCACAATTCCTCGCTTGAGGGCGGCAGGTCGCGCTGTTCCCAGCCGAAGCCGCAATAGGTCATGTTGAGCGCGCCGAGCTTGACCACCACGTTCGGGCAGTCGCGCGCGATCGCGGCGATATCGGCCTTCCAGGTGTCGAAGATCTCGTCGCGGCGGCCGGCATAGGTGCCGACGCCCACGACGCCGCCGATATGGTCCAGCACCATGGCCGTGTCGGGGAAGGCGCGGGCCAGGTCCAGGAAATCCGGCAGTTGCGGGTGCCGGATCGCCGCCTCGAAGATCAGGCCGAGCGGCGCCAGTTGCGCAAAGCCTTCGCGGAACGTGGAGTCCAGATAAAGGCCCGGCCCTTTCACATAGTCCGGCCTAAACACCGCCGTGTCCTCGACCCAGGCGCCGATATAGCGGATGCCGCGATAGCGCTGTGGCGCGGCGGCCTGCTCTGCCTCCAGCACCGCCTTGACGCCTGCGCCCAGTTGGAGGTCGGCGTGGCCGATAATCGCCTTCGCCACCTGCGTCGGGCCATAGCCGCCGGAGGCCGCCATGGCGGCGATGCCGTTGGCGAACTCCACCTCGCCCACCGGACGCCTCGCCTCCACCCCCTCCGCGCGGTACATGGCGTGGCACTCGACGAACACGGTGGAGACGATGTTATGGCCCGAATGCAGATCGGCCTGGATTTCGTCCATCAGATAGCGGTTCTGGATGAACGTGCCGTTCCGGTCCCACAAATGGTGGTGGGTGTCGATGATCGGCAGGCCTGGCTCCAGCGCCTCCTCCCGCACCCGATCCAGCCAGTCTGCGTTCTGGGACCGGTCCATGGCCCGGTGCTCCCTATTCCGCCGCCAGCAGGCGGGGTGCGTCCATCGCCTGGACGTGCGGCAGCACCTCCTTCGCAAACAGGCGCAACATGTCCAGCGTCTTCTCGGTGCCGTAATAGGGCGGGTAGTGCAGCATCAGCGAAGTGGTGCCTGCCGCCTTGAACGCCTCGATCTTGCGCAGCACCGTATCCGGCGAGCCGTGCAGCAGCGTGTGATTGGCCAGGTTGTCGTAAGCGAACTGCGCGTCGTCGGTTTTGTCCGAGATGTCGCCCAGATAGCCGCCCGTGGTGGCGCCGCCGGCCATGAAGCTCTTCATGTGCTGGGTGATGCCCGCTTCGGAGAGTTCCTTCGCCTTCGCATCCGTTTCCGCGACGAAGGTCATGCGCGCGACGTCCACATCACCGAAGGCCGGGTTCTGGTTCCAGGGCGCCGGTGCTTCTTTCATGTGGGCGCGGTAGTGCTCCACATGCTCGCGGATCACGTCGACGCTGGGGAAGGTAGACTGCATCAGGCCGAACCCATTGCGCGCCGCCGTCGCGATCGACTCGTTCGAGCCCGCGCCCATATAGAATGGCGGGTGCGGTTGCTGGATCGGCTGCGGGAAGATCTCCCATTCCTCCGAGACGTCGAAATTGTAGTACTGGCCCTCCGCCTTGACGCGTTTATTGTGGAAGCCGTCCAGGATCAGCGGCACTGCCTCCGCCTGGATTTTGCGCCGCTCCTCGTAGGAGACGCCCAGGCCCTGAAACTCATAAGGCCGGTAGCCGGAACCGAGGCCGAGTTGGAAGCGGCCGTTGGAGAGAATGTCGACGAAGGCCGCATTCTCGACGATCCGCATCGGATGGTGCAGCGGCACGACCATCACGGCGGCGCCCAGCTTGATGACGCTGGTCTTGGCCGCGAGATAGCAGAGATAGCTGAACGGATCGGGCAGGATGCCATAGCGGTTGGAGAAGTGGTGCTCCGCAATCCAGACCGAGTCAAAGCCGAGTTGCTCTGCCTCCAGGATTTCGCGCGTCACGCGCTCGTGCACCGCCTGATGCGGATAGGGTTCGGTCTTCGGGTCGGGGTGGGAGGTGTAGAGGACGCCGACTTGCATGGGCTCTGTGCTTCCTTACGGCTGACGTGATTGTGTGGGACTTTGGTCCACCATAGCTGCCCCCGCCCGTCAAGCCCAGAGGGCAGTTGGCGGTGGCAGGCGGCTCGGGATAGAGTGAACGTCTGGAAACCATGCCCCGTTTTGCGCCGGAGTCTCCCCCCATGTCCGCCAGTCCCACCTTCCGCGCCGCCGGCCACCCCTGGCGCCTTTATGTTGGTCAGGGCGCGCTGGAGCGGTCGCTTGGCGAGGCGCTGGACCGTGCCGGGGCCAGACGGGCGTTCGTGATCTGCTCCCCCTCGGTCAACCGCCGCACCGACACGGTGCAGCGCATCGGCGCGACTTTGGGCGAGCGCTATGCCGGCGTATTCGACCGCATCGAGAAGGACTCGACCTATGCCAGCGTCCAGGCCGCCACCGACGCCGCCCGCGCCGCGGGGGCCGATATGCTGATCGCGGCCGGCGGCGGCAGCGTTCTGGTGGCGGTGCGGGTCGTGGCGGTCTATCTGGGCGAGCAGGGCTCCCCCTTCGACCTCATGACGCAATACCCGGAGGGCAAGCCCGCCTACAGCCCGCGGCTGAACGCGCCGAAGCTGCCGATTGTCAACGTGCCAACGACGCCGAACAGCGCCGTCAATCGCGCGGGCTCCGGGCTGAAGAACCCGGACCTCGACCACCGCATGGAGTATTTCGACCCGAAAACCCGCCCCCACTCGATCGTCCTGGACGAGGCGGTGCTGATGGCCTCGCCACCGGAAGTGGTGCGCTCGACCGCGGCGACGGTGTTTGCCGGCACGCTGTCCTCACTTTCGCAGACCGGCGTCAATCCACTGGTAGAGGGCGACCACCGTCAGGCCTTCCGCCTGGCCCACAACGCCTATCTGCGCCTGATGGACGAGCCGGAGAACCCGCAGTTGCGCATCGACCTGGCGCTGGCAGCCTTCCTGCAGAACCGGGCGGAGGACGACGGGCGCAATCGCTTTGCCGGCGGGCCGTTCAGTGGCAATTATGCGGTCTCCACCGCCCTGCATGTGCGCTATCCCAGCGTCGGCCAGGGCGAGAGCATCAGCGTGGTGCACGCGACGGCGCTTCGCCTCGCCGAGAGCGTGGAGGCGGAGGCCGCCCGGCGGGTGGCGGACGGGCTTGGCGTCTGGCGTGATGGCATGAGGCCGCCGCAGGCCGGTGCGGCGGTCGCGGATCGGCTGGAGGCGATCTATGCCGGCACCGGCATGCCGATCAGAGTCAGCCAGCTTGGCATCCCGGAGGACGACCTGCCGAACATCGCTGCCGAAACGATCAAGAATTTCAACGCCAACCGCGGCGCCCGCTCGCCGGAGCAGCAGGTGGCCGACGCACTGCGCCTGTTGCGGGCGGCGTGGTAGTTCTCATCCGTGCGATGGGCTCGGCGGTGCGACCAGACCCAAGGGCTGGTTTACCTTGGCTTGCCAAGTTGGGCGGAGGCGATGGCCGGCACCGGCTGCGACCGCCGGGGCGCCTGACGGTCCGATCGAAACGCTTGCCACGGCAAGCGTTTCGTGAATCGGCCCCCTATTTCAATCATCCGGTGGTTCGATTCAGCCAACGGATGGGTGCCATCCGTTGGCATCGAGCCGCTAGAGGAAGACCGTGCCGCCGTCGACCATGATGGTCTGGCCGGTGACGAACTTGGAGGCGTCGCTCGCCAGATAGACGATGGTGCCGGTCAGGTCCTCGGTTTCCAGGCTGCGGTTCAGGGCCTGGCCGCCGGCGATGACGCTTGCGGCCTTGTCGAGCCGTTCGCCAAAGAATTCCTTCGTGCCCTCGGTCATCACGGCGGAAGGGGCGACGGCGTTGATGCGGATCCAGTCGCGGCCCACCTCGCGCGCCATGGCCCGCGTCATGCCGATCACCGCGCCCTTGCTCATGGCGTAGTGGACGCCGAAGGGAAAGCCATAGACCGCGGCCAGCGACGAGATGTTGACGATGGATCCGCTTTGTTGCTCCCGCATCTGGCCGATCACGGCCTTGCAGCAGTGCCACATGCCGGTGACGTTGATATCCAGCATTTTCTGCCATTCCGCCGGCTCCAGTTGGTCGAATTTGCCGCCCTTCATGGCGGCATAGAGGGCGGCATTGTTCACCAGCACATCGATACGGCCATAGCGTTCCAGGGCGAGGTCGGCCATGGCCTGGCACTGTTCCATGTTGGTGACGTCGCAGGTGGCGGCGATGGCTTTGCCGCCGGCGCGGACAATGCCGGCTACCGTGTCGTCGCAATAGCGGATGTCGGCGCAGACCACCGCCGCACCTTCTTTGGCAAGTGCTTCGGCATAGGCCCGGCCGAGGCCGCGGAACGCGCCGGTGACGATGGCAACCTTGCCGTCCAGGGATTGGCTCATGGGGATGTCTCCGAGAAAAGGAAGGGTTGCCCCATGCTATAGGCGCGCGCCGCGTTTAGGAATAGGATCGCGGCAACGACCCACAACAGGAAACGCCTGCCGATGCAGCCCTCGAACAACGCCGCCTGGCTCGACCGCACCCGGGAAGAGACTCTGGAGCCGGACCTGCCGATCATCGACCCGCACCACCACCTGTGGGATACCCGCGGCTCGCACTATGTGCAGCAGCGCTATCTGATCGACGAGATGGCGGCAGATATGAACAGCGGTCACAACATCGTCGCCACCGTGTTCATCGAATGCGGCGCCATGTTCCGGGCCGATGGGCCGGAGCACATGCGCTGCGTCGGCGAGACCGAGTTTGTCGGCGGCATTGCGGCGATGAGTGCCTCTGGCCTGTACGGCGAGACGCAGATCGCCAAGGGCATTGTCGGCACCGCGCCGCTCCGCCAGGGCGACAAGCCGAGCGCGGAGGCGCTGGATGCGCAGATATTGGCCGGCAACGGGCGTTTCCGCGGGATCCGCGTCGGCGCCACCTGGGATGCCTCGCCGGAGGTGGAGAACCACCGCACCAACCCACCGCAAGGCATGTACGGCGACGCCACCTTCCGCGCCGGCTTCCAGCATTTGGCGTCGCGAGGCCTGACGTTCGAGGCCTGGTGTTATCATACCCAGATCCCGGATCTGACGGAACTGGCCAAGGCCTTTCCGGATACCACCATCATTCTGGACCATTTCGGCGGCCCCATCGGCGTCGGCCCCTATGCCGGCAAGGCGGACGAGGTGTTCGCTGCCTGGCGCGCGGCAATCGACAAGCTGGCGGAATGCCCGAACGTGATGGCGAAGCTGGGCGGCCTGGTGATGCCGGTCAACGGCTTTGGCTGGCAAGACATGCCCAAGCCGCCGTCTTCTGAGGTGCTGATGGAGCGGACCCGCCGCTATTACGAGCACACCATCGGCCTGTTCGGGGTCGAGCGCTGCATGTTCGAGAGCAACTTCCCGGTCGACAAGGTGGCGTGCAGCTACAACGTGCTGTGGAACTCGTTCAAACGGCTGACGGCGGACTATTCAGCGGCGGAGAAGGCGGCGCTGTATCACGACACCGCCGCCAGGGTGTACCGGCTGGATTAGAGAGAGAGAACGGGCAGGGAGGTTCTGTTGCCGCGGTTTGGTGGCGATCATGGCAACACGCCCTGCGGGCGACCGCACCATTGCCTGGGCAGAGAGGCGTCAACCACTCGCCGCCAAAGCCTGATCCACCAGCGCCCCGGCCCGCTTTCCGGCGGCTTCGGCCGTGGGGCCTTCTGCGGAGCAGCGGGACCTTCATCGGGCCTTGCCGAAGGCGCGGCGGTTGTCGGCGACCGCCTTCGCCTCGTTCCAGCAGCGCCACGTCGCCGTCTGTGTGGGAGCAGAACCGTTTCTCAGCATTTTCTCAGCATAGAGCCGCCACTCTCCCCCCTCGTTCACCGCGGTGAGCTTGATCCGGCCGACGCCGGAGCCGCCGGACTTCTCCCGCACGACAACCGCGGTGCCGCTACCGCTCCGGCGCTGTCGCGGGCTGTGTCAGGCCCTGCCACCACAATCGTGGCGAGCCCAGCATGCGCAGCCGCCCGCGCTCGCCCCGCAGCCAGGCGCGCGCCATCGCCCAGCCGAGCGCCAGCACCACGGTCGGCAGGCTCCACGGGCGGTAGTAGCGGGCGAAGCGCAGGCGGCCGGCATAGAGATAGCGCTCGTGCCGGCCGCCGCTGGCGTGATGGTGGTGATAGACCACGGCATCCGGCGCGAATCCCGTGCGGAAGTGCCGGCCGGCGCGTGCCTGCCAGGCGGCCTCCTCGAAATAGAGGAAAAAGCGTTCGTCCATCTCGCCCGCACGGTCGAGATAGGCGCGCGAAGCCAGCAGGCATGCGCCCATGACATAGCCGAGGTGGCGTTCTATCGCGGCCGGATCGCGGGGGGCGCTGACGGGTTGGCCTTCGCCCAGATGACGGGCACGGCCGGTCCAGGGCTGGAACCAAGCGCCGGCCAGGGCCTGCACTCGATCCGGCTGTTCCAGATAGCGGAGTTGGGCACCGCAGGAGCCGATCCGAGGGTCCGCCGCCAGCCGCGCCCGCATCGCCGCCAGCGCACCCGGCGCGACCAGCGTATCCGGGTTCAGCAGCCAGACGTCGGAGGCATCGCGACATGCGTTGAGATAGCGGAGGCCGATATTGTTGCCGGCGGCGAACCCTCTATTCCGACGAGCCTCAATCAGCACCAGTCGGGCCGTGGCGTCAACCGGCCCGCCCTCCGCGATGCGGTGCAGGGCGAGCGGTTTCGGCAGGGCCGGCTGCCAGAGCGGGGTCAAGTCGGGCGGCGCGATGGAGCGGGCTAGCTCCCGCCCCTCCGCCCAGGCGGCGATCCGTGCGGCGCTGGCGTCGGGCGAGGCATTTTCCACCACCACCACCCGTGCCAGTTCCGGCGCGTTGCGGAGCAGCGATTCGAGGCAGGGCAACAGCCAGTCGGTGCTGCGGTAGTTGACGATCAGGGCGGAGACCGGCGCCATGCCTCAGCCACCCTCTTGCCAAACGAACGGGCTCGCGAACGCGGCAAAGCTGTCCGCTGTCCGGTCCTTGTCGCTGACGATGCAGGCAGCGGAGGCGAAACCCCAGTCGATGCCCAGAGCGGGATCGTCGAACCGCACCGCCACCTCGCTTCCCGGTTCGTAGGGCGTGTCCAGCTTGTACTGAACCAACGCCGCGTCGGTGTGCGTCGCGTAGCCGTGGAGGAAACCCTGTGGCACGTAGAGCAACGCGCCATCCTCGGCGCTCAACTCCACCGCCACGTGCCGGCCATAGGTCGGCGAGCCGCGGCGCGCATCCACGGCCACGTCCCGGATCCGGCCGGCGAGCACGCCCACCAGCTTTGCCTGTGCGTATGGCGGGGCCTGGGCGTGCAGGCCGCGGATCGTGCCGGCGCAATGCGAAAACACCAGATTTTCCTGCGCCACCGCCGCCATGCCGCAGGCACGGGCGAAGCGGTCTGCCTGCCAGGTCTCGGCCAGATAGCCGCGGTCATCCGCATGCCGCGCCGGCCGCAGCAGGCAGAGGCCGGCGAGCGCCAGTGGTTCGCAGTTCATCGTCGGGCTCCTTGGGCTGCAACGCGTCGATGCAACAGGCGGCTCATCAGGGGCTGGCGGTTCAGGCCAACGGCAAATCGTTGCAATGCCTGACGGGGATAGGGCAGGGCGCTTGTGGGTTGCTGATGCCACACCGTTGCGACATCGGTGGCGACGCCGGCTCGGGCCCGGCCATCCAACCGGCCCCAGAGGTACAGGCCGAGCTTCGCTCGCGGCCAGGCCAGCCCCGGCCCATGCGGGGCCAGGGCCTGGGACCGGGCCAGGGCCCGGACGGCGAGACCGGCGCGGTCCCGGTTGACCGCGATGAGGGACAGCCTTGCCCAGGTGCTGGCCAGAGCCGGGGAGAGCCGTAGCGCCCGCTGGGTCGCCGTTTCGGCGAGGGCCAGGAAGGGCTCTCGCGCAGCCGGATCGGCAACCCGGTCCGCTCGGTCCAGGGCTGCCTGAGCGAGCATGGACCAGGCCCGCCCGTCGCCGCTGCGTGGAATTACGGACGGCATGGCCGTTTGCGGGAAAGCTTGCCCCAGGCCCCACCAGGATTGGTGGACGAATGCGGTCAGCGGTGCCATGCGGCTGCCATCTCTCAGACGCTCGCCTGCGAACCAAAACAGACAAGCGGCCAGCACCAGGGCCAGGCCGCGGGGGACCGCATGTTCAACGAATGGCGGCATGACGACGCTGCCTGTGCTCTGCGGGGTAAGCGGTGCCTGGCTCCCGAGCCGTGTGGATGCCGTATTCGGCGGCTGCCGCAGGGCTGCGGCGTGGGTCTACCCTCGTCAAGACCACGCCGGCCAGCAAGGCGCCGGCCTCGCGCAAACGCTGCACGGCTTCCAGCGCGCTTCCGGCGGAAGTTTCCCGCCAGCGGACGGTCAAGAGGGTCGCATCGGCCAGCCGGGCGTGATCGGCCGTTTGTGCGACCAGAGGGGCCGGGGCACTGTCGAGGACGATGCGGTCGAAATGCTCCCGCCAGTTGTCCAGCAGGGGACGGAGCCGGTCGCCCGACTGACCGGCGGCGGCGTGGCGGGCCGCGCTGCGACCGGCGGGCAGGACTTTCAGTCCTGGCACCCGGTCCGAAGCAAAGGGAATGGCCGGTTCGCCGCCGGTGGCGAGCAGCGTTTCGGCAAGCCCCGGGGCCGCATCGAGCCCCAGTGCTATGCTGAGGCCCGACCGACGCAGATCGGTGTCGATGAGCAACACGCGGTCGCCTTGTGCGGCCAGTGTCCGCGCGAGGGCAAGGGCGAGCGAGGTCTTGCCTTCTCCCGCCCCGGCTCCGGTAACCAGAATGGCTTTGGCGCCACCGGTTCCGGCCGCTGCCATGCGGACGGCCTCGGCATACGGTCCGTACGGAGCCTCTGTCGTCTGGTCGGCCGGCAGTGTGGCCCTGGGGATGCGGAGTTCCGGCATTGTCGCCAGAACCGGCAGGCCCAGGCAGGCCCGCACGGCTGGGCTCCCGAGAAAACCATGGTTGCCGAGGCCGCGCTCGCGCAGCGCCAGCAGGCATGCCACAAGCAGCCCCAACAGCAACGAGCCGAGGCCGAACCCGCTCAGAACCAATGCACTCTGCGGGTGCGAGGCGTCCTCCGGTGGGGTGGCGCGGGCGATGATACGGGCATCGGGCCTTTGAATATCCCCCTGGTCACCAACCTGCTTCATGCGTTGCAGGAAGGTCTGCAACAGCGTGCGGCTGGCCTCTGCCTCCCGTTCCAATGCGTTGAGACGCACCTGTGCCTTGCCCTGTTCTGCCGCGGCGGCTTCCGCTTGACGGACGGCGGCGGCGATCGCCGCCTCCTGTGCTTGCGCGACGGCGACCGCATTGCTGAGGCCAACGACAATCTGGTGCACTTCGGCCGCGATCTTTTCCTGAATGTCGCTGAGCTCGGCCTGGATGCCGAGCATTCGCGGATGCTTCGGGCCGTATTCCTGCGCCAGGTCGGCACGCTTGCGCAACACCTCTACCTCCTGCTCCTTCAGGCGATGGATCAGGGGCGAGGACAGCACCTCCGCTGCGGCCAGCGCGTCGCCGGTTCGGTTCAATTGCCCTTGAACCTGGGAAAGGCGGGCACGGGTGGCGGCGGTTTCCGTGCGGGCGCTGATCAACTGTGTGTTGAGCTCTGCAAACTGCTGGGTCAGGATCGTTGTGCCGTTGGCGTCGATCAGGCCCGTTTCGACGCGATAGGCCTCCACCGCTCGTTCTGCAGCCTCGGCATTTTCCCGCAATTGCGCCACCCGTTTGTCGAGCCAGGCACCGGCGACCGCGGTGGCCGTATGCTTCGCCTGCAATTGATCGGCAAGATAGCGGTCGGCTATGGCGTTGGCCGTATCCGCGGCAAGCTCTGCATCATGGCTGGCGACGGCCACCCGTACCGCGTTGCTGCGCCCGATGCGCTCCACCTCCAAACGGGATGCAAAGGCGGCCAGGATGCGCGCGGCGCTGTTTTCCAGCTGCGCTTCCGGTGTCAGCGGGCGTTCCGGCTCGGCAAGGCCGAGCCAGCGCTTGGCCGCGCCCAGCCATTCCGCAGGAAGGGCGCGCCAGATGGCGTAGGGCGGCAGAGTTTGCGGCAAGGCCGGGTTAAAGTCTGGATGGTCCGCAAGTCTCAGGGTTTCGGTCACGCTCGCGGCCAGGTCGGGAGCCTGTAAGACCAGGATTTCGCTGCTGATCCGTTGATCGTTCGGCGCGGTTCCAGTCAGCAATTCCTCGAACTCGACCTTGGGCTGGCTGTCCGGATCGATCAGGATGACCGCCTCGGCCGTATAGGTGCGCGGCCACTGGGCCAGCAATGCCAGCGCCAGCAGAAGCCCAAGCGCCGCGATGCCGGCCACGAGATGCCACTGCCTGGCCAACAGGCGCAGAAGGGTCGGGAGATCCAATTCCCGCTCCATCCATGGGGCAGCGGCCGCATGGGGCAATGCCCCGCCCGCGGCAGTGTGCCCTGCCGGCCCGGGCAGGGAGGACGGCGGCGGATGCGGCTGCGTGCCCGGAGACGTCTCCCGTTCCGGATACAGCGGTGTTACGTCCGCCGCGGCAGCGCCGGCGGCGTGATTAGAAATAGCGTTCCGGAACATTGACGATATCCCCTGGCAGGACGACCGTGTCGGGGCCTGCGGCTTGGTGTTGGCGTGCTGGATCGCGCGCGCGTTGGATGCTGACGCGGCTCTGGCGGGCGCGGTAGGTGTAGCCGCCGGCAATGGCGACGGCCTGTACGACAGTCAGGCCGTTCACATAGGCGTAGCTACCAGGCTGCTTGACCTCACCCAGAATGTAGAAGGGCCGGTAGTTGGCGACCTGAATGCTGACGCGCGGATTGACGAGATAGTCCGGTTGCAGACTGTCGGCGACGAGCCGTTCGGCATCGCGCAGGGTTCGCTGGCCCAGCGCGACTTCGCCCACCAACGGCAGGGCGATGCGGCCTTCGCCGTCAAGCTCGAACTCGCCCGACAGATCCTCGTGCCCGAATACGGTGACAACAATCCGGTCGCCGCTGCCAAGGCGATAGATCGGTTGGTTTGCCTGCGCGCCGGTTGGCGAGGTCAGGACCAACAGGGCGACGAGAACCAGGATCGGCATAGGGCGAATGGACATGGCTGATCTTCCTAGCGTTCCAACACGATCCGCAGACCGACGACATGGCGGTACCAGCCTTCCGCGGCGGCAGTTCCTTGCGAATCGCGCATGTCGAAGTCGTAGTGCAGCCGCAGACTCATAGAGCGGTTCAACAGCCAGTCGGCGCCGATGCCGGCGGCCCACAAGTCATCGCTGCGATCCAGGCCCTTGAACTGCAGCCGGCGACCCTGAACATTGGCGCCGACCACCAAATTGCGCAGAAGTTCATGATCGAGGCCGAGGGAGGCTTTGGTCTGAACAAGTGCCGAGGCGCCCGCCGTAACGGTGGGCAAGGCCTCGCGGCTGGCGCGCAATGTGACGGTGGTCAGCGGGGTGACATTCGCCGCGACCTCGGCTCCGGCAAGGAAGCCCGAGAGATTGCGTAGCGCCGCGTCATCGTATTGTTCGGAAAACCAACCCCCGTAGATTTGGCCGAAGGTTATGCCGTTCCAGTCCATTTCCAGGCCGCCGACGAGGGTTTGGGTGCGGCTGTCCCGGTTGAAACCGCTGTCGTCGCGAGCGGCGTCATAGTCCGTGCGGGCGACCCGGCCGGTCAGAAACAGGTTGCCATCCCGCCAGGCGCGATAGCCGAGCTGCGCGGACCCGGTGAGAACCTGGTGATCGCGGTCATCCTGGTTCAGAACTCCGCCGCCGACGGCGGGAACATCGCGATAGTCGGTGCGGGCAAAGTCGGCTCCGATCTGATAGCCGAACCGGCCGCGATCGCCCGCCAGCGCCATCGCGCCGGCCCAACGGAGGTGGGTGACCGGCTCGGTGCCGCCATCGCCGTCGATGCTGCCCCGCTCCTCATGCCCGTGGGCGAGGCCGGCCGATATTTCGAGCCGTAGGTCCCGCTGGATATCGATGGTGCCCGCGGCGGCTGCTTCGGCATCGGCGAAATTCTCGCTTTCGTGCCGGGCATAAAGGCCGATTTCGGCGACGGTCGAGAGCGTCAGGCGATGGCGGGGCCAATCGGATTCCAAACGCATGGCCGGCGCGATCCGGGCAATCAGGTCGCTTGTGGCGTTGTTTTCGGACCGCAGGATGTTGCTGTCGTACGCGGTTGAGAGCGCCAGCTTGGGCCAAGCGCGGAAGCTGCCGAGCGGCAGGCCGACGGCATCGTAATCCGGGCGTGGTCGCGCGCGCACGGCACCGGCAGCTCCCTCGCCCGGCTGGACAGCGCCGCTGTCCGCCGCCGGCTGCGGACGGTGGGCCTCAGCGGTGCGGGCGTCGACCGGGAAAGCCAACGCAGCGATAGCCAACAGCGGAGAGAGGAACGTCGACCGCATTCTCAGCCACTCACGCCACCATCGACCGGAGGATCGGTGATCTCACCGGGAGGCGACGATCCCGCATTGCCGCCGCCGATAATCAGACCGGCCGGCAGGCCGCTGCCGAAGCTGCCGCTGCGGCGCTCGCCGCCGTGAGCCCCGTAAGACTGCCTGCTGTCGGAGGAGTCGCCGGGCGCAGCGTCCCCGCCTCGGTTCGGAACCGATCGCGCCCGCCCGTCTTCCGGTTGGTCCGCGGCAGTCGGGTCTTCGCCCGGCTGTGTCGATGCCGCCAGCGCAACCCCTGGCACCGCCTCGGTCGGGAGGCCGGCGCGGCGAAGCGCTGCGGCGATCGCCTCCGGTGCGGCCCCCGTTTCGCGGATCACGGCGGCCGTGATCAATTTTGCCCGTTCGATATCCCCCAGGTCCGAGGCGATCCGCAGGCCCATGACCGCAAGTTGCGTTGCGGCAGCGGGACGGTGCCGGGCCACATAGGCGAGTGCGACGACCGCGTCATCAACCCGGCCGGCGTCGATCAGGTGCCAAAGCACGGCTTCCAATCGGTCATCGTCATGGGCGCCGACGAGTGTTCCGCCCTCCATGCCGATGGCCACATGGTCCCCGTTCGGCAGCAGCACCGTGTCCCCGCCAGAAGCGGCAGCAACGGGGTGCGGCCCGGCCGCACCGGCCAGAAGCAGGGTTAACCCTGTGAAGAGGACTGAAGATGGAATGCGCAATGTCTGAACTCCTCACCACAACCTTAACGGTCATTGCGGTCGTTCAGACATTTCAACCCAGGATAGTGAATGGATGGTTAACGCGCGGCGGATCCCCTGATCCCCGGTTCACCTTTGCCTTGCTGAGGAGAGCCGGACGCCTCACGTCTGGCGGATATGGCTCTCCACATAATTCACCAGCATGGCCACGCCTTCGTCGATGGTGAGTTGCGCGGTGTTGATATCGAGGTCCGGTTTCTCCGGTGCTTCGTAAGGGGCGGAAATGCCGGTAAAATCGGCGATTTCGCCGGCACGGGCTCGCTTGTAGAGGCCTTTCGGGTCGCGCTCCTCGCAGACTTCCAGGTCGGCGCGGACATAGACCTCGTGGAAGGCGCTGCTGGCGGCGTTGCGCGCCCGCTCGCGGTCGGAAGCGTAGGGCGAGATGAAGGAGGCGAGGCAAATCATGCCGGCGTCCGCAAACAGTGCCGCGACCTCGCCGACCCGCCGGATGTTCTCCGCCCGGTCTTCCGGCGAGAAGCCCAGATTGGCGTTCAGGCCGCCGCGGACATTGTCGCCATCCAGCACATAGACGTTGTAGCCTTTGAGGAAGAGCACCTTCTCCGCCTCGCGCGCGATGGTGGATTTGCCGGCGCCGCTAAGGCCGGTCATCCACAGCACCGCCCCCTTGTGGCCGTTGCGCTTCCAGCGCGCATCGCTATCCACTTGCGTGACGCTGGCGGTGATGTTGGTGGCGCGCACCGTTACCAGGTCCCGCTGGTTCGGATAGCCTTCCATCGAGATCGTGCCGCCGCCGACAATGCGGAAATCGTCCACCAGCACGAACCGGCCGGTGAGCGGCATACGCTCCGCCTCATCCAGCGCCATCATGCCGCGCGAGCGCAGCGTGACCTTGGCCACTTCGCTGCGCAGCACATCGGCCCGGCCGGTGCCGCCCAGATTCTCGGTGTCGATCACCTCGTCCACCGATTGCACGGTGACCATGTGTTCGGCGGTGGCGAGCTTCATCTTCAGCGTGTCGCCGACCTTGAGCGGCTTGTCGTTGAGCCAGAAGATCGAGCCGCGGAAGACGTTGGTGAGGATGGGCGCGTCGTCGATATGGCTCGCAATCTCGCCACGCTCGACGAAAATCTGCTGATCGAGGGTGAAGCCCGTGCCCTGTCCTGCGCTGGAAATATCGGCGTTATAACTGCCCTCGGTCTTCCAGGCCTCAATCGAGGCAACCTTGGCGGCCTTGCCTGACGGTGAGAAAATCACCGTGTCGCCGACTGCCACACGGCCGGTGGAAATCTGGCCGGCAATGATGCGGCGCGAGTCGAGGCGATAGACATCCTGCACCGGCATGCGAAAGGGCAGTTGCTCATCGCGCGGGCGGTGTTGCAACTGGTCCAACAGTTCGATGACCGTCGGGCCGGTGTACCAGAGCATGCTCTGGGCGCGGCGGACGATGTTGGCCGCATCGTCGCCCTGGGCGGCAATCGGCACCACCGCTTTCGGCGCGAAGCCCAGCTCCTTCAGATAGGCGCGGATTTCACGCTCGATCTGAGCGAATTTCTGCTGGTCGAAGCCGATCAGGTCCATCTTGGTGACCAGCACCGAAACCTGTTGCGTGCCCATCAGCGACAGCAGATAGGCGTGGCGGCGGGATTGTTCCTGCAGGCCTTCCTTGGCGTCGATCATCAGGAACGCCGCCTCGGCATCGGCCGCGCCGGTGACCATGTTCTTCAGGAACTCTTTGTGGCCCGGCGCGTCGATGATGACGTACTGGCGCTTGTCGGTCTTGAAGGGGATACGGCTGACGTCGATGGTGATGCCCTGGTCGCGCTCGGCCTGAAAGGCGTCAAGCAGGAAGGCCCATTCCATGCGCTGGCCGCGACCTTCGGAGGCGGCGCGGATTTGTTGAACCTTGCTTTCGGGCAACGCGCCGGTTTCGTAGAGCAGGCGGCCGACAAAGGTGGATTTGCCGTGGTCGACATGGCCGACGATCACGAGTTGCAGCGGGTTGACGCCGGAGAGGGTCACGTGCGGGGCAGCGGACATTCTGGGATTCTCGCCTGTAGAAATCGGGGAACGGAGCGGTCGGGGCCGGGCTTACATGTAGCCCGCGCGGCGCAACCGCTCGAACGCGTCTTCCTGTTCGTGATCCATGGCGCGGCCGGCGCGCTCGGAAACGGTGGTGATCGTCAATTCCTCGATGATTTCCTCAATCGTCGAGGCGTTGCTGTCCACCGGGAAGGTAATGTCCTGGTCGCCCAGGGAGCGATAGCGCTTGCCATCCTTGGCGAAATAGAGCGAGACCAGCGGGATGTTCTCGCGCTGGATGTAGCGCCAGATGTCGATCTCGGTCCAAGACAGCAGCGGGTGGATGCGCAAATGCGTTCCCGGCGGAAAATCGGTGTTGAACTGCCCCCAGAATTCCGGGGGCTGATCGCGAAAATCCCACTCGCTGGTCTCGCCGCGGGGGCTGAAGAACCGTTCCTTGGCGCGCACGGCCTGCTCGTCGCGGCGGATGCCGGCGAAAATCCCGGTCCATTGGTATTTGTCCTGCAACGCCTTCAGGCCGACGGTCTTGCGCGCGGCGGAGCGGGCGGCGGGCGGCAGCGTCGGGTCCATCTCCTCCGTCGGCGGGCAGAAACCGGTAATCAGGTTCAGGCCCCATTCCTTTGCCTTGATGTCCCGGAACTCGATCATTTCCGGGAATTTCTTTTCCGTGTCGACATGGACAACCGGAAAGGGCACATGGCCGAAGAACGCCTTGCGCGCCAGCCAAAGCATGACGTTGGAGTCCTTGCCCAAAGACCAGAGCATCGCAATGTTGTTCAGGCGATTGAACGCCTCGCGGAAGATATAAATGCCTTCCGCTTCGAGGTGGTCGAGGTCATTCATGGTGGGCTCTGCAATCCTTGGGGGCGATGGGCGGGAGAAGCGGCTCGGCCGTTTCTGCACCGTTTGTCTAATGCGGCAAGTCATCAGACGATATTATAGATTATAGGGCGACATCGCTTCCGTTGGGTTAAGCCCGAGCGGTGCGCCACTTCCGGTCTGTGTCTTAGCCGACAGGGTGCCGGCTGGGTGATTGCCAACTCGCGGCTTGATTGCAAGGTTGCGGCTTAGAGGCAATGTTGCGCGTGGTCGCAGAGCCTTGATCCTCCAATCTCCGCCGCAGGAATAACTGGCCTGTTGCGGCCGAACAGGGTAAAAGCCCCTCATACGCATTGGCACGCCGGTTCGGCTGCCGCGAAGTTCCACCAATGAGAGTGACTGGATGTCCAAGGAAGACCTGCTCGAATTTCAGGGTGAAGTCGTTGAAAAGCTCCCGAATGCCATGTTTCGGGTGAAGCTGGAGAATGATCACGAGATCATTGCCCGTCTGGCTGGGAAAATGCGGAAATTCCGCATCCGTGTCATGCCCGGTGATAAAGTCGCCGTGGAGATGACACCCTATGATCTGACCAAGGGCCGCATTACCTTTAGGCACAAATAGCCGTATCCCTGTTGCTTTATTTGTCCTGACTTTTACGAGCGTCCCGTGCTTGATAATTTCAATCCGTTCCGACGCCGCCGTCCGGAGGGGAGGTTTCGGCTCGCCCATCCGCTGAAAGAACCGGCCCGTGCCGTGGCTCAATCGTTCGTCGTGTGGCCGGCGGCCGCCATCGCCGCCATCATGTATGCGGGCCATTTGAGCGAGGAAGAGCGTACCGGCATCCTTGTGTTCGTCTTGCAGGTCACGGTCCTCTATCCACTGATCGCAGGCGCCTGTTTCGTCGCCTGGTTCCTTCTGGCTCGTGTGGGGCGGGAGCATATCGCGCCACTACCTCTGCTGCTGCCCCTCGCCATCATGGCGATCTGGGCGCTGGTGCTGGTTTTGTTTCTGCTCCGCTATCTGGCGTCGCTGATTGCCCATTGGGTCGGCGTCCCCGGCCTGTCATAATGGGTGCAAACAACCCGCATCGAGGGTAGACGCCTATGCACCATGCCGAGCAAGTTGCCCAAGCCAAGCGCCTGTTGCACTATCTGGATACCCGCACCACCGCGACCGAGCCGGAGCCATACCGCCAGCCGGTGGACGAATACATTAGCCCGGAGCATGCCGCGAAAGAGCAGCGCCTGCTGTTCCGTGAGGGGCCGCTTTGCATCGCCGGCACGGCCGAGGTGCGCAACCCTGGCGACTATCTCACCGATGACCTGAGCGGCGTGCCCATCCTGGTTGCCCGCGCCCGCGATGGCCGATTGCGGGCCTTCCTCAACGTCTGCCGCCACCGCGGCGCGAAAGTCGCGACCGGCTGCGGCAATGCCAAGAGTCTTGTCTGCCCCTATCACGCCTGGAATTTCGGCCTGGACGGCGCCCTGATCGGCCGGCCGGAGGAATACGCGTTCGACGGCCTGGACCGCGCGGATTACGGCCTGACCGAACTCTGGTGCCAGGAGCGGGACGGCAATATCTGGGTCTGCCCGACGCCCGGAAAGTCCTTTGATCTGGACCAGGTGCTCGGCCCCGTCACCAATGCCGAACTGGCCGCCTATCACTTTGCCAACTATCACCACTTTACCACCCGGCAAATCAGCCGGCGAATGAACTGGAAAATCTGCGTCGACACCTTCCTGGAAAGCTACCATTTTCCGAAACTGCACCGCGACTCGATTGCGCCGCTGCTGCACGGCAACCTGAACACGGCGGATGTGTTGGATGGAACGACCATCCGCTGGCTCGGCGCCCGGCGCACCATCCCGCAGTTGAAGGCACAGCCGGAGGCGGAGTGGGACGTGTTGCGCCATCTGGTCGGTGTCTATGTGTTGTTCCCCAACGTGATCTGGACCTGGCAGCTCGACCATATCGAGCTCTGGCACATCTATCCGAACCGGGACGACCCGGCGAACGCATGCACCATGCGTGTCTCGTTGTTCACGCCGGAGGAGGCCGTGACGGAAAGCGCCAAGGGTCACTGGGACCGCAACATGGCCTTGCTGCTGAAAACGGTCGAGGAAGAGGATTTCGAGATCAGCGAGCAGATCCAGCAGGGCTTCCATTCCGGCGCCCAGAACGAAATCGTCTTCGGCCGCAACGAGCCCTGCCTCCACTATTACCACCGCATGGTGACGGAGCGGGTGGCCGGCGCAGCTTAAGGAGCCGGCCGCAGGTCAGGCCGAGAGTTCCGCCCGCACCTTCTGGCGCAGCAGGTCGATGGGGGCCAGGTCTTTGCTTTTGGGCGGCAGGAAGTGCCAGAAGGTCCAGCCGTTGCAGGCGGGGGCGCCCTGGACCGCCGCGCCAACCTGGTGGATTGAGCCGCGGTGTTCGGCAGCGATCAGGGTGCCGTCGGCGCGGACCTTGGCCTGGAAGCGCTTGCGGACATCCGTCAGCACCGAACCCGGAGGAAGCAGGCCACGCTCCACCACGGCGCCGAAGGGCACGCGGGGGGCGGTTCGCTTCGATGGCGTTTCGATGACGCTCGGGTCCTCCGCCACCTCGGTCTTGCGGATGCGGTGCATGGCTATTTTCGCGTAGGTGTGGTCGCGCTCGATGCCGACCCAGTGGCGGCCGAGCCGCTTGGCCACCACGCCGGTGGTGCCGGTGCCGAAAAACGGGTCCAGCACCACGTCGCCCGGATTGCTGGACGCCAGCACGACGCGGTGGAGCAGCGATTCCGGCTTTTGCGTCGGGTGGGCCTTGTGCCCGTCGTCGCCCTTCAACCGCTCCGCACCGCTGCAGATCGGCAGCAGCCAGTCGCTGCGCATTTGCAGGTCGTCGTTCAGCGCCTTCATGGCCTCGTAATTGAACGTGTACCGCGCCTTCTCGCTGACCGCGCACCAGATTAAGGTCTCGTGGGCGTTGGTGAAGCGGGTGCCGCGGAAATTCGGCATCGGGTTGGTCTTGCGCCAGACCACCTCGTTCAGAACCCAAAAGCCCAGGTCCTGCAGCGCCACGCCCAGGCGGTAGATGTTGTGATAGCTGCCGATCACCCAGATCGAGCCGGAGGGCTTCAGCACCCGCTTGGCCTCCGCCAGCCAGCCCCGGGTGAAGGCATCGTAAACGGCCAGGGAATCGAACTTGTCCCATTCCTCCGTCACGCCATCGACGCGGCTGTTGTCCGGCCGGTAAAGCTCGCCCCGCAATTGCAGATTATAGGGCGGGTCGGCAAAAATCAGGTCGATGCTGTTGGCCGGCAGATTGCGCAGGGTTTCGCAACTGTCGCCGATCAAGAGTTTGTCGAGAGGAAGGTCCACAGTCATCTCTTTTGTTGTGTGACTCTGGAGTGCCAATCTGATTCGCAAGCGATTCGGCGTCAATGGCCAATTTGACTCAGCATCGCCCGGATCGGCGCAAACGAGCGTCGGTGATGCGGCGTGACACCGGCCCGTGCGAGTCCCTCCCGGTGGGCTGTGGTGCCATAGCCGGCATTGCGCTCCCACGCATAGGCGGGGTAGCGGAGCGCCAGACGCGCCATCAGCCGGTCTCGCGCGACCTTGGCGACGATCGACGCCGCGGCGATGGAAAGGCTCTGCGCATCGCCCTTTACCGCGGTTTCCGCGGGGCAGGGCAGGGGGGGTGCCCGGTTGCCGTCGACCAGAACCGCGGCAGGCGGCATCGGCAGGGCGTCGACTGCCCGCTGCATGGCCAGCATGGTGGCGGCCAGAATGTTGAGCCGGTCGATCTCCGCCACCGAGGCCGCGGCGATTCCGATCGCCGCATGCCGGGGCAGGACGGTGGCCAACGCCTTGCGACGGGCGGCGGAGAGGGCCTTGGAGTCCTGGATCGCATCCAGCACCTCTGCCGGGCAATCGGGTGACAGGATCACCGCTGCCGTCACCACCGGCCCGGCCCAGGGGCCGCGGCCGACCTCGTCCACGCCGGCGACGAGCCCGCCATGGCGCGCGATCAGGGTGTGTTCCAGGGCAAAATCCGGCATAAGCGCCTTTAGGCCTCTCGCACCGGGGCGATGCAAGGGAAAAACATGCGCGCCCATCTCCGTGCCCTGGCAACGTTGACGCTCTCGACCTTTGTCAGCCGGGTCGGCCAGCATTTGCTGGTGGTGGGCGATGCGCTGGTGGTCGGGCGGCATTCGGTCGAGCAACTGGCCTGGCTCGGCGCGGCCGCCGCCATCGGCAGCGTGTTATACGTTCTGGCGCCGGGGCTGTTGATCGGCGCTCTGGTGCGGACGAGCGCGGCCCGCGCCCGCAACGCGCTTGCCGAGGTGGGCGATATCTGGCGGGCGAGCGTGCTCTACGGCCTTGGCGCGGGCGCGATCGGTGGCCTCGCCTGCCTGGCCGGCCCCTGGCTGCTGGCACTGCTGGGGCAGGAGGCGCGGGTGGCGGCGGAGGGCGGGCGGCTGCTCGGCTGGTTTGGCCTGGCGCTTCCGGTGCATTTCGCCATGTTCGCGACGCTTTATGTGCTGGAGGCGAGTGGCCGGGCCCGCGCCTGCGCCATGACATTCGCACTGGCCGCCGCAGCGAACATCGGCCTGAACATGCTGCTGGTGTTCGACACAACCGCCGGCCTCGGCGCCGACGGGGCGCTGCTGGCGACAACGCTGGTGCGCCTCGGCATTCTGGCCATGTTGGCCGCTCTATTGTTTCGTGACCGGCAGGCAGAGGCCTATGGCCTGCGCCGCTGGCACTGGCCGGCGGCGGTGATCTGGCGCGGCGTCTGCCTCATCGGCTTTGCCGGCGGTGCCAGCCTCGCCGGCGAGTCGACGGCCTTTGCATCGCTGACCGTGTTCGCTGGCTGGCTGGGGGCGGAGAGCCTGGCGGCCTACACGATCCTGTTCAACGTGCTCTCGACCATTTTCATGATGGCGCTCGCGGTGGGGGTGGCCACCAGCATCCAGGTCGCCTGGGCCCGTGAACACGATCCGGAGGCCGGGCCGAAGCAGGCGCTATGGGCTGCCCTGACGCTCAGCACCGCGCTGATGGGCGGCTTCGGTCTGCTGGCCTGGTGGCTGGCGGCCCCGGTGGCTGGCGCCTTTACCGAGGACGCGGTCACCGCCGCGGCTGCCGCTGGCCTGATGGGCTGGCTGGTGGTGTTCCTGTTGGCGGATGGCACCCAGGTGACGGTGCACCATGCGGTGCGCGGCCTGGGGGATGGATGGGTGACGACGGCAATCAATCTCGTCTGCTATCTGGGCGTGATGACCAGTCTCTCCTGGGCGCTGGCCTTGCCGGGAGGGCAGGGGGTGGCGGGCCTGTTTCAGGGCGGCCTGATCGCCAGTGCGCTGGTGGCCGGCCTGCTGCTCTGGCGCTTTGGCAGGCTGCGGCGGCGGGTGGCTTGATGCCCGGCGTTTGGCTGCCTATAGAGAAGGGCAGGAATTTCATCGGATAGCGCCACGCAGGGTCTGCCACCATGCCGAAAGCCCGCATTTTCTCCCCGGCCCGCAATGCCATGCAACAGGGCCGTGCCAAGACCGGCCGTTGGGTTCTGGAGTTCGAGCCCGCCCGCGCCCTGCGCCCGGACCCGCTGATGGGCTGGGCGGGCGGTGGCTCGACCACACGTCAGGTGCGCCTGCAATTCGACAGTGTCGAGGCTGCCAAGGCGTATGCCAAGAAACACGGCATCGCCTATGAGGTAGAGCCCCGGAAAACCCGCGTGGTCAAGCCCAAGAGCTACGCCGACAACTTCAGCTGGAACCGCCGCGCCTGACGGCCGGCGGTTCCGGCTAAGAATGGAGTTCCAAGCGCCCTTAGCTCAGTTGGATAGAGCAACGGATTTCTACTCCGTGGGTCGGGGGTTCGAATCCCTCAGGGCGCGCCAACTTTTTCAAGAGGTTAACAGGCAATCAGACGAGCAAAAAAGCATTTTAGTCTCTTTTTAGTCACATAAATCGAACGGATGGCCCCAGTCGCAGGGGCAGGATTTCCTGCCGGTCGTCCGAAAAATTGCATCTCGCATCGAGAATCGACCAATGATAGCCTCCTACGGCCTGGGTATTGTCGTAACCTAGGGCATCGCGATGCTCTCTTCTGATAGGAGACATCGTGATGCGGATACTCTCAAAGCGCCAGGTGAAGGAGATGGTCCTGTATTCCCCTCAGCACATCGCGCGACTGGGAAAAGCCGGTCGATTCCCCAAGCGGGTACACATCGGGCCTAACAGAGTGGGGTGGGTTGAGTCGGAAGTGCGGGAATGGCTCCAGGAACGCCTGGACAGCCGCGAAGCACCCAACCGACGCTCCGTCTAAGGAGCAAGGGTGGCCGGGTGTGCACAACCCGGCCACCCAATATTGAGCATAGGTTATGCGACACACGCTAATTACAGAGAGCAATAGGTTGCATGTATATGAAGGCAATCATTACGAGGCTTATTCAATAAAAATAAAGAATGTAATTGATAGATGGAAAATGTACAATAATCTCAATCCATGACAAAGCATACAATCATGTTAGGATAATTTATGCGAATATCCTGCATAAAGATCAGAAATTTCCGAGGTATATACAAAGCGAGGTTATTGCTGCCTCGGCACGGTGTTTTTATTGGGGACAACAATACCGGAAAAACAACAGTCCTGGAGGCAATTGATCTAGCGCTTGGGCCTGACCGATTGGGCCGTCAATCTCCTATCGATGAGCATGACTTTTTCGAAGGAAAATATATCTCTAGAACTACTGAAGGCGCGGCAAACGAGAGTGCTGGATCTGCAGTGGATGCCGCAAGTCGCCTGGATACTTCATTGTTAAGCGCCGATGAAACAACACCTCGAATCGAGGTTGAGGTTGCCATAACAGACTTGAGCCAGGAACAGAAAGCAAGATTTGGCGATTATATCGAATTTTGGGACGCAGTGACGGAGACCTTCTATGAGGAGGCAAGCCCAGCAGGCGTCGATGCGGCGACGATAACTGAAACACTCCGCGTCACCTTTCATGGTAGGTACGATCCGGACGAAGATGATTTCGAGGGCAGGACCTACTTTACCCGCAGCCTCACCGAGAACGATAGTCCCGTCCCTTTCTCTAAAAAGGACAAGCAAGTCTGTGGCTTCCTGTATCTCCGCTCCTTGCGCACAGGTTCTCGTGCCCTGAGCTTGGAGCGCGGCAGCTTGCTGGACATCATCCTGCGGCTGAAAGAGGTCAGGCCGCAGATGTGGGAAGACACCATCACAGCGCTTTCCGACTACTCGGTCGCGAGCGATCCAGAAATTGGCATCTCCGGCGTGCTGGAAAGCATCAACACGGCGCTGAAGAAATATGTGCCAAAAGAGTGGGGTGTCGAGCCTCACCTCAAGGTATCGAATCTCACCCGCGAACACCTGCGGAAGATTATCACCGCTTTCATAGCCACGGGTGAAGGCAGCCACGCGGCTCCCTTTTATCGGCAAGGTACAGGCACCATCAACATGCTCGTACTGGCGATGCTATCGCAAATTGCGGAGGATAAACAGAATGTTATCTTCGCAATGGAGGAGCCGGAGACTGCGATACCGCCTTACGCCCAAAAGCGCATTGTCCATGAGATCCGTAAGCTGGCATCCCAAACTCTTTTCACGTCTCATTCCCCCTATGTTTTGGAGGAATTCGAGCTCAACGAAACAATTGTCTTGGAACGGGAGGCGACCGGTGTGCTCAGGCGGCGCGCCATTATCTTGCCAGACAGCGTCAAGCCAAAGCGCTATCGGCAGCAGTTCCGTACCCGATTCTGTGAGGGTCTGCTCGCACGCCGGATCCTCGTTGCTGAAGGGGCAACTGAGGCGGCGGCGTTTCCAGTCGTTTGCCGCCGGCTGTCGGAGTTGAATCCTGACATCTATACCTCGCTGGAGGCTCTGGGTATCTGCACGATTGACGCCGGCAGCCAGAATAACATTCCCGACATGGCCAGGCTCTACCGGAGACTCGGCAAGCATGTCTTTGCGATCTGCGACAAGCAGAACGAGGAGAATAAATCGCATATCGAAGCTCAGGTTGAGATGTTGTTGATGCATGAGGAAAAAGGTTTTGAAGATCTCGTCATGAATAATACAACCGAGGAGGCTATCAATAGATTTGCTAAGCTGATCGACTGGCCGCCGCATCTCAAGGCCGAATACCCGGACATGGAAGCGTCAGCCTCTGCTGCAGTCAGGGATTATTTTGGCTGGGCGAAAGCTGACTGGGGCGTCGCTGATTTTCTCGCTCAGTGTACCGAGGCAGAGATACCTTCTTGGCTGCGTGAGGCGTGTATTTCGATAAGAATCACCTGCGGGACCGTACCTGCTCCAGGTGTTAATGGTGAAGCGTCAGCGGCGCCGAGTTGTAATGTCAATGCGGCTGACTAAGAAACAGCTAGAGATAATAGCGGCCGACGGGCACCTCCTCGTTACAGGAGGGCCAGGTTCCGGCAAGACAACAGTGTCCATCCTGAAAGCGGCGCAAATAACGGAAAGGCAGCTATTGCCAGGACAGAAAATCCTGTTCCTGAGCTTTGCCCGCGCTACTGTCTCCCGAGTCGTCGAGGCTATCGAATACGAGCATCAAATTCCGCACGACCAGAAGCGGCGGATCGATGTCGAAACCTATCACTCATTTTTTTGGCGCATTCTGAAAGCGCATGGTTATTTGATCGGCTTGCCTCGTCGAATCAACATTCTGACGCCGCCGGCCGAGGCAATAGCTCTGTCGAGTATCCGCAGTGGTTACTCGGCCGCATCGAAGCTGACCAAAGCTGAGAGGGCAGCGAAGAAGGCAGCTGAAGAGGCTGAGCGCCTGCGACTGGCTTGCAACGAAGGTAACATTTGCTTTGACCTGTTCGCACCGTATGTCGGGGACATCCTTCACGGAAGTGAGCGGATCCGCAGGCTGCTGGCCACCATGTACCCGGTTATTATCCTGGATGAGTTTCAGGACACGAATGCGGAACAATGGCGTGTCGTTCAGGCGCTTGGGGAATTCAGCAAGCTCATTGCTCTCGCGGACCCGGAGCAACGTATCTATGATTGGATCGGTGCTGACCCTGAGCGCCTTAACCACTTCAGGAAAGCGTTCGCACCAACGGAGGTCGATCTTAGCACCGACAACCATCGTAGCGCTGGTACCGACATTGCGGTTTTTGGCAACGACATCCTCAAGGGCAGGTTCCGGCGGGAGGCCTATGTCGGAGTGCAAATATACGTGTACCCACCGAACGCAGATCAGGCATTTTCTGGCCTTGTGACCACGACCTACAAAGCGCGAAAGCGACTTGTTGATGGCGGCGGAAAAGATTGGTCCCTCGCCGTCCTTGTGCCTACGAAGAAGATGACCCGTCTAGTATCGGAAGTATTTCGATCGCCACCGGCCGGGATGGCGGAGATTTCCCATGCTGCTATTATTGAACTGGAAGCCGCTATCCTCGGAGCCGAGGTGATCGCTGTTTTGATGCAGTCCGACCCCGACGGCGATCATTTAAAACAGTTCATCGATTTGGTGCGAAACTACATGCTTGGGAAGGGCGGCGACACGCCAACTAAAGGCGCGCTCAAAGAAGCTACCAACATCCAAAAAGCGTACGACGAGTACCTTGCATGCCTCACCACCGGCAAGCCACTTCGAAAGAACAGTATCCTAATGGCAATGCTCGTCACATATCGTCAGGCGCGAGAGCTCGCTCTCACAGGTGATCCAGGCAAAGACTGGCCGGCTATCCGCCACCTTTTGGAGAATGGCGTTTGCCCTCGATTAAAGGAGTTGGCCCAGGAGGCTCGGAATATCCGTTTATTGGAACGAGGGACGCAACTCCGCCAGGCGCTTTCTCAAGACTGGCGCGAGAATGGAGCATATCCCAATGCACTCGCGGTTATTCGGCAGGCGTTCGTGCAGGAGCATTTTTCGACCAACGCTAAGCCCGAGACAGGGATCATCATAATGAATATGCACAAGGCGAAGGGAAAGCAGTTCGACGAAGTGATCATTTTTGAAGGGTGGCCAATCAAGCGGAAAGGTCAGCCGCCATACAATGCCGACCGCATCGTACGCTTTAATTCCAGAGATCAAATTGACGAACAAACACGGCAAAACTTTCGCGTGAGTGTGACACGAGGCAAACAACATACAACGATTTTGACCCCTAAAAATGACCCTTGCATCTTGTTGCCGTCGTAAGGGAGCAGATTTTAATATGCAAGTATAAGGCGGATGTACCTGCAAACAAATGCATTGGTACCTACTTCCTGTATCCCCATCCAGCCTGCTTTTCGCTCCCCATCCATACCCGCTCATCGGATTCCATAGCTGAACCCAAATCATAGGCCCTCTGCTGTGACTTCACCCCTCCCTTCCGGTGAAATGACCGGGGAGGGAGGGGTGGCATGATCCAAATTCTCACCATGGTATCGAATCGGCTCTTGCAATCATGAAGCGGGTCGGCTGAACTTTTGTTTCCAAGCGAACCACAGTATGGGGCGTTGTCATGGAACTGTTATTTCGTCGGGAGCAAACCTCCGGCCAGTTGGGCCGGGTGAACTTCAAGCTCTGGGGCAAGATCGAGCTTGATGAAAACGAACAGGCGATCGTAAAGCGATACAGATTCGACGAGGCGGTGCTCCTCAGAAGCTTCCAACCAGAGCTGTTGCGCAAGAGCGCGTTGATTGGCGCCGCCGTGTTCGTTGTCGCGTTCGCGGTTCTCGCGTTCAACTGGTCAACCACCGGCGGGTTTATCGTGGCGCTCATCGGCGGTGGTGGCTTCGGCTACTGGTACTTCCACGAAAACCGTGAGACGATTTTTGTCCGTGACCTATTGCACGGTCGCAACTTCATCTGCCCGAGCGTTGTTGAGTTGGCCCGCGAGGAAGCCCGGCTCGGCTATGCAGTCAGTTTCCTCCGGCAGGTAATGGAAAGCGCCAAGCATTGGGATGGCACCGAGACCCACACGGTCGAGGCCTTGCCCAAGGAAGAGGCCCGGCAGGTGATCATCAGGGGATTGTAGATGCCGGTTCACCTTGCCGCCCGCATGCATGCGTTCGTCAACGGCCTGTTCCGTCCCAGCGACGAACAGGAAACCCGAGAGTTGTATGAGCGGGTGGCAGGACAATTTCGGGCGCACGGCCTGGCTACGATGGTCGACCGGCGCGCCCTGATCACCGACCTGACCGCCGAAGTGCTCGATGAGTTCGGGATCCCGCCCGATCATCCGCAGGCCGAGACGGTGGCCAGGTTCGTGAACCGGCTGCTGGATTACGAACGCCTCTTCCTGCTGCCCGACGTCGATTGGACCGAGCGCCGCTCGATCTCCGAGTACTGGGCCATCCGAGAGGAATTGCAGCGCCAGCGCGCCGTCATCCAGGCCTTTCCGGAAACGCGGAACCTGCTGCGCGACGCCATCACCGCAATCCTGGAGCCGTTGTACCGGGCTTGCCCGGCCCTGACGCAGGCGCCGGACCATGGCGACATTGCCGTGCCGACCGAGCTCATCCTCAGCCTCGGCCAAGTGGGTGAGGTTTGCGAGGCCGTGCTGACGGTGCCGTTCGACGAGGAATTAATAGAGGCCGGGCTGTTCACCCGGCTCTGCGACCGGCTGGAGCGCAACGTTATCGCCGCCTCCGGCGGCAATCCGGCTGATCCCAAGGGCTTCAACCGGGCGCCACGGTGGCCGCGCAAGTCCGACATCAAACCGCCAGAAGAGCTGCTCGACACCTATCTGGGCGGCACGCCGCTGCGGGAGCTGTTCGAGCAGGAACTGCTCTGCGCCATCCCGATGGCGTCGCGCTTCGAGCACCAGCACATCGTCGCTGGCTCCGGCCACGGCAAAAGCCAGACCCTGCAATACCTGATTTGCCAGGACCTGAAGGCCGTGGCGCGCGGCGAGCGCTCGGTGGTGGTCATCGACAGCCAGGGCGACCTGATCCGCAACATCGCCGGCCTGGCGGAATTCGCGCCCGGCGGGCCACTGCATGACCGCGTGGTGATCATCGATCCGACCGACGTTGAGTATCCCGTCTCACTCAACCTGTTTGACGTCGGCATCGACCGCCTGAAGGGCTACGCACCGCTGGAGCGGGAGCGGCTCACCAATTCCATCCTGGAGCTGTATGATTTCGTGCTGGGCACGCTCTTGTCGGCCGAGATGACGCAAAAGCAGAACGTGATCTTCCGGTACGTCACCCGGCTGATGCTGCATATCCCCGACGCCACCATCCACACCCTGCGCGAGCTGATGGAGCCGGGTAGCCACGTCAAGTTCGCCGAACACATAGCCAAGCTGGATGGCACCGCCCGGCATTTCTTCGAGACCGAGTTTCCCGGCCGAGAGTTCGAGCAGACCAAACGGCAGGTGTTGCGCCGTCTCTGGGGTATCCTGGAAAACCAGACTTTCGAGCGCATGTTCAGCCGTCCGCGCTCGAAGCTCGACCTGTTCGGCGAGATGAATGCCGGCAAGGTCATCCTGATCAACACCGCCAAGGACCTGCTCAAGGAGCAGGGCACGGAGATCTTTGGGCGGTTTTTCATCGCGCTCATTGCCCAGGCGGCGCAGGAACGTGCCACCCTGGCGGAGGGCCAACGCCTGCCCACCTTCGTCTATATCGACGAGGCCGCCGACTATTTCGACCGCAATGTCGGCATCATTCTCTCCCAGGCCCGCAAGTACAATGTCGGCATGGTGCTGGCGCACCAGTATCTGGGCCAGCTAGAGCCGAAGCTCCAGGAAGCAGTGGCGGCCAACACCGCCATCAAGTTCGCTGGCGGCGTCTCCGCCCGCGATGCGCGCACCCTGGCGCCGATGCTGTATGCCGATCCTACCCTGATCGAGCGCCAGCCCAAGGGCAGCTTTGCGGCACATATCCGCGGGGTGACACCGCACTCGCTGCCTCTGCGCTTCCCGTTTGGTTATCTGGAGGGGAAGGAGCGGATGACGGACGCCAACCGGCAGGCGTTGCAGGCGAAGATGCGCGACCGCTACGCTGTCCACTATACCGCGCTGCGCGACCGTACGGCAGTGCCCGAGCCTGATCCTGACCTTGAACCGGCGCACGAAACACCGGAATCCAAGAAACCCAAGCGTCAGGTCACAGCCGCCCCCAAACCGCCCCAGGATGACGGGACGGCGCCTGGCGAGGCCTGGTAGCGGTGGCGCTCGATGCGCTCGGCCGCCGGTCGCGACTGCATCCGACCTCGACCGGCAAGAGCATCACGCCGCAAGCGGCGGACTTGCTGTGGTTCCGGAAGCTGCATGAACACGGCCCGCTACCGTCCTCCTTCCTGCTGGCATACAGCCACGGGCTTCGCCTGAGCCATAAACGAGCGACGGAACGGCTCACCGATCTCTTCAACGAAGAGACCACCAAGCACGGCGGGCGCTATCTGGAGCGGCCTCCCCAACAGTTCCGCACCATCGACAGCCGCTACAACCAGCTCGTCTATGACGTGACCAAGCCGGCCATCCGGGCCTTGCGGGACGCCGGGGACCTGCCGGCCTCGCCGGCCGCCAGCGCCGGACCGTGGCTGCACCGCTTCATGGTGGCCTGCGTCACGGCCTCGATCGAGCTGGCGACGCTGGCCCGCGATGACGTCTCCTATATCGCCGGCCATCGCGTGTTGGCGCGCGCCGAGGCGGAATTGCGCCACCCGGTGCCGTTTCGGGACCCGCAGCGGCGCGAGACGATCACCAGGGATCTGATCCCGGACGCGCTTTTAGGCTTGGAGTACCACACGCCCCAGGGCAGCCGGTTCCGCTTTTTCGTGGTGGAATGCGACCGCGCCACCGAGCCGGCCACCAGCCGCAGCTTCAACCGCAAAAGCTGGCAGCGCAGCTTGCGGCAATACGTCGAATACGTCGGCCGCGGGCAATACCGGGACCATTTGCAGCTCACCGCGCCGCTGTTGGTGCTGAACGTCGTCACCGACGAGCGGCGCCTGGCGCAACTTCTGAGCGTCACCGAACAGGAAGCCGGCAACGGCGGCGTACCGTATCAGCTGTTCCAGACCATCGACGGTTTCGGCCCGGTCTTCCGACCGCCGCAGCCGCTTGCGGCCTTGCTAGCCGAACCGTGGCAGCGGGCCGGCCACGAACCTTTGCAGATCGATCGTCCCTAGCGCGTCCAGGCTACGCAGGTTAAGGTTGAGTGTTTGATTTATCGTCCGCCAGAGGATACAGTATTGAAATCGCTGGATATTACCTTTCTCCGGCGCTTTCATGAATCCTCATATGGCAACAGCAAGCGAATCCGAAACAGGGGCCACGGGTCTATCGATCATGCAAGATATTGGTGAGGTGGAACGTCGCCTCTGGTCCACGGCAGACACGCTGCGGGCGAATTCGAATTTCTCCAGCAACGAGTATTTCCTGCCCGTCATGGGCTTGATCTTCCTGCGGCACGCATACAGCCGTTTCCTAAAGGTCAAGACGCAGGTTGAGGCGACACTGCCCACCCGCGGTGGTAAAACCCGACCGCTGACCAAGGAAGATTTCGCCCAAAAAGGCGCGATCTTCCTGCAACCGGCGGCGCAATTCGACTATCTGGTGGACCTGCCAGACTCCGCCGACCGGGCCAAGGCGATCATCGATGCCATGGACGCGATCGAGGCCGATTATGAAGGCCTAGCCGGTGCCCTGCCGAAATCGGAATACCAGGAGCTCGACAACGAGGTGCTGGGCGACCTGCTGCGCGCCTTCAATGATCCCGCACTCAAAGGCGCCAATGGCGATATTTTCGGGCGGATCTACGAGTATTTCCTCACCCAGTTTGCCGACCTGAAAGCCCACGACGGCGGCGAGTTTTTCACGCCGGTCTCGCTGGTGGAGATGATCGTCAACGTGATCGAGCCGGAGCACGGCACGATCCTGGATCCCGCCTGCGGTTCCGGCGGCATGTTCGTGCAAAGCGCGCATTTCATCGAGAACATGCACGAAAGCCCAACGGCGCGCGTCACCTTCTACGGGATGGAAAAGAACCCGACCACGATCCGTCTGGCTAAGATGAACATGGCGGTGCATGGGCTGGAGGGCAATATCGCCAAGGCGATCAGCTATTACGAAGATCCGCACGAGCTTCTGGGTAAATGCGACTTCGTCATGGCCAATCCGCCGTTCAACGTCGATGAAGTCGATTCGGAGAAGGTCCGCACCGATCCCCGCCTGCCGTATGGCCTGCCCAACACCAACAAGAAGGGCAAGATCTCCAACGGCAACTATCTCTGGATTTCCTATTTCGACAGCTACTTGAATGACCAGGGCCGCGCCGGCTTCGTTATGTCCTCGCAGGCCTCCTCTGCCGGGGGCGATGAGGCGGTGGTGCGGCGCAAACTGATTGAGAGCGGCCATGTCGATGCGATGATGGCGATTCGCTCCGGCTTCTTCTACACCCGCACCGTGCCGTGCGAGCTTTGGTTTCTGAACAAAGCCAAGCCGAATTGGCAGCGCGACACCGTGCTGATGATCGACGCGCGCAACGTGAACCGCAAGGTGACGCGCAAAATCTACGACTTCACGCCGGAGCAGCAGCAGAACCTCTCCGCCATCGTTTGGCTCTACCGGGGCGAAAACGAGCGGTTCGTGGCGCTGGTGGCCGATCATTTAGGCCGGATGGTTGAGGAGGCAGCGGCGACGGTCGAGCCGCTCAACGCTTTTGCGCGTGACCTCTCGAAAGTAATTGAGGAGTACACGAGCCGTGATCTGCCGGAAGAGCTGGCCGAGACAGTCGAGGAGTTGCGCACCGGCGAGGCGATGTTCGGCGAGGATGTCGAGGCGTTTGCGGCGAAAACGCAGACGCTGGCGGCGACCTGGGCCAAGCTAGAGCGCGACAATGCCAGTCTACGCGGCTTTGCGGATGCGGCGGAGGCGCTGGCGGATGCCTGCCGGGATCTCACCAAGCAGGCCGATCACCTCTACAAGCTGCTGGGCCGCGTCGTCGAAAATGGGCGCAAGAATGGCCGAGGTAATCCGTTGCGGGCGCTCGAAGAAGCACGGTCGGTTTGCATCGAGCAGCTCAAGAACCCGCGCTATTTTTGGCGGCAGGCACGCTGGCTCCAGGAGCGCTTTCCCGATGCAAAACTGCGCGACGTGGAGGGGCTGGTCAAGGTCGTGACCCGTGAGGAGCTCAAGGCCAACGACTGGAGCCTGACACCGGGACGTTATGTGGGCGTTGCCGCCGAGGAAGAAGACGAGGATTTCGACTTTGAGGAGACCCTGCGGGAAATTCACGTCGAGATCGAGGATCTGAACGCCGAGGCGGTTGAACTGGCTGCAGCAATCAAGGAAAATTTCGAGCAGTTGGGCGTATGATCAATAACAATGAAGTTCTTCTCGGTGACCTTGCCGTCTTATACGACTCACTTCATAAGACACCGAAATATTATGTTGAAGAAGGTTACCCGATGATTCGAGTAACCGATATTAAGAAAGGGAGCGTACAAACTAACGGTACCAAGCAGGTCGACGAAAAGACGTACGAAGAATTTTCCAAGAAACATAAGCCAGAATTGGGCGACATCATCCTGTCTCGTGTTGGATCTTATGGAAATTCTGCGATAGTTACAAGGCAGGAATTATTTTGTTTAGGGCAAAATACCGTTTGTATTGCGCCGTTACGTGAAAAGATATTTCCTCATTATCTGTATTTCTGCCTAAATTCTCGCTCCGTGATGTCTCAATTTGACTCTTTCATCACCGGTGCTTCACAGCCGACAATCAGCTTGAAGAACATCAAGGCAATTCGGATTCCGTTGCCAAAAATGAAAGTGCAACGGCAAATCAGCGATACCCTTACCTCTTACGACGACCTGATCGAGAACAACCGGCGGCGGATTGAGTTGTTGGAGCGGGCGGCGCGGGAGCTCTATCGTGAGTGGTTCGTGCGCCTCCGCTTCCCCGGCCACGAACACACCAATATCACCGACGGCCTCCCCGAGGGATGGAGTATTCTACCAATAGCTGGTGTGGCAGAAACCGTCGGCGGCGGTACGCCAACGACAAATAATCCAGCAAACTGGGATGGAGGCGATGTCACATGGGTTACACCGACCGACATCACACGGAACTCATGCCTCGTTTTGTTGGATTCTGAAAAGAAAATTACAGAGGCCGGATTAAAATCATCATCAGCGAAAATGCTGCCTCCTATGACAATATTGATGACCAGTCGCGCTTCCGTCGGCTTTTTCGGAATGTCGCCAAAAGCAGTGTGCACCAATCAGGGATTTATCAGCATAATCCCAAATGATCCTGATTTTCTTTTCTATATGCTCCACAACCTTATGTATCGCGTCGAAGAAATTCGCGCCAATGCGGGCGGCACAACATACCGAGAAATTAGCAAGGGTAACTTCCGCAAATTATTGATCACTTTGCCACCTAACCCGCATTTCTCACCAGCGTTGCCGGCCTTTGCGGAGACGCGGGCGGGAGGGCGGTGGCTTGGGCGGTGGAGGTGTGGACGCGCTTGTTCGCGGCGCCTTGAGCGGCGCGGTGTCGGTCGGTGC
>Ga0206129_10000270_pt1 | contig 86100 bp, 73 predicted proteins | sample Helgoland_Spring_8_FD_148616 | JGI IMG/M metagenome (GOLD analysis project Ga0206129, IMG submission 148616) | Pelagic subsurface seawater microbial communities from Kabeltonne, Helgoland, North Sea - Helgoland_Spring_Bloom_20160502_2 | ecosystem: Environmental > Aquatic > Marine > Epipelagic ... | reverse complement strand
ATAAAGTAATTGTGGATGCTGGCATACGTTATGATTTCAATAGGATTGACGCAAAAAAATTCTATCTAAAATCGCGTTGGAATGAACGTGGATACAGTACCGATTTTTCTGATATCATTATACAAGACTTTCCAACTCAGTATTTAACCAATCCTGTTTTTAATTATCATAATATTTCTGCTTCAGCTGGTATTAAATACACTATTAATGATAGTAATGAAGTTCTGTTTAACTATAGTTTATCAAGCAGACCTCCAAATGTATCAGAATTGTTTAGCGATGGTCTACACCACTCTGCCGCAAGGTTTGAAATAGGAGATTTACGATTTAATAAAGAAATTTCAAATAGGGTTTCAGGAACCTACAACTATAGTTTATCAAGATTTAATTTTTTAGCAGAGATTTTCTACAATAGAGTTGCAGACTTTATCTATTTAAGACCTTTTGATTTTATTAGTACAATTAGAGGACCTTTTCCATTATGGGAGTATCAACAAACTGATGCAGAGCTCTACGGTATTGACATCACTGCTAAATATGATGTCACGAATAACATTAAGTTACTTAACAAAACCTCTTTCATTAAAGGTAATGACTTGGAGACTAATTTGCCCCTAATTGACATACCGTCTTTTAATACTAATAACCAGATTACTTACAATAATGAGGATTGGTATAACTTTTCGGCTAGCTTGAAATCAGAGTGGGTTTTTGAACAAAATGAATTTCCGGATTTTAATTTTGATATCCAGAATCAACTTACAGGTCAAATGCTAACAATAGATATTAGCACGCCACCACCAGCATACCATTTATTACATTTTTACACAGAAGCTACTTTTTCTTTTAGTAAAGAAATAAATCTAAATGTTGCTCTAGGAGTCAACAATATTTTTGATACTTCTTACAGAAATTATTTAAATCGACTAAGATATTTTGCTGATGACTTAGGTAGAAATATAACATTACAATTACAACTGAATTATTAAACAAAATGAACACAAATAACTCAAATTTAAAAACAATGAAAACCAATTTTTTATACTTAAATTCAATGAAAACAAGTAAATTATTTGTCGCGGCAATGTTTTGCCTAACGTTAATCACATCATGTTCTGATGATGATGATCCAGTAATAATTAATCCTGAAGAATTAATTACAAATGTGACGCTTACTTTTACCAATACTGGCAATGCAACAGATATTGTTACAATGTCAAGTGTTGCTCCAGATGGTCAAGATGGTAGTTTTACCAATATTGTTGTTGGTAGTTTTACTTCTGGCGAAACTTATTCATTAGACTTAGCCATCACTAATGAAAGTGAATCTCCAGCAGATGATGTTTTAAATGATGACATTATTCCAGAAGCTGATGAGCATTTCTTTACATATGGTGTAAATACTGTTAGTATGACAATGTCCAGAGATGCTGGTGATGTAGACGGTCCTGATGGAAACAAATTAGGAGTTAATACAACTTGGATTGCTGGTGGAGCTAGTAATGGAAGTTTAAATATTACATTAGTACACGAACCAGTAGGATCTGACGATTCTAATAACTTTGGTACTGTAACAGGTGGTGAAGAAGATTTTAATATTACATTTTCTGGTGTTTCAATAAATTAAACTAGAAAAGTAATAATTATTACAAAGGCTACTTAATTAAGTAGCCTTTTGTTTTTATGTGATATTTTTATCAAATAAATCAAATGAAAAAAAATGACCGAAATTGAATTTGCTTTAAACCAAAAAAGTGATACCGATAAAATTGAGTTCGTAGGTACAGTCCTTTGGAACAAATCTCACGAAGTAGGTCATTTTACCAAACTATCTGAAGCCGAACAAACCTTTGTTTTAATTGATATTTTTGAAAGCGAAATCAATAGAAACGGTTTGTTCGGTTTTTTTTACAACTCTTCTGGAGAGTATAGTCATGAGGTTTTAAAAGCATTCATAAATATAAAAGCTGAAACTTCAGTAGAGATTATAGATAGTGCTATTCGCGTATTAAAATCACTTCCCGTTTCAAAAGATATTTTACTAAGACGTCAACAAATTTCTAAATTAAAACAAGAGGAATTAGACATTTGGTCAGCGCTTGAATTTAGATTAATAGAAAGTAAAGAAGATATTGTTAAGCTATTAATTAACTATATTGCGCTTCATAAAACAGATTTCGAATATTGATATATTTCAGCAAAACAGATTCTGTTCTTTTTACATGTCCAAATTACCCAAAGAGTTTAAGTTTGTGGATCTATCTGACTACGGAAGACCAGTTGCAAGAATCATTTCTCAATCCCTAAAAAACACAAGGTTTACCCCTATTCATTTAACTATAGGTTTTATAATCTCTGGGTTATTAGCTGCTTTTTGTATCCTTAAAGGCGCTTACATTTTAGCTGCTTTTTTTTTAATTTTTAAATCTATTTTAGATGCTGCTGATGGCGAATTGGCACGTATAAAAAACACACCTTCTTATACAGGTCGCTATCTAGATTCAGTTGCAGATATTATTCTTAATGCTATTTTTTTGTTGACCATTTGGTATATAACTGATGTTAATTTTTGGTGGACTGTAGTTGCATTTTTTGGTATACAATTACAAGGCACACTTTATAATTACTACTACGTTATACTTAGAAACAGGTATAATGGTGATACGACCAGTCGTATTTTTGAAAATAAAACACCAAAAGCTCTGCCTGGCGAAAGTCAAAAAAATGTGACTATCTTATTTAGGCTTTATAAAACTTTATACGGAAATTTTGATAAAATTATTTATTGGTTAGACCACAAAGCCTCAAATGGAAAAACATTACCTAATTTCTTGATGACAGCACTTTCTATTTTTGGTTTAGGTTTTCAACTTTTAATGATTGCTATTCTTTTAGTGGCAGAATTTAAAGAATATATTATTCCTTATTTTGTAATTACTACAGTATTAATATTTGGCTTTATAAGTATCCGAAAAGCACTCTAGCTATTTAATGATTTTAGTATTGTTTCTTGATTTAATAATATATGTATACACCCACATTACAGAAAATGTAGGAACAACATCTGTAAAAGGTATAGCTTCTTCTAAAAATGCAAAGACACCTGCAATTTTTCCAACTTTACCTTTATAAAGTTTTGTCATTATTAATCCAGAAAGTGGTGCCCATATAAAATCGAAAGGTGGTAAAATAATAGAAACATATCCTAATGTGTCAAGTAAAAGGCTTAATAATAGTTTTGGGTATTTTTTCATTCAATATTTTAGTATAAATAAAGCAATAAGTGTTCCAAATAATTATATGACTTTTAGAAGAATCAGTATTAAAATTTTTAACTTTTAATTATGAGCTAAAGCAAAAGTAGGAATGTAGTTTTGTACTGCTAAAATTTTTGACTCAGCATGAAATTGAGTTCTTCATTATTAACCTTATTTATAATTCTTTTCAGTGTTTTTGCTCTAGCACAAGACAAAAAAACCCTGCAAATAGAACGTACAACTATTGCTCCTAAAATCGATGGCATACTCAATGATGAAGCTTGGAAAAAAGCTGACATTGCAACAGGTTTTGTACAATTTGAACCAAACATTGGTATAAAAGCCAAAGAGAATGAGCGTACAGAAATAAAAATGACGTATGATGATGACGCCATTTATGTATCAGCATATTTGTATGATGACCCAAAACTGATAATGCGCCAGTTTACCAATCGTGATGATTTTGGTCAAACCGATTTCTTTGTGGTAACCATAAACCCAAATAATGATGCACAGAATGACACCAATTTTGTTGTATTTAGTTCTGGTCAACAAGCAGATGCAATAGTAAACCCTAGTATTGGAGAAGACTTTGGCTGGAATGCCGTTTGGACGAGTGCTGTTAAACTCAAAGATGATGGTTGGGTTGTAGAAATGAAAATCCCATATAGAACTTTACGATTTGCCGACCAAGAAAAACCTGTTTGGGGTATACAATTTTTACGCCAATTCCGAAGAGACCGCGCTGCTTATTCGTGGAATCCAATTGACCCAACGATTGGAAATACTGGATTATACGAAGGCGAATTAATGGGGCTAAATAATATAAAGCCTCCTGTTAGACTGAACCTCTACCCTTTTACAACGGGAATTGTAAGTACATTTGATGGTCAGACAGAGACCGATTTAAAATTCGGGATGGATTTAAAATATGGCATTACAGATAATTTTACGCTTGATGCGACATTGATTCCTGATTTTAGTCAAGTAGGTTTTGATAATTTAGAGTTAAACCTAGGTCCTTTTGAACAGACCTTTAGAGAGCAGCGTCAGTTTTTTACAGAAGGTGTTGATTTGTTTTCAAAAGGTGGTTTGTTCTTTTCGAGACGTATCGGAAGCGCTCCTGTTGGTCAAATAGATATAGCAGATGACGAATCTTTTAACAGACCTAATAACACAAAGGTGTTGAACGCCATAAAAATATCAGGACGAACAAAAAGTGGTTTAGGTGTTGGTGTATTGAATGCTATTACCGAGAAAACAAAAGTAGCTATAACCGATGATAACGATGTTATCTTAAGAAATGAAGTTGTAGAACCATTTACAAACTACAACGTTCTAGTTATAGACCAACAATACAATGGAAATTCTTCAATTAGCTTAATTAATACAAATGTTTTACGCGAAGGTAATTTTAGAGATGCTAACGCCACCGCTATAGTTAGTAACCATCAGAATAAGAGAAATACCTACAAGATTGATACAGAATTACGAATGAGTCATGTCAATTTTCAAGATGAGGACTCTGAAAATGGTTTTAGCTCATTCTTTAGAATCGGGAAAACTCATGGAAACTTTAGGTATAGTTTTGACCATCGTTATGCTGACACAAAATTTAATATTAATGATATTGGGCTAAATCTTCGTAATAACAGAAATGAGTTTGGTGCAGATTGGTCTTATGAGATTTTTAAGCCTACAGTAAAATTAAACAGTTATAGAATCAATGGATTTATAAATTACAGACGTTTGGCAAATCCAAACGTATTTACAGGCTTTAATTTTGGAGCAAACTATTTTGCAATTGCTAAAAAATCCTTGAATGCTTATGGATTTAATTTTAGGTTAAGTCCAGGGAAGCAATTTGATTATTTTGAGTCAAGAGATGGACGCCCATTTATTTTCGAAAATTTTGCAAGAATTGGTGGTTTTGTCTCAACAAATTATAACCGTCAATTTGCTTATGACATCAAAGCAAATGTTAGGGCTATATTTGAAGATGGCAGAGATTTTACTTCATACAGTATTGAATTTGAACCACGCTATCGTTTTAACGACAATTTTCTTTTAGTTTATAAAGTTGAATATAATAAACGTAAGGGCGAACGTGGATATGCAACAAGAGAAAATGATGAATCAGTTTTAGGAGAGCGAGATAGAAGACGTATCACCAATACTGTAACCGGTAATTATACTTTTAATACACTCCATACTTTAACTCTTAACCTAAGACATTATTGGGACACCGTAGATTATGATTATGAACTTTTTACACTTCTTGATAGCGGACGTCTGACCAAAGCTTCTGGCTACAACTTAGATAATGTTTCTAGTGATCCAAATGTTAATTTTAGTACTTGGAATGTAGATTTAAGTTACTCCTGGCAATTTGCACCTGGAAGTTTCTTAACTGCATTATATAGAAATCAGCTATTTAATGTTAATGACGATTCATTTGAAACATTTTCAGGGAGTTTAAATAATCTTTTTGAGCAACCTGCTTTGCATCAATTTTCATTAAGATTACAGTACTTTATAGACTTTAACGGTATTAAATCAGTCTTAAAAAAAAATAATAGCAGTAGCTAATTGTTTAGCTAGTCATTAAATATTATTTTCACAGTCTATGGCAGCTATTATTTCAGCAAAACAAATTTTTAAAGCATACAAGGATCTAAAAGTTCTTAAAGGAGTTGATATAACTATACAAGAAGGTGAAATTATTTCTATTGTTGGAGCTTCAGGAGCTGGTAAAACAACCCTATTACAAATACTTGGCACATTAGATAAACCCGATTATAAAGATGATACAGAACTTGTAATCAACGATACGTCTATCAATCAACTTAATGATAAAGCCATAGCAAAGTTTAGAAATTCTAATATTGGATTTATATTTCAGTTTCATCAACTATTACCTGAATTTACTGCTTTAGAAAATGTATGCTTACCAGCCTTCATAAATAAAACACCAAAAGCTGAAGCTGAAAAAAGAGCTAAGGAGCTACTCGCTTATTTAGGTTTAACAGAACGTATGCATCATAAGCCTAATGCTATGTCTGGTGGAGAACAACAACGTGTTGCAGTTGCACGTGCATTAATAAACAATCCAAAAATTATCTTTGCAGATGAACCTTCGGGAAATTTAGATAGTGAATCTGCAGAACAGCTTCATAATTTGTTTTTTAAACTCAGATATGAGTTTAATCAAACCTTTGTTATTGTTACTCATAATCAAGAGTTAGCCAATATGGCGGATAGAAAATTGACTATGGTTGACGGTAATATAATTAGTTAATCCTCCTTTTTCTTTGCAGAAAACACACCATTTGGTTGAATGAATTTTACAGTAGTAATCATTCCTTTAACTTCAACAAACTCAACTTTATAACCATCCAATATTTTAAGATTGAATTTATGCTCATCAGTTGGCACAAGTTCATATTCTGGTTGCCCTTTCAAAAAAGCATATAGTACATTCTCATCTTTGATATAAAACTTGACTACCTGACCTACTAAATCATAATTACCGACATATTGTTCTAATGTCTTGGCATCAACTTCTATAGTGTTTGGCGTACGCTTAAAAACTATAGCTTCAGTAGTTGGTTCTATAGAAGTTGTTAAAGATTCTATATCTCCAGATTCGTTAGTTTTAAAGTTAACCTTTAGAGAACTACCTATCTCCGTAGAATCTACTTTTCCATCAGAGTAATCAATCAGCTCAAACGTATCGTAATGAAAATGATTGATAAAAATCTTCTCGTCATTCAAGGTTGTCATTAAAGAATCGTTTTCTACTGTAACTTCAAATTTGCCATAACCTGCATTTTCATAAAAGCCTGTGTAGTCTAGTTTAGCATGAGATGGTCTTGTATTTTTCACATTTGATGTTTCTTTGTCTTCCATGACTTTATCTTGTGCTTCTAAAGCTTCCTCAAGGTCTTCTTTATGTTTTTTTGCCCATTCTGTTTTTTCGACATTCAGCATATAATCAGCAACTGTATTTCTTACCAAACGTGGCACCGCAGAACCATTTTGGTTAGCAAGTACTACAACACCTATTTTATCAGAGGGATAAAAACCTACACTTGCAGAAAAACCATCGATATTCCCACCATGTTCAACCATATAATGGCCTTTATAAGAATGTAAAAACCATCCGTATCCATAATTTGCAAAATGAACGTTTGGTAACTCATCACTTGGAACTCCACTGGCAACAACAGCCTGAGAACTCATCGCTTCTTTTATATAATCTTCTGGTATGATTTGTTGGTCTTTGTATTTCCCTTTGTTAATCCAAGTGATTAACCATTGACTCATATCATTTACACTACTATTAATGCTTCCTGCCGGTGACATACCTGCAATATCATAATAATCTGTTTTTTCTATATTCCTATCTGCATCAAGAGTATAACCATAAGCCTTATTAGAACTTTCTTTCATACCACTCATCATTGTCTTAGAACGCTTCATTCCTAGTGGTTTGAAGAATTTCTCTTCTATATTTTCTTCCCAAGATTTGCCGGATAGTTTTTCTGTAATAACACCTTGTAATAAAAATCCGAAGTTATTGTAATACCATTGTTGTCTAAGACCTGTAAACGGCTCGTGATGCTTTAAGCGTTGTATTAAACTATCCTTATCGTAACTTGGAAAAAAATACCAAGCACCGTCATGCCTTGGCAAACCAGTTGTATGACGCATTAAATCTTTGATAATTATACCATTATTCATTTCGTCATTATAGAACTCTAACTCTGGAATATGCTTTCTTGGATTATCATTAAAAGATATCTTGTCATCTCCTCTAAGTAATCCTAATAAAGAAGATGTAAATGCCTTAGTCGAAGATCCTATAGCAAACAATGTATTAGCATCGGCAGCAACTTTATTTTCATAATCTGCATAACCAAAACCTTTAGCATAAATAATTTTATCACCTTCAACAATGGCAACTGCAAAACCTGGAGCTTTTGTGCTTTCTAAAATAGCATTGAATTTCTTTTCAATGCCTTTTAGACGTTTGTCCGTTTGGGCATATAAGCCAGTTGCAATAAGAATTAAAGCTAAACTAAGAATACGGTTTTTCATTTTGGTAAATTTTATGATGTATTACAAGTTAGTATACAAAAACCAAAATACGTTACTTAGTTTACAAAATATTTTAATATTATTCTATCTGTTCACCGTGCTGACTAATGTCTAACCCACGTTCTTCTTGATCTTCACGAACTCGCATTTTGAGTAGTTTATCAACGATTACAAATAGAAGGTAACTGCCACCAAAAGTAAATATAGCAGTAATAACTAAGGCTATTATATGATAGTAAAATGTTTCTGTCTCTCCATAAACCAAACCAACATTTGCAGCAAATACTGCCGTTAAAATCATGCCAACGACACCACCTATGCCATGTGACGGGAAAACATCTAGTGTGTCATCGATTTCGGTTTTATTTTTAAGATGTATCATCCAATTAGAAATAATTGAAGCTACAAAACCTATAAGTATAGATTGTCCAATATTGACAAATCCTGCTGCAGGTGTAATAGCAACCAAGCCAACAACTGCACCTATGCACGCACCTACAGCTGACATTTTTCTTCCCATAAAACGTTCGTAAAATAACCAAGCAATCATAGCGGTCGCAGATGCTACATTTGTATTTGCAAAAGCAATAACAGCATCACCATTGGCACCTAATGCAGAACCCGCATTAAAACCAAACCATCCGAACCATAATAATCCTGTACCTAAAATAACATAAGGTACATTTGCATGACTCTCAACTGCTTTTTTACGTTTACCTAAATAAATTGCACCAGCCAAAGCTGCAAAACCTGCTGACATATGTACTACTGTTCCTCCAGCAAAATCAAGTACACCCCAATTTCTAAGTAAACCATCTGGATGCCAAGTCATATGTGCCAAAGGACTGTAAATAAGTAAACTAAATAACACCATAAACAATATATAACTCCTAAAGCGTATACGACCAGCAAAACTTCCCGTAATTAGTGCTGGTGTTATAATCGCAAATTTTAATTGAAACAATGCATACAATAAAAATGGTATTGTTTCAGAAAAATCAGGATTAGGTTCTATACCTACATTTTTAAAGTTTAAGTAGGTTAATGGATTACCAATAATTCCTCCAATACTATCTCCAAAAGCCAAACTAAAACCAACCAATACCCAAAGTACACTAATTACACCAAGAGCAACAAAACTTTGAAGCATGGTTGAAATAATGTTTTTCTTATTTATCATTCCGCCATAAAAGAAAGATAGTCCTGGAGTCATTAATAAAACAAACGCACTAGCTACAAGCATCCAAGCTGTATCGCCTTTATCTATTGTTGTTGATAATTCTTGATAGCTTGTCGCTGTGAAGGCACAGAAAATGACAATAAGTGTGAGTACGATAAAGTTGATTTTTCTTCCCATTGTTGTTGAAAAAAATTAGTTAGTTTCTGGTTTTAAAACGTTAGCAAATTAGGTTTTATGTACATTAAAATCAATATAGATTTCATAAAAATAGCTTCCTTTTATTCAGAAATCCATAATTGTAATTGAAATATTTCACTTCTATTTGGTATCAAAAATGTTCTATAAATTGTACCTTTACACAACTTCTAAAATTAGGATTAGATATGAGTTATAGAATAGAAAAGGACACTATGGGCGATGTAAAAGTCCCTGCTGATAAACTTTGGGGCGCACAAACAGAACGCTCTAGAAACAACTTTAAAATTGGAGGACCTGCATCTATGCCATTAGAAGTCGTTTATGGTTTTGCATATCTAAAAAAAGCTGCTGCATATACAAATTGTGAGCTTGGTGTTTTGGCTGAAGAAAAGCGTGACTTAATTGCTAAAGTATGTGATGAAATTTTAGACGGTAAGCACGATGACCAATTTCCTTTAGTTATTTGGCAAACAGGCTCTGGTACTCAAAGTAATATGAATGTTAATGAGGTTGTTGCTAACCGTGCACATCAGATGGCAGGTAAAACGATTGGTGAGGGCGAAAAAACTATTCAGCCTAATGACGATGTCAATAAATCACAATCGTCTAACGATACATTTCCTACAGGAATGCATATCGCAGCATACAAAAAAGTAGTTGAAACAACTATTCCAGGAATTATCCAACTTAGAAATACACTACACAAAAAATCTTTAGAGTTTAATGATGTAGTAAAAATTGGTCGAACACATCTCATGGATGCAACACCATTAACTTTAGGTCAAGAATTTTCAGGTTATGTTTCACAATTGGATCATGGTATTATTGCTCTACAAAACACTCTAAAACACCTTAGTGAATTAGCACTAGGTGGAACAGCCGTTGGAACTGGTCTTAACACTCCTGAGGGTTATGATGTGTTAGTAGCAAAATACATAGCTGAGTTTACCAATCTTCCATTTATAACAGCCAAAAATAAATTTGAGGCATTAGCTGCTCACGATGCTATTGTCGAAACACACGGTGCTTTAAAGCAAGTTGCAGTATCTCTCAATAAAATTGCCAATGATATTAGAATGATGGCTTCTGGTCCTCGTTCTGGTATTGGAGAAATCATAATTCCAGCTAACGAACCTGGAAGTTCTATTATGCCAGGAAAAGTTAACCCAACGCAATGTGAGGCTTTAACTATGGTTTGTGCTCAAGTTATGGGTAACGATGTCGCAGTAACTGTTGGTGGTACGCAAGGTCATTATGAACTTAATGTTTTTAAACCAATGATGGCGGCTAACCTTTTACAATCTGCACAATTAATTGGTGATGCCTGTATAAGTTTCGATAAACATTGTGCTTCCGGTATAGAACCTAATCATGGTGTTATTAAAGAGTTACTAAATAACTCACTAATGCTTGTAACTGCTTTGAATACTAAAATTGGTTATTATAAAGCTGCCGAAATAGCAAATACAGCACATAAAAATGGAACAACTCTAAAAGAAGAGGCTATTAACTTAGGTTATGTGTCTGCTGAAGACTATGACGAATGGGTAAAACCTGAAGACATGGTTGGAAGTTTAAAGTAAACTTATTTATTATTTATATTCAAAACTGCTATTTCAATCTATATTGAAATAGCAGTTTTCTTTTTCATGGTTTGATTTTTTTTGTAACTTGAAAAAACTACATAACCAAAACCTCCGTCCATTGTCAATCCTTATTAAAAACATAAAGCAACTCATCCAAGTCCACGAAAACAATATTACCATTGTCAAAGGTGAGGCAATGAAAACGCTTCCCGTTATCGAGAATGCCTATTTATACATACAAGACGATACGATTGTAGAGTTTGGGACCATGGACTTTTGTGAAGGTATCGATGCTGAAACTGAGATAGATGCCTCTGGAAAAATAGTATTACCATCTTGGTGTGATTCACATACACATATCGTTTATGCAGGTAATCGTGTTCCTGAATTTGTAGACAGAATTAACGGTTTATCATATGCTGAAATTGCAAATCGCGGTGGTGGTATATTAAATTCTGCTCTGCAACTGCAAGATACTTCTGAGGATGAGCTATATGAGCAATCCATGAGACGATTGAACGAAATAATTACCATGGGAACTGGTGCCGTAGAAATTAAAACAGGCTATGGATTGACTGTAGAAGCTGAACTAAAAATGCTGAAAGTCATCAGACGTATTAAACAAGATACATTAGCCAAAATTGCACCAACATTATTGGCTGCACATGCTATTCCGACAGAATTTAAAGACAATAAACAGGACTATATTGATAAGATTATAAATGAGTTAATTCCAAAAGCTTCAGCATTACGAATTGCAAAATATATCGATGTGTTTTGTGAAGATGGATATTTCTCAGTAGAAGATACTGAAGCCATCTTGAAAGCTGGAAAAAAACACAAACTTATTCCAAAAATACATGTCAATCAGTTTAATATTCTTGGTGGTGTAAAGCTTGGTGTTGATTATAAAGCCTTATCAGTTGACCATTTAGAAGAATTAGACAAAAAAGATATTGAAGCTTTAAAATGCAGTAATACAATGCCAGTGGCTTTACCAGCTTGCTCCTACTTTTTAGGAATACCATATACACCTGCTCGAAAAATAATTGATGCTGGATTGCCTCTAGCCATTGCTACAGATTACAATCCCGGTTCTACGCCAAGTGGTAATATGAATTTTGTAGTTAGTACTGCTTGTATTAAGTTAAAAATGACACCAGAAGAAGCCATAAATGCAGCTACAGTTAATGGTGCTTATGCCATGGGCTTTAGTAATATGTATGGTAGTATAACTCGTGGTAAGAAGGCTAACATAATCATTACCAAACCTATGGATAGTTATGCTCAAATACCTTATGAATTTGCACATGATCCAATCGATACGGTAATCATTAATGGGCAAGTCTTAGTTAAATAAGACAAAAAAGCCTGATTTGTTCATCTGCACCAGACTTTTTCTATAAAATAACCAACCAATATTTAATTTCTATTTGAGTGAAAACTCGGATGTAGAAATCAATATATTTTCATTAAATACATTTACTATGTAGCGTCCTTTTTCGAATTTATCATCACCTGCTGGCGCTACAAATTCGCATATATTTAAGTTTCTATTTTCGTAATTAAAACGGCTAATTAAACTGTAGTTCAAAACTTGATCTTCAAATTCAACTTGATTATTAGCTCCTAAAACATTGCTTCTTGGATCTATAATCTGTACATATAATTCTTTATCGCCAGCATCTGTTAAAATATTTTTTGCAACAGTATAGCATACTTTAAGTTTATCGCTTCTTCTTGCGCGCTCCGTAGGAATTTGCTTTCCACTACTTCTCTCAATTACGCCATAACCTTTTAAACCAATAGTCTGCAACGCTCCAGCATCTTTAACTACGTCTGCCAGCTCTGTATTTTGTACTAAAAGTGAATCTGTAAAAGCAGAACGCTCAGCCAATTGAATTTGTGTGCTGTCCAGAGACGTTGCTAGTAATTCATTTTCGACTTTTAATCGGTCATTTTCAACTAATAAGTCATCCATTTCCTCTTGTAACGCTAAATACTTCTTTTTATATCTCCACAAGCTTCCAACACTATTTTGAGATACTTTTAAAGAATCCATTAAGCCTTGGATACGCTCTCTAGCTTCTACTAATTTATCATTTGCAATATCATTTTCGCCAATAGCATCGTCGTATTGCTTTGCCATGATATTTAAATCATTCATGACTTGCTTTTTCTCTTTAACTAGTGTAGCTTCTGTTTCTTTTTTTTCGTTGTACAGCTTAGACGTATAAAATGCTGTTACTAAAAATAAGGTGAGTAAAATTCCTAAACCTACCTTTAAACCAATGTTATTGTTTGTTTCACTCATAGTTCTTTTTTTTTAAGTTATTTTTTGTTTTTAAGTTTTAAATCAAGTCTGATATTATATTAAACAGTAATTTTATTCAAAATTTACTCGAATGCAAAATCTTGTTCTTTTTACGTCTAATGACCTTAAATCGTGCGTTAACACTCGAAAAGGCGAAACCAAATTTGGTGAACACGTTCAGTTGATTAACAACCTCACTAACATATACGATAATATTTTAGAATTGGATGTTGACTATGTAATTTTTGGTATTTCTGAAGATATTGGCGTGATTGCAAATCACGGTAAATCAGGAACATATAAGGCTTGGGATGCCACAATAAAAATTTTGTTAAATACACAAAGTAATGCATATATAAACCCAAAACGTATTCTGATTTTAGGCCATTTAGATTATTCTAAGCTTCTGGAATCATTAAAAGATGAAAAACTTTCTACAAAAAAGCGTATTGCATTGGCAAGAAAACACACTGAAGATGTGGATGCAGATGTGTCATATTTAGTCTTCTCGATAATAAAGGCAGGAAAAACACCAATTGTCATCGGTGGTGGTCATAATAATGCCTACGGAAATATTAAAGGTTCTTCTTTAGCTTTAAAACATCCTATAAATGTGGTTAATTTTGATGCACATCATGACTTTAGATCTGAAGAAGGTAGGCATAGCGGCAATGGTTTTAGTTATGCTTATAATGAAGGTTTCTTAAAAAATTATTTCATTTTTGGTTTACATGAAAATTATATATCTCAAAATAGTTTAGATATCTTGAACACGACAAAAACTATTGCATATAATACCTTTGAAGATATTGAAGTTAGAAAAAAACTGAAATTTAAATCAGAAATGCAGCATGCACTATCACATGTTTCTAAATCTAATTTTGGAATTGAAATAGACTGTGACGCTGTAAAGGATATGCCAAGTAGTGCCATGACACCTAGTGGATTTAGTACAAATCAAGCAAGATGTTTTGTAAGTCACATTGGCGCACATAAAAACGGAACATATTTACATATTTGTGAAGCTGCTCCAAAGAAGACAAACAAAACTAAAGTTGGGAAATTTATTTCTTACCTAATTACAGATTTTATTAAAGCGCATGGATATTAAAATAATAGGTTACGATTACAAATATGCTAAATACTTCTACGATTATAATATAGAATGGTTAGAAACTTTCTTTTTTGTAGAACCATATGACCAAGAGGTTTTAAGTAAACCTGAAACCTATATTATAGATAAAGGTGGCTACATATTTTTCGCAAAAAATGAAGAAAGAATTTTAGGAACAGTAGCATTGATGCCAACTAAAGAGTATGGTATATTGGAACTCACCAAAATGGCTGTCCTTACTGAGGTTCGTGATAAAAAAATTGGACAAAAGCTTTTGCAATATTGTATTGATTTTGCGAAGGAGAAACAATTAAAAGGACTACTCCTCTACTCAAATACAAAATTAAAAAATGCGATATATCTATATAGAAAGTATGGATTCAAAGAATTAGAACTTGAAAAAGACAATCCTTATCAGCGTGCTGATATTAAGATGTTGTTGGAGACATAATTAATTACCCAAAGACTTAAGAGAATCCAACTTACGCTGTAAAGATTCAATCTGATCAGAATTAACATTGATTTTTGGAACTATTTTTAAAGAATCTATAGATTGCTTGATATCTCGATCCTCTTTTGAATTTTTCTCATTAAAATAATACCCAATACCTTCACTAGATCGCCATGCCTCATTAAGTTGGCTATAAACCATCTCATCCCAAGTACTAGGATGTTTGACATCTATCCAAATAACATCTCTGTATTCACTATCAATCAATACTAAATCTGGAGTTGCAGAACCATCAAATTGTTTGGCATTAGTATCACTAATTGAAGAAATAGTTCCTAGGAAAAACATGCACTTACGACCAGCTATTTCTTTTACGTAGGCTCTAAATTCTACAGGTGTGCTGGCTTTCCAATCGTATTCTTTTCGAGATTCCTTAACCTTCAATGGCATCGTCGATACACCAGCATAGCCTTGTTTTTTACTGGCATGATCAAAATAATAAAGCTTGTCAGAGCTATCTGCTGGTATAAAAACACTATAACTTAAACTCGTTCGCTCTACTCCTATTGCTTCTAAACTAAACCAGTGATACAAACCGCTATAGGCAAGACTAAGCTTACCACAAAAATAACACGAGGAATGATACCTTGTTTGTAAACAAAGGGTTTAGGATTATCCCCAGACATTTGTAATTCTTTACTGTTTACAATCTTATTTAATGTTCGGTATACACCATTTCCATTAGACTCTCTCCAATATAAAAAGATTCCAAAAAGAATTGCAGTAATAAATATGACAAGTTCTAATCCCATTTTTACTTTATTTTATTAGTCATTAAAATTATACTAATGTTACGCTAAGCACATATTTATTTTTTTATGCTATCCGAATAATTATTGTTAGATTTATCCAATTAAAAAAAACCTCTTCAACTATGAAAAAATATTTATTCTATCTAGTATTTTTTGCTGGACTACTGGCTAGTTCTCAAGAAATTTCTGCACCATTAAAAATAGGTGATGAATTTGAGGTAAACTTTACAGCTAATTCTGAATATAATTCAACTGATTCAGGAATAGTGTATTCTAAAGAATTTAGATCAAATGGTTCTGGATATATAAAGATATATTTTGAAAATTTTGATTTAAATGATAATGATTTCGTGCGTGTATATGGTGCAACTACTAATGAAGAATATATCTATTCTGGAACTGGTAAAATCGTAAATCAAAATCAGTCTACTATTGACAATTTTTGGTCAAGAACAATTTTTGACGACCATATTATTGTAGAATTGCATAGCCAAAATGGAAATCAAAACCACTATGGATTTGATATCACTAAAGTTGCTTATGGATATCCTATAAATAAAATTACTGGAGCCTTTGAAATTAATAGCCAACAACTTGAAACACTTTGTGGCTTAAATGACAGACAACAAGCTGCTTGTTATGACGGAACCGAAATTGGCAGAAAATCAAACGCCATTTGTAGATTAGTTATAGGAGGTGCTAGTCTTTGTACCGGTTGGTTAATTGGTACAGAAGGACATGTCATGACCAACAATCACTGTATTGGAAATGCGGTTGATGCGTCTAATACCGAGTTCTGGTTTAACTATCGTAACACTGATTGTATAGGAACTTTTGCTGATGCTACGGATGTGGTTGCGACTTCTTCAACATTAATTCAGACAAATGATCCACTTGATTTTACACTTGTAGAATTACCTGTTAATCCAACTAATACTTATGGTTATCTGAGTTTAGCATCAACACCTCCAGCACTTGGTGAACGCATATATCATCCACAACATCCTGGTGGAGTTAGAAATGAAATAGCTGTATTTACAGATACAAATCCAGTTAATCCAGATCCAGATGGATATACAGTTGTTACAAATGCTGGCGCAGGAGGTGCAAGAGTTGAATACTACCATGATACTGCTGGTGGTAGTTCCGGATCACCTGTACTTAGATATAGCGATCATTTGGTAATTGGGCTTCACAATACTGGGGGTTGTCCAAATGGTGCTGCTGGTCGCTCAGACGAAATAATTAATGCACTAGGTAGTATTATTACCAATATAGATGGAGCTATAGATGATCCAAACCCAGATTCTCCAAGAATCAGTTTTAGCTCCATCCCAATTGAAAGCTCTGAAGCTACAGATTGTGACTTTCAAGAAATTACTTTTAATCTCAGAATCGCTTTAGCGCCATCCGCTAACGCAGATGTTACAATAAATACTTCTGGGACGGCAACTGAGGGAGATGATTTTGAAATTATGGGTTCAAATACAATTACCTTTTCAGCTGGAGATTCTGATGATAAGCAAATTACTCTTAGGATTTATAATGACTCTTTTGTTGAAGGTAATGAAGATTTTACTTTGAGTTTATCACTCAATGCCAATGGAGGCGACGCTAACTTAGACCAAAATAGTAGTTTCACACATACCATAATGGACGACGATTTTACGCCAGATATAGGAAGTGAAGCCTCAGTAATGACGGAGGATTTTGAATCTGGATTATCCAACTGGTCAGTATCTGGTAACGAGACTACTAATTTTGCTATTGGAGATGCTGCAGCTGCTTCTTCTGATAACTGGAGTGCAAATGGAAATATAAGTAACTTTATTTTTGTTAACGATGATGCATGTAATTGTGATATGAGTGATGAAAGACTACAGTATAATTCTCCACTCGATTTATCCAATGCAAATAGTGCGAGTTTAAATTTTGATATAAAATATTTAGATTCCAATGATCAATATGCATCCGATGCTTTTGTTCAAACATCTATAGATAATGGTTCTACCTGGCAAAATGTAGGTTCTGAAATACTAACTTCAAGTAATTGGTCTAGTCAAAGTGTTGATTTATCATCTGTTTTAGGTCAATCAAACGTATTAATTTCATTTCATTATAATGATTTAGGAAATTGGGCCTATGCTATGGCACTTGATAATATATCTGTTACTACCTTAGGCGAAGCAACAGTGCAAACTGAAGTCAATACAAGTACTAACACAAACCTATTCTTATTAAATGGACAAGGTACAATGTATGCCTATGACTCAATTACGGGTGGTATAATGTCAAGTCTAACAAATAATAATAATGACTACTATGAATGTTCTAGTGTACAGGTATCAACTTCTGGTACTGGAGGAATGTTTTTTAATGGATCATCAGGATCTGATTTAGCAATGGAAAAGACATATAATATAGGAGTTACTACAGATAATGCAAACGGTGATGTAACTGTGACTTTTTACTTTACTGAAGCTGAGATAGCTGGTTGGGAAAATGCAGTTAGCGCTGCTGGAGGTTCTTACACCAGAGATGTATTATATCTTAATAGAAAACCCAGGAATGGTCTACAAGAAATAGTTCCAACTACTGTTGGTTCATATAATGGAGAAGTCACTTTAACAGCCAATTTAACTAGTTTGAATGGTGATTATACTTTTGCACCATTAAAGGTTTTAAGTAGTGGTGATGACAATTTGATTAATTTTTCTGTTTATCCAAATCCAACTCAAGATATTATAAATATTCAATCTTTATTAGATTTTGACAGTGTTGAATTATATAGTATTACTGGTAAAAAGATAAATACAATTAAAAACAATGATAATATGCGTTCTATGCAAATAGATATGTCAAGTTTAAATATTGGAATATATTTTATAAAAATACAGCAGAGTAATAATAACCTTACTTCGGTATTAAAAATAATAAAGAATTAAAATAATACATCTGTAAAATAAAAGCCTCATGTGTACATGGGGCTTTTTTATATATTATTAGCAATAGTCTTAATGAACCAATCTCTGAACGAGTCATCCCAAGTATCGTAACTCATGTAAAACTAATCTTTATCATACCAGGCTGCGTATTAAATATTGATGATGAACGTATTTATATTTCTGGGGATACGGAATATATCCCAGAAATGAGACAACTAAAAGATATAGATGTTGCATTTATTTGTATGAATCTACTATATACTATGACTGAGAAAAGTGCTGCAAGTGCTGTTTTAGATTTTAAGCCTAAAAAAGTTTATCCATATCACTATCGAGGTATTAAAGGTTTTAGTGATGTAAACGCTTTTAAAAATGAAGTAAATTCAAAAAATTCTGATATCAAAGTAATGCTTTTAAACTGGTATTGATAACACTTAATCGTGTAAATGTTGATAACTAATTTCTAAAATATTTATTTCTAATGAGTTATAAATAACAGATTTTTATTATATTCGCAATGCATACATCTCCAAATTAATTAAAATGAAGGTATTTCCCCTACTAAATTCTTCAGCAGTAAGCACTCACCAGCTAACCCTCATCCTACTTACAGTTTGTTTTGTATTTATTGTACTTATAGCAATTGCAATTATAAAAATGTACAAATTAAAAGCCCAAAATAAAAAACTCATGGAAACTAATGCTTTTAAGGAAGTTGATGAATCCTACAAAGACTTTACAAGTGGTCATCTATATGATGATGTATAAATACTAACGAACTAATTTTTTGTATTTAATACGCTTGGGCATCAAATCTCCGCCAAGACGTTTCTTTTTATTTTCTTCATACTCGCTAAAACCACCCTCAAAGAAATAAACTTGAGAGTCTCCTTCAAAAGCTAATATATGTGTACAAATACGATCTAGAAACCACCTATCGTGACTAATAACTACAGCACAACCAGCAAAATTCTCTAATCCTTCTTCTAGCGCACGAAGAGTATTGACATCCAAATCATTGGTAGGTTCATCTAGTAATAATACATTGCCTTCTTCTTTAAGTGTCATAGCTAAGTGTAAACGATTTCTCTCTCCACCAGATAATAATTTTACCTTCTTATTTTGTTCTCCTCCAGAAAAATTGAATCGACTTAGATATGCTCTAGAATTTACTTCTTTTCCGCCCATCATAACCAATTCTTGCTCATCACTAAAATTTTGCCAGATTGTTTTTTCTGGGTCTATGTTTGAATGTTTTTGGTCAACGTATGCAATTTTAGCAGTTTCACCAACTGAAAACTCTCCTTTATCAGAACGCTCCTCACCCATAATCATTCTAAAAATTGTAGTTTTACCAGCACCGTTCGGACCAATTATACCAACAATTCCAGCCTGTGGAAGGTTAAAGTTTAAATCGTCATATAACAACTTATCATTATATGCTTTGCTAACACCTTTGGCTTCTATAACATTTGTGCCTAGGCGAGGTCCATTAGGAATATAGATTTCAAGTTTTTCATCAAGTTGCTTTTGATCTTGACTCATAAGTTTGTCATAATTCTTCAAACGTGCTTTTTGCTTAGTTTGACGTCCTTTAGCACCCTGACGTACCCAATCCAACTCTCGTTCTAAAGTTTTTTGACGTTTTGAAGCTGATTTGCTTTCTTGTGCCATACGTTTAGACTTCTGGTCTAACCAAGATGAATAGTTTCCTTTCCATGGAATACCTTCTCCTCTATCTAATTCTAGAATCCAACCAGCAACATTATCTAAAAAATATCTATCGTGAGTTACAGCGATAACTGTTCCTTTGTACTGCGCTAAGTGATGCTCTAACCAATGTACTGATTCTGCATCCAAGTGGTTAGTTGGCTCATCTAATAATAATACATCTGGTTCTTTTAATAACAAACGACAAAGCGCAACACGACGACGTTCACCACCAGAAAGAACAGCGATTTTTTTGTCACCATCTGGAGTTCTAAGTGCATCCATAGCTATTTCTAACTTGGTATCTAATTCCCAGGCATTTGAAGCATCAATCTGGTCTTGTAACTCAGCTTGACGATTCATAAGCTTTTCCATCTTACCTTGGTCGCTATAAACTTCCTCTAAACCAAACTGGTCATTAATTTTATTGTATTCATCAAGAATTGCTACAGTCTCAGCAACACCCTCTTTGACAACTTCAAGTACTGTTTTTTCTTCATCTAACTTTGGTTCTTGTTCTAGATAACCAACAGAATAATCTTGAGAAAAAACAACGTCTCCTTGATAGTTTTTATCTACACCTGCTATAATCTTTAATAAAGTTGATTTACCAGAGCCATTAAGACCTAGAATACCAATTTTAGCTCCATAGAAAAAACTTAAGTATATATTTTTTAAAACTGGTGTATTTGCAGATTGAAAAGTCTTCGTTACACCAGACATTGAAAAAATTATTTTTTTATCATCACTCATTATACACGACCTTTTAATGCATTAAATACCCATGCAATACAAAAGAATCCACCACCTACGGCAGCAAATCCCCATCCAGCTATATCGTTATATCTGAATGCACCCAGACCTATTAAGCATAATCCAACTATTATCATTATTGTAGTGGCCCAAGCCAATACTGTGTTTTTATTCATTGCCATATTTATATTTTTAAGGGAAAACAAATATCGCATTTTTCAATTAAAAAAACATCCTTATTTAGAATGCTTTTAATCAAATTGCTATACTGACATTATCTAAATCATAGGTACTTCTATAATAATTAGCTCAGAATCTTCATTTGCTTTTATCTCAATACCATCAGTATCATAAATACCAATAGCGTCTCTTTTTTCAATTGTTTCTTCTGCTATAGACAAGGTTCCATCTACATTAAAAATATAGAATCCATTATTTTCTTCTTTTAATTTAAGACTTATAGAGTTATTAGAACTTAGATCTATTCTATAAATGTATGCTTGCTGGCTAATAGGTAGAGCTTCTCCTTCTAATTTATCTTTAGGCGCAACAACTGTTTGAATTTGGTTCATTTTACCCTCTTCGGAAAATTGACGCTGTTCATAATTGGGTTTGATATTCATTTCTTGAGGTATAATCCATAATTGTAGCAAACTAACCTCTTCCTTTTTACTGTCATTAAACTCAGAGTGTGTTACACCAGTTCCTGCACTCATTACCTGTATTTCATTATCCTCAATAGTACGTTTATTGCCCATGCTATCTTTATGTGATAAAGCACCTTTTAACGGAATGGTAATAATTTCCATATTTTGATGAGGATGTGTACCAAATCCCATTTTTGGTTGAACAATATCGTCATTTAATACTCTTAAAGCTCCAAAATTCATACGCTCGGGGTTATAATAACTAGCAAAACTAAATGAATGTTTTGCCTCAAGCCAACCATGATTGGCATGTCCTCTAGTATCTGATTTATGTAGTATTTTTTTCATAGTTTTTAATTAATGTTCTCAGTAAAAATTTATTTGATTAATTTTTATCTCATTTTATCAAGCAGATTACTTAATTGCTCTGCTTCTTCCTCATTTAAGTTTTTTAATAAGTCTCTATTTAAACTCTTTGGTATTGAAGCTAATAAGTCTATGCCGTATTTTGTAATTGTAATTTTAACAACACGTCTATCGAATTCTGATGGTAGTCTTTCTATATAATTTTTAGCACATAATTTATCCATCAATCGTGTAGCATTAGGATAACGTTCAATCATTCTATCTTTTATAGTTTGAACTTTTAGAGGCATACCAGCGCCTCGCAATATTCTTAAGATATTATATTGTTGAGGCGAAATACCATATTCTTTAAAAAATTCGTTTTGGCAACTCGTTATCCAATTGGCCGTATAAATTATATTTAATAAGGCTTTTACTCTATTATTTTCAAATTTAGAATTGATATCCTTCGCTAAATCCCCCATGACTAAATGCTTTCTGCTAATTGATTAACCTCTTCTAGTAATTGATTATTTAATTCTTGATTTGAAATTTTACTGTAAGCAAAATTTTCTCCAAAAGAAGGCAAACTAAAGCTTCCTACTATGTTGCCACCCATAAATCTGAAACGTTCTTTGGCAATTTCTAAAGCAGTAGCACCACCCCTCGCACCAGGCGAAGTAGCCATCAACAACATTGGCTTATCACTCCATAATTTACCATCGATGCGAGACATCCAATCAAATAAATTTTTAAATACTGTAGCGTAAGTTCCATTGTGTTCTGCTAATGACAATACGATTCCGTCTGAAGATTTAATTAAGTCTAAAAATTTATGTGCATTATCTGGAATTCCATTTGTCAATTCATAATCCATACCATACAAGGGTAATTCAAAATCATTTAAGTCCAATACATTAACTTCAGCACCTTCAACCAAAGAAGCTGCATAAGTTGCTAATTGTTTATTTATAGATGTTTTACTGTTACTACCTGCAAATGCTATTATTTGTTTCATAATTATATGTTTTTGATTTATATAAATATAATATATTCCATGGAATATATTTCCATGTAACTGTTTTTTAACATATCATTTAGAGATTCTATAAAAACATGAAGATTAAGTTTCGTAAATTCGTGGCAATAACAAAATTCAAATGAATATAAAGTTTAATAAAAACGAAGATCACAATAAATTATTAATCTCTGACCTTAAGAAAAGGATTGTCAAAATAAAACTTGGTGGTGGTCAAAAAAGTATAGAAAAGCATCATAATAAAGGGAAAATGACAGCTCGTGAGCGTGTTGATTATTTATTAGATAAAAAGGCTAAATCTATTGAAATAGGAGCTTTTGCAGGCGAAGGCATGTATGAACAATATGGAGGATGCCCTTCAGGTGGTGTTGTAGTAAAAATTGGCTATGTCAAAGGAAAACAGTGTATCGTCGTAGCAAATGATGCTACTGTTAAAGCTGGTGCTTGGTTTCCTATTACAGGGAAAAAGAATTTACGGGCCCAAGAAATTGCTATAGAAAATCGATTACCTATTATATATTTGGTTGATAGTGCTGGCGTATTTTTACCTATGCAGGATGAAATCTTTCCAGACAAAGAACATTTTGGTCGCATCTTTAGAAATAATGCTGTTATGAGCAGTATGGGTATTACTCAAATTTCGGCTGTTATGGGGAGCTGTGTTGCTGGTGGCGCTTACCTGCCTATAATGAGTGACGAAGCACTTATAGTTGATAAAACTGGAAGTATCTTTCTAGCAGGTAGTTATTTGGTTAAAGCTGCTATTGGAGAAACAATAGATAACGAAACACTTGGTGGAGCAACTACACATTGTGAAATTTCTGGAGTAACAGATTATAAAGCCAAAGATGATAAGGACGCTTTAGATAAAATAAAAAATATAATAGATAAAATTGGTGATTTTGATAAAGCTGGTTATAACAGGATTAAGTCATCAAAACCGAAAGAAAATCAAGAAGATATTTACGGTATTTTACCTAAAAGTCGCTCTGAACAGTATGATATGAACGCTATCATTAGCCGTTTAGTTGACAATTCAGAGTTCGAAGAATATAAAGCTGGTTATGGACAAACCATAATTACAGGTTATGCACGAATAGATGGTTGGGCAGTTGGTATTGTTGCTAACCAACGTCAATTGGTAAAAACAAAAGGTTCTAAAACAAAATCTGCCGAAATGCAATTTGGTGGCGTGATTTATAATGATTCCGCAGATAAAGCCACACGTTTTATTGCAAATTGTAATCAGAAGAAAATTCCCTTAGTATTCCTCCAAGATGTAACTGGTTTTATGGTTGGTAGTAAATCCGAACATAGTGGGATTATTAAAGATGGTGCTAAAATGGTAAATGCTGTAAGTAATTCTGTTGTACCTAAATTTACAATTATTATCGGCAACAGCTATGGTGCTGGTAATTATGCCATGTGTGGCAAAGCTTACGACCCTAGATTAATTGTAGCATGGCCAAGTGCGGAGCTTGCAGTAATGAGTGGTAAGTCTGCAGCTAAAGTTCTACTACAAATAGAAACAGCATCACTTAAAAAGAAAGGTGAAACGATTACCAAAGAAAAAGAAGAAGAGCTCTTTAATAAGATAAAATCGCGCTACGATGACCAAGTTTCTCCATATTATGCAGCTGCACGAATATGGATAGATGGCGTTATTGACCCGTTAGACACTAGAACTTGGATAAGTATTGGTATTGAAGCAGCAAACCATGCTCCTATTGAAAAACCTTTTAACTTAGGGGTTTTACAAGTTTAAAATATGCGTTTTATTTTGAAGGTCTTTACAGTATTTTGACTTTTAGCTTCTTACATGCTATACAAGCATTTATATTCTAAAATGATCTAATTTCCTTGATGGTCTTTAACTCTTGGAATCGTCAATAATTTAGTCTGTCTTCCATTTACATACCTAAAGCCATTTGTGCCCCAAAACCCAGCTTCTTCTAACATAATTCGAATATCCCTATTCCATTCAGGGATATTTACCGTGGTATTTAACTCAATGGCATAGACTGTATTTTCGTGCAGTGGATAATCTCCAGTAGCTGGGACGCCAACTTGAGAATCCCACATACCCAGTGTGGTTCCAGAAGAATGTCCATATGCACCTAATGGATGCGTGTAAATTGCTGGTCTTAGATCTTCTCTTTTTCCTTGCTCCAGAGACTCCTTTAAAACTTGATTTCCTGTTTTTCCAGTTTCAAAATTATTGGTAAATATATCTTGAACGCGATTACCATCTTTTAATGCATCTTGAAGAAATTTTGGAGGTGTTTTTTCATTTGGTTTCAATACATAAGCTAATTCTTGACAATCTGTATTTAGTCTTAAATAAGTAATACCGAAATCACAGTGTAATAAATCACCTGGTATAATAACCATATCGTCTGGTCTATTTGAAAAAGCATACAAATGATTACCTAATTCTTCTGTTGTTCGTTGCACATCTACTGTGGGATGAAACCAAGTTTCTAATCCTAATGCTGTTACTTTATCTCTCATCCACCACTCGACATCTGTTGTAGTTGTAACTCCTGGTGTGATTACTTTTTCTGAAAAGGCTTCGGCTATTATATCATGAGTAATATCAACAAGTTGATTATAAAAAATCATTTCTAATTCTGTACGAGTTTCAACCCAGCCAATAGACAATTTTTCAGCAGATTTTACTTTGTTTTTATAATCAGAAGGTAAATTATTCATAAACGCTTCATAATCTGTTTTTACAATACCGTCACAAATATTAAAATGATCAGAATAGTTTAACCCTATTGATTTAGGGTTTCGTTCTTCAATCAATTGCATTAAGCGATTCCATTGGTTAGGTTCTTTTTCTTTATCCCATGCAGAAATAATATTATCCCCAAAGTTATATCTCGCAACTGCAAGTTTTTCAATTGTATTATCTTCTTTATTTCTATAAAAGATAATTATTGTTCTACGTCTGGCATTAAGCCATGTTGCAGGCAACATCGTTTTTAAAACTGGGTCTTCATTATATTCTCTGGAGATGAGAATCCACATATCAAAACCTGTATTATCCATTAGGCTTGGAAGTAAGTTGTCAAACCTATCTTTTAAAATATTATCTACAACTTCTGCACGTTTACGTTCAGGTAAAATTTGTTGTGCGTTAATGGTTATTACAAATAAAAATAAAATTGGAAGTATAGATTTCATAACTATTTTTTTAATGCTCTAATTTACCTAAATATTATGCATAAAAAAAGCCCCAGATATGGAGCTTTATTCTGTATTTAAAATAATTTAGTGTACTTCTCTATTAGCTTTCTTTTCTGCTCTGATTTCCTTAAAACGCTCAATAGCAGAACCAAACACCCAGTAAGGAATTACAAAGGTCAAAAGAAAAATCATTAACCAAAACCCTATTGTTAAAATAGTTAAAAATGCTAAAAACCCTAAATATTGATCAAATTCGAACATAAGCTTTTTTCTTTGTTAGATGTGGCAAAGATAAAACCAAAATATGTGTTTTACAACAACAAACAATAGATTTATTAACAGGTTATAAAATAAATGATTAAAGATTTTTTACATGATAATCTACCAAACCATCTATTGGTCGTCTGACAAAATTACCAACTGTATAACCATATTCTTTTGCCACTTCATGTATTTCGTCTTGTGCAAAAAATGCAATAGAACCTGCAAAGTGAACTGGAACAGTTTTTATTTCCTCCTTGAATTGATGAATCATATTTTCAGAAAATACTCTAATACCTTGCTTTATAATATTAACAATATATTCGGAATCTTTGTTCAAAAACATAAACTCTGCATGGTCTGCCAAATATGCACTTGGATTTCCTTGTTTATACAAATTGTATTTAATAAAGTCCGCTTCTAAATTATACTTATGTTCAAAAGCAACTCTAATAGTATCAGGCATTTTATTAAAGTAATAATCACGGATTAGTTGCTTGCCATAATAATTGCCACTTGCATCGTCCATAAGAGTGTAACCTAAACTATCGACGCGTTGATGCAATTGTTTACCATCAAAATAACTGCAATTAGAGCCTGTACCTAAAATACAAACTACGGCAGCTTCATCAAAAGTATTTATAGATGACCTAACAGCTGCATAAGTATCTTCTCTAACTTCTACCAATGCATTTGGAAAGTTAATTTCTAAAACGCCTTTTAGTAATTGTCTAGGTTTATCAGTACCACATCCTGCTCCGTAAAAGAAAATATGGGTGACTTCTAGTGCAATTTTTCTTAACGCTTTTTTCTTTTTTACAATTTTTTCGAGTTTAGTCTCTTCGATTATAGCTGGATTAAGGCCTTTGGTTCTAATTTTTTCAACGGCTTGCTCGCCATTTTTATTAATAGCTATCCAATCACACTTGGTAGAACCACCATCTGTTATTAAAATCATAATCGTTATTTAAAATAAAAAAGATTCCGCTAATTATAGCTATATAATTTAACGGAATCTTTGATGTTCAATTTATAAAATTAAAGTTTATTAATCTTTTGTGCTAGATCTACTAGTTTATTAGAGTATCCAAACTCATTATCATACCAAGATACTAATTTAAAGAATGTTGGATTTAACTCAATTGAAGCATCAGCATCAAAAACACTAGTTTGTACTTCACTAACAAAATCTTGAGAAACCACAGCATCTTCTGTGTAACCCATTACACCTTTCATATCACCTTCTGATGCTTTCTTAATCGCTGCTTTTATTTCTTCAATAGAAGTAGCTTTCTTAGTTTTTACCGTTAAGTCTACTACAGAAACATCTACAGTTGGCACTCTAAATGCCATACCTGTAAGTTTACCATCTAATTCTGAAATAACTTTACCAACAGCTTTGGCTGCTCCTGTCGATGTAGGAATAATATTATTTATAGCACTACGTCCAAGTCTGTAATTTTTACGAGATGGTGCGTCTACCGTAAACTGTGTAGAAGTAGCTGCGTGAATGGTTGTCATAAGTGCTTCTTCTATACCAAAATTATCTTCAATTATCTTAGCTAATGGTGCTAAACAGTTAGTAGTACATGATGCATTAGAAACGATTACGTCACTAGCTTTTAGTTTATCATCATTAACACCCATAACAAACATTGGCGCATCTTTACTAGGTGCTGATATTGCAACCTTTTTAGCACCTCCATCAATATGGTATTGTGCAGTCTCTAAAGTTGTAAAAATACCTGTACACTCGGCAACAACTGTTGCTCCTGCTTCATCCCATTTTAAGTTTTTAGGATCACGTTCTGCAGTTACTCTAATAGTTTTTCCGTCTACAACTAAATGTCCGTCTTTTACTTCTACAGTTCCATCAAAACGTCCATGAACTGAATCGTACTTTAATAAATATGCAAGGTGATTAACATCCAGTAAATCGTTAATTGCAACAACATCTACATCATCACGCTTTACAGTTGCTCGAAAAACGATTCTTCCTATTCTGCCGAATCCGTTAATTCCTAATTTTAAATTTGCCATTTTTATCTTGTTTTTATTGTATTATTAAACTGTCATTATATCTGAAACTCTTATGAGCTCCATGTTTATTTTTGATTTTCCTTTGACGGCTTGGTCAAAAGGTGTTAAATCCATAATATCATTTTTAAGGCCAACCATGTAATTACTCTTACCTTTAATTAAGCTTTCGACTGCTTTTACTCCCATTCTACTAGCTAAAACTCGATCAAAACAACTTGGTGCGCCACCACGTTGCATATGACCCACTACTGATACTCTGACTTCATATTCAGTCATATTCTCTTCAACATAATCAGCAAGTTCAAATACATTTTTACCAATACGGTCACCTTCTGCAACTACAACTATACTGGAAGATTTACCTGACTGCTTACTTCTTCGTAAAGACTCTAATAATCTATCTAAACCTAAATCTTCTTCAGGTATTAAAATTTCTTCAGCTCCTGCTCCAACACCAACGTTTAGCGCAATATGACCAACATCGCGACCCATAACTTCAATAAAGAAAAGTCTGTTGTGAGAACTTGCAGTATCTCTAATTTTATCAATAGCCTCTACTGCGGTATTGAGTGCTGTATCATAGCCTAAAGTATGGGTAGTGCCAAAAATATCATTATCTATGGTGCCAGGTATACCCATTACAGGAAAACCAAACTCTTGATTAAAAATCATTGCGCCAGTAAAACTTCCATCACCACCAACAACTACAAAAGCATCAATACCAGCTTTTTTCAACTGCTCGTGAGCTTTAATTCTACCTTCTTTTTTTCTAAACTCTTTTGAACGTGCTGATTTTAAAATAGTACCGCCTTTATTGATAATTCCTTTAACGCTTCGTGCATCCATCTTAACGAAACCCCCTTCTATCATGCCTTCATAGCCTCGATAAATTCCATAACACTCTATATCATGAAAAGCACATGCTCTTACAACAGAACGAATAGCTGCATTCATTCCAGGAGAGTCACCACCAGAAGTCATTACACCAATTTTTTTAATTTGATTTTTCATCGATAGTATTTGTTTCAGTAAAATTATGAAACTAAAGACATAATATTATGACTAAAATCATAAAATAAAAGATGACCAAAGCATCTCAAACGTTATAGTTAATAAATAACTATGGATGTTATTGAAGATATGATATTGTAAATCTATTGATTATTCTTTTTCTTAATAGCTATGAATCCTGGATTTAAATCTTCTTCAGGATTTTCCTTGTTTTTTTCTTCTTCTGTTTTCTTTCTTCTTTTTTCGCTTATAAAAATCTTTTTAAGCAATTCTTTGAAGTTATCGAATTCTACATTGTATGAAATACCCAATCCTTGTGTAAAACCAACTCTATCTCCGAAATTTTGAATTGTATTTTCTCTATTAAATACAGTGGCTTTAAGTGTACCATCATCATTTAAAAGCCAATCTATTTGTACATCACCAGCTATAGTCGTCTGAGTTGTATTACCAAAAGGCACACCTAATTTTCCGTTAATAATTACCTTATCTGATAGCTTGGTTTGCAGTGTAAGTCCTACTCTACTCTGAGTTTCGAAATCAGGATTGTTCTGTGCTAAATCCAAATCTACACCAATCTTGAAGTTGTCATTATCATCACCAAAAATACTACCAATAATACCGTTTAGTCTTTCTGAAATGGTACCTGAAATATTTAAGTCAGCTAAACCATTTGCAAAACCGCCTGTTGCTAATAAATATAAAGCTTGGTTATCTCTATCTTCTTTTGAAGATAAACGATAATCTAATTCTGACTTGATTGTTGAGCCTACATTTGGAAAATTAAATCTAAAGTCTGGTATAGGCCTTTCTAAAGGTCCAGTAAGATTAATTTCTAAATTAACATCAATTGAACGATTTATTGGTGCATCTAATAAAACAGATGGATTTGTTGTTGTACTGTATAATGCTTTGAGGTTTATGGCAGCACCTAGTGGAGATCCTGACCATACTATATTTCCTCCTTCTTCTACTGTAAATTTCTTTTCGGCAATTCCACGATATTTAAAATTATAAACACCTTCATAAACAACAAAATCACCATACATTTCGAACTTGCCATTTGTGTTTATAAAAATACCTAAGTTACCTTCTCCACGACCTTTTATTGTACTACCAGATTCTTTATCTATAACTATTTCGATTAATGCATTTGGTTTAACATCAAGATTAAACTCAAGATTTAAACCTTTTATTTCAGTTTGAGATGCGACTTCACCTTTTGCACGTTTTAATTTGTCATCAAGACTCAAAAACTTTATGTAGGAGTTGTCACCAAAACTCTCAGCATCATTAAGTGGTATATTAAATACAGTACCATCTTCTGTTTTTCCTTCTACTGCTATAGTTAGATTATCTGTATAGCCTTTTATCTCTGCTTCACCAGAAACAAATCCAGTTCCGTAGTATAATTCATCTTCAGATTCTTTTGTATCTAAGACTAATAATCGATCAGTAGTTAAGTCTAACCCTAATTGCCAATCACTAAAATTATTATGCTCTATATAACCATTTAAAAACGCTGTAGAAAAGTATTTAGAATCAGTAAGCGCGACATTATTAAAAATGAATTGCTGATTTTTTAGTGTCACTTTAGAATCGAAATCAAAACTATAATCAATATTAATATATGGAATTCCTAAACCTGCTTTATCTAGTAATAGTTCACCGTTAATATTTGGTTTTTTTAGACTTCCACTAACTTTTGCATTACCAGATATTAAACCTCTAATATTGCTGATTACACCTTCTCCAAGAGGATTAAGTGGGTCAATGAGAAAGTCCTCAAATACAACATCTACATTAATATTTGGATTTTGTTTGTTAACGTCAACAAAACCTTTTGCATCTAATGTCTTGATACTTGTATTTTGTAACTCTACATCTAGATTATACTTGGTTAAAGAGTTATCACCTTTTACTATACTTTTTAGATTACCAAGATTATATTGATTGACGTTAAATTGCTCTATCTCTATATCTGATTTAGGAAGATAAACACCATCATTTTGAAGTAAAGCTAAATTACCATTTACTCTACCAGCCAAAGCTAAACTGTCTATCCTAGGAGTGATTTTAACTAATTGTACGTTTTTAAAATCTAGATTTAAATCTTTATAAGTAGAATCTCTCAGAACACCAGCTAATAATATTTCTTCATCTCCTTGGTTAACTCTGATATCATCAATTATAAAATTATCAAAATTTCTATCAAAAGTTATTTTATTGAGATTGTCTTTATTATAATTCACAAACCAGTCGAAACCTTTAAACTTTAATTCGGATTTTCTAAAACCGATTACAGATTTATTCTCTTCTGCGATGGTGTAGAATAAATTCATGTTATAATCATCTGCATTATCAACTCCACCTTTAAACTCTGATTTTATAAAGAGTGTATCTCTTTTGGTAACGTTTATCAAGCTAAAATCAGAAACATCATAAATATCCGAATCAAATTTTTGAACCTCCAAATATGTATTATAGACAGGATTGTTATTATCTACCTCTAAATTTACATTTGTTGCTATATAATCTTTGAAAGAAATTTTAGGAGATAGAAATTCAAGTTCAAACCCTTTTTCATCAGTTTCGATTCGGCCTTTAATTCTTGTATTCTGAGCTAGATTAAGATTCTTATCAAATACTGCTGCAATTTGATTATAAATCTTAAAGTTAAAATTCAAATATTGCCCATCAGATATTTCGTGAGGTTGATAATTTGTATAAATACTTCCTAAAGAATTTTCAGCAAGTTTTATAATCTCTTCGATTTTAAATTTGCCTTTTACCTGTCCGTTAATAATATCAGGTGAGTTAACGGCTATGGTTCTTTCAGCTTTATCAAAACTAGATACTATCGCAAAATCTTTAAAAGCGTAGCGCTCATCTTGATTTTTATAACTAGTGTTTTTTACATTAATTTTTCCTCGAAGGTTATCATAGGAAGAGCCAGTAACTGCCATATCGACTATACCTCTAAATTCTGAAATGCTATCTCTTATTACAAAATTCAAAGCTCTTAAATCAGCATATGTAACATTGGCATTAAAGTCAAATTTTCTAATCTCTTGAGACATATCTGCAAGTCCATTAAAATCTAAAATAATATTAGGGTCTTGGGTATTTAATTTTCCATTAAATATATTCTTACCTATATCTCCAGAGACAGCAATGCCATTATATCTGTAACTATTATATTCTAAATAGGTTACATTTCCTTTTATATTAGTTTCTAAATTTTCTAAAGCAAAACTTTTTCCTTTTAAATCAAGATTTAATGAGGTTTCTCCAACAAGTGGGTCATTTAGAATTGTACCAATATCAAAATCTTCTAAGACAATATTTCCTTCATAATTTGCATTATTTATATCTCCAATATTTGTCAATTTTATGTCAGATTGAACATAACCCAAATCAGTTGTAATTTTTAAATCTGCATCAATATTCCTATTAGTTATTATTGATGTGCCATTAAGTCTAAAATTACCAACATTAGTAAATACTGAGGGAATCGAATTACCTAATACGTTCGGAAGCAAGGCTGTCAAGTCCCTATAATTGGAAGATAAATTTTTATAACGCCCTTCCATAATAAAATTATTATCTGCGCCATTAAACAAGTTTTTAAATTTTATATCGCCAATAATATTAGTGTTTCTAGTCGTGCTTATAATTAAGTTTTCGGCAAACAAATCATTTAAAGTACCTGATAAATCAACATTAAGATTTGCTTTTTGGTTTGTTCCAAACTCATCATAAAAAGCATTAAGCTCACTAAGTTGGACATAAGAATTTTTAAAATTTGCTGAAACTTTTACCTTGTCTGTAAACTGTTTAAAGTCTATACGTTCATAATCAAAACGAAGGTCACCAATAAGGTTTGAAGCTTTGGTTTTAATATTTAATTGCTCAAAAGTCATATGAGCAAGTGTGTACTCAAAATTAGCCATCAAGTTTTCAATCCTGACACCTCGTGCATCCAAAAAACTAAAAGTATTTATACGAGTTCTAACTTCTGGTCCATTGATTAAAAAATTAGTTGTATTTGCATTAAGTTCTGTAAATTCAATTATTTCAGGTGTTTTTTTATTCTCATCTATCAAACGAAAAACGCCATTATAAATAGAGATATCACTAGATGATAATAAAAAATTACTTGGTCCTTGACGCGGATTATCGTCTTCAAATCGTTCAACAAAAACATCTAAGTTTGTATCTGTAGCTCCTTTGTAAGTTTTAAGATTAAAAACTAAATCTTCAATATCTATATCACCAAAAGTTAACTTTCCGTTATAAAAATTTCTGATACTTATTATGGATGTATTCAATTCTTTGATAGCAAATAAAGTATCTAACTTATAATCTCTAATTAGAATTCCTTTAAGTTCTACATCACCATTAAACTGCAATCCAACTTTGCTAATATTAATATTTGTTTTATAGTCTTCATTAATTTTCTTGGTAGCGTATTTGCCAAGTTTAGTCTGTACAGCAGGAATAGAGAGTATTAAGACCAAAATGACAAAAAGCAGCGCTATGATTGCTGCAATTTTTCCAATTATTTTTAAGATCTTTTTGATAATTATACGTATTAATTGATGTGCGTAAAACCTTTATATTTGCAATTGTTTGTACGATTTAATTAAGGATTTAGACTACGTGTCTCAAAATTAACAATTATTGTGCCTAATCATAATTAATGACCAAAGAAAATATATACATCTTAGGAATCGAATCGTCTTGCGATGATACTTCTGCTGCTATACTTTGTAATGCCAAAATACTAAGTAATGTTGTAGCTAGTCAAAAGATACATGCAGAATATGGTGGTGTTGTACCAGAATTAGCCTCAAGGGCGCATCAATCGAATATAGTACCAGTTGTTCATCAAGCTTTGAAAGAAGCTAATATTTCCAAAACCCAACTAAATGGTATTGCCTTCACTCGTGGTCCAGGATTAATGGGCTCACTTTTAGTAGGTACTTCGTTTGCAAAGTCATTAGCTTATGGATTAGAAATTCCTTTAATAGATGTTAACCATATGCAAGGGCATATTTTGGCACACTTTATTGAAGAAAGTGGCCACAAAAAACCTCCATTCCCATTTTTAGCAATGACTATTTCTGGAGGACACACACAAATCGTTAAAGTCAATAATTATTTTGAAATGGAAGTTATTGGTGAAACTATTGACGATGCTGTTGGTGAAGCCTATGACAAAAGTGGAAAAATTTTAGGACTGGGATATCCTGCAGGATCACAAATAGACAAGCTAGCGCAAGCTGGAGAACCAAAAGCATACCAATTTACAAAACCAAAAGTTGTCGGGTTGGATTTTAGTTTTTCAGGGTTAAAAACTGCAATTCTATATTTTATACAACGTGAGGAAAAAGTAAATCCAAATTTTGTAAAAGAAAACCTTAATGATATTTGTGCATCTATACAATATACAATCATTGAGATTTTAATGGACAAACTAAAACTTGCGGTTAAACAAACAGGCATTAAACATATAGCTATTGGTGGTGGTGTTTCGGCAAATTCTGGTATCAGAACTGCGCTTAAAAGTGCAGAAAAAAAACATGATTGGACAACCTATATTCCAAAGTTTGAATACACTACCGATAATGGAGCAATGATAGCTATTGTTGGGTATTTAAAATATTTGGAAAACGATTTTTCTAATTTTAATGTCATGGCTTCGGCTCGATTAAAGATTTAATAAGATGAAATATTATAAACTGCTATTTTTATTTATACCGTTTCTCTCTTTTTCTCAGAATAACATGGAAATATATGTCGATAATATTACGACTATAGACGAAGCAAAAGCCTTCATAAAAACTCATAAGACTAATTTTAAAGGAAAAATTATCACTTTTAACAAGGAGAAGCATAAAACGAGATTAGCGTCTGAACTTTTTGAAAAAGCAAAAGGAGGAAAAAAAGTTATAAAAACAGAAAAAGGGAAAACCATTTATAAAATTATAGACAAAAAGCAGATCATCCATTACAAAGTTAGTATCATGCTTTTTGATAATGAAAAAACTTCAATTAGCGAGATTAATTCATTACGGTCTTTCATACTTAAAGGCATTAAAAATAAAGAGCATAAATTCGAAAATTTAGCTCGTGTTTACTCGGCACATCCAACAGCAAAAACTGGAGGCGATTTAGGTTGGCTTAAAAAAGGAACTTTTTCTAATCGCTTTGAGAAAGTAGTTTCAGATAAACGCGTTGGGCAGGTATTCTCATTTGACGAGCATAGACAAAAAAAATATTATATAATTATGAAAACTCAAGATAGTAAGCAAATCGAAGAGATTACTATCTTAAAAATAGAGCAGAAATAATGCAGCTATTCTATAATCCAAATGTTTCTGAATCTGACAGCATCTTAAATTTTGATAAAGATGAAAGTCGCCATATTGTGAGAGTTCTGAGAAAAAAATCTGGAGATATAGTACACATTACAAATGGCAAGGGTTGGTTATTTACATCAGAATTAATTTCTGTTGAACAAAAGTATTGTTCTGCTAAAATTATTTCAAAACAGGAATTTAAGAAGCGAAATTATAAATTACATTTGGCAGTTGCTCCCACCAAAATTAATGACCGTTTTGAGTGGTTTTTAGAAAAAGCAACTGAGATAGGTGTCGATGTCATTACACCTATTATATGTGACCATAGCGAACGTAAAGTTATAAAAACAGAGCGCTTTGAGAAGATTATTCAATCTGCAATGAAACAATCTTTACAATACCAATTACCTGAATTAAAACCATTAACTTTATTTAAAGATTTTATAAAGCAAGATTTTACAGGGCAGAGATTCATTGCGCACTGCGAAGAAACTGAACGTAAGTCTCTAAAATCACAAATAAAATCTAGAACAGATATTACTATACTTATTGGACCTGAGGGTGATTTTTCTGTTAAAGAAATTCAAACTAGCTTAAAACATAATTTTATTCCTGTAACTTTGGGTAACACAAGATTACGAACCGAAACTGCTGCAATTGCTGCATGTCATTCGGTAGCTATTTTAAATGAATAAAATGAAATTACACACCTTTATTTTCTTATTTATATACACATCAGTCACTTGTGCACAAAGTGTAGCTATCTTAAAATATAATGGTGGTGGAGATTGGTATGGCAACCCAACAGCGCTACCAAATCTGGTTAAATTTTGCAATGACAATATTGATACAAATATTAAAGAAAACATCAAAACTGTTGATGTCGGAAGCATTGATATTTTTCAATATCCATTTTTACACATGACAGGTCATGGTAATGTGTTTTTTAGTGATGATGACAGCGAAAACCTTAGAAAATATTTGATCTCTGGTGGCTTTTTACATATCGATGATAATTATGGGATGGAGTCATACGTAACAAAAGAGTTGAAAAAAGTTTTTCCAAATAAAGAACTTATAGAAATTCCAAAAACACATCCTATTTTTAAGACTGCCTATGATTTTCCAAATGGTTTACCTAAAATACACGAGCATGATGGCAAGGCGCCAAAAGCTATGGGTATTTTTCATGAAAGCAGACTTATTTTACTTTTTACCTTTGAAAGCGATTTAGGTGATGGTTGGGAAGATCAAGAAGTCCATAACGATCCAGAAGATGTGCGTCAAAAAGCACTTAAAATGGGTGCAAATATCATGAAATATGTTTTTGTAAATTAATGATTAATGAGATCAACAATTGAGCTTCCATATTCTTTTTTGGAATCATATTTTGACTTCAACAACCCTGAAAAAACTACTAGTCAAAAACTATTAATAGCATTCATGGGATTAACAATACCCTCAATATGTATTAGCATTTCAATAATTGAATTGATTGCTTTTAATCGCTAAAATAAAAACATAAATCAAGTTGCAGCTCAACCACTATAATTCAACTTTTAAAAAGCAAAAATTTCCTATTACATTAATTTGTGATAATGTGAATAATGCGGCAAATATTGGTAGTTTGCTTCGTATTTCGGATGCCTTAGGAGTTGAAGAGCTTATTTTTTGTGGTGAAAATTTACAGCTTAGCAAACGCATGAAAAAAACCTCTCGGTCTACTGAAAAGTATGTATCGCATAAAGTGGAGTCTGATATCCTTCAAGTTGTTACAAGTTTAAAAGCAAAACGTTATTTTATTATCGCACTAGAGATTACTGACAGCAGTACTAGTTTGGATGATTTTACACTAAATACCAATCAGCCAATAGCATTAATCATTGGTAATGAAAATATAGGCGTCTCTGAAGACATTTTAAAACTCGCAGACGAAATAGTTCATATTAAAATGTTTGGCGAAAATACCAGCATGAATGTTGTACAAGCCACTTCAATTACACTTTACGAATTAACAAAACAACTCCAAAATTAAGAGGTATTTGCCTTGGTTAATTTATTTCAGCATCTTTGACTAAAACAAACTTATGAATTCAAAAACCATAACTAATGGAATATTAAGAGCCATCGTAATATTGCTTGCAATAGCTCTGGTGTCTTACTTTTTATTTAAAATACAATCCGTAATAGTTTATATTATTGTCGCAGCTATAATATCATTAATTGGTCGACCTTTAGTATTATTTTTAAGACGAAAATTAAAGTTCAATAATACTATTGCTGTTGTTGTAACTATGATATTATTCATTGGTGTTTTTATTGGTTTAGTTGGTCTTTTTATTCCTTTAATTGCAGAACAAGGTCAAAAGTTAGCCCTATTAAACACAACTGATTTAGAAGAAAATGTGCAGAACTTATATAACCAAATAATTAACTATTTTGAGTTTAATAATATAGATGTAGAGCAATCTATTAAAGACTCAGGGTTGTTATCTAAAATTGATTTTGCCCTGATTCCTGATTATTTAAATAAGGTTGTCAGTGGTCTAGGTAGTTTTAGTATTGGTTTGTTTTCTGTGCTGTTTATTACATTTTTCTTCCTAAAAGATAGTAAACTATTTGAAGAGGGCATCATAACATTTGTTCCTAAAGACAAAGAGATGCGTTCTAAAAGATCTTTTAACAAAATAAAAGACTTGTTATCACGATATTTTGGTGGATTACTACTTCAAATTCTAATTCTATTTATAATCTACACGGTTGTATTACTCATTTTTGGAATTGACAATGCCATTGTTATTGCATTTCTATGTGCTTTATTAAATCTCATTCCATATGTTGGACCTTTAGTTAGTGCTTTTTTAATGATTTTATTAAGTATGTCTAGTAATTTGGGTGAAAGTTTTAGTGATGTCATTTTACCCAAAACCTCTTATGTAATGATAGGTTTTGCAATAGCTCAGGTAGTAGATAATTTCTTCAGTCAGCCTATTATATTTTCAAAAAGTGTTAAATCGCATCCTTTAGAAATTTTCTTAATTATAATCATAGCTGGCATCTTATTCGGTATTGTTGGCATGATTATCGCTGTACCAACTTATACAGCCATTAAAGTTATTCTAAAGGAATTTTTGTCAGAATATAAAGTGGTCAAAAAACTAACTCGAGGCTTGTAATATATTTTGAATTTGTCTATTCTAAATACCGAAGTTCAAGATTTTATTAATGCTAATCTTAATGAAGATATTTCTAAGCTACTTTTAAATGGTATTTCTTTTTCTGAAATTGAAGCTAAAGATATTATTAAGCAAATTGAAGCAAAAAAACGCTCTAAAAAGAAATTACCAACTTGGTTCAATTCAAAAAATATTTACTTTCCGAATAAATTAAATATAGAACAAACCTCTTCTGAAGTTACAGCAAATTATAAAGCTAATTTAGTTTCAGGAAATTCGTTGATTGACCTCACTGGTGGATTTGGTGTAGATGCTTATTATTTTTCAAAACGAATAAAAAATGTAATCCATTGCGAAATAAACAAAAGTCTTTCAGAAATTGTAAAGCATAATTATAAAACTTTAAATATCAATACAATTGAGTGTCTTAATGAAAATGGTATTGAAGCTTTAAAACACATCGATCGACCTTTCGATTGGATTTATATAGACCCTTCTCGTCGTGATGACACCAAGAAAAAAGTCTTTTTATTGTCTGAATGTATACCAAATATCAAAACATTTCAAGGCTTATTCTTAAAGTATGCTAATAATGTGATGATTAAAACTTCACCTTTATTAGATATCAAAGCTACTCTAAATGATTTAAAACAAATTAAAGAACTGCATGTAATAGCTTTAGATAACGAAGTTAAAGAATTGCTTTGGGTTTTAGAACGTGATTGTAAAACAGAATTTATAATTAAGACGGTAAATCTGACAAAACAAAGCAAACAAGAATTTGAATTTAATATTGAAAGTGAATCTGATGAAATAGCTAAACATACTGAACCACTGACTTATATATATGAACCAAATTCAGCCATATTAAAAGCTGGTGCCTTTAATTCTATAAGTTCTCAATTAAATATTCCAAAGCTTCATAAACACTCTCATTTATATACGTCTAACTCGCTTATCGATTTTCCAGGACGACGCTTTAAAATAGAAAAATCTATACCATTCAATAAAAAGATATTCGCAAAAGAAAAGATTAGTAAAGCAAATGTGACGACACGTAACTTTCCAATATCCGTTGGAGAAATTCGTAAGAAACTTAAAATTAAAGATGGTGGTGATATATACTTGTTCTTTACTACAGATTTAAATAATATCAAAATTATATTAGTGTGTTTCAAGGCCTAATATATCTAAGATAGAAACATCTTAAATGGATAACTTAAAACAAAAAACCCTTACTATTACTAGTAAAGGTTTCTGTGAGCCCGATAGGATTCGAACCTATGACCGCCTCCTTAGAAGGGAGGTGCTCTATCCAGCTGAGCTACGAGCCCGTAACTCTTAATTGTCGGGGTGGCAGGATTCGAACCTGCGGCCTCCACGTCCCAAACGTGGCGCGATAACCGGGCTACGCTACACCCCGAATAGTTATCTAAATATTTACAAAAGTTATAAACTAAAGTAAAAATTTGCGGAGAGACAGGGATTCGAACCCTGGGTACCTATTTCTAGGTACGACGATTTAGCAAACCGCTCCTTTCGGCCACTCAGGCACCTCTCCAGTAATCAATGAACAGCGTTAATTAAAAACGCGGATGCAAATGTAACTTTTCATATTAAAGAACGCAACAATTTTTTTTAGTTTTTTCAACAAATTCTAACTTTCTGAAAATGTAAAATCAAGAGAGTTTTCCTGTCTTGTGCATTACAAATAATATAATTATTGGTATAGCTAAAAGTGCTACATAGCCCAAGTTTGTTTCTAGTAATGAAGGTTTTAGAATTAAAGTAATTAAATATCCACCAATAGCTCCACCAAAATGAGCATCATGACCAATGTTACCTATACGATTTTTCATTCCATATATTGAATATAATAAGTAACCAATACCGAAAACGTAACCCGGAATAGGTATCGGTACAAAGAACATATACAAACTCATATCTGGCCTTAAGAGAATTGCCGAATACAATATACCTGTTACAGCTCCGCTTGCTCCAATTGCACTATACCAGTATTCATCCTTGTGAAAATAAAGAGATAATAGATTCCCAAAAATTAAACTTGCTATATAAATGATTATAAAATAAATGTTACTTAATCCATTTACAACGGTATCGGCAAAAAAATAAAGGGTGAACATATTCATAAATAAATGTGTAGTATCTGCATGCAAAAACCCAGAACTGAACATTCTTATTTGCTCTCCTCGCCTAATGCTACCCACATTAAATTTATAACGCTCAAAAAAAGAACGGTCATCAAAGCCTTTTAGAGATATTACTACATTGGCAGCGATAATTACTATTGTTACTATACTTAAATTGAGCATATATGTGTCTATTATAATTCAAATATAAATATATTTGTGCTCTAAAATTAAATTTGAATGCAACTACTCGCATACATAATTATTTATCCTATTCTTTGGTTGATTTCGATACTACCATTTAGGCTACTATATGGTTTCTCTGATATCGTTTGGTTTTTTATGTATCGCGTTTTTAAGTATAGAAAAAAAGTAGTGAAATCTAACTTAAGACTAGTATTTTCTGAGAAAACACACCGAGAAATTGAAGATATTTGTGCTAAATTTTATCATCATTTGTGTGATATGATTCTTGAAGCTATAAAATCTATGACTATTTCTGAAGCTTCAATGATGAAAAGGTATAAATTCACAAATCTTGAGTTAATTAAAGATTTAGAAGTAAAAAAGAAGAGCATTATTCTCATGTGTGCACATTACGGAAGTTGGGAGTGGATTTTTATTCTTCAACCTCAAATAAACCATAAAGGCTATGCCATCTACAAAAAACTTACTAATAAATATTTTGATAGACTCGTAAAACGGATACGCGCAAAATTCAATTCGTATTTAATAACTACTAAAGAAACATTTGATGTCTTAAGTGAGTCACAAAGAAATGGTGAATTAACTTTAAACGGATTTGCGTCTGACCAATCTCCTAAGCATAATAAAGCTTTACACTGGAATGAATTTATGGGTATAAAAGTCCCCATGCATACTGGTGCAGAAACAATTGCCAAAAAATTTGATATGGCTGTTGTATTCTTTAGTGTAAAACGATTAAAACGGGGATATTATCAAACTACTTTTGAAACTATTACTGAAACCCCTGAAGACTTTAAAGATTTCGAAATCACTGATTTGTTCTTCAAATTAGTGGAGAAACAAATCCACGAAGCACCGCAATATTATTTGTGGACGCACAAACGATGGAAACATAGAAATCGTGTTCCGGATGGATTTAAATAAAAAGTTTTTTTAGTCTAGATTAAACCACTCATCGACTGAAGTAGCTTTACAAGATTTATCGGTGAGATATTTGTGAATAAATTCATTATTACAACTAGAATATTCATAGTCTAAAGCCCATTCTTCATGGTTTTGTGAAAGTTTTATTATACTATCGCAAACAAATTCTATTTCTTTGTTAGTTGTTGTTGGATGAATAGACATACGAATCCAACCTGGTTTTCTTACTAAATCTCCAATAGAAATTTCATTAGTCAATTCATGTGAAGTTTCTTTATCTACATGTAACAAAAAATGTCCATAAGTTCCAGCACAACTACAACCGCCACGTGTTTGGATTCCGAATTTATCATTTAATAATTTAACACCCAGATTAAAGTGTAAATCATCAATATAAAATGAGATTACACCCAATCTATCCTTATGCTGAGCAGCTAGAATATTTATATTTTCAATATGATTTAATTTTTTGAAAATAATATCTACTAATTCATGCTCTCGATTCAATATATTCTCTACACCCATTTGCTCCTTCAACTTTATAGAGAGGGCTGTTTTTATAGTTTGAAGAAACCCTGGTGTGCCACCATCTTCACGTTCTTCGATATTGTCAATATATTTATGTTCGCCCCATGGGTTTGTCCAACTGACTGTTCCGCCACCTGGACAATCAGGCACCATATTTTTGTATAGTTTTTTATTAAACACTAAAACACCCGAAGTACCCGGACCACCTAAAAATTTATGAGGTGAAAAGAAAATAGCATCTAATTGTTCGTCTTTATTATTAGGATGCATATTTATATCTACATATGGACCAGAGCATGCAAAATCAACAAAACATACACCTCCATTTTTATGCATCATTTTTGCAATATCATGATAAGGTGTTTGTATCCCTGTAACATTAGAGCCTGCAATTACTGAAGCTATTTTTATAGTACAGTCTTTATAGTTATTTAATAATTTCTTTAAGTTATCTAAGCTGAAGAGACCATTTTCATCTGGAGGAACTACCTCAACCTTAGCCATAGTTTCCAACCAAGAGGTATGATTAGAGTGGTGTTCCATATGCGAAACAAAAACCACGGGTCTTATTTCGTCTGGGATATTTGTATAATCTTTTAAGTTTTCAGGAATTTTTAGTCCCAGAATGCGTTGAAACTTATTGACTACACCAGTCATTCCGTTACCTGAAACAATTAAAACATCATCTTCGCTACAATTGACATGCTCTTTTATAATATTTTTTGCTTTATGATAAGCTTTAGTCATCGCTGTACCAGAAACCGTAGTTTCGGTATGCGTGTTAGCAACAAATGGTCCAAAATCATTCAATAATTTTTCTTCAATTGGCCTGTATAAACGACCTGAGGCAGTCCAATCAGTGTATATGATTTTTTGTTCGCCATAAGGCGAAACAAAAGTTTGGTCATAGCCAATAATATGTTCACGGAATTTATTGAAGTAATCTTCTAATTCTGTTTTAGACTGAGAAACTGATGTTGTTATCATTTTTAGGCTAACAATTAATTGTAAAGTTACTAAATATTGGCTATTGCTTTGATTTCAGCAATAATTCTATCAGCTAAAGTATCTGCTTCAACTTGAGAAGGTGCCTCAGTGTAGATTCTGATAATCGGCTCGGTATTACTCTTTCTGAGGTGAACCCAACTGTCTGTAAAATCTATTTTAACACCATCTATAGTGGTTAAATTTTCATGACTATAATTCGCTTCCATAGTTTTTAAAATACTATCAACATCTAATCCAGGTGTTAACTGTATTTTCTTTTTACTCATAAAATAGTTAGGGTAGCTAGCTCTTAGCTCGCTGACTTTCATTTTTTTCTCAGCTATAAGGCTTAAAAATAAAGCGACACCTACCAATGCATCACGACCATAATGTGATTCTGGATATATAATACCACCATTACCTTCTCCTCCAATAACAGCACTGTTCTTTTTCATTAAATCAACAACATTGACCTCGCCGACGGCACTAGCCTCATAATTACCGCCATGCTTTAAAGTCACATCACTTAATGCTCTGGTAGAACTCATATTACTCACCGTATTTCCTGGTGTCTTACTTAACACATAATCAGCGCAAGCAACAAGTGTATACTCTTCACCAAACATATCACCATTTTCATCCATAAAAGCCAAACGGTCTACATCTGGATCTACTACAATTCCAAAGTCTGCATGATGTTTTACTACAGCATTTGCTAGATCTCCTAAATGTTCTTTTAAAGGTTCTGGATTATGCGGAAAGTGTCCTGTTGGATCACAATATAATTTTACAGCTTCAACTCCTAATCGCTCTAGTAGTAAAGGAATCGCAATACCTCCAGTAGAATTAACACCGTCAACAACCACTTTAAATTTAACTGCCTCAATAGCCTTTCTATTAACTAGAGGCAAATCTAAAACCTCATCTATGTGTAAGTCTATATAAGCTTCATTTTTAGTAATCTTACCTAAATCATCAACCTCAGCAAAAGTCATATCTGATGATTCAGCTATATCTAGAATCTTCTTACCTTCTATACCATTAAGAAACTCTCCTTTAGCATTTAACAATTTTAAGGCATTCCATTGTTTAGGATTATGACTCGCAGTTAAGATAATACCACCATCTGCGTGTTCCATTGGCACAGCTACCTCAACAGTAGGTGTTGTGGACAAACCCAAATCAATAACATGAATTCCCATACCAACTAATGTATTCATTACTAAGTTCTGTATCATCTCACCAGATATACGAGCATCTCTACCAACCACTACTCTATAATTATCTTTCAGACGTTGGTTTTTCAACCAAGTGCCATAAGCAGCCGCAAATTTTACAGCGTCTATTGGTGTTAAATTATCTTCAACCTTACCACCAATTGTACCTCGAATTCCTGATATAGATTTTATTAATGTCATGTATTTTCTGTTTTACGCAAATATAATTAGTTAATAGGATTTTATGATTATGAATTTGTAAATTCGAACAATGAATTTTCTAGCACATATTTATCTCTCTGGAGAAAATGAGCTCATTACAATAGGTAATTTTTTTGCTGATGGCATTAGAGGAAAAAAGTACAAACAATATCCAAGTGAAATCCAAGTAGGTATTAAACTTCATAGAGAGATTGACACTTTTACAGATGCTCATCCATTTTTTAGACAAAGCACAAAACGTTTGCACAAAGCTTACAGTCATTATAGCGGTGTTATTGTTGATATATTTTATGATCATTATTTAGCAAAAAACTGGAGTGATTATTCAAACATACCGTTAGAAGAATACATTCAAAATTTTTATAAAACTTTAAATGAAAATTTTGAAATTCTTCCTGAACGTTTCAAAAAACTAACACCATTTATGATTGAGGATAATTGGTTATTGAGTTATGCAACTATTGAAGGCATCCAAAAAGTCCTTAACGGAATGAATCGCAGAACAAACGGACTTAGTAAGATGAATGAAGCTACAAAAGAATTAGTCGCAAATTATGAAGACTTTGAAAATGACTTTAAAAATTTTTTTAAAGAATTAATTGTAGCATCAGAAATAAAAAGAAAAGCACTCGTCAAAGACCATAAATTATGATAAAAAAACTAATACCAGTATTAATTTTAATTCTTTTTTTTAATTGTAAAGAAACTGTAAAAAAATCTGAAATTAATCCCACAAAACGTGGTTTAGTAACTGATAAAGCTATGGTTGTTAGTGCACGTAAAGAAGCCTCAAAAATAGGAACTGAAATCATGAAACTTGGTGGTAACGCTTTTGATGCTATGATGGCAACAGAAATGGCTTTAGCAGTTACTTATCCATATGCGGGAAACTTAGGTGGTGGTGGATTCTTAGTATACCGAATGGCTGACGGAGAAGTTGGTGCTTTAGATTATCGTGAAAAAGCACCATTAGCAGCAATAAAAGGCATGTATCTTGATGAGGATGGTAATATCATAAAAGGAAAAAGTACATTAGGAAGCTTAGCAATAGGAGTGCCAGGAACAATCGCTGGTGTTTTTAAAGCACAAGAACGATTTGGTCACTTGGATATAGTTACGATTTTAAAACCAGTTATTGAACTCGCTGAAAATGGATTTACCATTACACAAAAACAAGAACTTCGTTTTAAAGGATACGATAGTCTTTTTAAAGTCATAAATGGAAAAGAAATTCTATTTAACAAAAATCAAAGCGCAGGAAAAAAATTAAAAAATCTTGCTTTAACAGAAACACTAAAACGTATCTCAAAAAATGGTAGAGATGAATTTTATAAAGGTGAAACGGCTCAGAAACTTATTGCACATCTTAAAGAAAAGGGAAGTATTATTACTATGGAAGATTTGGCTAGATATGAAGCCAAATGGCGTAAACCCATTCAATTTCAATATGATGACTTAACCATCACATCAATGTCACCACCATCTTCTGGAGGTATTTGTTTAAATCAGATTATGAGTATGGTTGAAGACTTTGATTTGAGTAATTATGGACATAATTCACTTAAAACAATTCAAGTATTAGTTGAAGCTGAGAAACGCTCATATGCAGATCGTAGTTATTATTTAGGTGACCCAGATTTTATTGAAATTCCCATAGAGACATTAACTAGTGATGTATATCTTCATGAAAGAATTAAAGATTTCTCTTTTGAGAAAGCTACACCAGTAGATTCTATTTCTCATGGTGAAATAGTTGGTTATGAGAGTGAAGAAACAACACATTACTCTATTGTAGACCAATTTGGTAATGCTGTTGCCGTAACCACTACTTTGAATGGTGGTTACGGATCTAAAGTATATGCTGACGAATTAGGCTTCTTTTTAAATAATGAAATGGACGATTTTAGCAGTAAGCCAGGTGAACCAAATTACTATGGCCTTATCGGTGCTGAAGCGAACAGTATCGCTCCAGAAAAGCGAATGCTTAGTTCTATGACACCAACAATTGTAGAAAAAGATGGTGAATTATATATGTCAGTTGGTACGCCAGGTGGTTCCACAATAATTACATCTGTTTTACAAACTATATTAAATGTTCATGAATTTGATATGACCATGCAAGAGGCTGTAAATGCTCCTAGATTCCATAATCAATGGCTGCCCGATGAAATACGTATGGAACCAAATTCTTTTGATAAAAAAACTATAAAGGAACTAGAAGCTAGAGATTATACTATCAATGAAAGGCGTTCTCCTATAATAGGGATAGTAGATGGTATTCTCATTTTAGATAATGGTAAGCTTGAAGGTGGTGCAGACAAACGTGGTGATGATACTGCTATGGGTTTCTAGGTTTTAACATCCTTTTGTAAACATAAAATACTCGAAGTTGTATATTTAAACAACCAAAATATACATGTTTAATTTCTAGAAAACCAACCAAAATGAAACAATTACTAATTACCCTAACATTTTGTTATTCCTTTTTAAGCTTCTCACAAGGCACACAACTGCTAAGACAACCCACATTACATAATGATGATGTTGTTTTTGTATATGCAAATGATTTATGGAAAGCATCCGTCTCGGGTGGAAATGCCATTAGACTTACAAGTGACGAAGGCTACGAATCTAGCCCACATTTTTCAAAAGACGGTAAGATGATAGCATTTACAGCGCAATATGATGGCAATGTTGATGTATTTGTTATTCCTTCTCAAGGTGGTGAGCCAAAGCGATTGACCTATCATCCTGGTGGAGATTTTGTTCAAGGTTGGACACCTGATGGAAAAATATTATTTCGCTCAGGAAGAGAAAGTCAACCAACTATGACTAGTAAGTTCTTCACCATTTCTCTAGATGGTGGCTTACCAAAAGCTTTAGATATTCCTAGAGCTGCATACGGTGAAATGTCTTCTGATGGAAAACATTTAGCCTATACACCTATAACAGGTTGGGATGCAGAATGGCGTAACTATCGTGGTGGACAGGCTATGCCTATTTGGGTAGTTAATATGAAAACTAAAGATTTAATTAGAACACAACAACCTACTGGAGAAAGACATTTAGATCCAGTTTGGCTGAATGATATTGTTTATTTTATGTCTGAACGTGATTACACTATGAATATTTGGTCATTTAATCCTTCAACTAAAGAAGAAAAACAAATCACATTTCATAAGAAGTTTGATGTTAAAAGTCTAGACGCAAGCGCAGATAAAATTGTGTATGAGCAAGGTGGGTATTTGCATGTTTATAATCCATCAACCGGAAATACGAGTCAACTAAATATTACTGTTAATGGTGATTTGAATTTCTATAGAGAAAAATGGAGTAATGTTTTAGGAAGAGACTTATCGAACCCAAATGTTTCTCCAACTGGTAAACGAGCTATTTTCGAACATCGTGGTGAAATATTCACAGTTCCAAAAGAAAATGGAACTTGGCAAAATTTAACAAAGTCTCCAGGTGTGGCTGACAGAGCACCGATTTGGTCTCCAAAAGGAGATAAAGTTGCTTGGTTTTCGGATAAGAGTGGAGAATATCAACTAATGATTGCAGATCAAAATGGACAAAACACCTATGCAATTAAATTACCAAATCCCACATTTTACTTTAAACCTGACTGGTCTCCAGATGGAAAACATATTGCTTACACAGATACACATTACAACATTTGGATTGTAAATCTCGAAAGTAAGTCTACAAAAATTGTAGCGACAGATAGTTACGCTCATCCTAATCGCTCAATGAATCCTGTTTGGTCTCCAGATAGCAAATGGATTGCTTTTGCAAAACAACAAAAAAGTCATTTTAAATCTGTTTTTGCATATAATGTTGATTCTAAAAAAACAGTTCAACTGACCGACCCAATAGCTGATGCTATTTCTCCTGTTTGGGATGCTTCAGGAAAATATTTATATACTCTTGCTAGTACAAACTATGGATTACAATCTGGCTGGTTAGACATGAGTTCGTTTGACCCAGGAGCCAATATTACACGGAGTTTATACGCTATTGTTTTAAGTAAAGATGATAAAGCACCAAACCTACCAAAAAATGATATTGAAGAGCCTAAAAAAAATGATGATAAAAAATCGGATGACACTAATGTTGTAAATATTGATGAAAACGACATATTTAACCGTGCAGTTGCATTAGACCTATCGGCAAGAAATTATACAGCTTTGGCAAAAGGTCCTAAGCTTAAAGTTTTTGTGGCTGAATCAATTCCGAATGAAAGTGGACTAAAAGTCCATTCATATGATGTGGCAAAACAAAAGGCTACAGATTTTGCAAAGGGTATTTCACAAATGGTAACATCAAATGATAGAAAATCAATTTTATTAAGAAAAGGTAGCAGCTGGGTTTTGACAAGTACAGCATCAGCTCCTAAGCCAGGAAAAGATTTATTAAAAACGAATTTAAAAATTAAGTTAGATCCAAAAGCTGAAGCACATCAAATATTTAAGGAAGGTTGGAGATATATGCGTGATTTTTTATATGTCGATAATGTGCATGGTGCACCCTGGGATGACGTTTACAAATGGTATTCACCATGGATTGATCATGTGCGACACAGAACAGATCTTAACTACGTTGTAGATATTATGAGTGGCGAGGTCGCTATTGGACATTCTTATGTTTCTGGTGGAGATTTACCTAACTTAGATAATGTACCTATTGGACTTCTAGGTGCCGATTATATAATTAGTAACGGGCATTACCAAATATCTAAACTCTATAATGGCGAACGCTGGAATCCAAATATAGAAGCACCATTAACACAACCTGGAAATAGTGTAAAAGTTGGAGACTATATTTTAGAAATCAATGGTAAAAAACTTTCAGATTCAGATAATATTCATCATCATCTTGAGCAAACAGCTAGTCGTGAAGTTACATTAACTGTTAATTCAAAACCTTCTTTACAAGATGCTAGAAAAGTACTAGTTAAACCAACAAGAAGTGAACGTGGACTGCGAACAATTGATTGGGTTGAAGGTAATCGTAGAAAAGTAAATAAACTCTCAAACGGAAAATTAGCATATGTTTATGTGCCAAATACTGGTGGTGGAGGTTTCACGTCATTCAATCGCTATTATTTTGCACAACAAGACAAAAAAGGTGTTGTAATAGACGAGCGCAACAATGGTGGTGGTTCTGCAGCCGACTATATGATTGATATTATGTCACGCCAATTATTCGGTTATTTTAATAGTAAAGCTAATGATAATAGACCTTGGACGACACCAATGGCAGGTATTTGGGGGCCTAAAGTCATGTTAATAAATGAGCGCGCTGGTTCTGGTGGTGATTTATTACCTTATATGTTTAAAATGAAAAATATTGGCCCATTAATTGGAACAAAAACTTGGGGTGGATTAGTTGGAACTTGGGATACACCAAGATTTATAGATGGCGGTCGTATGGTAGCACCAAGAGGTGGTTTTTATGATGTTGATGGTAAATGGGCTGTTGAAGGTGAAGGTGTTGCTCCAGACATAGAAGTCATACAACATCCAAAGGAGACATCTCAAGGTGTTGACCCACAGCTAGAACGAGCGGTTAGTGAAGCTTTAAGACTATTAAAGAATAACGAATTTCAATTAAAGTCAGAACCGAAAGCACCAATAAGATGGAAACGTCCCGAGGGTTATAAAAAAGATAACTAATGAGAATAAAAAAAATATTTAAAATTATAGCAGGCATCGTGATTTTTATCACGTTGCCTTCGCTTTTATTTTTTGGTTTTATATATCTTAAGTATAATGAAGATTTACCAACTGGCAAATCTGGTATTGAGGCAAATAATTTAGCTACAAAAATGCTTAATAGTCTAGATTATAACGCTTATAAGGCAACAGATTATATAGAATGGACATTTAAGAATCAACACAGCTATAAGTGGTATAAATCCACTAATAGCTGCGAAGTTTTTTGGGATGATTTCAAAGTCGTATTGCAATTAAACAAAACCAGTGAATCAAAAGTATTCTTAGCTAATAAAGCATATAATGGAATAGAAAAGCAAAAATATATTTCTAAAGCCAAAGACTATTTTAACAACGATTCCTTTTGGTTGGTAGCACCTTATAAGGTATTTGATAAGGGTGTTGAACTCAGATTAGTCAAAACCAAAAACCAAAAAGATGCACTTTTAGTAACATACACTATTGGAGGAACCACACCAGGTGATTCTTATTTATGGCATTTGGATAAAAATGGAAGACCAATTAGCTATCAAATGTGGGTTGACATACTGCCAATTGGAGGCTTAAAAGCCACATGGAGTGACTGGAAATTAACAGAGACTGGTGCAAATTTACCACAATCACATAAACTTTTATTCATAGACTTAGGAATTACAAAAATTAAAACTTATTAATAAAAAACATTCATCGAAACTAAAATGTTTTCTGTCTTAACATAAATTACATTAAACGAATAAAGAAAAAAAAGCCTAGTAGTTAAATTAACTTAGTTACATTAAATAACATGTTAACATGAAAATTAAAACCATAGTTTTTTCTTTCTTTTTTATTTTTAACTTTTTTCATATTCATTCTCAAAAAGGTTTTAAAAATTTACAATCAAATAAAGAAATAGAAGCTTTTTCAAAAAAACATAATTTACCAGAAAATACTAAATACTACGCTATTGATTTTGAAACTTTTGTAAATCAACTAACCACAATACCTAAGCGAGGAGAAACTTCTAGTATTTCAAAAGTTAAATTGGTTTTACCTAACTCCAATGGAGAATTACACAGTTATGATGTCATAGAAGCTCCAAGCATGACAAAAGATATGCAAACTTTATATCCAGAAATTAGATCTTTTGCCGGTAACAGAACCAATAATTATTCTGAATATCTAAGATTTAGTGTATCGCCTTATAGAGGAATTGACGCAACGGTTTTAAATGCTGACAAGGGTACAGAAATTATTATGGCTATCTCTAAAAACGTTATAGCAGTTTACAATCGTAGTGACAGAAAAAGTAAAAGTAATTTCCAGTGTAATACATCAGAAACTATTGAAGATATTGGTCATATTACTACTCAAGAGGATAATCCAACAAACAGAGATGCAAATGATAGCGTATTACGGACATTTGAAACAGCCATTTCTACCACTGGAGAGTATACTCAGTATCACGGCGGAACAGTAAATGGTGCACTAAGTGCTATTAATGCATCTTTGACTAGAGTAAATGGTGTATATGAATCTGATTTTAACGTTACAATGGAATTGGTAATGAATACTAATATTATTTACACAAACCCTGTTTCAGATCCATATGATGATAATCCAAGTTTTAACAGTGAATTATCTGGAGTTTTAGATGGTCAATATCCTAGTGGAAATGGTTATGATGTTGGACATTTATTTGTACAAGGTGGTAATAATGGTAATGCTGGATGTATTGGATGTGTTTGCAGAATTAATAACTCAGTTCACAAAGGAAGTGCATTTACATCATTAAATGCACCTGAGGGAGATCGCTTTGATATTGACTATGTTGCTCATGAATATGGCCACCAATTTGGCGCTAATCATACCTGGACTCATGCTGGAAATGAAGGTACTAATGTGCAAATGGAACCTGGCTCTGGAACAACGATAATGGGGTATGCAGGAATTACTGGCGCAACTGATGTTGAGCAAGTTTCACATGATAATTTTCATTCTGCAAGTATTGAACAGGTCATCAATTATATTACAACTCAAAGTTGTTATGACGCTACAAACACAGGTAATACAACACCTACTGTTAATGCAGGACAGGATTTAACTTTACCTATAGGAACACCTTTTAGACTTTCAGGAACGGCTTCAGACCCCGACGGTGATACATTAACATATACTTGGGAACAATTTGATGAGAATAATTCTGCAGATCAATATCCTAATGAAAATGATACAGATAATAATCATCCCATTTTTAGATGTTATCCTGTAGAGAATACGCCAACAAGAGTATTTCCAGCAATGGATAGACTTTTAAATACTGATGTTAACGGTTATCTATGGGAAAAAGTACCATTAGTAGCCAGAAATGCAGATTTTAGATTTACAGTAAGAGATAATAAAGCTGGTGGCGGAAATAATGACCATGATGATATGAGAGTAACATGGCTAGCTAATAGAGGACCTTTTGATGTAACATCACAATCTACTTCAGGTATTATTTGGAATAACGGTAGCACAGAAACAATCACTTGGGATGTAAATAATACAAACTTAATGACTGGTGCAGCAAATGTTGATATAATGTTATCTACAGATTCTGGAATAACATACACTACGTTATTAGCAAATATACCAAATGATGGTTCACAAGATATTATTGTACCAAATACACCAGCACCATATTGTAGAATAATGGTTCGACCTACCGATCAAGTAAATGCTCCTTTCTTTAGTATCAATAAAGCTTTTTTTGCAATTGATTTCTTAGTTGAAACAGATTGTAGAACTTATACAACTGGCCCTATTTCAACATCAATTCCTGACGGAAGTAATAATGTTTTCATACCAATTAACGTAACAGAAAACACAACTGTAGAAGATCTAAGGATATATACAAATGTTACGCACAGTTGGACAGGTGATTTAGTTATCCAAGTTCAAGAGCCTAATACGGTCAGTAGTAATATTTTTTCTAATATCTGGGAGAGAAATTGTAACACCTCTAGATTTGAAGATATAAATGTTACTTTTAAAGATGATGAATCTACGATTAACTGTGCAACACCAACCATTGGAACTTACAGTCCGGCATCCAATCCGCTTAGCAATTTTAATGGAATAAACCCACAAGGAGAATGGAATATTGTATTTATAGATAATGCTGATGATGATAGTGGTACAGTAAACGAAGTAAAAATAGTATTATGTTCGGAGACTGCAACTGCATTAAGTGATGACAACTTTGAATTTAAAGAATTTGCCTTATTTCCTAACCCAAATAAAGGAGATTTTAGTTTACAATTCAACTCTAACTCCGGTAAAGAAATAAATGTATATATATATGATATATCAGGAAAATTAGTATTTAATAATAATTATGATGCTACTTCAAGATTTGACAAGCAAATAGCTTTAAACAATGTTAGTGCTGGTATTTATATCATGAAAGTAAACGATGGTGATAAAACAATTACTAGGAAGCTTATAATAGAATAAACTAAGAGTTACTTGAAAAAAACGCCAAAGTTAAATGCTTAGGTGTTTTTGTTTTTAATAATATCATTTATTTTGAAGACTGTCCTCTAAATTGTTGACTCATCAACTTAAACACTTTAAAACTCCCATAGCATCGTGTGATTTATTGCTGAAAATCTATCTTTTCATGCTCATCTAAATTTTTACTAGAATTTATTTTCTGCTTCACAACAATTAACCTATAACAAACAATAGTTAATTTATAAAAAAATGTATCAGTTGGCATCTCTTTTTTTTGGATATTAGAGTCTTCAGCTTAAAAATTATAACAATTCTCAAGCAAACCTTCACATCAAATTAACAACTAAAAATTGTACCTTTGCAACTTTGCCAGTTTATCACTCAGCTGAACTAATTTATGACAACATACGATGATTCTATTGAAGTAAAAGGTGCTCGCGTTCATAACCTCAAGAATATTGACGTTACGATTCCGAGAGAAAAACTAGTCGTTATTACTGGTCTCTCTGGAAGTGGGAAATCTTCATTAGCATTTGATACAATTTATGCTGAAGGCCAACGCCGTTACATTGAAACATTTTCGGCTTATGCACGTCAATTCCTTGGAAGCTTAGAACGTCCAGATGTCGATAAAATCGATGGACTTTCACCAGTAATTGCCATTGAACAAAAGACAACAAGTAAGTCGCCAAGGTCTACTGTCGGAACAATTACCGAGATTTATGATTTTCTTCGCCTTTTATTTGCTAGAGCTGCTGATGCTTTCAGTTATGAAACAGGCGATAAAATGGTAAGCTACAGTGACGAGCAGATTAAAGATTTAATTCTAGAATCTTTTAAAAACAAACGTATTAATATTCTTGCGCCAGTGATTCGCTCACGAAAAGGACATTACCGTGAGCTTTTTGAACAAATTGCTAAGCAAGGATTTGTAAAAGTGCGTACAGATGGAGAAATCGTTGACCTTGAAAAAGGCATGAAACTAGACCGATACAAAACACACGATATTGAAATTGTAATCGATAGATTAAAAATCGATGAAACTAGTGATAACAAGAAACGTTTGATGGAATCCATAAATACAGCGATGTACCATGGTGATGATGTACTTATTGTCATAGACCAAGATACAAACGAACCTAGGTACTTTAGCCGAAATTTAATGTGTCCATCGTCTGGAATCTCCTATCCAAATCCAGAGCCTAATAATTTTTCTTTCAACTCGCCAAAAGGCGCATGCCCTAAATGCAATGGTATTGGAGAATTATATGTAGTAAATGATAAAAAATTAGTTCCTGACGAAACGCTTTCTATTAAAAATGGTGCATTAGCACCACATGGACCTCAAAAGAAAAGTTGGATTTTCAAACAGTTTGACACAATTGCGCAACGTTACGATTTTAAATTATCTGATGCTTGGAAAGACATCCCTGAAGTGGCTAAGCAAGTTATTCTTCATGGCGGTAAAGATAAATTTACAATTGAAAGTAAGCTATTAGGTGTAGCTAGAGATTATAATATCGATTTTGAAGGTGTTGCGAATTTTATTGAAAGCCAGTATAAATCTAACTCAAATTCTCTTGTCCGTTGGGCAAAAGAATATATGGATAAAGTGAAGTGTCCAACATGCGAAGGCTCGAGACTGAGAAAAGAATCATTGTACTTTAAAGTTGATGGAAAAAGTATCGCAGACCTAGTGAATATGGATATCGTTGAACTTGGCAAATGGTCAGAAAACTTATTAGATAGGCTTTCAAACAAGCAAAAAAAAATCTCAGAGGAAATCATTAAAGAAATACAAGCACGGATTCAATTTCTTTTAGATGTAGGACTCACCTATTTATCCTTAAACCGAAGTTCAAAATCATTATCAGGTGGTGAAGCGCAACGTATCCGATTGGCTACTCAGATTGGTTCTCAATTAGTAGGTGTTCTTTACATTTTAGATGAACCTAGTATAGGATTACATCAACGCGATAATGAAAAATTAATTAACTCTTTGGAATCACTCAGAGATGTTGGTAACTCGGTTATCGTTGTAGAACACGACAAAGATATGATTGAGCGTGCAGACCATGTCATAGATATTGGACCTTTTGCAGGAAACCACGGAGGTGAAATTATTAGTGAAGGTACTCCAAAAGAATTACTAAAACATAAAACACTCACAGCAGATTATCTTAATGGTCAGAAAGAAATAGCCATACCAAAAAAACGCCGAAAAGGTAATGGTAAAAAAATAGTTCTCAAAGGTTGTACTGGGAATAATTTGAAGGATGTCTCTGTTGAATTTCCGTTAGGTCAAATGATTGGTGTCACTGGCGTTTCAGGTAGTGGGAAATCGACATTAATTAATGAAACACTTTACCCAATTTTGAATGCACATTACTTTAATGGTGTAAAAAAACCCATGCCATATAAAAGTATCAACGGTTTAGAACATATCGATAAGGTCATTGACATTAACCAATCACCAATTGGTAGAACACCACGAAGCAATCCTGCAACCTATACCAAAACCTTTGACGAAATCAGAAAGTTATTTGCCATGATACCAGAAGCTATGATTCGTGGTTATAAACCCGGTCGTTTTAGTTTTAATGTTGCTGGTGGACGTTGTGAAACATGTAAAGGTGGTGGTTTAAGAGTTATTGAAATGAACTTTTTACCTGATGTATATGTCGAATGTGAAACTTGTCAAGGTAAACGCTTTAATCGTGAGACGCTAGAAATCAGATATAAAGGAAAATCTATAAGCGATGTTTTAAATATGACAATTGAAGAAGCTGTAGGCTTTTTTGAACATATTCCAAAAATTTACAGAAAACTAAAAACTATAGCAGATGTTGGATTAGGATATATTACATTGGGCCAACAAAGTACAACGCTTTCTGGTGGCGAAGCACAGCGTATTAAATTAGCCACTGAATTGAGTAAACGTGATACTGGAAATACATTTTACATTCTTGATGAGCCAACATCCGGACTTCATTTTGAAGATATTAATGTGCTAATGAAAGTATTGAATAAATTAGCCAATAAAGGTAACACAGTTTTAATTATTGAGCACAATTTAGATGTCGTAAAAACCGTTGACTACATCATAGATATTGGATACGAAGGTGGAAAAGGTGGCGGAGAAGTTGTAGCAAAGGGTACACCAGAACAAATTATTAAAGACAAAAAGAGCTACACGGCAAAATTTTTGAAGAAAGAATTAAATGAATACATATAATTAGCTGTCATAATACAGCGAATAATTACAAATTTTAATAATGAGAAAAGAAAGACAATACAAAGGTTGGAACGAAATAAAAACTAATGACTCTTGGGCAATTTTCAAAATCATGGGAGAGTTTGTAAACGGTTATGAAAAGCTTAGTAAAATTGGGCCTTGTGTATCTATATTTGGTTCTGCAAGAATTAAACCTGAGCACAAGTATTATAAATTGGCTGTTGAAGTTGCAGAGAAGATTGTAGATAGTGGTTATGGTGTTATTACCGGTGGTGGTCCAGGTATAATGGAAGCTGGGAATAAAGGTGCGCACATAGCAGGTGGTACTTCTGTAGGTTTAAATATCGAATTACCTTTTGAACAACATGACAACCCATATATTGACAATGATAAGAGTCTTGATTTTGATTATTTCTTTGTCCGTAAGGTTATGTTTGTAAAATACTCTCAAGGTTTTGTTGTTATGCCAGGTGGTTTTGGGACATTGGATGAATTATTTGAAGCTATTACACTTATACAAACACATAAAATTGATACGTTCCCTATTATCTTAGTTGGAACCAAATTCTGGGGCGGTCTTGTAGATTGGATTAAGAATACGCTTCTAACAGAAGGAAATATCAGTCCAAAAGATTTGGATTTAATTCATGTTGTAGATACAGCAGATGAAGCTGTTGAAATTTTGAATAACTTCTACAAAGAGTCCGAGTTAAGTCCTAATTTCTAATTGTAATTTGATTAAAAAAGCCCTCATATTCTTAAGTGTTTGCCTAATTTCATTTTCGAGTTATGCTCAAAATGTTATTAATATTATTGGTACTGTTAATCCTGACAATAAATCAATTACGATATCTCAGACTGTTATTTATAAAAATACTTCTGATGACACTTTAAAAGAAGTATATCTTAGTAACTGGAATAATAGTTATTCTACAAAATCTACAGCATTAGCAAAACGTTTCGAAGAGGAATTCAGTACTAAGTTTCATTTAGCTAAAGACAAGCAACGTAGTTTTACAACCATTGAAAGCGTTATAGATAAAGACAATAATTTACTCGAAAGTAGGCATTTAAAAAATCAGATTGATATATTAAAAGTCAATTTAAAAAATCCCCTGAAACCTAATACTTCTTTTCAACTTAAACTAAAATATACCATCGTTTTACCAGATGCAATCTTTACAGATTATGGATTTACTGAAGATGGTAATTTTGAATTAAAGGATTGGTATATTACTCCTGCTGTTTATGATGGTAAATGGCAATACTACAGTAACAAGAACTTAAATGATTTATATGTACCAAAGTCTGATATTTCAATTCAGCTTACCTACCCTAGCAATTATTATATTACTACTGAACTAGATAGTAAGATTATAAATAGCAATTCAGAAACTACAACCATAAAACTAAAAGGCCAAGACAGGGTTCATACTTATTTATCTTTAAATAAAAATACAACCTTTAATAAAGTGACTACTGATGATTTTACAGTCATTACAGACATAGAAGAAAAGCGAGTATCACCTCAATCCAGAGCTATAATAGCTGATAGAGTGACTAATTTTTTATCAGAAAACCTTGGTCAATATCCTCATAAAAAATTACTTATAAGTCAAATAGAGTATAATAAAAACCCTCTTTATGGTTTAAATCAACTACCAAGTTTTTTTCGTCCATTTAAGGACGATTTTCAGTACGAGTTAAAACTATTAAAAACAGCTCTAAATAAATACATTGAAAATATTCACATCACAAACCCTAGGAAAGAACATTGGCTAAACGATGCTTTAAGTATCTATTTTTTAATGAAATATATTGAGGATTATTATCCAGACAGTAAGTTATTAGGGACTTTATCTAAAATTTGGGGTGTTCGTTCTTTCCATATCTCAGATTTAGATTATAATTTTCAGTATTATTTATATTCCATGGAAGCCGCTAGGAAAAATAATGACCAACCCATTACAACCTCAAAAGATTCACTCACTAAATTCAATGCAAATATTGCGGGTAGATACAAGGCAGGTATTGGATTAAACTATCTTGATGATTATACGGAGGATATTGATTTAAGAGATTTAATTAAAGTATATTTAGAAGAAAACTCACTTAAAGAAGCTTCACCTAAAAATTTCGAAGCTTTCCTAAAATCTAAAACTAATAAAAATATTGATTGGTTTTTTTCTGATTATTTGAATACTCGAAAGAAAATAGACTACAAGATATCTAGAGTTAAAACTACTGAAGATTCTATTATATTAACCATAAAAAATAAACGAAACAATTCTGCACCAATTTCACTATTTAGTTTAAAAAACGATTCTGTAGTTAATAAAATATGGATTGATAGTATTAGTAAATCAAAAACGCTTTCTATACCAAAAGATGGAGCAGATAGATTGGTATTAGATTATGACAATGTAATACCAGAGTTTAATCAAAGAGATAACTACAGGTCTACAAAAGGTTCTTCATTTTGGTCAAAACCGTTACAATTTAGATTATTTAAAGATATCGAGGATCCATATTATAATCAAGTGTTTTTTATGCCTCTCGTACAGTTCGAAAATATATATGATGGTTTGACATTGGGTACAAAAGTGTATAACAAAACTATATTAAGAAAGCGTCTTAACTATCGATTTTCACCACAATATGCTTTGAACTCTAAGTCTCTAACAGGTTCCGGGACCGTATTCTATACTCATAATTTAGAAGACAGCAATTTATTTAATATTACTTATGGAATAAGTGCTAGCTATCGCTCTTTTGCACAAGACGCTTTTTTTAGACGATTACGCCCAAATATATCTTTTATATTCAGAGATAAAAATGATTTAAGGTCAGATAAGAGGCATTCACTAAGCTTGCGTTATGTAGATATTGCAAGGAGTATTGGTCCAAATGCTGTAATAAGTGATATCGACGAAGAGCCTGATTATGGTGTGCTAAATCTCAGGTATGTGAAGTCTAGCCCTGGAATAATAAATTTTTCAAGATTTTTTGCAGATTTTCAGGTTTCAAGTAATTTTAGCAAGTTTGCTTTAAATTATGAGTTTCGTAAACTCACAAAAAATAATAGAAATTTTAATTTAAGATTGTTTGCTGGGACATTCTTAAGTAATAAAACAGATCCAGATTCTAATTTCTTTAGTTTTGCATTAGATAGACCAACAGATTATTTGTTTGATTTCAACTACTTGGGGCGCTCAGAAGACGCAGGTATATTTAGTCAGCAAATAATTATAGCTGAAGGTGGTTTTAAATCTAAATTAGATACAGCTTTTGCAAACCAATGGATGGCTACAGCAAACTTTAGTACCTCATTATGGCGTTACATTCAATTTTACGGAGATATTGGCTTTCTGAAAAATAAATTTAGCAGCGCAAATTTTGTATATGATTCCGGAATAAGACTAAATCTAGTTGAGGATTATTTCGAAATTTTCTTTCCACTATATTCTAATAATGGTTGGGAAGTTGGTCAGCCCAATTATGACCAAAAAATACGCTTTATGTTTACTGTAGACCCACAAGTTTTACTGGGTTTATTTAGACGTAAATGGTATTAACATATTCTTATTGAAGTGTTAATATTTTAATTTTTTTTACATATTCTTCAAATTATACACGTTTTATTAAGAATTATTCAAATTTATAACGCTTTTTTACATTGCAAAATATTTCAATAATGACTACTTTTGCAAGACTAAATTCTTAGAGCTGATGAAGTCCAATACTGATACAAAAACAGAGATTACATTTGAAGATTTTAAAACTGAAGTTTTAAATGACTATAAAACTGTAGTTACTAGTAGAGAATGTAGCTTGCTTGGACGACGAGAAGTATTGACAGGTAAGGCTAAGTTTGGGATTTTTGGTGATGGGAAAGAAGTGCCGCAAATAGCATGGGCAAAATCATTCCAAAATGGTGATTTTAGAAGCGGATATTACCGTGACCAAACCTTTATGATGGCTATTGGGGAATTAACTATCGAACAATTTTTCGCAGGATTGTATGCCAATACAGATTTAAAAGAAGAACCAATGTCAGCTGGTCGTCAAATGGGAGGTCACTTTGCAACTCACAGTTTAGACGAGCAAGGAAATTGGAAAAACCTAACTGAACAAAAAAACTCAAGTGCCGATATCTCTCCTACTGCTGGACAAATGCCTAGACTTTTGGGACTGGCACAAGCCTCGAAAATTTACAGAAATGTAAATGGCATTGACACTACTAATTTCTCAAAAAAGGGTAGCGAAATTGCCTGGGGAACTATTGGAAATGCTAGTACAAGTGAAGGTCTTTTTTTTGAAACTATAAATGCTGCTGGAGTTTTACAAGTACCAATGATTATTAGTATTTGGGATGACGAGTATGGCATTTCAGTTCATGCAAAACACCAAACAACTAAAGAAAATATCTCTGAAATCTTAAAAGGATTTCAACGAGATGAAGATAATAACGGTTACGAAATCTTCCGTGTCAATGGTTGGAATTATGCTGAATTAATCGACACCTATCAACGTGCTGCACAAGTAGCACGTAAAGAGCATGTACCAGTAATGATTCATGTAAAAGAATTAACACAACCACAAGGGCACTCGACATCTGGTTCTCATGAGCGCTACAAAGATACTGATAGACTTGCATGGGAAGCAGAATATGATTGTAATGCACAGATGCGTAAATGGATGATTGAAAACAATATTGCGTCTGATGAAGAATTAGTAGTCATCGAAAAAAACATAAAAAAAGCTGTTAGAGATGGTAAAAAAGCAGCTTGGTCTGCTTTTATAAATCCATTAAAAGCTGAAAAAAATGAAGCTATTTTACTATTAGAACGTGTTGCAAAAACTAGTACTAATGGTGTATTCATTACAAAACTCAAAAATGATTTAGCTTCTATTGATGAGCCATTAAGAAAGGATATACTTTCTGTGACAAGAAAAGCTTTGCGTTATGTAGTTTCTGAACAGTCTAATGGAAAGACTGAATTGCAAAATTGGATTAACAACTACATCAATACAATACAACCAAAATACAGCTCATACTTACACAGTCAGTCAAATAGAAAAGCTACTAATCAAGCCGAAGTCCAACCAACTTATAATTCAGATGCTGAAGAAGTAGATGGACGTGTAATCCTTAGAGATAATTTTGAAGCTCTATTTTCAAATTATCCTGAAGCATTAGTTTTTGGTGAAGATGCAGGACATATTGGAGATGTCAATCAAGGTTTAGAAGGCTTACAAGAAAAGTTTGGAGAATTACGAGTATCTGATACAGGAATTAGAGAAGCCACTATTTTAGGTCAAGGTATCGGAATGGCTATGCGTGGTTTAAGACCCATAGCCGAAATACAATATTTAGATTATATTCTTTACGCATTACAGATCATGAGTGATGATCTGGCAACTCTACAATACCGCACTAAAGGACGCCAAAAAGCACCATTAATCATAAGAACAAGAGGTCATAGACTCGAGGGTATTTGGCACTCAGGGTCACAAATGGGTGGTGTACTAAACTTGATAAGGGGTATACACGTTTTAGTGCCTAGAAATATGACTAAAGCCGCAGGTTTTTACAATACACTCATGGACAGTGATGAGCCAGCGCTTATAGTTGAGTGTCTTAACGGATATAGATTAAAGGAAAAAATGCCAAATAACATTGGTAAATTTAAAACACCATTGGGTGTCGTAGAAATCATAAAAGAAGGAGGAGATATAACCTTAGTATCTTATGGTTCTATACTCAGATTGGTAGAACAAGCAGCAAAAGAATTATTAGAAGTTGGTATTAATGCAGAGATTATAGATGTTCAATCGCTACTACCATTTGACATTAACCATGATATTGTAAAAAGTGTTTCTAAAACTAACCGCTTAATGATAATTGACGAAGATGTTTCTGGTGGTGCCTCTGCTTACATACTAGATGAAATATTAAACAAACAAAATGCTTATAAATATTTAGATAGCCAACCAAAAACGCTAGCAGCACAACCACACAGGCCTGCTTATGGTACAGATGGTGATTACTTCTCAAAACCTTCTGCTGAAGATATTTTTGAAGCTATATATAATGTAATGCATGAAGCTAACCCAATAAACTTTCCAAAGCTGAGATAAATAAAAGTTAACTAATAGTAAAACCTTCCAAATCAAGAAGGTTTTTTTATTTATCACAGTTGCAATGTAATATATCAAAATTTAGTCTAATATTTTTTTAGTAACTTTAAATTTCACATTTAAACTGAATAACACCATGTTAAAATCCAATTACAATGACTTAGCCTTACTATTAACAAGAATCGGATTTGGTGGATTAATGCTTATTAATCATGGAATACCCAAATTAGATAAGCTAAACGGTCCTATAGAATTTGCTGACCCAATTGGTGTTGGAGCGACTGCTTCTTTAATTTTATGCTTAATTGGAGAGTTTTTAGCTCCAGTTTTAATAATCATAGGGTTAAAAACTAAATTAGCAGCAATCCCAGCTGCAATAACAATGGGTGTTGCTGCCTTTATCGTTCATGGTGCTGACCCGTTAGCTAAAAAAGAAATGGCTTTATTATACTTTATTGCTTTTGTAGCTATCTTTTTAGCAGGACCAGGGAAATTTTCTATTGACGGAAAAAAAGGAAGATAAGCCTCCAAATAATACAGTACTAAAAATGTTTGTCATGAGTTGCATCGTGTTTGTCGAAATTCGTTGCAACTCATTATCATTTGTAAGAGTTTAGCTGAAACTTTTAAAACAAAAATTATGAAATCAAGAATTGTAGTATTATTAGGCCTTATATTATTCAGTTCATGTATTGTAAAATCTATTCAGCCATTTTACATCAAAAATTCTGAATCATTTAATGAAAAGCTTATTGGCTCATGGTCAGATAATAAGAAAGGCTCATGGGAAGTATTATCTTTTGAAGAAGAATTCAAAAAGGAAAACTCAAAAGAAGGAAATGCAAAATTTAAATTATCAAAAGAAGATATCAAGTTATACGAAACCTATAAAAATGGGTATTTTATAAAGTACGTAAAAAAAGAAAGTGAAGCCATGTTTATGGGTGTACCATTTAAAGTAGATAATCATCTTTTCATTGACTTTGTTCCATTTGAGTTTGATAGTGACGATATTAGCAAACTTGTTGGACAGCACCTTTTAAAAACACATTCTACAGCATTAGTAGAGATTAATGGTAATGATTCTATTAATTTGAAATGGTTATCAGAAAAAGCAGTGGGCACTTTACTAGAACAAAAAAAATTAAGATTAAAACATGAAATAACTGGCTTGGATGAAGACCTTGTTTTAACTGCTTCAAGTCAAGAACTCTATAATTTTTTAAAGAAATTTATGTCCTCAGATTTTGATGATAAATGGGATAATGATGATATTTATACATTAACACCTGACAATGCAAAACCTTAATATCAATAGCATTTTAAAAAAAAGCAATTACCACAGACCATTGTTGTTCAATAGTGTACTGTGGTCATTGGCTTTTATAATTCTGTTGTTTATTTTTTCTAAAGGTCAAATACCGATTACTGCAGATTACACATACACATTAGGGTTTTTGTTGGTAATAGCTGTTCCAGTGTGTATTAACTTTTACGTACTCATTCCTCGGTTTTTAAGGCAAGAACGCTATATCGTATACCTCTTGTTATTTACAACAATTTTAATTAGCTCGGCTTTCATAAAAAGTTTTCTTTTTGGTAACTTATTAGACTTCATTTTTCCAAATTATTTCTTTGTATCATACTTATCAAAATCTGATATTTTTTTAACATATAGTATTTTTTTAATCACCACTACCCTTTTTAAACTTACTGAAGATTGGTTTTATTTTAATAAAAATCAAAATCAGGTTTTGAAAATTCAGAACCAACATATACAAACACAACTATCGGCATTACGTGCACAAATAAATCCACATTTCTTATTTAATTCGCTAAATGTTATTTATGCAATGGCTTTGGAAAAAAAGGAGAATATCACAAAGGCTATTGTAGAGTTGTCGGATGTTTTACGCTATGTAATTTATGATTCGGATACCGAACGCGTTACTTTAAAAGAGGAATTAAAACTGATTCAGAATTACATTGCATTTCAAAAATACCGTGGACACTCTGAAAATACAGTTGCACTAAACACGGATATTGAAAACGACAACTTTAAAATTTACCCAATGCTATTGTTACCATTATTAGAAAACGCCTATAAATATGGGTTTTCTGGCAGTGACACTTCGGAAAAAATTGAAATACAATTAACCCAAAAGCAATCCAATTTTAAGTTTAAAATTCAGAATTCTAGTCAAGATATAGATCATAATTTAGACGATAATTACTCTGGTGTTGGATTAGAAAATCTAAAGAACAATCTTAACTTAGTTTATCCAGATAAGCATAAATTTAACATAGAAGATACAAAAGACCGTTTTACTGTGGTTATAGAAATTGAAGATGAGCAATAATAAAAGCATTTCCTGTATTATTATTGATGACGAGTTATCGTCACAAAAGGTTTTACAGCATTTTGTCTCTGAGACAGAAGTCTTGGAGTTGAAGCAAACTTGTAATAACAGTGCTGAAGCATTTAAGTATTTGCAATTACACCCTAAAATAGATTTACTGTTTCTGGACATAAATATGCCCAGACAATCTGGCTTAGATTTTTATAAAAGCTTACAGCATCCACCAGCAGTTATTTTTACAACCGCTTATCCGCAATACGCAGTCGAAGGGTTTGAGGTCGATGCTACCGATTATTTACTAAAACCCATTGCTTACGAACGCTTTTTAACAGCCATAAACAAGGTCTTGAATACTAATAATACATCTTCAAAAAATGATTTTATCATTCTTAAGGAAAATAAGGCACTTCACAAAGTTATGGTCGCTGACATATTGTTTGTTGAAGCTTATGGAGACTATGTCAAAGTGCATTTAGAAGATAAGTTTATAACTACCCACAGCACCTTTTCGCGGTTTGTTGAGCAGTTGCCAAAATATTTTATCAAAACCCATAAATCGTTTAGTATTAACTTGAATAAGATGCGTGCGTTATCAGGAAATCAAATTACCGTAGATTCGCATACTGTCCCAATTGGGCAAACCTACAAAGTACAAGTACTAAAAGCTTTAAATATCAATACATGAAAGCCGCCACCATCGTTACCATAAAAAAAGAACTGCAACATTTACCAAAGGAAGATTTGCTACAATTGTGTTTGCGATTAGGGCGTTTTAAAAAAGAAAATAAGGAACTACTCACCTATTTGTTATTCCAAGCCCATGACGAGGAAAGCTATATAGAAAGTATTAAAGAAACCTTAGACGAGTTTTTTAAAGTAATGAATACCGATAGTTATTTCTATATGAAAAAGACCATCCGTAAAATTCTAAGACAGATTAAAACCTTTAGCCGTTATAGCATTACCAAAACTACAGAAGTAGAATTACTTATTTACTTCTGCCAACGACTAAACGAGCTTAAACCTAATATTCATCGAAATCGAACTTTAGATAATTTATACAAAAGACAAATTATTTCTATAGAAAAGAAAATAACTGGATTTCATGAAGATTTACAATATGATTATCGGTTGCAGCTGGAAAAATTGTAAAAAAACATACTTTATGTTTGAATAACCAAATTTACTTCCTAATTAATTTAATTAATAAAATCAAATTTTATTGACAATTGCTCCAAATCTAATAATCATTTGATTAATAATTCCGTTTAGAATTTTCTTTCTAGGTATTTTATTGAAAAAAAATAGAATATATAAAGCGCATAAAAGAATTTGAAAGTCAGAATAAAAAAATTAACTAAACATTTCTTGATTCTTAAAACATTCTAATTATTCATCAAGGTTTTGATCGTTTTAAATTGTAGCTTTTATTAATAAATCATAAGCTATTCCCACCTAAAATTTCTTAATTTAGCACAAAAATTTGATTCTCGTAACATGAAGAATACTGCATTATCTGCAACACACGAAGCTTTAGGTGCTAAGATGGTTCCTTTTGCTGGCTACAATATGCCTGTACAATACGAAGGCGTTAATATAGAGCACGAAACCGTTAGAAATGCACTTGGTGTATTTGATGTGTCTCACATGGGCGAGTTTTTAATCGAAGGTCCAAACGCTTTAAATTTAATCCAAAAAGTATCTAGCAATGATGCCTCCAAATTAGAAATCGGAAAAGCGCAATACAGCTGTTTACCCAATGATGATGGTGGAGTTGTAGACGATTTAATTATTTATAAAATCAAAGACGAAACCTATCTTTTAGTCGTTAATGCTAGTAATATCGAAAAAGACTGGAACTGGATATCTTCTAAAAACGATGTTGGTGCAGAAATGCGCGACTTAAGTGAAGATTATTCTTTACTCGCTATTCAAGGTCCAAAAGCTGTTGAAGCAATGCAATCATTATCATCTCATGACTTATCAGCAATTAGTTTCTATAACTTTATCGTTGGTGACTTTGCTGGTATAGAGCATGTGATTATTTCAGCAACAGGTTATACTGGTAGCGGCGGATTTGAAATTTATTGTAAAAACTCTGAAGTCAAGCAAGTATGGGATAAAGTGCTTGAAGCTGGTGCAGATTTTGGCATCAAACCTATTGGTCTTGCTGCTAGAGACACGCTACGATTAGAAATGGGGTATTGTCTTTACGGAAATGATATTGACGATTCGACATCGCCTATTGAAGCTGGTTTAAGTTGGGTTTGCAAATTCAACAAAGACTTTACAAATAGTGAAGCTTTACAAGCAGAAAAAGAACGCAAGCCAGAAAACAGATTAGTAGCTTTTAAAATGGATGAACGTGGTATTCCACGTCACGGCTACGATATCGTAGATGGTTCTGGTAAAACTATTGGTCGTGTAACTTCTGGTACCATGAGTCCTAGTTTGGGCATTGGTATTGGATTAGGGTATGTGCCACGTGTATTTGCCTCTGCAGATAGTAAAATTAATATCCAAGTCCGAAAAAAAGCTATTCCTGCAACTGTTGTAAAATTACCGTTTTACAAAAGCTAAAATGCGTATCTGGGCGTTGATAGATTAATGAAGAAGACAAAACGTAAATACAAAATACTAATCCTTGGTGTTAGTGGCTACTTGGGCAATGCCATTTACAGAGAGCTTTGTGACTATTTTAGAACTTACGGAACGTACTATACGCCTAATCCAACCTTTGAGAAAAACAAGCAATTCTTCCACTATAATGTTGAAGAAGATGATATCTACGAAATTCTCGAAGCGACAAAACCAGATATCATAATTTCGGCATTACGAGGTAATTTTCATGCACAAACTATTGCTCATGCCCATGTTGCCGAATATGCTTTAGAACATGGTTCTAAAATAATATACTTATCTTCTGCTAATGCTTTTGATGCTTACAGTAAATATCCAAGTTACGAGACTGATAAAACGTTAAGTCATAGCATTTATGGGCATTTTAAGATTAAGATTGAAAACATGTTGATGCGAATGCCAAAGCGTCAAGTTACTATCTTAAGATTACCAATGGTTTTTGGTACTAATTGTCCGAGGATTCAAGAATTAAAACATTTAATTTCTGAAAAAGAAGCTGTAGAGATTTTTCCGAATTTAATAATGAATGTGACACTTGATAAAAAAGTAACACAACAAATTCATTATATCATAAACAGAAATAAATCTGGTGTTTTTCATTTGGGAAGTACAGATTTGGTGCATCATGACGAATTCATTAAAGAACTTGTTGGCAATATCTCTGCGTCTAAAGTCCCGTTTAAACAAGTTTATACCACTAATGAAGATAGGTACTTAGCTGTTTTACCAAAATACAATACCTTACCCAAACACCTTCAAATAACTAGTGAAAAAGTATTGGAAGAACTGCTAAAGTAAGTTTGTGATACTTATGGCATTTGGTTATTTTTAATACAAACAATTAATTATGGAAAAATTAGATACAAACACTATAGAGGCCAAATTATTACAGCTTCCAGATTGGGATTATTTTGATGATGCACTACACTCAGAATTTGAATTCGAAAACTTTAAAGACTGCTTTAGCGCTATGAGTCGCATTGCTTTTGAATGTGAAGCGCTTGGTCACCATCCAAATTGGTCTAATGTCTATAATGTTTTAAAAATCTCCATAACAACACACGATGCTGGTGGTGTAACAGAAAAAGATTTTAAGTTGGCTAAAGCCATTGATTTTATCGTTGAGCCAGAAGATTAAATTCATTTTTAAACCACACTTATTTTTTTAAATTTGTGCAACTTTGGTTTTAAAACATATAATAACCTTAAATAACAAGAAATGGGAAGAGCTTTTGAATTTAGAAAAGCACGTAAGATGAAACGCTGGTCAGCTATGAGTAAAGCCTTTACACGTATTGGTAAAGATATCGTAATGGCAGTAAAAGAAGGTGGCCCAGACCCAGATAGTAATGCAAGACTTAGAGCAGTTATACAAAATGCTAAGGCTGTAAACATGCCAAAAGCCAATGTAGAGCGTGCGATAAAAAAAGCAAGTGAAAAAGGTCAAGGTGATTATAAAGAAGTCATTTTTGAAGGTTATGCGCAACACGGTATTGCGGTGCTTGTAGAAACAGCAACAGATAATAATACGCGTACCGTAGCAAATGTCCGTAGCTATTTTAATAAAACGGATGGTAGTTTAGGGACATCTGGTTCGGTTGTTTTTATGTTTGATCATACCTGTAACTTTAAAATTAAAGGTGAAGCGTTAGATCTCGAGGAATTAGAACTAGAATTGATAGACTTTGGTGTCGAAGAGATTTTTGAAGATACCGATGAAGACGCTGATGGTAATGAACAAACCAGCATCATGGTATACGCGCCTTTTGAGAGTTTTGGAAACATTCAGTCATATTTAGAAGAAAATAATATCGAAATCATCTCGTCGGGTTTTGAGCGTATCCCGCAAGTCACAAAAGCATTGACACCAGAACAAGCTGAAGATGTAGAAAAACTATTAGAAAAGCTTGAAGATGATGATGATGTACAAAACGTATATCATACTATGGAAGAAACTACAGAGTAATTTTAAAAATATCGATTATACATAAGCCTTCGTAACTGAAGGTTTTTTTGTAGCTTTAAATATGGAAAATCTAATAACAAAATTTTATACATCATTTAAAAATATTGATGCTGATTACATGGTTGAATGCTATCATAAAGATATCATTTTTATTGACCCAGCTTTTGGTACTCTAAAAGGTGAACACGCCAAAAATATTTGGCGTATGCTATGTGACTCTCAAAAAGGAAAAGGATTTGTTGTTACATTTTCAGATATTTTTATTAATAAAAATACTGGAAAAGCAAATTGGGAAGCCATATATAATTTTAGTAAAACTGGGAGAAAGGTTTATAATAAAATTGCAGCAGAATTTGAATTTAAAAATGGCCTTATCATAAAGCATACAGATATATTTAATCTTCACAAATGGGCGACACAAGCTTTAGGCTTTAAAGGACTCCTGATTGGCTGAACGAATTACTTTAAAAATAAATTACAGAACCAAACTAATAAGGTTTTAGATAAATATGAAGAAAAAAAAACGACCTGTAATTAACACTTATTAGGTCGCTTTTTTCAATGTTTCTTTTTAGGGACTTTCACGAAGTTTACTTTATGTTTCATTGCTTTCGCATAATCACAAGCAAATCTTATGCCAGATTTTTGCAAATAGGATTAAGAATATTCTGGTACTTTACCAACTACACCATCAAAAAATGCTCTAATTTTCTTTAAATTATCTTCTGCATTATCTGTTGTATAAAAAGGTTCAGAGATTTTATTCTGCTTATTCTTAAAGTCTAAAGTAAACATAATGATAGGCACATTAGCAGCTTTGGCAATATAATAGAATCCTGTTTTCCATTCATTAACTTTTTTGCGTGTCCCCTCCGGTGCTAAAGTGAGTCTAAACTCTTCTTCGCCTTCGAAAAGTCTGGCAATTGCCTCAACTTTATTTTGACCAGAGGTTCTGTCTACTGATCTACCACCAATAGATTTGAAATAATAATTAAAAGGCCATCTAAACAATTCCTTTTTTCCAATAAAATTTGTTTTTACACCTGTAATTTTTCTAAGGTAAAGTCCAACAAAAAAGTCGTGCCAACTGGTATGTGGTGCGGCAATGATGACCGCTTTTTTAATGGTGTCTTTTGAAAAATTAGTGTTTCCAACAATTTTCCAGCCTAATATTTTAAAGAAAATGAATTTTGCAATGGCCTTCATATTACATCTTTTGATACAGTGCTTTTAACTTATCTGGTGTAATAATTGCTTTCCATTTTTTACCTAAAGCATTTTCCCAAAGCGGTTCAAGACTAAGTGCAACATTTATCATAATGTCAAGCTCGTCATCCTCAAGATTAGAACAAACACCTGTAGGAAGTATAATGTTATGTTTTGTCTTCATCTCTTTAAATAGTTTCACACCTTCAGGATAAAATTCTTCTAAATGGTCAAAAACAATACAGTTTCCAATACCGTGTTTCACACCTAATAGATATCCTAAGCCATAACTCATGGCGTGTGCAACACCGACTTGAGAATATGCAATACTCATACCACCGTGCCATGAGGCCATCATCAGTTTATCTTGTGATTCTATTTCAGACAAATCATCTTCAAGAAATACTTCTTTACATATTGCAAAGGCTTTTTCACCATAACTCTGACTAAAAGCATTTAAGAAAGTTCCGTTTAGTGACTCGATGGAGTGAATAAAACAATCCATACCTGTATAGAACCATTGATCTTTAGGGACATCTTTAGTTAGTTCTGGATCTAATATAACTTGGTCAAAAGGCGTATAATCACTATTAATACCTAGTTTACGTTCTGGACCTGTGAGTATAGTTGTTCTAGAAACTTCTGCACCAGTTCCTGAAATTGTAGGGATACCAATATGAAATATGGCAGGGTTTTTAATTAAATCCCAACCTTGATAATCTTTGGCTTCACCTTCATTAGTTAACATCAATGATACCGATTTGGCAATGTCTAAAACGATACCACCACCAATACCTATAATTGCAGATGGACGTTCACTGAATTCTAAAATTAAATCTTCAACCAGTTGGTCTATCTGCTCAGTTTTTGGTTCTTCAGTTGTTGGGACGTAAATGATTTTATCCTTATATGACAGTGTTACTCTTGAAGTTAACCAATGATTACCTTTAAACACATCATCAACGTAATATATAAAAGGTGCTTCACGTCCTTGGCGTTTTGGTGTTATAATTTCATCTAGTTGATTAAAACTACCTCTGCCAAAAATGACACGCGAAACCATTGGGAAATTTTTATAACTCATTTAATCAATTACTATAACAAAAATATAAATACTATTACTTTTATTAGTTGCTAAACTTTAAATTTTTTTGGCAAATACGTATAGATATCTTTCAAAGCGTCTAGTGTAAGGTAATTTTTACCATTACTATTACTATATTCTACCGTTTCATGTTGCCAAGTTGTATGAAAAGGAATATGTGCTGCTTGAGCTCCAATCTCAATTAGAGGTAATATATCAGATTTTAATGAATTACCTATCATTAAAAACTCTGACGGCATAATTTCTAAATGACTCAGAAGCTTACCGTAATTAGTACTTTCCTTTTCACTTAATACCTCAATATGATGAAAATATTTAAGTAGACCAGACTTTTCTAGCTTTCGTTCTTGATCTAACAAGTCGCCTTTAGTGGCAACTATTAATTTATATTTTCTAGAAAGCTTTTGCAAAACCTCTTCAACATCATCCAATAACTCAACAGGTTTGTTAATCATGTCTTTACCGATATCCAAAATCTTTTCTAATGTTTTGTTAGATAGTGAATAATTAGATAATTCTAATGCTATTTCAACCATGGATAACATAAACCCTTTGACACCGTAACCATAAAGTGGCAAATTTTTGATTTCCATTTTATAGAGTTCTTGATCTATTTTGTTTGGTGTTTCAAACTGTGATAATAGTTTTGCAAACTCTTGCTCTGCAGCTCTGAAATAAGTTTCGTTAACCCAAAGCGTATCATCCGCATCAAATCCAATGACTTTAATATTTTTTAGATCAATACTCATTATTTCCAAAGCCTTTTTGCACGTTCTAAATCTTCAGGTGTATCAATCTCGATACCCTGTACATTAGTTTCTACCATCTTAATACGTTTACCATATTCTAAGTATCTAATACATTCAATCTTTTCTGTGGCTTCTAAAAATTGCATGGGCAAGACTGTAAAATCAAGCAAAGCCTGTTTTCTAAAAGCATAAATGCCCTTATGCTTAAAATATTTAGAATCTACCGATTTATCACGTGGAAATGGTATTGGACTTCGAGAAAAATATAATGCAAAATCGTTTTGATCTACAATAACCTTTACAGTATTAGGATTATTAATTTCTTCCCAATCCTTAATTTCGACCATTAATGAGGCCAAGTCTATGTTTTTGTCAGCATCACCCTTAAAAACTTCTAAAACTTTCTCCAAGCTTTCGCGCTCTGTAAACGGCTCATCACCCTGGACATTAACTACAATATCACAATCAACATTAGCAACAGCTTCAGCGATTCTGTCACTGCCTGATTTATGTTCTTTTTTACTCATGATGGCTTTACCTCCATGACTTATTATTTCATCATAAATAATATCACTATCGGTAACTACATAAACTTCTGAGAATAACTTTGTAGCGATTGTAGATTCATAAGTTCTGAGAATAACTGTTTTGCCAGCTAAATTCTGCATTAATTTTGCTGGAAAACGAGAAGCTGCATATCTAGCGGGAATCATTGCTATAGTCTTCATTTAGGATTGTTTAGTTATTCAAAAATAATAGTTTGATTTGACATAAACTATTCAACAAAAGATTCATCTCTAAAACCGATGAGATAGAGTTTTTCTTTTGCTCTTGTTACTGCTGTGTATAACCATCTTATATAATCTCTGTCTGGACCTTCAGGTAGATATGGTTGCTCTACAAATATCGTATTCCATTGTCCACCTTGAGACTTGTGACAGGTTATGGCATATGAAAACTTAACCTGTAAAGCATTAAAAAATTTATTGTTTTTTACACCCAAAAAACGTTTATAGTTAGATGCTTCGTTGATATAATCTTTTGAAACTTCTTGGTATAATCTATTGGATTCTTCATAGGTTAATGAAGCACTTTCTGCAGAAATTGTGTCTAATAAGAATACTGTCTCAAAAGGCCGCATACGGGGATAATCCACCATTTTAACCTTCACTTCAGCAAATTTAAAGCCGTAAAGTTCCTTGATACTAAAAATTTCCAGAACTTCAACTATATCACCGTTGGCTATAAAACCTGCCTCTGTAGTTGGTTTAATCCAGAAATAATTATTCTTGACAACCATCAGGTAATCGCCAGCAGACAATTCGCTTTCGTTAAATAAAATTCGATTTCTTATTTGCTGGTTATATTGATTTGCACGCTTATTACTCCTAACAATTATTGCTGTTTCTTCATAACCATCATTACTATATGAGTCGTTAATAGCATCCATTATTTCGTAACCATCGACAAGTCTTACTATGTCGTTAAAAGGTTTTACATTGAACTTAAAACTATCATAAAAGGATGTTTCCAAAACTGCTCGTAATTCTGTTGCATTGGCTAAAATACCCGAATCTTGTTCTTGCCTAACAACTTCATCTAACTCTAATGACTTAACATCTTTATTATAATTTAAATCTAATTTATGAGCATCTAAAGCAGGGCTTAAATCTGATTTTACAGGAGGTAATTGTGCTTTATCTCCAATAAGAAGAAGCTTACATTTATGTCCAGAATACACATAGTGCATTAAGTCATCTAAAAGAGAACCGTTTTCAAAAAGTTTTGAGTCAGAAGGTGCGTCGGGTATCATCGAAGCTTCATCTACAATAAAAATAGTATTACGGTGCTTGTTAGGTTGCATTACAAACTTTACACCACCGCCTTTTTCCTTTTTTGGGAAATATATCTTTTTATGAATTGTAAAAGCTTCTTTTTTAGAATAGTTAGAAATGACTTTAGCAGCACGACCTGTTGGTGCTAACAAAATAGCACTAATCTTTGCTTGCCATAAATTTGAAACGATAGTACCAATGATACTGGTTTTACCTGTACCTGCATACCCTTTTAAAAGATACAGAACATTTGGCTTAACATTGAATATGAAATCAGACAATTGCAATAAAACAATATCTTGTTTTTCAGTTGGTTGAAAAGGAAATTTGGACTTAATGAGTCTATAAAAATCAGATGGGTTTTGAATCATTTATACGTTTGATATTCTTAGCAAGATACCATTATATCTTAATAATTTAAATTAAAACCGTTACTCAAAAATTCATTTTTTTATATTTTTATTTATTATGTTTTTACGAACAAAAAAAAATTGTAGATTTGCGAAAGACCTAATTAATAAATCTAAATATGTTAAAAGTTGTTATTGCAATTATTGCTATTATTCTTCTTACTATAGCCATTGTATGGTTAATTGATAAATTCGTTCCAAAAAAAATCAAACCTATCCTAAATTTAGTACTGTGGGCATTAATTATTTTCTTAGGTTACATGACATATGAGTCAATAGCTGGTGAGTTAAGATTTAAAAAAATCAAAGATGATCGCTACCAAGTTGTTGTTAATAGATTAATAGATATACAAAAAGCAGAAGTTGCTTACAAAGATGTTAATGGAAAATATACAGACAAGTACGATAATTTAATTCGTTTTATTGATACAGCTAAAGTACCAATCACTGAACGTCGTGATAGCACCGTACTTGATGAAGAGAAAACTAAACGATTTAACGGTATAGAGTATTTCAAAACACTTATAGTTGTAGATACTTTGGATTACTATTCTGTAAAAGATTCTTTATTTAAAAATGTTGATTACAAAAACATAATGAATGTTGGTGTTGGTGAGCCTGGCGCCAAATTTGAATTAAAAGCAGGATCAATTGATGATATTCCTGTTTTTGAGGCTAGTGTTGATAAATCAATTATTTTATTTGACCAGGACAAAAATTTAGTTTCAAACGAAAAACAGACCGTTTCAGTAGACGGTGTTAATGGACCTAAAATTGTAGTAGGCTCTATGAATGAAGTTAAAACTACAGGAAACTGGCCAAAAAACTTCGCTAAAAAGGAATAGTTTGACTAAAAAGATAACAAAAGACCTGTCCATTCAAGTAAATTTGAATGGACTTTCTTTTTGTATATTCAATAGAACCTCGAATACAGTTGAGTATATTAATACAATACCTTTTGGAGATAAACAAACCCCTTTTGAAATATTAAACAAGTTGAAAGAGGAGTTGGCATCTAATACAGTATTCTCGGATGATTTCAATTCAGTAAAAGTTATTCATTACAATGAGTTATCGACCTTAATACCAAAATCGCTTTACGATGAAGCAAATAATGCAGAATACTTAAAGTTTAATTCTAAAATATTAAAATCTGATTTTATAACTTCTGATGAAATAAAATATAAAGATATTGTAAGTGTTTATGTCCCTTATGTAAACATTAATAATTACATTTTCGACACTTTCGGTGAGTTTACTTATATCCATGCATCGACAATTTTTATTGATTCAATCTTTAATACTGAATTAGATACTGAAGATTCATTATATATAAATATTGAAAGTGGTTCAATGCAAGTTTTAGTTACTAAAAATAAAGACATTAAATTATATAATTATTTTGAATTTACTACACCAGAAGATTTTATTTATTATATCCTTTTTACATGCGAACAAGAGCTACTAAATCCCGAAACTTTAAATCTAAAATTATCTGGAGCTATTGATAAAGATGATGACTTATACCTAATGGTTTACAAGTACATCAGAAACGTAAATTTTATGAATAATCACTGCGATTTTCTAATCAAAAATAGTTTTTAGTGCGTATCGTATCTGGAAAACATAAAGGAAGACGCGTAACAGCTCCAAAACAGTTGCCTGTTAGACCAACAACAGATATGGCAAAGGAAGCACTTTTTAATATTCTAAATAACTTATACTACTTTGATGATATATCTGTACTTGATTTATTTTCGGGAACAGGAAATATAAGCTATGAGTTTGCTTCTCGGGGTACAGAAAACATATTAGCTGTTGATGCCAATTATGGCTGCATAAAATTTATTAATCACACTTCTGAAAGCTTTGAAATGCCTATTAAAACTATAAAAAGTGATGTCTATAAGTTTTTAGAAAAATCAAAACAAAAGCACGATATCATTTTTGCTGATCCACCATATGGTTTTGAAATTGAAGAATTCTCAAAAATACCACAACTTGTTTTTGAAAATGACTTATTAAATGATGATGGTCTCTTAATTGTAGAGCATTCAAAACATACCAAATTAGATGAACTAGAATGTTTTTCTCATTCTAAAAGTTATGGTGGTAATATGTTTAGTTTTTTTACAAAACATTGATAAATAAATTTGTAGGTATATTCTGAATCCGTTTTTTAATTAATTTTAATATGTCCTAAGGCTCAATTCGCTTTAATCTACCCTTTACTTACTATTTGTTATTGGTTAACTTTTAACTAAATCAATATAATCATGAAAAACTTATTAGTATTAGGGTGTATTATCATCTTATTTTCTTCGTGTGAAGAAAAACCTCAACGTTATTTTGCAGAATCTGACGAAACAAAAACTCTAGAAGCAGGCATTGCTTCTTATGAGAGTGGTAACTGGGATAAATGGAGGAGTCATTTTGCAGATACCGCAAAAATCTATGTAAACTCTAAAGATGCCATAAATTTACAAGCTAGAACTGAACAACTCGCAAGTATGACTGGTGCATTTTCTTCTTATGGATTTGAAAAAGATAAAGCATATATCGAAATGGTCTTAGATAAAGATAATGAATCATGGGTGTATTACTGGGCGCAACATAGTGGGACTATGAAAAATGGAACAGAAATATCTATGCCTGTGCATCTAGCAGTTCAATTTACAGATGGTAAAATAACTGCAGAACATATTTATTTTGACGCCACTGACATGAATGCAGCTATGGAGGCTATGGAAATGGCAGCTATAGCAGCGGAGGAAGCTGAAATGGCAGAAACTGAATCAACAGAAGAAAACTAAATCAAAATTCTACATATATAAATATTAAATTTTCGTCGAAATCGTTCGGCTTTCAACTACCCTAATTCTTCATATTTATTGATATGGTTTAATATTAATTAAAAATCAATCTATTATGAGAACAATTAAAAACATTTTTGCACTTGTTATTGGGCTAGTATTGTCTGTTAATTTATCCAATTCTCAGGAAAAAGCTCCCACAATGTTTGTTGTACATACAAGACCATGTGAAATTCAATAAGATGATGCAATATGAAGAGGTAGCAAAAGAGAAGACTTAAGCTATTTACCTAAAAATTAAATAATAATTAGTTTAGAATAACTAAAAACCCTTTACGATGGTAAAGGGTTTTTTTATATTTAAGCAAATCTATAAGCCGAATTCTGTACCTCAAAAAAGAAGCCCTTATCATTTATCTGCGTTTACTATTACTAGTAAACTTTAGCTGCCTACCCTCTAACAATCGCGCGTGTACGCTCAAACGTTAGTATACATGACATTGCACCACATAGAGTTTACCCGGTTTCACTACAGCTTGACCTGTACATACTTTCTGTTGCACTTTTCCTAGCCTTACGACTGGTGGCTATTAACCACTATGATTACACTATGGTGTTCGGACTTTCCTACCCTAACAAATGTTAGAATCGATAAGGCGATTTACTTACACCAAAAGTAATAAAATTGTTAATAACTCCTATTAAATTATGGTCTTTGAAAATGCGTATTTAATGGTTATTCTTAAATTTGTAATTCAGTACTTTTTAATGGAGCATTTTGTAGTATCGGCACGTAAATATAGACCTCAGACATTTAAGGATGTTGTGGGGCAACAAGCTATTACTAACACTTTGCTTAATGCCATTGAAAACAATCATTTAGCACAAGCTCTTTTATTTACAGGTCCACGTGGCGTTGGTAAAACGACTTGTGCACGAATTCTAGCCAAAATGATTAATAGTGATGGCAATACAAAAGAAGACGAAGATTTCGCTTTTAATATTTTTGAATTAGATGCGGCTTCAAACAACTCGGTAGACGATATCAGAAATCTTACTGATCAAGTACGCATACCACCACAAGTTGGTAAATACAAAGTTTATATTATTGATGAGGTACACATGTTATCTCAAGCTGCATTTAATGCTTTTTTAAAAACATTAGAAGAACCACCAAAGCACTGCATTTTTATACTAGCAACTACAGAGAAACATAAAATTATCCCAACCATATTATCACGTTGCCAGATTTTTGATTTCAAACGTATTACGGTAAAAGATGCTAAAAAATATCTAAACTATATAGCTAAAGAACAAGATGTCAAAGCCGAAGATGATGCTTTACACATCATTGCGCAAAAAGCAGATGGCGCTATGCGTGATGCACTTTCAATATTTGATCGTGTTGTGAGTTTTTCGGGAAAAAATTTAACACGTCAAGCAGTTACTGAAAATTTAAATGTATTAGATTACGAAACATATTTTACGAGTACAGATTTAATTCTAGAGAATAAAATTCCTGAATTATTAATTCACTTCAATACTGTTTTATCAAAAGGTTTTGATGGACATCATTATATTGCAGGGTTAGCATCGCATTTTAGAGATTTATTGGTATGTAAAAATCCTTCAACTATAGAACTCCTAGAAGTTGGTGACGATACCAAGATTAAATACATAGAACAATCACAAAAATCCTCACAAAGTTTTCTTATAATAGGTATAGATATTGCCAACGATTGTGATTTAAAGTATAAAACGAGTAAAAATCAACGCTTACTTGTTGAATTAGCCCTTATGCAATTAGCCTCTATCACTTTTGATGGAGAAAAAAAAAATAGCAGGCATTACATAATTCCACCCTCTTACTTTAAATCCAAAGGTATTACGCCTATTCCAGTAACAAAACCTGAACTTAACGAAACTAAAGTTCAGACTTCAATTCCTACAAAAGAAATTAAGGTTAAAGAAGAGATAGTAGCTGAAGTTCCAGAACTTGTTATCCCTAAAATATCAATCAATAATCCTACTAAGGTAACATCTGGCTTATCCCTAAAGAGTATCCGTGAGAAGAAAGAACATTTGATAAGACAAATGGATGTAGTTATAGATGAAGAAAATCTCCCTAAAGAACCAGTTACCCAAGAAAAACTATTAGAGGTGTGGAATGGCTACATAAAAATGCTTCACCAAAAAGGTGAGAAAATCATGGCATCTATTATGGAAATGGAAGTACCCAAACTAAAAGGTACAACTATATGCCTTACTTACTCTAACAACACTAGTAAAATTGAACTAGAACGTGCACAATATCCGCTTCTAGCTCATCTGCGTAAACTTTGCAAAAACTTTGACTTACATCTTGATATAACAGTAAATGAAGAAGTGGCTAAAAAGTATGCTTTTACTCCTCAAGAAAAATACGATAAACTCAAAGAGAAAAATGAGAATATTGAACTTTTAAAACAAACGTTTGGATTAGATATATAAATAAAAAAACTAATTAAAATGCTAGGACTTAAACTACCAACTGATCCACGTTGGGTAAATATCGTAGAAAAAAATATAGAAGACATATTAACTGACCATGCCTACTGTGAGCAGAAAGCTGCTAGCACTGCTGTCTCGTTAATTGTTAGCTTCCCAGAGTATACCGAACTTGTTCAAGAAATGATTGAATTAGTAAATGAGGAAATGAGTCATTTTAAAATGGTACATGACCTTATTTTAGAAAAAGGCTGGATACTTGGTCGTGACCGTAAAGACGAATATGTTATTCAATTATTGAAATTTTTCCCAAAAGGTGGTAGCAGAACAACACAATTGGTTCACCGTTTAATGTATGCTGCTCTTATTGAAGCCAGAAGCTGTGAACGTTTTAGACTATTGTCAGAAGAACTAGAAGATAAAAAACTAGCAAAATTTTATAGAAAACTAATGATAAGCGAAGCTGGTCACTATACTATGTTTCTTAAATTTGCTAGAAAATATGGTGATGAAGAAGACGTCAATAAAAAATGGCAAAGTTTACTTAATTATGAAGCAGATATAATCAAGTCACTAGGAACAATGGAAACCATACACGGATAAAAAAAGCCTCAGAATTACATTCTGAGGCTTTTTTTATTTTATTTTTAAAAATTAGATTTTTATACCAATTCCTAACTGTATCATAAATTGAGTCGCTTCTAAAGGTGCTACAGAATCATCTAATATATTAGAAAAACCATATACAGCTCTTAAGTCTATAAAGTAATCTGCAAATATTTCATATTCTAATCCACCAACACCAGAGAAAGTAAATGTTTCAAAACCATCGGTATCTTGCCATGTTTTAAGACTAATTTGTGGTCCTGCTCCAATAGTTAACTTATTACTCAAAGCAAATCTTAATTGCACCGGTAAATTTATGTAGTTAGCTCTTAAGTCCTCATCTTTACCACCTTCCGCAGACCATTGTATTTCAGTATTTAAAAAAACAGAGTTTGATAACATAAACTCTACAAAACCACCGAAGAAAAAACCATTACGATGAGCGTTGGTAAATAATGGTGCAGGCTCAAAGTCTAGGTTTGAAATATTAAAACCGGTTCTAATACCGTATTTGGTACTCTTAATCTCTTGTGACTCTCTAGCTTCTTTAGTTTCTTTTGACTCTTGGGCAAAAAAGACTGCTGTAAATCCTATAAATAATAGTGTTAAGTAAGATTTTTTCATGATGTTATTGGTTTGTTTCTGTGACGAATATATATTTTAAAATCAAACAAACAACTAAATTCTAGTTTTTTGAATAAAAAATAAGATGAACGGTAGTTTTTAATATTAAAATATTTATAAATAACAAATAAAATGTAACTTATTGATTAACAATAGTTTACACATTTTAATCATTAGTATTAAATATTATACATTGTTAGCCAATATGTTAACTAATTTTTTATTGGTAATGACAAATTGAATAGGTTAATTAGAGGGTGTCGAAATTATGTTTTATTTAATCTGTAGAATACAAGAAAAAACGATATAACGTCAAAAATAACGATGTAACGATTAAAATATCCGCTTAACGAATAAATAAGCAATTCAAGAGGTTTTTTTGTATTATATACAGGTTGGACGTTACTTTGCATAAGCTATAATTATATTAATAATAATTCAAATCCAAATCAATAACTAACTAACTATTAGTGAGTTTAATTTCTTCCCTCTACCTACTCAAATAATTTTTTTGTACTTATCATTAAGTAAATTGTAGTGTTTGTCTTACTTATGACAATACCAATTAAGAAATAAAAAATTTTGCTTTTATCTAAAAACGATAAGCTTATGAAAACAACAATTACTTTCAAACATTCGTCTTTACTACTGTTGATGCTCTTGCTATCAACTTTTGGTTTTGCTCAAGTCTTTATACCAGACGGAAATTATGATCAAACCGAATATCAGGATGCACAAATCCTTGTAGTTGATCCCAATGCAAACAGTACTTGTGAAATAAACACAATATATACTGTAGTTGAAACAGACGATAATGGTTCTTACCTTTTACTTGGGTTTAATAATGGTAATGGTGGGCGAGCTATTTTTAGGTATTATATTGATGTAATGCCTGATTGTAATATTGGTACAGATTTTAATTTCAATGTGGGAGAAGCAGATACTGTTGTAGAATTTGATGCTAAAACTGGTGATTTAGCAGTTTTTATGATTGAGGATTGTTTAACAAACAATTTAGTTGAACAAATAAATCCAAATATCCAAGGAGCAGTTGGTGATTTTAATCCTGGTGATGATGAATTTATAGAAATCAAAATACCTCTAGAAGGTAGCAATAATGTAATTGATACATGCGAACTTGCAGATGATGGCAACATTAATTTGGGGTCTTATATAGCTTTTTCGGGTGGGAGCACCAATTCCAATATATGTTCTCAAGAAACACTGGATATTGAAATCAACTTATTTGATACGCTTATCACAACAAATGATATTTGTTTAGGTAATTCTAGCCCTGCTTTAAATATAGAATTAACAGGTCCGATAGCTAATAATCTCAATATATTAGGATGGGAAGTAAGTACAAATTATGATCCTAGTGATCCAAATTCTACTGCTGCAATATGGAATCCAATACCAAATACAGCTGGTCTTGAAGATTATACACCTCCTTTATACACAACAGCCGGTACTTATTATTATAGAGTAATAATTGAAAATGTATTATGCAATAATGCATCACAATATCTTTCTGAAATAGGTACTGTAAATGTTATAGAACTCAGTATAATAGCTACTCCTAGCGATGCAAGTTGCTCATCAGATAGTGACGGTTCTATAACTGTCCAAGGATCTGGAGCTTTTAATGGATTTGTATCTAGTTATATTCTAAAAAACTCTAATAATAATATTGTGGGTATTACAAGTAATCCTTCTAACAATCCAAATGCTGCAGGGACTTTCTCAAATTTACCTGCTGGTACATATACTATAGAATTTGACCAGGGGATCAATGGATCTCAGTTATGTCAGGCTACCACTACTGTTACTGTTGGTCTTTCAGATGATGAAGCCCCTGTAATTACTGGTGGATTAACTGGTCCTGCAGTAGAAGGATGTGATTATTCAGCTGCACCTGCTCCACAAACTACAGTTGCAGGTATTATTGCAATGCAAAACGCTTTAAATCCTACTGAACCTATTACTATTACAGATAATACTACTGCGCAAGCAGATTTAATTGTAACAGTTGAAGATACTCAGTCTGGTGGTGCAGGTTGTGTGATTGACCCATTAATATTGATTAGAAAATATACAATCACAGATGAATGTGGTTTATCTAGTTTCGTTCTACAGACAATAGTAATTACTGACCAAACACCTCCAAGTATTGATACTGCGGCTTCTGATAGTACAGAAGAATGTGATGGGTCCGGAAATACGACTGCGCTTAACGCATGGTTAGCTTCTAATGGTGGTGCGGCGGCTTCTGATACTTGTAGTAATGTAACTTGGACTAACGATTATACAGCATTAAGTGATGATTGTGGTGCAACTGGTTCGGCTACAGTAATCTTTACAGCTACTGATACTTGTGGAAATTCTTCTACTACTACAGCTACCTTTACTGTTGAAGATACTACAGCTCCAACTATTGATACTGCTGCTAGTGATAGTACTGTTCAATGTAGTGTTGCTAAAAGAAATACTGCGCTCAACGCTTGGTTATCTAATAATGGAGGTGCTGTGGCTTCTGATGCCTGTAGTGATGTAACTTGGACTAACGATTATACAGCTTTAAGTGATGATTGTGGTACGACTGGTTCGGCTACGGTAACTTTTACTGCTACAGATGACTGTGGAAATACTTCTACTACTTCAGCGACCTTTACGATTGAAGATACTACTATTCCTGTTATCGCTGATGCTCCTGCTGCTATATCTATACAGTGTGCGGATGAACTTCCTGCTGATACTGATTTAGCTTGGACTGATAATTGCGATGCTGGTGGAACTGTAACTAGTGTTACTGGTCCTCTTGTAGGAGGTGCTTGTGGTGGAACTTATACCAGAACTTGGAACATCTCTGATGCCTGTGGTAATGTTGCTGAAACTAGAACGCAAATAATTACTTTAAACGATACTACTATTCCTGTTATCGCTGATGCTCCTGCTGCTATATCTATACAGTGTGCGGATGAACTTCCTGCTGATACTGATT